>Ga0138256_10001405_pt1 | contig 25999 bp, 23 predicted proteins | sample KNB2016incub_MG_FD_105486 | JGI IMG/M metagenome (GOLD analysis project Ga0138256, IMG submission 105486) | Active sludge microbial communities from wastewater in Klosterneuburg, Austria - KNB2014incub_MG | ecosystem: Engineered > WWTP > Activated sludge > Unclassified | place: Austria...
GAGCCGGGCGGCGTCGAGGAACTGTTTCCAGATCGCGCGGCCGGCGGCGTCGAAGCGCAGCACGGCGTCGAAGCAGGCGCTGCGCGCGTCGACGTCGACCAGCGGCGCCGGCAGCAGCGGGTCGAACACCATGTCGCGGATCGCGTCGTTGCCGGCGCGGTACCAGTCGCGCAGCGTGGCCTCGGTGGTGCGCGGCGTGCCGCGCGCCAGCAGCCCGCCGAGGCGCCGGGTCCAGTCCTGGTAGCGGCGCGTCAGCGCGGCGCCGTCCCAAAGCGTGCGGGCGCGGCGTTCGCGTTCGGCGTCGAAGTCGCGCGCGGCGAACACCGTCGCCGCGCCGTCCATCCCCAGCGCGAGCAGGCGCGCGCGCACCGCCGCGACGCCTCCGGCGAGGTTGTCGGGCCGCAGGTGCAGCCCACGCTCGATCTCGCGCAGGCCGAGCAGCTCGAAGGCGCGCGTGCGGGCGCGCAGCGCGCCGCGGTCGCTGCGGCCGAGCGCGCCGACGTGCACCGCGATCCAGCCGCCGTCCCACGGTCCGGCGCGCTGCGCCACATCGCGCCAGCCGGCGACCTCGGCCGCCAGGTCGGCGGCGGCGGGGCCGAGCCGGTAGGCGCCGCGGCCGGCCGACTCGATCAGCCCGGCGGCCGCCAGCCGCGTCAGCGCCACACGGGCATGGCTCTCGCGCACGCCGAACAGGCCGCACGAGGCGACGGCTTCGCGTGCGCTCAGTTGCCCGCCGTCGGCGGCGAGCAGCAGGTTGAGGATCAGGTGGCGCGGGTTGGCCGGCATCGTGCCGGAGACATTACAGATGCAGACGGGAACAGTCAATGCCTGTAGTGAAACGCCTTCATATGCGGCGACGACCGACTTGCCCACGTCGAGGCGGCAAAGGGCCGTGCGGGCCGCCCGCGGCGCTTCGATGAGGCGGTCGGCTTCGCCGACTCCCCTGCGGTACTCGCGCTCGTGGCCCGCCGGGAAACTCGCTGCGCTCACTGCGTGATCTCCGCTCAAACAGTCCCGGCGAGTCAGAAGACGAAGCGCGCGAGTACGCGCGCGGCCACGAGCCCTGCGTTCCTCGGCGCCTCATAGGCGCGCCGCGGGCGGCCCGCACGGCCCTTTGCTGAACCGTCGGTGGCGTGCCCCTGCCCGCATGCCAACGATGTGGCTTCGCGGCAGGTGCAGCCCCGCGGGGGCGAGTTCTGGGTCGCCGAGCACCACAGGGGAGTCGGCGCAGCCGACCGACCCAGCATGAGCCTGCGCGGGGCCGCGTCTGCCTCGACGCGCCGCTCACAGCATGCGAAAGGCAGCGCTCTTGTTCCTAGTCTGGATCCCGGCCGATCGCGTATTCGTATCAACCTCGCCGCCGCTGGATCAGCGACTCGATCTCCGGTGCCTGCAGCCGCGGCCGGCCGGGCTCGAGGGCGGTGAGCGGCTGCACTTCCTGCATCGAGGCGAGGCAGCGCCGCGTCAGGTCCTGGTAGCCGAGCGTCGCGCCGAGCTTCCACGTCACTTCGTCGTCGCGCAGCGCACGCAGCGGCTTGGCCGGCACGCCGGCGACCAGCGTGCGAGGCGCGATCTTCATGCCCGCCGGCACGAAGGCGCAGGCGGCGACGATGGCGGCCTCGCCGACCTCGGCCTCGTCGTTGACGACGGCGTTCATGCCGACCAGCGCGTCGCGGCGCACGACGCAGCTGTGCAGCACGGCGCCGTGGCCGATGTGGCCGTTCTCTTCGACGCGCGTCTCGTCCTTCGGAAAACCGTGGATCACGCAGCCGTCCTGCACGTTGGCGCCGCGCTCGAGCACGATGCGGCCGAAGTCGCCGCGCAGGCTGGCGCAGGGGCCGACGTAGCAGTCCGGCCCGACGATCACGTCGCCGATCAGCACCGCGCTCGGGTGCACGTAGGCGCTCGGGTCGACGACGGGCACGACGCCTTCGAGGCTGTAGCAGGGCATGCGGGTTCTCCTTGGGTTGGCGCAGGCATCGTTGTGCGCATATTATCGACCGACCGGTCGGTTTAACGACCGCCTTCGCCCGATCACCCATGACCCTGCCCGAACCGCTGGTCCTCGTCGAGACGCGCGACGCCGTGCGCACGCTGACGCTGAACCGCCCCGCCGCGCTCAACAGCTTCACGACGGCGCAGCACGTCGAGCTGCGTGCCGCGCTCGACGCCGCCGCGGAAGACGCCGCCGTGCGTTGCGTCGTGCTGACCGGAGCGGGCCGCGGTTTCTGCGCCGGGCAGGACCTGAGCGACCCCGCCGTCGCGCCGTCGACCGACGGCCGGGCCGCCGGCGGCATCCGCCAGGTCATCGAGGAGCACTACACGCCGCTCGTGCTGCGGCTGCAATCGATGCCGGTGCCGGTGATCGCCGCCGTCAACGGCGTCGCCGCGGGCGCCGGCGCCAACATCGCGCTGACCTGCGACTTCGTCGTCGCGGCGCGTTCGGCGAGCTTCATCCAGGCTTTCACCAAGATCGGCCTCGTGCCCGACAGCGGCGGCACCTGGCTGCTGCCGCGGCTGGTCGGTCGCGCCCGCGCTTCGGGCCTGGCGATGCTCGGCGACAAGCTTCCGGCCGAGGAGGCCGAGCGCATCGGACTGATCTGGCGCTGCGTCGACGACGCGCAGCTCGGCGCCGAGGTGCAGGCGCTCGCGCAGCGCCTGGCGGCGATGCCGACGAAGGCCCTCGTCGCCACGCGCGCGACGCTCGACGCGGCGCAACACATGAACCTCGCCGACGCGCTTGCCGCCGAAGGCCGGCTGCAGGGCGAACTCGCCGGCGCCGCCGACTACCGCGAAGGCGTCGCAACCTTCCTCGCCAAGCGCGCCCCGCGCTTCACCGACCGATGAACGACCGACCGGCCCGCGGCGCGCTCGACAGCGCCCAAGCGCAGCGCATCGCCGACCACGTGCGTCGCGGCATGCTCTCCGGCGACCGCGCGTCGCAGAGCCTGGGCATGCGCGTCGTCGCTATGACGCCCGGCACTGCGACGCTCGCGATGACGGTGCGCGCCGACATGCTCAACGGCTTCGACATCTGCCACGGCGGATTCATCACGACGCTGGCCGACAGCGCGTTCGCCTTCGCCTGCAACTCGGGCAACGAGTTCACTGTCGCCGCCGGGCTGACGGTCGACTTTCTCGCCGCGGCGCGCGAGGGCGACGTGCTGACGGCGCATGCCGAACAGGTGTCGCACGCAGGGCGCACCGGCGTCTACGACATCGTCGTGACCAATCAGCACGGCCAGCGCGTCGCGCTGGTGCGCGGCCGCGCGTCGCGCGTCAAGGGCCGGTCGTCGGTCCCCGGCGAAGCCGCCTGAACGAAGCCGCCTGAAGAAACACAAAAGTAGTAGGAGACTGCCATGCCCGTCCGCCGCCCCGCACCCGGCGACCTCGAACCGATCGAAACCGCAAGCCGCGACGAACTGCAGGCGCTGCAGCTCGAGCGGCTGCGCACGACGCTGCGCCGCGCCTACGACCACGTGCCGCACTACCGGCGCGCGTTCGACGAGCGCGGCGTGCATCCCGACGACCTGAAGCAGCTCGCCGATCTCGCCAAGTTCCCGTTCACCGCCAAGCAGGACCTGCGCGCCAACTATCCGTTCGGCATGTTCGCCGTGCCGCGCGAGCAGGTGGTGCGCATCCATGCCTCGTCGGGCACGACGGGCAAGCCGACGGTGGTCGGCTACACGAAGAACGACATCGACCACTGGGCCGACCTCGTTGCGCGTTCGATCCGCGCTTCCGGCGGGCGCGCCGGCGACATCGTGCACGTCGCCTACGGCTACGGCCTGTTCACCGGTGGCCTGGGCGCGCACTACGGCGCCGAGCGGCTGGGCTGCACCGTGATCCCGATGTCGGGCGGACAGACCGAGAAGCAGGTGCAGCTGATCCGCGATTTCCAGCCCGACATCATCATGGTCACGCCGAGCTACATGCAGGTGATCATCGAGGAATTCCAGCGCCAGGGGCTCGATCCGCGCAGCATGTCGGTGCAGGTCGGCATCTTCGGCGCCGAGCCGTGGACGGAGGCGATGCGCCGTGAGATCGAGGCCGCCGCCGCGCTCGACGCGGTGGACATCTACGGCCTGTCGGAAGTGATGGGCCCGGGCGTCGCCAACGAGTGCATCGAGTCCAAGGACGGCCCGGTGATCTGGGAAGACCACTTCTATCCCGAGATCATCGACCCCGAGACGGGCGAGGTGCTGCCCGACGGCAGCGAAGGCGAACTCGTGTTCACGACGCTCACGAAGGAAGCGCTGCCCGTGATCCGCTACCGCACGCGCGACCTGACGCGCCTCTTGCCGCCGACCTCGCGCTCGATGCGGCGCATGGGCAAGATCGTCGGCCGCAGCGACGACATGCTGATCATCCGCGGCGTCAACGTGTTTCCGACGCAGATCGAGGAGCTGATCCTGCAGCACGGCGACCTCGGCGGCCAATACCAGTTGGTGCTGACGCGCGAGGGCCCGCTCGATTCGCTGGAGGTGCGATGCGAAGTGCTGCCGGCGTGTGTCGCCGGCGCCGACTGCGACGCCATCGGCCGCGCGCTGCAGCACCGCATCAAGACGCTGATCGGCGTCAGCGCGCAGGTCAGCGTCGGGTTGCCCGATTCGATCGAGCGCACGCTCGTGGGCAAGGCGCGTCGCGTCATCGACCAGCGCGCCAAGCAATAGGAGATCCGCCATGTACACGCAGGCGATGGACACCCTGGGCAAGGAAGGCGGCGACGCTGCGCCCAGGCCCGTGCGCTCGGCCGCGGAAGCGGCTCTGCAGCAGCGCTTCGACGCGCGCATCGATGACGGTGGCTTCATCGAGGCCAAGGACTGGATGCCCGACAACTACCGCAAGACGCTGGTGCGCCAGATCAGCCAGCACGCGCACTCCGAGATCGTCGGCATGCTGCCCGAGGGCAACTGGATCACGCGCGCCCCCACCTTGAAGCGCAAGGCCATCCTGCTGGCCAAGGTGCAGGACGAGGGCGGCCACGGCCTCTACCTCTACGCCGCGGCCGAGACGCTGGGCACCTCGCGCGACGAGATGATCGACGCGCTGCATTCCGGCAAGGCCAAGTACAGCTCCATCTTCAACTACCCGACGCTGACCTGGGCCGACGTCGGCACGATCGGCTGGCTGGTCGACGGCGCGGCGATCATGAACCAGGTGCCGCTGTGCCGCTGCTCCTATGCGCCGTATGCGCGCGCGATGATCCGCATCTGCCGCGAAGAGAGCTTCCACCAGCGCCAGGGCTTCGATGCGCTGCTCGTGATGATGCGTGACGGCAGCGATGCGCAGCGCGCGATGGTGCAGGACGCCGTGAACCGCTGGTGGTGGCCGTCGCTGATGATGTTCGGCCCGCCCGACGCCGAATCGACGCACAGCACGCAGTCGATGCGCTGGGGCATCAAGCGCATCTCGAACGACGACCTGCGCCAGAAGTTCGTCGACGCCGCGGCCGAGCAGGCCAAGGTGCTCGGCGTCACGCTGCCCGACCCCGAGCTGAAGTGGAACGAGGCGCGCGGCCACCACGACTTCGGCGCGATCGACTGGGCCGAGTTCTGGAACGTCGTCGACGGCAACGGGCCGTGCAACCGCGAGCGCCTCGCCGATCGCGTGAAGGCCTGGGACGACGGCGCCTGGGTGCGCGAAGCGGCGCTGGCGCATGCGGACAAGCAGCGGCAACCGATGAAGGAAGCAGCATGAGCGAGACGACGACCCGAACCGAATGGCCGCTGTGGGAAGTGTTCGTGCGCAGCAAGGCCGGACTCGATCACAAGCATTGCGGCAGCCTGCACGCGACGGATGCGCAGATGGCGATCCAGCTCGCGCGCGACGTCTACACGCGGCGCCAGGAAGGCACGAGCGTGTGGGTCGTGCGCTCCGACCAGATCATCGCCAGCGACCCGGGCGACAAGGACATGTACTTCGACCCGATGGAAGACAAGGTCTACCGCCACCCGACGTTCTATGCGCTGCCGCGCGAAGTCGATCACATGTGACGACGCAAGACGAATGACGACCTCGATCGAACTCCGCGCCGACCCGGCGGTGCAGTACCTGCTGCGCCTCGGCGACGCCTGCCTGATCCTCGGCCAGCGCCTCGGTGAATGGTGCGGCCACGCGCCGATCGTCGAGGAGGACATCGCGCTGGCCAACATCGCGCTCGACCTGATCGGCCAGGCGCGCGCCGTGCTGACGCGCGCCGGCCAGCTCGAAGGCCGCGGCCACGACGAGGACCAGCTCGCCTTCCTGCGCGACGAGCGCGACTACCTGAACCCGACGCTGGTCGAGCTGCCGCGCGGCGACTTCGCGTTCACGACGCTGCGCAACGCGATGGTCGCGACCTGGCTGAAGCTGCTGTGGCAGCGCCTGCAGGCCTCGGGCGACGCCGAGCTGGCCGCCATCGCCGGCAAGGCGGTGAAGGAGGCGCGCTACCACCAGCAGCACGCTGCCGACTGGCTGGTGCGTCTGGGCGACGGCACGGCCGAGTCGAAGCGGCGCTGCGAGGCGGCGCTCGCCGCGCTGTGGCACTACGGCGCCGAGCTGTTCGACGACGACGCCGTCGACGATGCCGCGGCGGCCGCCGGCCTCGGCCCGCGCAGCTCCGAGCTGCGCGACGAGTGGCAGGCCGAGATGGGCGAGATCCTCGGCGCCGCCGGCCTCGCGATGCCGGCGCCGGTGCCGTTCCGCAGCGAAGGCAGGCGCGGCCGCCACAGCGAGCACATGGGCTACATCCTCGCCGAGCTGCAGCACCTGCAGCGCGCCTACCCGGGAGGCGTGTGGTGACTGCTGCGGCGCCGCGCGTCGCCGAGGCCTGGCGCGTGCTGCGGCAGGTGCCCGACCCCGAGGTGCCGGCGCTCTCGGTCTGCGACCTCGGCATCGTGCGCGAGGTGTCGGAGGCCGGCGACGGCGCGCTCGACGTCGTGCTGACGCCGACCTACTCCGGCTGCCCGGCCACCGAGGTGATCGAGCGCAGCGTGCTCGACGCGATCGATGCCGCCGGCCTGGGGCCCGCGCGCGCCACGCTGCGCCGCGCGCCCGCCTGGACCACCGACTGGATCAGCGACGACGGCCGGCGCAAGCTGCGCGACTACGGCATCGCACCACCGGGGCCGGTCGATGCCGCCGCCACCGGTGCGCCGCTGCGCCTGGTGCGCGGCGCGGCGCACCCGGCGCCGATCGCCTGCCCGCGCTGCGGCAGCGCCGACACCGAGCGCCTGTCGGCCTTCGGCTCGACGGCGTGCAAGTCGCTCTACCGCTGCCGCGCCTGCCGCGAACCGTTCGAGCATTTCAAGCCGATCTGATGAGACCTCCTGCATCCGTTGACGCGCCGCGGGCCGAGCGCCGGGCCGCCCCAAGCCGGCCCGCGATCCCCTCGGGGGATGGGCCGACGTACTCGTCGGGCGAGGGGCTGTCATGACCAGCCTGCACTTTCATCCGCTCAAGGTGAGGGCCGTGCGCCCCGACACCGACGAAGCCGTCATCGTGTCGTTCGACGTGCCCGAGCCGCTGCGCGACACCTTCCGCTTCACGCAGGGCCAGTACCTGACGCTGCGCGGCGACGTCGACGGCCAGGACCTGCGGCGCTCCTATTCGATCTGCGCCGGCGTGGACGACGGCGAGCTGCGCGTCGGCGTGCGCCGAGTGCCCGGCGGCGCGTTCTCGGCCTGGGTGCACGAGCGGCTGCGCAGCGGCGACACCGTCGAGGTGATCCCGCCGCAGGGCCACTTCCACGTGCCGCTCGACGCTGCCGCTTCACGCCACTACCTCGGCATCGCCGGCGGCAGCGGCATCACGCCGATTCTCTCGATCATGAAGACGGTGCTGGCGCGCGAGCCGGCGAGCCGTTTCACGCTGATCTACGGCAACCGCAGCCAGAAGTCGACGATGTTCAAGGAGGAACTCGAAGACCTCAAGAACCGCTGGCTCACGCGCGTCGTGCTGCACCACGTGTTCTCGCGCGAGCAGGTCGATGCGCCGCTGGCCGCCGGGCGCCTGACGCGCGCCAAGATCGCCGAGTTCGTCGGCCCGCTGATCGATCCGGCGGCGATCGACCAGGCCTTCGTCTGCGGCCCGCACGGCGTCAACGACGAGGCCGAGGCCGCGCTGCTCGCCGCCGGCGTGCCGCGCGAGCGCATCCACGTCGAGCGCTTCGGCGTGCCCGACAACGCGCCGCCCGCCACGCACGAGGCGCTGCCCGGCGACGCGCCGCAGGCGAAAGTCGTCATCGTGCGCGACGGCCTGACGCGCGAGATCGACTTCCGCGCCGGCGACACCAGCATCCTCGAAGCCGCCGGCAATGCCGGCCTCGAAGTGCCGTACTCGTGCAAGTCGGGCGTCTGCTCGACCTGCCGCGCCAAGGTGATCGAGGGCGCGGTGCGCATGGACCGCAACTTCGCGCTCGAGAAGCACGAGATCGACGCCGGCTACGTGCTGACCTGCCAGTCGCATCCGCTGACGGAACGCGTCGTCGTGTCGTACGACGAGCGCTGAACCCGGCGACCCGATGGCGCGCGGACGCTCCCCCGACTACGACGGCCAGCGCGACGCGATCCTCGCGCGCGCCGCCGAGCTGTTCGCGCAACGCGGCTATCCGGCGACGACGATGAACGCCGTGGCCGAGGCGTCGGGCCTGTCCAAGCCGACGCTCTACCACTACTTCCGCGACAAGGAGGCGCTGCTCGTCAGCATCGCCGAGGGCCACGTCGAGCGCCTCGAGGCGTTGGTGCGCGCGACCGAGGCCGACGGCCTGCCGGCCGAGGCGCGGCTCGAGCGGCTGATCGTGCGCTTCGTCGAGGCCTATGCCGACGCGCAGCACGCGCACCGTGTGCTGACGGAGGACGTGCGCTTCATGAAGCCGGCCGACCGCGCGCGCGTGCTCGGCAAGGAGCGCCGCGTCGTCGACGCCTTCGCCGATGCGATCGCCGAGCTCCGCCCCGACGCCGGGCGCGCCGCGCTGCAGACGCCGCTGGCGATGCTGCTGTTCGGCATGATCAACTGGATGTTCACCTGGCTGCAGCCCGGCGGCGCGCTGACCCACGCGGCGATGGCGCCGATCGTCGCCGACTTGTTTCGCGGCGGATTGAGCGCCGTCAACGTCCCGCGTCGCGCGCGCGCCGTCGCAGGGCAACCCCTATAACGCGGGCGGCGACGCTGCGGCATGCTCGACGCGCACTTTTCCCCCAACATCACGACGGAGACCGCATGAAGTACCTACCGCATTTCGCCGCAGCCGCCCTGGCGCTCGCCTGCGGCGCCGCCTTCGCCGACATCAACGTCGGCGTCACGGTGTCGGCCACGGGCCCGGCCGCCTCGCTCGGCATTCCCGAGAAGAACACGATCGCGCTGATGCCCAAGACGATCGCCGGCCAGAAGATCAACTACATCGTGCTCGACGACGCGAGCGACACGACGACGGCCGTCACCAACACGCGCAAGCTGATCACCGAGAGCAAGGTCGACGTCGTGCTCGGCTCGACGGTGACGCCGAACTCGCTGGCGATGATCGACGTCGTCTCCGAGAACCAGACGCCGATGATTTCGATGGCCGCGTCGGCGCGCATCGTCGAGCCGGTCGACGCCAAGAAGCGCTGGGTCTTCAAGACGCCGCAGAACGACATCATGATGTCGCTCGCGATCGCCAAGCACATGGCCGACGCGGGCGTCAAGACGGTCGGCTTCATCGGCTTCGCCGACGCCTACGGCGAGGGCTGGTTCGGCGAGTTCAACAAGGCTGCCAGCCTGAAGAGCCTGCAGGTCATCGCCAGCGAACGCTATGCGCGCACCGACACGACGGTGACGGCGCAGGTGCTCAAGCTGATGACCGCCAAGCCCGACGCCGTGCTGATCGCCGGCTCCGGCACGCCGGCAGCGCTGCCGCAGAAGACGCTGGTCGAGCGCGGCTACACCGGCAAGGTCTATCAGACGCACGGCGTCGCCAACGCCGACTTCCTGCGCGTCGGCGGCAAGGACGTGGAAGGCACCTTCCTGCCCGCCGGTCCGGTGCTCGTCGCCGACCAGCTGCCGGCCAGCCACCCGGTGCGCAAATCGGCGCTCGCCTACATCCAGACCTACGAGGCGGCGCACGGCAAGGGCAGCGTGTCGACCTTCGGCGCCCACGCCTGGGACGCCGGTCTTCTGATGGCCGCCGCGGTGCCCGTCGCGCTGAAGAAGGCGCAGCCGGGGACGCCGGCATTCCGCGCCGCGCTGCGCGACGCGCTCGAGGGGGTCAAGGAAATGCCCGGCGCGCACGGCATCTTCAACATGTCGCCGACCGACCACCTCGGCCTCGATCAGCGCGCCTATGTGATGGTCAAGATCGAGAAGGGCGGCTGGAAGTACCAGCCCTGACCGTTCGCCGCCGCCGGCGGCCGACGTGGGGCGAGGCAGGCGTGCGCGCCCGCCTCGCCCTTGTGTTTTTTGGGGTTCATTGTCATGACGATTCCCACCCTGCAGAGCTATATCGCCGGCCGCTGGGTCGGCGCGACGCCGGCCGATGCGCTGCGCAGCGCCGTGAACGGCTGCGACGTCGCGTTCACGCACGCCGAGCGCATCGACTTCGGCGCGGCGCTCGCTCATGCGCGCACGGTCGGCGTCCCGGCGCTGCTGGCGCTCGACTTCCAGCAGCGCGCGGCGCGGCTGAAGGCGCTGGCCAAGTTCCTCGTCGAGCGCAAGGAGCAGCTCTACACCGTCTCGGCGCACACCGGCGCGACGCGCGCCGACGGCTGGATCGACATCGAGGGCGGCACCGGCACGCTGTTCGCCTATGCCGGCGTCGGCGCCAACGAGCTGCCGTCGGGCAACCTGCTGCACGAAGGACCGGTGGTCGCGCTGGGCAAGCAGAACCGCTTCGCCGGCACGCACATCCTGGTTCCGCGGCGCGGCGCCGCGGTCCACATCAACGCGTTCAACTTCCCGGTATGGGGCCTGCTCGAGAAGTTCGCGCCGAGCTTTCTGGCCGGCATGCCGTGCATCGCGAAGCCGGCGACATCGACCTCGTACCTGGCCGAAGCGCTGGTCCGATTGATCGCCGAGTCGGGCCTGCTGCCCGAAGGCAGCCTGCAACTCGTGATCGGCTCCACGGGCGACCTGCTCGATCGCCTCGACGGCCAGGACGTCGTCACCTTCACCGGCTCGGCCGACACGGCGGCGAAGCTGCGCGTGCACCCGAACCTGGTGCGCCAGTCGGTGCCGTTCAACGCCGAGGCCGATTCGCTCAACTGCGCGATCCTCGCGCCCGACGTGACGCCTGACGACGAGGAGTTCGACCTCTACGTCAAGGAGGTGGCGCGCGAGATGACGGTCAAGGCCGGCCAGAAGTGCACCGCGATCCGCCGCGCCATCGTGCCGCGCCGCCACCTCGAGGCGGTGGCCGCGCGGCTGAAGGCGCGGCTGGCGAAGACGACGGTCGGCGACCCGGCGCGCGACGACGTGCGCATGGGCGCGCTGGCGTCGCATGCGCAGCGCGACGACGTTGCAGAGCGCGTGGCGGCGCTGCGTGTGGGCGCCGAAGCGGTGTTCGGCGACGGCGACGGCTTCGTGCCGCTCGGCGAGGGCGTCGCGAACGGCGCCTTCCATGCGCCGACGCTGCTCGTCGCGCGCGACGCGCACGCGCACAGCGCGCACGACGTCGAGGCTTTCGGCCCCGTCAGCACGCTGATGGCCTGCGACGACCTCGACGAGGCGCTCGCGCTCGCGGCGCGAGGCCGCGGCAGCCTGGTCGCGACGCTGGTGACGAAGGAGCCGGCGACGGCGGCGTACGCGATCCCGTACGCCGCCGCGCACCACGGCCGGCTGCTCGTGCTCGACCGCGTCGCCGCGGCAGAGTCGACCGGCCACGGCTCGCCGCTGCCGATGCTCAAGCACGGCGGCCCGGGGCGCGCAGGCGGCGGCGAGGAACTCGGCGGCGTGCGCGCCGTCAAGCACTTCCTGCAGCGCGCCGCAGTGCAGGGGTCGCCGACGATGCTCGCCGCCGTGACCGGCGAGCATGTGCGCGGCGCGACGGTGCGCGAGAGCGAAGTGCACCCGTTCCGCAAGCACTTCGAGGACCTGCAGATCGGCGACTCGCTGCTGACGCACCGCCGCACCGTGACCGAGGCCGACATCGTCGCCTTCGGCGGCATCTCGGGCGACTACTTCTACATGCACTTCGACGCCATCGCGGCGAAGGACAGCGCCTTCGGCCAGCGCATCGCGCACGGCTACTTCGTGCTGTCGGCGGCTGCCGGCCTGTTCGTCTCGCCGGCGCCCGGCCCGGTGCTCGCCAACTACGGCCTCGACACGCTGCGCTTCGTCAAGCCGGTGGCCATCGGCGACACGATCCGCGCGCGGCTGACGGCCAAGCGCAAGACGGACCGCGGCCGCGCCGACGCCAAGGGCGTGGGGCAGGGTGTCGTCGCGTGGGACGTCGAGGTGACGAACCAAGACGACGAAGTCGTCGCGAGCTACGACATCCTGACGCTGGTGGCCAAGCGCCCTGCGGGTTGAGCCGGCCGATTGCCCGTCCGACCTTGCGAGGGAGCACCATGACGACACCCCTGCCCGCCGGTCAGCGAGACACCGGCACCTTCCATCGCTTCGGCCTCACCCAGTTCGCCGACAGATTTCCGGCCAACGCGCGCGAGCCGTCGCTGGAGATCATCGGGCGGGTCGAGAACCGCCTGACCCTGGCAGACGCGTTGCAGGGTCTGCCGCGGACTGCGCAGGTCAGCGACTTCCATTGCGTCACCACCTGGAGCGTGAGAGGCCTGCATTGGGAAGGGGTGCGCTTCGCCGACTTCTATGCTCGCGTGATCGAGCCGCAGGTACGCCCGGACCCGCGCGCGACGCTCTTGGCGCTGCGTGGCCAGGACGGAGCGCGCAGCGCGTTGCCGCTCGAGGATCTGCTCGCGTCGGATGTCCTGCTGGCCGACCGCTTGAACGGCGAGCCGCTGCCGGTCGATCACGGGGCGCCGCTGCGCCTGGTCGCGCCCGCGCACTACGGCTACAAGTCGGTCAAGCACCTGAGCCGCATCGAGTTCAGGCTGCCGTCGGAGGGCTACCGCGTGTCGGGCCTGCGCTTCATGGACCATCCGCGCGCGCGCGTTGTGCTCGAAGAGCGCGGACGACTCGTGCCGGGTTGGATGCTGCGGTACCTGTACCGCCCGCTGATCGCAGCGGCAGCGGCGAAGTTCGCTGCGGCGAGCAGAAGGCGCAGCGAATCGGGCTCGGGCAGCGTCGAGCGCGGCTGAAGGCTTCTTGCCTCGCTTGCGAGGGGGGCGGGTGAGGGGCGGCACGACGACGCCCCATGCCGCGGATTCCGCACCCGGCTCGATCGCGATGTATCGACGCACCTGCCTCGTTTCAATCACTTTCGGGTCACGCGCCAGACGATATTTCCCACATCATCGGCCACCAGCAGCGCGCCGCGCCCGTCGATCGCCACGCCGACCGGCCGGCCGCGCGCATTGCCTTGTGCGTCGAGGAAGCCCGTGAGCACGTCGCGCGGCAGGCCGTCGGGGCGCTCGCCGGCGAAAGGCACGAAGACGACCTTGTAGCCGCTCGGCGGCTTGCGGTTCCACGAGCCGTGCAGGCCGACGAACATGCCGCTGCTCCACGCCGCGCCGAGCTGCTGGCCGTGCGCCGACGCGAGTCCGAGCGCCGCCGTGTGCGGCCCCAGCGCATAGTCGGGCACGACGGCGCGCGCGACGAGGTCGGGCCGCTGCGGCTGCACGCGTGCGTCGACATGGCCACCGTACCAGCTGTAGGGCCAGCCGTAGAAGGCGCCGTCGCGCACCGATGTCAGGTAGTCGGGCACGAGGTCGCTGCCGAGTTCGTCGCGTTCGTTGACGACGGTCCACAGCATGCCGGCGCCGCTCCACGCCATGCCGTTGGGGTTGCGCAGGCCGCTCGCATAGATGCGGTGGCTGCCGCTGCCGGGGTCGACCTCCCAGATCGCGGCGCGGCCCTGCTCGGCCTCCATGCCGAACTCGGCGACGTTGCTGTTCGAGCCCACCGTCACGTAGAGCTTGCGGCCGTCGCGGCTCGCCATCACGTTCTTGGTCCAGTGGTGGTTGCGCGGCGCGGCGGGCAGGTCGACGACCTTGGCGCCGGCCGAATCGATGCGCATCGCGCCGGGCGTGTAGCGGTAGCGCAGCAGCGCGTCGGCATTGGCGACGTAGAGGTCGTTGCCGACCAGCGCCATGCCGAACGGCGAGTTCAGCTTGTCGAGGAACACGCTGCGCGTCTCGGCGACACCGTCGCCGTCGGCGTCGCGCAGCAGCGTGATGCGGTTCGCGCTCGGCGTGCCGGCGCCGGCGCGCTTCATCATGAGCTTCATCGCCCAGCCGCGCAGGCCGCCGCCTTCCTCGCGCGGCGGCGCGTTCGTTTCTGCGACGAGCACGTCGCCGTTGGGCAGCACGTGCAGCCAGCGTGGATGGTCGAGCCCTTCGGCGAGCCGCGTGACGGCGAGTCCGTCTGCCGGCGTCGGCGCCGCGCCGGCCGGCCAGGCGACGGCCTTGGCGACCTGCACCGTCGGGATGCGCTCGGGCCGCGGCTCCGGCAGTCGCGGCTGCGGGCCCATGCCGGCCTCGACCGGCTGACGCGCGATGTCGCCGCAGCCGAGAGTGCCGAGCGCGACGGCAACGGCGGCGAAGGCGGGGCGCAGCGGCAATTTCAGCGACATGGCAGTTCTCCCTGGGCGGCGCCGGCTTCGATCGGGTACGGCGGTTGCTCGATGCCGCAGAGGCAATGACAGGAGGCCAGATGCCGACGGTATCCGACATCATGACCCGCTGCGTCGAAGTGGTCACACCCGACGACACGCTGCAGCACGCGGCGCGCCGCATGGACGAACTCGACGTCGGCGCGATGCCGGTGTGCCGCGGCGCCGAACTGCTCGGCATCGTCACCGACCGCGACATCACGGTGCGCGCCACCGCCGCGGGGCTGGTGCCCGGCCAGGCCTGCGTGCGCGACGTGATGACGTCGCGGCCGCTGACCTGCGCGCCGAATCAGCTGGCGGACGAAGCGGCGGCGCTGATGGGCGAGATCCGCGTGCGCCGGCTGCCGGTGGTCGACGACGACGGCGCGCTGGTCGGCATCGTGTCGCTCGGCGACGTGGCGGCGCGCCCGGCGCTCGACCTCGGCGCGGCGCGGCGCGCGCTCGCAGCGCCGCTGCAGCCGCAGCGCTCGGTCGCCTGAAGCAGGGCGCCCCATGCATGGCTCGACTGCAGATTCGCGCGCCGCACCGTTCCCCGAGATCGCCGCCGCGCCGTCCGTGCCGGTGGAGGCACCGCTCCTCGACGCGGCCGCCGTGCCGTGGTTCGACGACGGACCCATCGCCGCGCTGACCTTCGATGCGGCGCCGCCGCACCGCGTGCACGACGCGACGCCGAGCCTGTGGCGCCTGCGCGGCGACGCGACACCGCTGCCGCGGCCGCGGCTCGACGAGCTGCTGCCGGCAGACGACATCCGCGGCTTGCTCGGCGCCGACGCCGCCGCGCGCCGCGTGTCGCTGCGGCGGGCCGGGGGCGGCAGCCGCGCCTGCATCGCGCAGCAGCGCATCACGGCTGACGGCGCCCACCACCACCTCCGGCTCGTCGACGCCGACTGGCTCGCGCAGGCCGGCTGGCAGCCCGCCGGCGATGGCGCGCGGCTGCAGCAGGCGCTCGCGCGCACGCGCGCCGCGCAGCGCTTTCTGCAGGTGCTGCAGCACGCCACCGAACTGCTGGAGGGCTGCGACGGCGTCGAGCAGGCCGGCCGCGTCGTCGCCGACGGCGGCCGCGAACTGTTCCCCGGCTGGGACGGCGCGCTGACGCAGGCCGACGCCGGCGGCGCGATGCGCGTGATCGGCGCCTGGGGCGAAACGCCGGTCGCCGACGCCGGCTCGCGCGAAGACGAATGCTGGGCGCTGCGGCTGCGCCGTCTGCACCGCGCCGGCGGCGCGCAGCGCGCGCCCGTCTGCCGCCACTGGGGCGCGGGCGGGCTGTCGCCGGGAATCACGCAGGCGCTGTGCGTGCCGCTCGCGGCAGCGCCCGAGCCCGCGGTTCTTCACTTGGCGACGCGGCGCGTGCTCGACGACGCCGAACTGCGCACCGCCTGCTGGGGCGCCGAGGCGCTGGCCGGTGCGCTCGGCCTCGCGCTGGCCAACCTGCGACTGCGCCATTCGCTGCGCGAGCAGGCGCTGCGCGACGGGTTGACGGGCCTGTTCAACCGCCGCCATTTCGACGACACGCTGCGCCACGAGATCAGCCGCGCCGAGCGCACCGGCGAGCCGCTGACGCTGGCGCTGCTCGACATCGATCACTTCAAGGCCTGCAACGACCGCCACGGCCACGCGGCCGGCGACGCGGTGCTGCGCGCCGTGGCGGCGCAGCTTCAGGGCTTCGGCCGCTCCTACGACGTCGCCTGCCGCGTCGGCGGCGAGGAGTTCGCCGTGCTGATGCCGCGCGCCCACATCGGCGAGGCGCGCGCCCGGCTCGAGCAGTTGCGCGAGCGCATCGCGACGCAGCCGCTGCGGCATGGGGGCGTCGCGCTGAGCGCCTTCACGGTGTCGATCGGCGTCGCGGGTCTCGACCAGGGGCCGGGCGGCGAGCTGCTGCAGCGCGCCGATGTGGCGCTTTATGCGGCCAAGGGAGCGGGGCGCAACCGCGTGGCGGTGTGGGAGGGAGAAGAACTCTCACCCCGGCCCTCTCCCCGAGGGCGGGGAGAGGAGGAATCACGCTAGAAGCGGGTTGCGCTGCGTTCGTCCCACGGCACCGCCGCCTGAGGAACGCGCGGGCTCAGCTATCCGCGCGGTAGCCGGTCGCCTTGACCACGGGGCGCCATCGCTCGTAGTCGGATCGCATCACCGCAGCGAACTCGGCCCGGCTCAGGACGAAGGGCTCGAACTCCAGCTTCTTCAGCGCCGCTGCCACCCTCGGTCGGCTGGCCGCGGCCTGGATGGCGGCGTGCAGTTCAGTCTGCACGACCGCCGGGGTGCGCGCCGGCGCGTAGATGCCGAAGTTCTCGCCGAGTACGAGGTCGGGGTAGCCTTCGTCCTTGAAAGTCGGCACGCCGGGCAGCGCGGGCAGGGGCTTGCCTCCGGTGAAGGCCAGGATGCGCAGCTTGCCCTCCTTGTGCGGCGCCACCAGGAAAGGCAGGGTTGTCGCCAGCGCCGGCAGCGCGCCGCCCAGCACGTCGACCATGGCCGCCGCCCCGCCCCGGTAGGGGACGTGAACGAACTCGAAGCCGGCCGCCCGCGCGAACATCGCGCCCATGAAGTGCATCGCGGTGCCGCCGCCCGGCGTGCCGTAGCTCGCCCGGCCGGGGTGGGCCTTGGCCCAGGCGACGAACTCCTTCAGTGTCTTCGCGGGCGTGCCGGGGCCGACCGCCAGCGCAAAGCTGAACGAGCACACCGCGGCAATGGGCGCCAGATCCCGGAAGGGGTCGTACCTCAGGTGCGGGTAGACATGCGGGAAGATCGTCGCGTTCCCGCCCGGCATGAACACCAGCACCGAGCCGTCCGCCGGCGCGCTCAGCAACTGCTCCGTGGCCAGCCGTCCGCCGGCTCCCGTCCGGTTCTCGATCACGACATTGAAGCCCGACGCGCGCATGGCTTCGCCGACTTCGCGGGCCACGACGTCCACGGCGCCGCCGGGCTGATAGCCCACCAGCATTCGCATCAGCCGGTTCTGCGATCGCGTCAGTGCAGGCCAGGCGGCGGCGACGGTGCCGGCGCCGAGCGCGGCGAGTGCGCGGCGCCGGGTCGGTGTCATCGAAGTCATGCGCATCAATGTCTCCGAATGGCCAGTCGTCATTGTCCGGATGGAATTCGACACACGTCAGTCACCGCGGGCACATTCAGTCCGGGCGCGCAAGGTACGCCGGGTCGACGAACTCGATCGCTCCGCGGTGCAGCTTCAGCATCCCCGCGTGCTCCATCAGCTTGAGCTCCTGCGACAGCTTGGGGCGGCTCAATCCACAGCGCGCCGCCAAGTGTTCATGGGTGACCTCGATCATCACGCGGCCGTCGGCCCGCGGACGGGTGTCGCGCGCGATCCGCTGAAGGACGGCGCGCACGCGATCGTGGACGCCGCGCTGCAGCCAACCCAGCTCCCTCGCCTGGACCTCGCGCAGGCGTTGGGCCAGCATGCGCACCATCAGAACGAGCATGTCGCGGCTTTGCAGCAGGCAGCGCTCGATGTCGCCGATCGGCACCCAGCGCGCGGCCAGGTCCGCTCCGACGACGAGGTCCATGTCGATGGGCTCCACGCCGAACAGCGCCGAACTGAGCGCCAGTTCGCCGGCTTCGAAGGTGACGGGAATGACCTGCCGGCCCTGATCGCCGACGTGAACCAGCAGTTCGAGGCGCCCGGATTCGACGATCGGCAATTGCGTGAGGCGCTCGCCGGCGCGCGCCAGCCACTGGCCGGCAGCGGCGGTGCGCAGCGGATAGCGCGACAGCGGCAGCGCGGGTCTCAGGAACTCGACCAACTGCCGGTTCAGCGTCCGGCTCGGCGCGGAATCGATCGCTTCCCGCAGCGATGCCGCGTCTGTCTGCGGTGGCTGTTTCAATGGGCACGACCTGGAGAACGCGGACGCATTATGAGACGGCCGAACCATCCTCCTGATCAGTTCGGCCCTTGCGGGCGGGTCGGGGGATCAACCCAGGGCCAGCAGCGCCTGCACCAGCTCGCGGGGCTGCATGACCATCGCGTTGTGGTGGGCGTCGAGCTGTGCGTAGCGAAAGCGTCCGTCCTGCTTCGCGCGCGCGGCCTGGGCCAAGAAGCCGGGATTCGGGTTGCGGGCGCACTTCAGGTAGCTCCAGAGCACGCCGGCATCGGCCGCCGGATCGCCTGCCACCGTTTCGACGAAACTCGCCGCCGCCTGCGGCGTGATCCGCGCTCCCGCCCAGTCGCGCAGCGCCGGATCGCTCATGCCCCAGCGCTCCGCCCAGGTGGCCTGCGGCGGCGGCGGCACCAGTCCGTCCTGGGCGGCAAGCGCCTCATAGCGTTTCCTGACCTCCGGCGGCACGAAGGTCGCCAGCGCTTCTCCGCGGCGCAGCGCGAACGCGTCGAGATACACGGCGTGTCCCACTCGGCCGGTGCGTGCCGCCAGCACGCCCGACACCACGCAGCCGGCATACGAGTGCCCCACGAGCACGACCTGCCGCAGGTCCTCCATCTCGAGGTGCTGCACGATGTCGCGCACGTGCACCGACAGGCCGCAGCGGCCCGGCGCGTGGTGGGCGCGCTCGCCCAGGCCGCTGAGCGTGGGCGTGCTCACGGTGTGGCCGGCGTCGCGCAACAGCGGGCTGACTCGGTTCCACGCCCAGGCGCCATGCACGAGCACGTAGTGGCGCCCGTTCGCCGGCTGCTGCGCACGCGATGCCGCGCAGCCCTGCAGGATCGCGGCCCCTGCAGCAGCTGCGCCCAGGAGTGCGCGCCTTCGGTCGAGTCGTCGCATTTGCACCCTTCCTTCAGGCTCCCGCGATGCGACACGAGTTCGGTGCATCCGCGCCGCGGTTCGCCGCAAGCGGGACCGCGTTGCGCCCATTCTTCGCGCCGTGGCCGGATCGCGTCAGTCACCGCGGTAACACACCCGCGTCCTCACGCCGATGTGTCGGCGCGTTCGGCGCCGGGCGCCGGCGTCGCCCCCTTGAATCCCATGCGCGAGGCCGCCTCGACACCGCCGTAGCGTTCGATCATCGCGCGCTGGTCGGCCTTGGCCAGTTCGTCGATGGCCTGCGGGTCGCCGCAGATCCGGCGCAGCGAGGCTTCCATGTCCCGCAGCACGTCGGCATGCGCCGGGTCGAGGGCCAGGTCGCGCAGTTCCTCCGGGTCGGTCTCGAGGTCGAACAGCTCGGGGCGGAAGCGGACGTAATGGTGGTACTTCCAGCGCCCGCGGCGCAGCATGAAGGCCGCGGTGTTGCTTCCGACCGCGTGGTACTCGCTGAGGATCGGGCGGTCCGCATCGACCGGCGCGGCCGCGATCTGCAGCAGCGAGCGCCCCGGCCGGCCGTCCATGTGCGGCGCCGGGTCGACGCCGGCGCCCTGCAGGATCGTCGGGAACAGGTCGAGCAGGTCGACGGGTGTCGCGCATACCCCGCCGGGCTCCAGGCCCGGGCCGGCGGCGATCATCGGCACGCGGACCGACTCCTCGTAGAGCGTGGACTTGCCCCACAGGCCGCGGGCGCCGAGGTTGTCGCCGTGGTCGGAGGCATACACCACGAGCGTCTCGCGCGCCAGCCCGCTCGCTTCCAGGGCGCTCGTCAGGCGGCCGACGTTGTGGTCGAGGAACGAGCAGAGCCCGAGATAGGCAGCGGTTGCCGCGCGGCGCTCATCCGGGCCGCGAAAGCTCTCTTCGTTGGGCTCGAAGTCCGCATAGGCCTGCACCCACGGGTGGCGCCGGTAGCCGGTGGTCGGATGCAGCTTGGGCACGGGCAGTTCCTGCCCGACATAGAGGTCGTAGAAGGCCGGCGGCGCGAGCAGCGGGAAGTGCGGGGCCACCAGGCCGACGTAGAGGACGAACGGCCTGCGCGGTTGCCGGCCCGCTTCATGGAGCCACTGCACGGCGCGGTCCGTGACCGAGCTGTCGTAGCGCGTGTAGGACGATTCGCCGCGTCCGATGTCGTTGCCGAGCATGCGTGGGCCGGGTCGCGGGCCGATGTACGGGTCGCGGATGGATCCCCACACCATGCCGTGACCGCCTGCCACGTGCATCGGCAGATGCTCGACGTCGAACCCGGCGGCATCTCCTTCGGCCCGGTAGTGCAGCTTGCCGACGCTCTCCACCCGGATGCCGTGCTCCTGCAGCACATGGCCCCAGCCCTTCAACTGTCCGTGGTACGGCGACGCGTTGTCCCAGAGCCGGGACTGGTGGACGCGCAGGCCCGTCGCGAAAGCGGCGCGCGCCGGCACGCAGATGGGGCTGGGCGTATAGGCGGCGCTGAAGCGCACGCCGCGAGCGGCCAGCGCGTCGAGGTTCGGCGTGCGCACGATCGGGCTGCCCGAGCAGCCCATGTGGCGCGGGTCATGCTCGTCCGACATGATGACGAGCACGTTGCGCGGGCCGGCATCGTTCGATCGTGAAGGGACTGACATGGCTCGAACGATGATTCGCCGCGCGGCGAACGTCAGTCACTGGAGGAACAGTAGGCATGCGATGCATGCGGCGAGAATGCGCCGATGACCGACGCCCGTCCCGATCCCGGCCGCGGCAGCATGGCGGATCCCGGCCCCGGGCCGCGCACGGCTGCGTTCCACGTCCTCGCCAAGCCGGCGGGGCCCGCCTGCAACCTTCGCTGCACCTACTGCTTCTATCTCGAGAAATCGCAGCTCTTCGAGCCCGGGCGCGGCCTGCGCATGCCCGATGCCATGCTCGAGACCTTCGTGCGCGATCGCATCCGCTCGGACGACGCGCCGGAGGTCGAGTTCGCCTGGCAGGGCGGCGAACCGACGCTGCTCGGGGTGGACTACTTCCGGCGCGTGGTCGACCTGCAGCGTCGGTACGCCGACGGCAGGCGCATCACGAACGCCCTGCAGACGAACGGCACCTTGATCGATGACGCATGGGCCGAGTTCCTCGCAGCGAACGGGTTCCTCGTGGGAATCAGCATCGACGGGCCCGCCGACCTGCACGACGCCTATCGGGTGGACGCGCGCGGCGCGGCCAGCCTCGACCGTGTGCTGCGCGGGCTGCGTCGGCTGCAGGCCCATGGCGTCGAATTCAACACGCTGACGGTCGTCAACCGCCTCAATGCCAAGCACCCGCTGAAGGTGTACCGCTTTCTCAAGGAAATCGGCTCGCGCTTCCTGCAGTTCATTCCGCTGGTCGAGCGCAAGGCGCACCCGGCCGACGGTGCGACCGCCCTGGCCGGTCCGCCGGCGGGCGCGAGCCGGGGGCGGGCCGAGCCGACTGCGTGGAGCGTGCCGCCGGTCGGCTACGGAAACTTCCTCGTCGAGGTCTTCGACGAGTGGGTGCGGCGCGATGTCGGCTCCACCTATGTCCAGCTGTTCGACGGCACGCTGGGCAGCTGGCTCGGGCTGGGTTCGTCGCTGTGCGTCTTCGCGCCCACCTGCGGGCGTGCCATCGCGCTCGAGCACGACGGCACGGCGTACGCCTGCGACCACTACGTCTACCCTCAGTACCGCCTGGGCAGGCTGGGCGAGCAGACGCTGGCGCAGATGGTCGACTCGCCGCAGCAGCGCAAGTTCGGGGCGGACAAGCAGGGCACCCTGCCCGACTACTGCCGGCGCTGCGATCTGCTGTTCGCATGCAACGGCGGATGCCCCAAGCACCGCTTCCTGCAGGCGCCGGACGGCGAGCCGGGCCTGAACTATCTGTGCGCGGCGTACAAACGCTTCTTCGGCCACGTAGATCCGTACATGCGGACCATGGGGCAGCTGCTGCGCGACGACCGCGAGCCGGCGGAGATCATGGCCTTGCTGCGCGAGTCGCGGGGGCGTCCGCCGCGTGCAGGCCGGTCACGTCGCGGCTGAGGCTGCGACGCCAAACCAGGCGGCGCGGCGCACGGGAAGCTTGCTGCCGCTCAACTCTCGCCGTCGACCTTGTCGGCCGCATACTCCTTGAGCCGGTTGTAGAGCGTCTTCAGGCTCACGCCGAGCGCCGCCGCGGTGCGCTCCTTGTGGTTGCCGTAGTGCTTGAGCGTGCCGAGGATCAGGCGGCGCTCGGCTTCGGCCATCGACGTGCCGAGCGGGATCGAGATCGACGCCGTGTTCGCGGCGGTCGCGGCACACAGCTCGCCCGGCGGCGGCGCGGCGCCGGGCAGCCATTCGTCGCCGATCGTGTCGCCCGGGGCCATCACGTAGGCGCGCTGCACGACGTTGCGCAGCTCGCGAACGTTGCCGGGCCAGCGGTATTCGACCAGCCGCGCCAGCGCGGCGGGCGAGAAGCGCTTGCGGTGGCCCTCGCTCTTGCAGATGTCGGCGAGGAAGTGGTCGGCCAGGAGCGCGATGTCTTCGGTGCGCTCGCGCAGCGGCGGCAGCGCGATCGGGAACACGTTGAGCCGGTACAGCAGGTCCTCGCGCAGCTTGCCCGAGGCCACAGCCTGCTCGGGCGAACGGTTGGTCGCCGCGATGATGCGCACGTCGGACTCCTGCTGCTGCGTCGAGCCGACGCGCATGAACATGCCCGTCTCGAGCACGCGCAGCAGCTTGACCTGCAGCTCCGCCGACATCTCGGTGATCTCGTCGAGGAACAGCGTGCCGCCGTGCGCGCGTTCGAAGAAGCCGTGGTGCTGGCGTTCGGCGCCGGTGAAGCTGCCTTTCTCGTGGCCGAAGATCTCGCTTTCGATCAGGTTGGGCGAGATCGCGCCGCAGTTGACTGCGAGGAAGGGCTGCTTGCGGCGTCGGCTCAGGTCGTGCACGGTGCGTGCGACGACTTCCTTGCCGGTGCCGCTCTCGCCGGTGAGGAAGACGCTGACGCCGGTGCCGGCGACGCGCGAGATCTGCTCGTAGATGCGCAGCATCGGCTGCGCGCGGCCATAGAGGTGGCCGAAATGTCCGCTCTTCTTCAGCTCGGCCGAGAGCGTGTCGATCTCTGCCTTCAGCGCCGCAGGGCGCGTCACGCGCGACAGAATTCCCTGCAGGTGCTTGACGTTGAGCGGCTTGACGAGGTAGTCGGCGGCGCCCAGGCGCAGCGCCTGGATCGAGGTCTCGAGGCTGGCATGGCCGGTGATCAGCACCACCTCCGACTGCGCGATCAGCTCGGCGTCGGAGAACAGGTCCATGCCGCTGCCGTCGGGCAGCTGCAGATCGAGCAGCACGATGTCGGGCTGCTGCAGCGCGATCTGCTTGCGCGCGTCGCGCAGCGTGTGCGCCATCGCGACGGTGTAGCCCTCGGCTGCCGTCAACGCCGCCATCATGCGGGCCGAGTCGACCTCGTCCTCGACGATCAGTGCATGGCTCATGCGTAGCCTCTCGGGTGTCGGATGGAAAGGATAGCGCGGCCGCGGCTCTGCGCGGCCCGATCTGCGCGGCACATCGTTTGCCCACCGCCGGGCAACACGACAGCAGTGCAGGAGATCGACATGGCCAGCAGCACCGTACCGCAACCGCCGGCAAGCACGGCGACCGTTCCGCCCGATGGCACCGGCAGCACCGACGCCGCCGCCGAGCGCCTCGTACAGGGCGCGCATGCCGCCGTCGACCGCGTCGCCGAGAAGGCCATGCCCGCCGTGGCGCGCGCGCGCGCCGGTATCGACGAGGCCGCCGGCGCGCTGCGCGAGCGCCGCCGGCAGCTCGGCGACATGCAGGCCGAGCTGACGGCCGATGCGCGCGAGCAGGTGCGCGCGCACCCGCTGACCTCGCTCGTCGCGGCGTTCGCCGCCGGCCTGGTGGTCGCCCGGCTGCTGCGCTGAGCGCAGCAGCGCGCAGCGGCGCGGCACGGCGCTTGCCGAATCCGGTGGCGGCGCACGCCGTGCGCCATCATGGAGTCACGAATGGGCAAGTACATCATCGCCTGGCTGCTCGGCGTTCCGCTCATCGCGCTGGTCGCCATCTATCTGCTGTTCTGAACGCCGCGCCGGCGCTCCGCCACGCCGGCAATGATCGCGAGCAGGCGCTCGGGCTCGGCCGGCTTGACGAGGTGGTGCTCGAAGCCGGCTTCGCTCGCGCGCCGGCGGTCGTCGTCGCGGCCGTAGCCGCTGATCGCCACCAGCACCGGCGGCTCGGCCAGCGGCAGCTCGCGCAGCGCGCCGGCGAGTTCGTAGCCGTTCATGCCCGGCAGGCCGATGTCGAGCAGCACGAGCTGCGGCTCGATATCGCGCGCCAGGCGCAAGGCGGCGTCGGCGTGCGTCGCCATGTGCACGGCATGGCCCTGCGCCTCGAGCAGCATCGCCATCGTCTCGAGAGTGTCCTCGTTGTCGTCGACGGCGAGGATGCGCAGCGCGCCGCCGCGCGGCGCGGTGCGCGGCGCAGCCGCCGCGGCTTGCACCGGCGGCGCCGCGCAGCGCGGCAGCGTCAGCGTGAAGCGGCTGCCGCGCCCTGCGCCTTCGCTCGCTGCCTCCAGGTCGCCTTCGTGCATGCGCAGCACGCGCCGCGCGACGGCGAGGCCGACGCCGAGTCCGCTGTGCGCGCGCGCCGCCGCCGGGCCGGCCTGCGCATAGAAGTCGAAGACGTGCGGCAGCGCGTCGGCAGCGATGCCGGCGCCGTTGTCGGCGACCGTCACGCGGACCCGGTCGGCCCGCGCCTCGGCCTCGATGCGGATCGCGCCTTCGGGCGGCGTGTAGCGCGCCGCGTTGTCGAGCAGGTGGCCGAGCGCCTGCGCCAGGCGCGCGCGGTCGGCGTCGACCCAGACGCCGGCGTCGGGCAGGTTGGCGACGAGGGTGTGGCCGCGCGACTGCAGCAGCGGCTGCGCCGCCTCGATCGCCGCGGCGATCACGCCCTGCAGCTCCAGCGGCTTGCGGTCGAGCTCGATGCGGCCCTGCACGACGCGGGCCACGTCGAGCAGGTCGTCGACGCGTCGCGCGAGGTGGTCGGCTTGGCGCCGCACGATGCGCAGCGCGTTGGCCTTGGCGTCGGCGTCGGTGCGCGGCGAGGCCAGCACGTCGACGGCGCCGAGGATCGGCGCGAGCGGGCTGCGCAGCTCGTGCGCCAGAGCGGCCAGGTATTCGTCCTTGCGGCGGCCGGCGTCGACGAGGAGCGCCTCGGCGCGCTTGCGCAGCGTGCAGTCCTGCGTGATGCCGACCCAGCGCTGCGGCGGCCCGGCGCCGTCGGCGGCGCCGGCGGCGAACACGCGTTCGGCGACCCAGCGCTCGTCGCCCGCGGCGCCGACGGTGCGGTACTCGTCCTCATAGCCCTCGCCGATCGCGAGCCGCGCGAAGCGCTCGCGCAGGCGCGGCCGATCGTCGGGATGGATGACGTCGAACCACGGCGAGGCATCGCCCGGCAGGCGCTGCGGATCGCCGCGCCCATGGCGCGCGCCGGCCGGGCTGACCCAGACGAAGCACTGCGTCGCCGCGTCGGCGATCCACAACACGTCACCGAGCGTCTCGGCGATCTCGCGCAGTGGCGCGTCGCAA
>Ga0138256_10001406_pt1 | contig 25999 bp, 18 predicted proteins | sample KNB2016incub_MG_FD_105486 | JGI IMG/M metagenome (GOLD analysis project Ga0138256, IMG submission 105486) | Active sludge microbial communities from wastewater in Klosterneuburg, Austria - KNB2014incub_MG | ecosystem: Engineered > WWTP > Activated sludge > Unclassified | place: Austria...
AACCTGTGTTGGTAAAAGGATTAAGTACGCCAGACCCTGAATATCTTCCAATAATCTCTGCTGATAATGAATTGTGTTTTTTTACCAGAAGGTTTGAATACCAGAGCAAAAATATGCTCACCTCAACTAGTGTAGAAAAGTTTATGTTAAGTCATAATCTAAATGGTAAATGGGATGCAGGAACACCAATGGAATTACCTTTCAACAAACAAAACAGTGGTAATGAAGGTGGGCCTACCATTTCACTTGACAATCTGCACTTGTTTTTTACAGTCAATGTAAAGGGTAATTTCGACATTTATACTTCAGACCTGACACCTAAAGGATGGTCGGAGCCAAGAAGTATAGGGAAAGCAAACGATCCAAAGTTTTGGGATTCACAGCCATCACTTTCTCCAGATAACAGAACCTTATATTTTGCCAGTTTCAGAGATTCTGTTTTACAGACAAGTGACATTTATGTAGCAAAAAAAACTAATGGCGATTGGAACAGCGCAAATCCCATAACCGGACCTATCAATACTTCACGTAATGAAAAAGCACCATTTATGCATCCTGATGGAAAAACACTTTATTTCAGCAGTGATGGGCATACCGGCATGGGGGGATATGATATTTATTATTCCAAAAAAGACGAAAAAGGTAACTGGGGAAAACCGGTAAATCTGGGATATCCCATTAACACCGATGCAGATGAGGTTGGTTTTTTTGTGAGTACAGATGGTACAAAAGGATATTTTGCAAGTAATAAATTTGGGACAGGAGGTTATGATATTTATTCATTCGACATGCCGGTGGAAGCAAGGCCGGAGAAGATGGTTTTATTCAAAGGCCAATTGAAAAACGATGACAATGAAGTGCCTGACAGTGCCCGTATTGAAGTTAGAAATATTGCATCCAAACAGGTTGAGCAAATAGATTACGATGCATACAGTGGTAAATATGCCGGTGTTTTACAAGCTAATTCTGAGTATTTGTTAACGATTCAAAAGGATGATTATGCCTTTACCTCAAAACTTATTGATGCATCAAAAGTAGATTCACCGGCTGTGACTGTTGAGCTAGACCTGAGAAAAATAAAAGAAGGAGAAGCCTACAACTTGAATGATATACTTTTTGAAACGGATTCTTATCAAGTAACAGATAAATCAAAAGCAGTAATTCAGGATTTTGCAAATTTTCTGAAAAGCAATCCAAAATTAAAGGTTGCTATTTATGGTCATACAGACAATTCAGGCAAGGCAGAAGATAACTTGCTTCTGTCTAAAAACAGAGCCAAGGCTGTATATGACTATTTGATAACCTTAGGCATTGAAGCAACACGGCTTTCTCATAATGGATTCGGACAAACAAAACCTGTTGCTCCAAACACAACTGAAAAAGGAAAATCGCTAAACAGACGTACAGAGTTTGTAGTGCTAAAAAAATAATTCTTATGGAGTATGTGGTTTTAGTTGATGAGCATGATAGAGAAGTTGGTGAAGCAGAAAAAATGCAAGCTCATAAACTTGGATTACTACATAGAGCATTTTCGGTTTTGGTTTATAACGCAAAGGGCGAAATGCTTTTACAGCAAAGAGCAGCAATAAAATATCATAGTGGAGGACTTTGGTCAAATGCATGTTGCGGCCATCCACGTCCGGGTGAAAACATTGAGGAGGCAGCAAATAGAAGACTTAGAGAAGAGATGGGCTTCAATTGCAATCTGAAGTTCAGTTTTAAATTTATTTATAGAACATCTTTTATTAATAGACTCATCGAACATGAACTGGATTATGTTTTCACAGGAGTATATGATGATGAAGTGATTCCTGAAATTAATGAGGTGCAAGCTATGCGATGGATAACAATGGACAATTTGAAGAAAGAAATTACTGAAAATCCCAATGATTTTTCTGTTTGGTTCCAAAAAATAATTGCTGCTTTATAATTCCTTGTAATTTAGCTGATAAAGTTGAAATAAATTACAGAATCAAACGTTTTGCTTGACAGCAATTACTTATTTTTGGTTCCCATGAATACATTCAATTTCAGAAGCAGGAATTTTATCCTGTCTGTTTTAATTTTCAGCATGCCACTTCTGGCATTTGCGCAGTCAAATCAGGAGAAGCTCGTTCAGTTAAGTGGAGTAATAGTGACTGGTGATAGTTTGAGTCCGGTACCCTACACGGGTGTTATGATTAAGTCAAGCAGTAGAGGAACAGTATCTGACTACTATGGCTTTTTTTCAATTGTGGCGCATGTTGGTGATGAGATTGAATTTTCTTCTGTCGGATTTGCAAAAACTATTTTTAAAGTACCTGATACGTTAACAGAAAATCGATATTCATTGATTCAGATGCTTAACCGTGATACCATATTGCTTAATCAGGCTGTCATTTATCCATGGCCTACACGAGAGCAGTTTAAACAGGCATTTCTCGATCTTAAAGTTCCGGATACAGACTTGGATCATGCACGCAGGAATCTTGCACTTGAAACTATGCGCGAAGAAAGTATTCGAATTGATATGGACGGAAGTATGAACAGTAAATTTGTTTATCAGAAGCAACAAACAAAATTGTATAATACAGGGCAGCTACCTGTAAACAATTTACTTAACCCAATAGCATGGGCAAAGTTCATTCAGGCATGGAAAAGCGGTGAGTTCAAGTCAAAGTCCAAAGACGATTAATGAGGCACCTTGTTATTTTTCTTTCCTTATTTTTTTACTGTAACTCATTGAACGGTCAAGATGCAACTGCGCGTATTCATGGAAAAATAACCGGCACAGACCGAAAGCCCTTGCCTGGTGTCAGTGTTGGTGTTGCAGGTACTCCACTCGGTGTAATTTCTGATGAGCATGGCGAATACTCCATTACTGTTCCTTCTAACCGTGAGCTAAGTATTGTTTTTTCATCAATCGGGTTTGAGCAGGCAACCGTAAAACTAATTCTTGCAGAAGGCGAAAAGAAACAATTAAACAGAAGCATGTTGCCATCAATTGTGCCTTTGCCTAATATCACCATTACTGATCCTCGTGAAAGAAGTGGCACACTGATAAAAATTGACCCCAAAGCAGTAGAAGAAATTCCAAATCCATCAGGGAATTTTGAAACCATATTAAAAACAATTGGCAGTGGCGTTGTTTCAAACAACGAACTTAGTTCAGAATATTCTGTACGTGGTGGAAACTACGATGAAAACCTTGTTTATGTGAATGATGTGGAAATTTACAGACCACAATTAGTGCGTTCAGGATTGCAGGAAGGACTAAGTTTTATCAATCCCGATCTTGTTTCAGGAATAAAATTTTCTGCCGGTGGTTTTGATGCTATTTATGGCGATAAAATGTCTTCAGCACTTGATATAAAATACAAACGGCCAACTGAATTTGCCGGAAAAATCACTTATGGTTTGCTTGGTGGTGGCCTGAGTCTTGAAGGTACAAGTCGCAACAATCGTTTTACTTATTTGATAGGAGCAAGACAAAAGTCAACAAAGTATTTGCTGGGTACACTTGACACAAAAGGAAACTACAAGCCTGTGTTTTATGATGTACAGGCATTGTTAACTTATGATGTGAGTGAAAAAACCACTATATCTTTATTAGGTAATTTTTCAAAAAGCAGATACAATATTGTTCCACAAACACGAACTACAGATTTTGGTACGGTAAGTCAGGCATTGCGTTTTACAGTGTATTTTGATGGTAAGGAAGTAGATGACTTTTCAACTACTACCGGAGCAGTAATATTCAGTCATAGTCCAAAGAAAAATATTAACCTCAAACTTATAGGTTCAGTTTTTAATACAAGAGAAGAAGAAACTTTTGATATACTTGGTCAGTATTTTCTGGATGAACTTGAAAAAGATCCAGCTTCACAAAATTTTGGTGAAGTAAAACTCAATCTCGGTGTAGGCTCTTTCTTGAATCACGCACGTAATTTTCTGGATGGGAAAGTTTATTCAGCAGAACATAAAGGCACATATAATTATCGTCACAATGAACTGTTATGGGGTATTCGTTTTCAACACGAACAGTTTAGTGATCAGATTAAAGAGTGGAATTACATTGATTCAGCAGGATACTCATTACCACATCCGCAGGATAGTATTGGAGGAAGCCTTCCATCACAACCTCAATTATTATTACAAGATGTAATCAATCGTGATAACAGTCTTTCAAGTAATAGGTTGAGTGGATATCTGCAACATAATTTTTATTTCAGCAATTCATCAAATTTTATTCTGACGCCAGGTGTACGTTTCACATGGTGGAGTTTAAATCATGCATTAAATATCAGCCCACGCATTGCACTTGCCTATAAGCCAAGGTGGAAACGCGACTTTAATTTCAGACTTTCCGGAGGGTTTTATTATCAGCCACCCTTCTATAAGGAGTTGCATAATCCTGACGGAAGTTTAAATCTTGACTTAAAATCACAACAATCAATTCATGTAGTAGGTGGAACCGATTATTATTTTAAAGCCTGGGGACGCGATTTTAAATTTGTCACAGAAGCATATTACAAATGGTTGAATGACCTCATTCCTTACAAAGTTGATAATGTCCGCATTCGATATTTAGGTAAAAACAATTCCAAGGGTTATGCAACAGGAATTGATTTTCGAATCAATGGGCAGTTTGTTAATGAAGCTGAATCGTGGGCAAGTCTTTCGCTTTTAAAAACAGAAGAAGATATTCAGGATGACGTTTATTACATCAGATTAAATGCACGTGGTGATACAATCAGAGGATATACCATTGATAAGCAAGCAGTGGACAGTATTCAGGTTATTCCGGGTTATTTGCCAAGGCTAACCGATCAGCGACTCACCTTCAGTATATTTTTTTCGGACTATCTTCCTAAGTTTCCAACATTTAAGATGCACATGACGCTAGTTTTTGGAACAGGATTCCCCGTTGGGCCTCCAGGTAATAATCGTTATACAGATATTAACCGATTTCCTTTTTACAGGCGTGTAGATATCGGGTTTAGTAAAATATTTATTGACGAAAACAGAAGAGCAAAAAGTCGTTTTACTGCTTTAAACAAATTAAAGGCACTTTCTCTTTCGCTCGAAGTCTTTAATCTTTTTCAGGTTAATAATGTTGTTTCCTACACCTGGGTAAGTGATGTTTATGGTACTAAGTATGGAGTGCCTAATTATCTTACCGGAAGACAATTGAGCTTAAGACTCAGCGCTAAGTTCTGATAGAATCCTGAATAAATTTGTTGGTTTTACCTACCAGAGAATATTATATTTTCCTGATTCCTCATCTTTACATCATCAGCCGATGTGTTAATTCATTCAGTATGTTTTTCAGAATATTTTAAATTTGAATTTTGATTTAAATTTTAATTTTTCAGCGTATGCGTAATCAATCCGAAAACAGGTTTCTGACCGAGCGACAGTCGAGAATTGGCGAATTTCTATTTACACTTAAAGTGGTAAAAGAATTTATAAAAGGATTCAGAACATTACATTTTGTAGGACCGTGTGTTGCCGTATTTGGCTCAGCTCGATTTAAAGAAGACCATCATTATTATCAGTTAGGCCGTGAAGTTGGGGCTAGCGTCAGCAGATTAGGATTTACTGTTATGACAGGTGGCGGACCTGGTGTTATGGAAGCAGCAAACAGAGGAGCAAAAGAAGCAGGAGGTTTTTCTGTAGGCTGCAACATCATTCTTCCTCGGGAGCAACAACCCAATATGTATCTTGATAAATTGGTGGAGTTTCATCATTTTTTTGTAAGAAAAGTACTGATGTTTAAGTATTCTTATGCTTTTGTGGTTTTGCCCGGTGGCGTTGGGACAATTGATGAAATGTTTGAAGCTTTAACCTTGATTCAAACAAAGAAGGTGAGCGATTTCCCTGTAGTACTTATGGGAAAGAATTACTGGCAGCCTGTAATTGACCAACTCAAGGTATTTGACGAACATAAAACAGCTTTACATACAGAGTTAGATTCTTTGCTGATTACCGATAGTTTAGATGAAATGACAGAATATCTGCGGGTAAAGGCCATTGAAAGATTTAAGTTATCCAAAGCCATGAAATTCAACCGTTCGAAATGGTTTCTTGAAGAATGAACCGGACTGTTGGCAATTATTCAATAAAAACTTTCGCAATTCATTTCTAACTTATATTTTTATCCTGTTTTTCAGAGTATTTACAGGACTAAATGAAAGTATTCCGCCTTTGCTTTTTTATTTTGATTTCCTCAATGCTGCAAGCACAGGATATTCACTTTTCGCAATTCTATAATTCCCCATTAACACTTAATGCGGCAAACACCGGATTGTATGAAGGAGATTTTCGTTTTGCAAACACTTATAGAAGCCAATGGTCAAAACTTGACCCAGGCTACAGAACAAATGCTTTTACATTTGACAAAACACTTTATACAGGTGCAGATAAAATTAGTGGCGGACTGTTGTTTATCTATGATCGCTCTGGCATTAATCGTTTGCAGAGTATCCGTTTAGGATTATCAGCTGCTTATCATCGTACGTTTGGTGTGCACAGCATAAGTGCAGGTTTTCAATGGAATTATATTTTTAAATCTATTGACAGAAGTAAAATTACAATGCCTGAGCAGTTTAATATGAACACCGGATATTTTGATCCGTCAATGCCTTCAGGCGAAATGGTGCTTGATGAAAAACGTTCTTTCGGTGATGTTAATGCGGGCTTGATTTATCAGGTTGAATTAAATAAACATTTTATTCAGGCAGGTGCTTCGTTTTTTCATCTGAATAAACCGGGCGATACTTTTTTTAACAGCAAAAATAAATTACCAATTAGAACCTGTTTAACTGCTTCAGACAAAATTGGAATTGGCAATGATTATTTGCTTCATTTACGTTTATTGATGATGCAGCAGGTGAAAGCCAATGAGTATGTTGGTGGAGTTACACTTGCAAAACAACTTAGTAATGGAGAATCAAAATTTACAGAAATTAACGGTGGATTATATGTGCGTACAGCGCCCGGTAGCGGCACTGATGCAGTGATTCCCGTAATTGGCATTAAATATGATTTGTTTGATATTGCATTGAGTTATGATATTAATATTTCATCTCTTCACACAGCAACTGCAAGCCGTGGTGGATTTGAAATTTCTCTTATCTACACAGCATTAAGTTCACGTTTGTTTAAAATAAAAATTCCCTGTGAACGCTATTAAAACAAGAATCTTTATTTTGCTGACATTACTGATCAGCTCTGTTCATTTGTTTGCACAGCAAGGAGATGAATTGAAGAAATATGGCACTGCACAATTAAAGCGCTTGGGTACTTATGCTGCAAAGATTAACGATTTCAGCAGTTCGGCAATGTATTACGAAGAATATTGTAAACGTAAACCTACAAATGAAAAAGTATGGTTTCTATATGCAGAAAGTCTTCGTAAATCTAAAGATTACCGCAAAGCTGAAGATGCTTATATGAAAGCGTACAACCTGAATCCAAAGCGAAATGCATTAGCATTATATCATTATGCCAATGTGCAAAAATCTCTTGGCAATTACAAAAAAGCCGAAGAGTACTTTGCGAAGTTTAAAAAAGAATATTCAGGTGCAGACAAAAGTGTTTATACCAAATTAATTAAGAATAGTGGCGATGCTGCCAAATTTGCTGACAGCCTTATGCATAGCCCTTCAAAAGTTGCTATTGAACATTTACCGGAGGATATCAATACATCACACGTAGAGTCATCTCCATTTTATATAAACGATTCAACAATTATTTATGGTTCACTGAGAACAGATCAGACAACTTTTGATTTTAATCCGAAAGATTCAAGTGCTGACGAGCCCTTTCGAAAAATTTATGTTGCTGTTCGCGATAGTGAAATTTGGAAAGATGATGGTGAACTACCCGGATTTTATAATTCCAACAACTATCATACACTCAATGGTGTTTATTCACAAGACAAGAGCAGGTTTTATTTTACACGCTGTAAAAGAAACCGTCAGAATAAAGTTATATGTGCCATATATGTAAGTTTCTTGAACAATGGAACATGGACAGAGCCTGTTTCTTTAGGTGCAGAGGTTAACGATCCAAAATATACATCAACGCAACCTGCCATTGGTCTTAACACACAGAAAAAGGGAGAGGAGATAATTTATTTTGTCAGCGATCGCGAAGGGGGTAAAGGTGGTTATGATATATGGTACACTTCTTTTGATAACAGAAACAAAACCTACAAACCACCAGTAAATCTTGGATCGAAAATAAATACCTCCGGTGACGAAGTAACACCCTATGTGGATGCACAAACACAAACATTTTATTTCAGCTCTGATGGATGGCAGGGGCTAGGGGGGTTAGATATCTTTAAGTCAATTGGTGGAATGAAAAAATGGACACATCCTGTTAACCTTGGCTATCCTGTAAATTCCAATTATGATGACTTATACTATGTGCTTTCACCAAGTAATAAGGACATTGGAATGATTGTTTCCAATAGAAATGTTACAGATCATGGCATGAATAAGGGGCCTTGTTGTGATGATATTTTTGAGTTTAATATTTTAGATGCTGTGCGACTAAATGTTAAAGGATTTTTGTATGAAACTGATTCAACACAAAAGGGGAAAAAGTTGTCAATGATGCCTGTGCGAAGGGCACGTATTACTCTGGAAATGAAAAATGCTGAAGACTCTACCTTTATTCCTGTCAGTACAAGTAACACTGATGAAACAGGTCATTTTAATCTTACTGTTTCACCTAGACAGGAATATCGAATTACAGCTCGTAAAGAAGGTTACCTTTATGAATCGGTAGCCTTAAGTACCATGAACAAAACGCGTTCCGGTGATATCTCTATTGACATACACATACGTTCAATTCCTGAAACACCATTACTGCTTACAAACATTTATTACGAATTTGCAAGTCCTTTACTAACAGCAAAGGCAATGGATGCACTTGATACTACTTTAGTAATCTTTATGCAAAGAAATATTGACCTTGGTGTTGAAATCAGATCACATACCGATGCCATTGGGTCTGATGAATCCAACATGACACTTTCACAGAAACGTGCTGAGAGCGTAGTGAATTATTTAGTGGCAAAAGGAATAAATGCCAACCGGTTGCGTGCAAAAGGGTTTGGCGAAACCATGCCTGTAGCTCCAAATACAAAACCTGACGGTAGAGATAATCCCAAAGGAAGGCAATTAAACAGGCGAACTGAATTCAAGATTTTGGGTAAAATGCGTGATGGAGTAATCCGCGAAGAAACCGATTTCTGATTTTATTTTTTCCAGGTAGTATAAACAGCATCGTGCTTTTTACGATCAGGTTCTATACTTCGTAAAGGCGCACACGGTTTTAATGTGGCATTTAATTCATGAGGTAATTGTTGATAAAGCTCAGTTCCTTTTGTTTTCCAGTCAAGCATTTCATCACTTACATCCTTAATGATTTTTGCAGGATTGCCGACAACGATTTTCCGGTCGGGAATAACCATGCCATCTGGCACAAAACATAATGCACCAACAATGCAGCCATCTCCAATTACAGCATTGTCCATAATCACAGCATTCATTCCGATCAAGGCATTTTTGCCAATAGTGGCACCATGAACTATGGCGCCATGACCAATGTGTGCACCTTGCTTTAAAATTACTGTAACACCGGGAAACATGTGAATAGTGCAGTTCTCCTGAACATTGCACCCATCTTCAATAATGATTGTCCCCCAGTCGCCACGAATGGCTGCACCCGGAGCAATATATACCTGTTTACCTATAATTACATCACCTGTAACTGTTGCCTGTTCATGGACAAAACTATTGCTGTCCACTACCGGCCTGAATCCGTTAAATTCGTAAATCATTTGAATGATTGCTATTTTTTGTTACCTTGCAAATGTAAAGTTATTTGATGTGCCAAATCATGAACAATTGTTGGTAACTATCTGCAAGTTTCAATCTTTCAGAAGTTTATTTTTGTGCTAAAACCATCATATACATGACAAGATATTTTGTTACATTATTTTTTACGCTTACATGTTTGATTTCATCAGTCAGGTCACAGACACTAAAGAGTTTTAATACAGATCCTTCAAGCTATCTTCTTGATTTGAAATCGTTTTTTGAAGAGACAAATAAAAAAGAAGCCGAGAAGATTATGGAGGAATTCAAACCGGTTTATCTTGGGAAGTTTAATGCGCAGCAACAACAGACTATCATTACAACAAGTAATCTGATGCTGAAGAAACGCATGAAAGCTTTTCCTGATTTTGTTACCTACACATCTGTGCTGAATGCTTATGCTTCCAGCGGACAAGATGCAGCAACTTTTACTTCATGGCATACTGCTTTTGAAAAAGCAATAGCAAAACTTAGTGTACGAAAATTGGGTGACTTTCTTGAAATTTCGCAGTTGCTTTTTCGTAACAACACATTGTATGAGTCAAGCGCTGTTGCATGGAGTTCAAGTAATAATAAATTTGCATTTGGGTTCGACTCTTTGCCAAAAGTTACTTTTTCCGGAATGACATTACGATGTTTTGGAAAGGGTGATAGCTCTGCTATAGAAGGAACAAAAGGAGTTTATTATCCCAATAACCTTATGTTTTATGGCGATGGAGGGACAGTGAATTTTACTCGTGTAGGAATAAGTGTTTCGGAAGCAAATGCCATTGTCAAACGTTATGCTATCAATTTAAAAGGATCGGAATATGCAATGGATTCTGTTGCGTTTACCTACAAGAAATATTTTGATCAGGAGCTTAAGGGTCGTTACATTGATAAATTGTTGGCTAACGTAAACGACTCCAACGCTACATACCCAAGGTTTTACTCTTATGCTGCCAATCTCGACATAAAGAATATGGTGAAAGATGCCGATTACAAAGGTGGGTTTTCATTGCAGGGAAGTAAAATGGTAGGCTCAGGCAACAGACGTCAGGATGCATCAATCACTTTTAATTTAAATGGCAAACCTCAGTTGAAATTGCTTTCTCAGGGTTTTATTTTTCGTCCTGACAGAATAGTTTCTGTAAATGCTGCAGCTGTAATTTACTGGGAGAAGGATTCAATTTATCATCCCGGAGTTGAGTTTAAATATATTTATGGTGATAAAACAGTAACACTTACAAAGAATGGTCAAACAGCAATCAATAGCCCCTATTTTGACAGCTATCATAAAATGGATCTTGATTTTGATCAGTTGATATGGAAAATTTCAGACCCATTGATGGATCTTAAGATGATTTCCGGTGGTGGCGAAAGTAAGTTGAAATTTGAGTCAGTAAATTTCTTTTCACGACAGCGTTTTGATAAAATACAAGGACTCTCTGAAGTACATCCGCTTTTTAAAATTAAGCAATATGCAGAGGAGCATAATGTAAAAGTTATCAGTGTGCCGGAGTTTTCTGAATATATGAAACTTACTGAAAATACAGTACGCAATCAAATTCTTCAATTATCATCATTAGGATTTATTTCTTATGATGCCGATGCGGATAAGTTTATTGTCAAAGACAAGGTGATGTACTACCTCAATGCGCGCACCGGTAAGGTTGATTATGATGAGTTGAAAATTGAATCCATGATTTCAGGATTGTCTAATGCAACCATCAACTTATTGAATTTTGATATAAATATGCGTGGTGTAAGTCATGTATTAATCAGTGATTCGCAGGAAGTTTATATTCAGCCTTTGGATCAGGAAATGACACTTAAAAAAAATCGTGACATTGTTTTCAATGGGCGTGTCCATGCAGGAAGACTTGATTTTTACGGTAAAGAGTTTACTTTTAACTATGCCGATTTTAATATTGACTTAAAAAATGTGGATTCACTGCGATTTAAAGTTCCGTCAGACACTGTTGATGAAAGAGGAAGGAAAAGACTCATTCCTATTAAAAGTATTTTGCAACAGTTGAACGGAAAACTTTCTATTGATAATCCAACCAATAAGTCAGGGTTTGTTCCAAATGAAGAATACCCCATTTTTGTTTGTACCAACAAGTCTTTCATTTACTATGATTATCCTGAAATATTTGGTGGTGTATATAAACGCGATAAGTTTTATTATCATCTCGATCCATTCAGCATTGACAGTCTCAACACACTTACCAAAGAGGGACTGGTGTTTGAAGGAAGTATGGTATCCGCAGATATTTTTCCTGAATGGCGCCAGCAACTTACGGTGCAGCGAGATTACTCTCTGGGATTTGTTACCAACACGCCCGATGCCGGATTTGCAGCCTATAGTGGCAAAGGGAAATATCGTCAGCAAATCAGTTTAAGTCACGAAGGATTCCTTGGAAAAGGGGAGGTGGATTATTTGAGCAGCACTTCAAAATCAAACAACATTATTTTCTTTCCTGACAGCATGCATGCCGTTACTCAAAGTTTTGCGGTAAGAAAGGAACAGGTTGGTGCTACACGTTTTCCTGACGTTAAGAATGAAGATGTGTTTGTTAACTGGCGACCTAAAAATGATAAGATGTATGTGTTTAAAAGAAGCAAAGATTTTGTGTTGTTTAATGGTGAAGCAATCCTCGATGGAAACTTAGTGTTGATGCCTTCAGGAATTAATGCCAATGGCATTATCCGCTATCAACAGTCTCAATTAATCAGCAATAATCATTTTATTCACGAACACAGCTATGGGTCAGATTCTGCAGAATTTAAACTCAATACAGATGCCGGTGATTTGATGGCATTGCATACACAAAATGTCAAGGCTAATATTGATCTTGATAAACGTATTGGGGATTTCAGCAGTAAAGGTGATAAAGCTAAAGTTGAATTTCCTGTCAATGAATACATTTCTTTCATAAGAGATTTCAAATGGTTTATAGATAAATCAGAACTTGAATTTGGTGGTTCAGATGCAAGTGCTGACAAGGCAAATGAGTTTGTTTCTGTAAACAAACAACAGGATTCCTTGCGTTGGGATGCACCATTGGCAACCTACAATCTAAAGTCATACTTACTTAAAGGGTTTAAGGTGAAGGAAATTTTGGTAGCGGACGCCTCAGTAATTCCTGACTTGGGAAATGTTGTCGTAGAGCGCAATGCTGTCATGCGGCCATTAGTTAATAGCAAGGTAATAGCCAATACTACTTCACGCTATCACACTATGCTTAATACAAATATTACCATTCAAAGCAGAATGAATTATTCGGGTGATGGTAATTACGAATATATGGATCAGACAAAGGTGAAACATAAAATTAAGCTTACACAGATTGGAGTGGACACGTCAAAACAAACATTTGCCATTGGCGAAATCCCAGATTCATCTCGGTTTTTTATTAGCCCGACAATTCAATATAAAGGTAAGTTAAGAATTAATGCGCCAAAAGAAAATCTCTACTTCAATGGATTTGCAATTGTTAATCATCACTGCAATACTTTTGAACACAATTGGTTTGGCTTTGCGGGCGACATTGACCCTAAAGGAGTGAACATTCCGATTCAAAGCCCAGCTAACGAAAGTTTGCAGAAACTTTATTCAGGAATTTATTTCGGCAGCGACAGCACCATGATGTATCCTGCATTTTTATCAATGAAGAAGCATAGTTCAGATGCAGAAGTTATTTCTGCTGAGGGTTATCTGACCTTTGATAATAATTCTCAACAATATAAAATATCTGGTACCATACCTGGAACAGATTCAACCAAATCGGCAAGTGTTATTACTAACACTGTTATTCTTGATGATAAGCGATGTCAGTTAATTGGGGAGGGCCGCATAAATCTCACTCAGGATTTTGGTCAGCTTTCGATTACGAATTTTGGTATGGTTAACTATTCAACGATTAATGACTCTATAGGGTTTGATGCAGTTATGGCAGCAGACTTTATGTTTAATGATGATGCACTAAAACAAATGGCCGAAATGTTTAACTCTATTCCTGCATTGCAGCCATTTATGGATGACAGACCTGTTTATAGAAATGCTTTAACTAATATGATTGGAAAAAACAAAGCAGAAAAGTTGTTGAATGAAACAGGATTATATGGTTCTGCACGAAAAGTTCCTTCCGAGTTGCAGCATACTTTGGTGCTTAGTGAGCTTAAGTTTTATTATAATAAGGAGCGTGCCTCTTATATCTCTGTTGGAAATATTGGTCTTGGAGTTATTGGTAAGACTTATGTAGGCAGAATGGTAAAAGGAAAAGTTGAGATAATGCGAAGACGTAGTGGTGATGTATTGAACATTTATCTGGAAGCATTACCTGATATGTGGTACTATTTTAATTATCAGCGTGGTGTTTTACAAACAATTTCTTCTGATGAAAAGTTCAATAAGCCAATTGATGAAATGAAACCTGAAAAACGAGTAGCATCAGAAAAAGGCGGACTTGAACCCTATCAGTTTATGCTTGCCACAGAAAGAAAGAAGAATGAGTTCTTGAAGAGAATTAAAGATGCTGACTTGTAAGATTGGAATTAATAAATTTTATGTATTTATTTTGAATCTTTAAATTATTTAAAGTCTAATAAGTAAAAATTATTGGATGCAACGAGAACATCATTATAAGGCAAATATTGTTTGGACAGGAAACACAGGATACGGTACCAAAGATTATTTAAGCTATGATAGAAGTTATCTTGTAAAAATTGAGAATAAGTCTGACTTGCATTGTTCTTCTGATCCGGCATTTCGGGGTGATAAGACTAAATACAATCCGGAAGAATTGTTGTTGGCTTCATTGTCATCATGCCACATGTTGTGGTATCTGCATCTATGCTCCGATGCTGGTGTTGTTGTCAAAAGTTATTCAGATAATGCTACCGGTATTATGAATGAAACTTCAACCGGTGCCGGACAATTTGAATCAGTAACACTTAATCCGCTTGTAATAATAACAGATGCTTCTAAAATGGATTTTGCAATTTCATTGCATAAAAAAGCCAATGAGTTGTGTTTTATTGCAAACTCTGTAAATTTTAAAATTTATCATAGTCCTATTATAACTCTTGAAACCGGATGAATGTAAGTATTCACCTTATTGAAAATGCTGTTTTAACATTCCTTCAAGACCGAAACACACAGTACTTTATGATTTTTTCATATTTTAGCTGCGTTTTGGTACTATTATAGTTAATGTCAAAATAAAATATAAAAACATATTCAAATGAAAAACACATTCTTTACAATGGCATTTGTTCTTTGTGCTTTTTTTGTCAAAGCACAATCATCTAATGTTATATTATTCACTGAAAACGGTGAGAAATTTTATGCAATTCTAAATGGTGTCAGACAGAATGCAAATCCTGAAACAAATGTGAAAGTAACAGGGCTTAATGCAAATTTCTACAAATTAAAAGTGATTTTTGAAGATACTAAGTTGGGTGAGAAGGATTTTAATCTTGCATTTAACCCCGGCATGGAAACTACATTTAGCATTAAGTTTATAGCTAAAAAGAACAGCTATAGCCTGCGCCCTTTAAGTGAAGTGCCTTTAGCACAAGCGCTTCCTCCGGCAGCTAACCAAACTGTTGTTGTTTACAGTGAAATACCAGCCCCGCCACCTGCTGCATCAACGGTGACTCATACAACAACAACCACAACAACAGATGGAACACCCATACCTGGTGATAATGTGAATGTAAACATTGGTTTAAATATGAATGAAACGGGTGGTGGTATCAATATGAATGTTTCCGGTGGTACTATGCAAACTACTACCCATACTACAACTACTACAGTTACACATACCACTACATCAGAGCCGCCTCCGGTAGCACCTGCACCACCTGCACCCGTTGTTTATCTGCCAGGTTATAATGGTCCTTATGGTTGTCCTGTCCCGATGGCACCACAGGATTTTTCTGACCTTAAACAATCAATTTCTTCAAAGTCATTTGAAGACAGTAAAATGACCATTGCAAAACAAGTGCTTAGGAGCAATTGTCTTTTCACCTCTCAGGTAAAGGAGCTTATGGGTCTCTTTACATTTGAAGAATCTAAATTGGATTTTGCAAAGTATGCCTATGATTTTACTTATGATATAGGAAATTATTTTAAAGTTAACGATATGTTTACCTTCGAGTCGTCAATAGATGATTTGAATAATTATATCAATAGTAAACATTAAGAAATTAATTATTTAAAAAGGCCGGGAACATTTGTTGCCCGGCCTTTTTTATTGCAAATGCCTTAAAGATTACTAAATGTACTATATAACTTCTGTAAATAACTTTTTGCAGATATCGTGTCTGCAATTGCATAATATGGTCTTTTGTAAATGAATTTTTTATTACTCAAATCATACACAAATGTACAACTGTCTGTTATCCATCCTTCGGCATCATCCATACACAAATAAGCAAAGCCGTGTCGCTTGCGGTTAAGTAAATCGTTGCTCCAGTTAAACATACCTGCATTTAAACCTAATTGATGCATTAGAGTAGCCGGGATATCGTGATGTGAACCGGTGCTGTAAACATTTTTATTTTTATAAATATTTTTTACAACATTGCCAGCCATTACCATTGGAATGTGCCTTATGTAATGACTGTAGTACGACCTGTCGCGAGGAATTTTATTGCCATGATCTGCGACTACAACAAATAAAGTATTTTTAAACCAAGGTTCTCTTTTTGCCATTGTCAAATAATTCCTTAAACTATGGTCTGCATACCATGCAGACCCTTTAAACAATTCATTCGGGTTTTCATTTCCAAAAGGTGATTTCATTGGAATATCGTAAGGCTCATGCGAGCTTAATGTCATCACAACAGAAAAGAAAGGCTCTTTAGTCTGATTTAAATCGTTCAGATTTTTTTCAAAAACAAATTCATCGTGTGCTCCCCATTTGGCACTCAATTGCTTTTGTTTAAATTTCTTTTTACCGGTTATTTGTTCAAACCCCAAGTTGACTAAATAAGTGTTCAGGTTTGAAAAGTCAAGATCGCCACCATAATAAAAAGAAGTGCTGTAGCCTTGCTTCCTAAGTTCAGCAGGTAAGGAGGGGAGTTTAGCAGTCTTATCCGGAAAGCGCATTATGGATTGATTAGGCTGAGCCGGAAATCCACTAAGAACTGCCACAAATGCCTGATCTGTACGTGCACCACTGCTGTAAATATTTCTAAAAGATAATCCATTGTGAATCAATGAGTCTATTGTGGGCGAAACACCGGCTTCACCACCCATAGCACCAACAACATCAGCTGTAAAGCTCTCCAGCATAATGATTACAATATTTGGTCTTTTATTGTTCAGCACCGACATTATATCAACAGGTGTTTGAAATAGCTTTTTTACATTCTCTTCAGCAAACTCATTACTATAAAATTTGTAAAATGCAGCATTTTCACTTTTAGTTTGATTGAGATTGTGTCCCAAGTGCCAAGCCGGATTTGTGGCAATGTGATTGAGTGTGATATTTTCACTGAAAGCAGCTGCACTCTCATTTACTGGCAGCATCTGCAAGCCACCACGAAACATGATTACCAACAGTATTCCTGTGACAGTAAATTGAAATAAAGATTGAATAATTGAAAGTTTAATATCAAAAAAGTGTTTTGTGATTTTTCTGAATAAAAACCATGCAAGCAGAAATAGAAGTGTAATGAATATGATGCCTCCAAACAATTCAAAGTTATTTATCGACAAAAACATCTGCCGCCAGTCTGCAAGAAATGTCAGAGCACGGTAGTTGATAAGCACACCCCATGAACGATATAGAAAAAGATTGCTGACATGCAATAGAATTAAGATAAACAATATGATTCCATTGTAAGTAAAAAATAATTTTTTAATAAAATTATTACCTGTCACAACATACAATAGCAATAAAATTAACGACAGGGCAGAAATATATGCAGTTGCGGAAATATCTAACCTTATGCCATAAAGTAATGTTAATGGCAATTCATTCAGTTGAATATTTGCTGAGTTAAACTGCAGAAACAGGAAAAAGATGATTCTGAAAATACTGAAGAACAACAGCCAGTAAATGGTCAGCTTTAGAAAATTTGTAATCAAACGCATGTTAATCTGCTTTAATTAATTTTCCGTTGCCTGTGCCTTCATGTACAACACTGTCGGGATTACCGAAGTAATATATGTCGCCTACATAAGAAATTTTAGCTGTGAGCCATTGTTTAGCTCTGACATATTCTTTGTTAGCACCTTTGTTTTCTGTAAAGGTAACATCTGTATTCAAGTTGCTTGCATCAGTAATGCCGTTGCCGTTATTGTATAAATAATGCACTCCAACATAGCCATGAAATACAAAATCAGCGGGTCCGGTATGTATGTTTGTCCGCACTGCTTCTGCGTTAAATAAAAAAGTTACCTTGCCTGATGCGCCCCAATTGTTGAATATAAACTCATTATGTCGAATAGTGTCCATTAGGTCAATATTACCTGAGCCATTTAAAGTTAGCTCTTCAATATCAGGCATCCATACTGTAACTGTAAATTTATTTTTAAAGCTGCGAACCCAGTTGCATACATTTTCGTTTCTGATGTAAAGCATGCTGTCTTTTACTTCTGTGGTTATGCCTTCAATTAATTTTGAACCTGCCTTTACTTCAACTTTAAAATCATAACCAGGATAGATTTTTACATTTACATTATTACTTGCTTTAATACGGTTGAATCCTGTAATATTTCTTATTTCTGATTTGTCATTTCCCGTTCCCTTAAAGCAATCTAACATGTGGTCTTTCTGACAAGAGCAAAAGACAAACATCATAAGGATATAAATCCAATTACTGATTTTTGCCATAGGCCAGAATAATCTCTTTAACTAAACGATGACGCACAACATCACTTGCATCAAGGGTAATAAAATCAATACCATGAATATTTTTCAAAATTTTCATTGCCTGAATCAATCCAGATGGTTGTTTGTTAGGCAAGTCAATTTGTGTTACATCACCTGTGACAATAAACTTTGCAGCAGGCCCCATTCTGGTAAGAAACATTTTTAGCTGACTCTCTGTTGTGTTTTGTGCCTCATCAAGAATAACAAAAGCATGGTCTAATGTACGACCACGCATAAATGCCAAAGGCGCTACTTCAATAACTCCGTTATCAATAAAGGTCTTTAGCTTCTCTCCGGGAATCATATCAAACAATGCATCATAAAGCGGACGCAAATAAGGATCAATTTTTTCTTTTAGGTCACCGGGTAAAAATCCAAGATTTTCACCTGCTTCAACAGCGGGACGTGTTAGAACAATCCTTTTGATTTCTTTATTCTTTAATGCACGTACAGCCAGTGCCACGGCAGTATAGGTCTTTCCTGTACCTGCAGGACCAATTGCAAACACAATGTCGTTTTTATTACAGCTGTCAACCATTTTTTGCTGATTGGCAGTTCGTGCTTTTACAACAACGCCATTGGGGCCAAAGACCAAAACATCACTGCCGTTTCCTGTTGGTGGATTTACTAAAGTTTCAGCATTTTGTTCGTTAGTAATCAGCTTTTCCAATACATTGTTATCAAATTTTCCGTAGTGATGAAAATACTCAATGATACCTGTGATTTTTTTTGCCACCCAATGTATTTGCTTTTCATCACCTAAAATTTTAAGCTCATTACCTCTGACAATCAACTTAAAAGCAGGAAATTTTTCTCTTAATAAATCTAAATTACTATCGTTGATACCAAAAAACGCTACAGGATTCTCTAAATCAACAGGTATGGTTAACTCACTCAATTTTACAAAGGTTTAATGTATGCAAACCTAATTTTTTTAGACTAATCAGAAGCAATTTTTCTTAAAATTCCGACAATCTTCACTAACATCAGAAAGTTTATAATTTATCAATATAGTTATCAGCAATGACAACGCTACCGATAATTTTGTGAAATTAATTCCGGCAGCATTCATGTCATTAATTACACTCACAACAGATTGGGGACAAACCGATCACTACGTAGCAGCGCTAAAGGGCGAATTGTTCAGCATGCTGCCGGGGGTTAATATAGTTGACATCAGCCATCAGATTCCTGTTTACGATTGTGTTAAGGCTGCCTTTGTTTTTAAAAATGCATTTTATTTTTTCCCTCCTCAGACAATTCATTTAATCTGTGTGGATAAACAGCCGAATACAAGAGAAGACACCAATAGAGGTTGGATGGTTATTCAATATGGAGAATGCACAATCGTTTGTCGTAATAATGGTATTTTTACTTTGGTGAGTAAGCAGGAACCCCTAAAGGCAGTTTACATTAAAGGTTCGGAAGATGTGAGTGTGGCACATGAGAAAAGTTTTTTAGTCACATTGTTACATGATTTGGTAAACAATAAACCTTTGGTAGAAATAGGACTTCCTGTACAATCTTTTTATCAGTCGTCAATGTTTCAACCATCGCATGATGTTAATACTATTCAGGGAACGGTTATTTATGTTGATACCTTTGGAAATGTTATTACCAATATTGAGAAAGAGTATTTTGAAAATGTTGTAGGAGAAAAGCGATTTGAAATTGATTTGCCTCGACATCGTGAATTTATTACTCAAATTAATAATCGTTATGACGATGTAGAACCAGGTAAGATGGTGGCTTTGTTTAATTCATCGGGCTATCTTGAAATTGCAATTAATCAGGGTGACATTTCTTTGTTGTATGGATTTGAGTATGGTAATCAAATCAGAATTTTTCTAAAATGATAACACGTATTGTGCGATTGCCTGTTAGACCTGATGAGGGAAAAGCTTTTGAAAAACTTTTTACTTCAATAAAAGAAAAAATTGCCTCCTTTGATGGATGCAATTTAGTTGAGTTGCATAAAGATGTAGCCTCTTCGGATTATTTTACTTACAGCCTTTGGCAAAGTGAAAGTCATTTACAGGCCTATTTAGATTCATCGTTTTTTACTGATGTTTGGCCAAATGCTAAGAAAATGCTGCATCAACGTGCCAGCGCTTGGTCGCTTGAAAAAGTATGAATGTTTTTAAAAAAGAAAATCGTTTTTTGTGATAGTCATTGATTGAAACAATTTGATTTTTGAAAATCTAAATTAGTAGTGCATGATAGCTAACAAAAAAAGCTGCCCTTTTGAGGCAGCTTTTTTATTGTTTAACAATATGAATTATTGTTTTACAAACTTAACTGTAGATTGTTGTTTTTCATTATTAACAGTAAGTGTATAAACTCCTGAAGAAAGATTTTGAGTATCTAAAGTCAGTGTGTTGCTGCCATTGTTAACAGACTGTGTGCTTGAAACAATATTTCTTCCAAGAACATCACTGATGGTAATGGTCATGGTTGAAGTTTTTGCAGACTCAACAGCTATGTTCAATGTGTTTTTTACAGGCACAGGATAAACTCCTGTAACTGCAAATGAAGCACCATTAAGTTCTTTTATTCCGGTTGGGCAAATTACACCCTGAGCCAAGAACTCAACCATTACAGAAGCACCTGTGTAAGTACAGTTTGGATCAAGTGTTAGTGCCGTAATGTTTCCGGTTCCTGTTGCATTACCATAAACTACCGGTGTAATATAAAACACACCTGCACCGAAAGGATTTGTAGCATTGTTAGTTAAATTTGTTTGGAATATTCCATTGCTTCCAACAGAGATTGTTCCAGTACCACCAACAACAGCACCTGTTGACATTGGGTCATTATTACCACTGATGTCTGCATTTGAAACCATTATGCTGAACCCTTTTGTTGTACCAACTGTAGGAGCTTTAATTCCGGAAACAGTAATTGTTAAAGTACTGTCGTAGCAAATAACAGGTTTATTTAAAACAGTTAAACCTGAATTAATTGCAGTGTCTCCACAGGCAATTACTGATTGGTTAGTTACCTGAACACAGAACTGACCAGTAGAAACAGTTCCTTGTAAGCTAAATCCATCTACAATCATATAATAAACGGTACCTGGAGTGGTAGTAAAGTTTAAGCCTGCAGGATAATATGTAGTAGTTGCATTAGGGCCATCTTCATTACAGGCAACAGGAGTAAGGTTACCACAAGTACCTGTATAAATGGCTATTTGAGTATCACCATCATCAATAGGATCGGTGACACCTGCACAGGTATTGGGTGCTTCAATAAAATAAGTGTTACCATCACCGGTGAAAGTAAACCACAGAGTGTTATCTAAAGAAGGTGCGCCTCCATTACCATCAGGTTCGCCAAAACATGCAAAGCCTGTTGTAGGGTCTTGTGGCCCTGTAGTTGCATTAGTATTATCGTATGGGCCTGATGAAGTTAATGTTCCTGGCGCCTGACCGAATTGTGTATTGATGTTTATAGCACCGGCACAATCATCATTTAAAGGATTATTGCTAAGAGTTCCTGAAAACTTCCAAGCTCCACCCGGGCTACCGGCAGCAATATATTCTGCACCATAGCCGGTTGAAGAGTTAAGGAAATCAAAAGTAGTATGAGAGAAGTTGGTGTCAAGTGCAGTCCAGGTTAAACCTAAATCGGTACTGTATGAAGAACCAAAACCATAAGTAGCGTTCGATCCACCACTAACATAAATGTTTGAACCACCTACGGCTTCAATTTCTGTTGGATAGAAATTACCAGTAGGCGTAATCGTATTCCAGGTAGCACCACCATCAGTTGTTTGTTTAACAATATAGGTAGTAGCATTAACCTGAGTAATTATTCCATTGTTGGCATCACTGAATGCAATGTCAGAAATATCCTGACGATTTCCGTTTGCTGTATAAGCAGGAAGTCCTGATGCAGATTTTGTCCAGGTTAGTCCATTATCACTTGAATGTAATACATCACCATAAGTAGTAGCAAACCAAATGTTGCTGCCAACAGCAGAAAACAAGTTGGTGATACCATATTCGCCTGCATTGGTTAAAGCAGGAATGTTGGCAACAGGCACTGCTGTCCAGTTTGCACCACCATCGTTGGTAGTATAAAGCTCATAACGTTTGTTAGCACCGGCACCAACAGGATCACCCATGGTAAATCCATTTTGAGAATCAGAAAAGTAAATCACATTTCCAAAAGAAGTGCCTTGTGAATACATCCCTGCTGTTGAATTTTGTGTCCATGTTGTTCCACCATCAACCGTTTTGTAAATCATTCCACCGCCTGCATTGATGTTGCACATCATTACAAAACAAGTGTCAGCATTTAAAGGCCAAATGTTAGAGATAACCCATCCGGAGGCTACAGGAATAGTTCCTGTGGTCCATGTGTTTCCACCATCTATTGTTTTGGCAAAATCTGAAGTATATTGGCTGGTAGCTACACCATTCCACAATGCGCCCCAGCACGTATTGGCATCTACAGTTTCCATATCGAACATGTAGCCGTCATACGTCATGGGTACATTTTGACTAATCCACTGTGCTTGCGTAAATAACGAGCCTACAGCAGCAATTAATGTGAGTAATGTTTTTCTCATGATAATTTGATTTTAATTTGAATTTTAATTTGTTGCAAATGTAATTAACTTTAACATAAAATTGAGCCACGAAAGCTATTTTTGAATAATAAATCTGCCATTAGCAATCAACGACTTATCGGTTTTCAGGTGAATGAAATATTCTCCGTTTTTCCATTTGCTTGTTTGGATCACATATTCACTTTGCCCTGATTGTACTTTTATGCGGTCAACTTCTCTTCCTTTGATATCTATAATTTGGGCTATGCCGCTATCACCCGGTTCCAAATTTAGTGTTAAGGTGATGTGATTTTTGGCCGGATTGGGAACTATGTTTAAATTGAAATTCTGCATGTTGTTTAACTGTTCATTATTCACAGTAAAATCTCTGTAACCAAGTACATATTCTCCCTTCTTCAAAGTGTCAACAGAAAAAGAACCTCTTTTATCCAATGGTGAGCCCATAGTTTGAGAAGCAGAAATGATTTGCCAGTCGCCAGCAGTGTTTTCGCGATACAATAATACCAGACTGTCTTCACGGCCGGTAATCAAAGTGTTGTCAATATATCCGGTTAGCCCATTGGTTGAGCCATCATACTGAAACGAAATTTTACTCACAAATCCTGGATTGAAAATACCTTCAGCTTGCCAATAATGATAATCACTTAATCGTATTCCGGGGTTGCTGCCTTTAAATCCATCGGGCTGTACCCAATGATGTTCTATTCTTACTGTTGATGGTGATGCTCCAACAGATTGTACATTTAATGTTGTATTTGTTTCTTTCATAATCTGTAAACCCGTAGTTGTAATTATTTTCTCGTAATCCGATATTGCATCGCTGATTTTTTCACCTCTGTCTAATGCTATCCATGTTGCATTTGCCATCAGCAATGGAATATGAAACATTTGTGTGGCAGAGTCAATTTGTATGCTCACAGTAGTGTCAGTAATGCCATCACTAAAGGTAATATCTACGGGCATGGAATAAATGTGTCCATTGCTGCCTTTATTACGCTGACGGGTGTAAACAAAGTAATGATCCAATCCTCCGGGAACATATATTGCAGAGTCAATAGAAAAATGTGGAAATCCCGGAGTGTAAACCCAATCTGTAAAAAAACGTGAATAGTCTGTTCCTGTGGAAGAAGTAAATGCATGTTCCATGTCAATACTCGATGCATTGCTATAAGCAAAAGTGTCTAAATAATGTTGCGCTCCAACTTTAAATAATGAATCGCCTGCATAATTTCTTAAAGTATGAACAATATCGGCACCTTTTTGATATGCTGTATTTCCATAGGTAACCGAGGTCGGAACGTTATTCAATGCAAGATATCCACCATCGGTAATATGTGCCAGTTGCAATACTTTTCTGTGATTTGTCCTAATCCAGTCTTTATACGCTGTTGGTCCATAAATTGCTTCTGTAAACAACGCTTCATTGAAAGATGCCCAGCCTTCGTTTAGCCACATGTCTTCAGCAGTTTTACAGGTCACCTTATCGCCCCACCACATGTGCGATAACTCATGTGCCCACAATGTTTCATAACCAAGTGTGCCATTAATAAAAGCCTTGCCAATGGCAATGTTAGTGGCATGTTCCATGGCACCACCGGTAAAATTTACCAATGTATATCCTATTTTATTGAAGGGGTAACTCCCATAATACTGTGTGAACAGATTTATTGCTGCCGGCAGGTTAACAAACGTGGCTGACACTGCCGCAGTATCGGCAGGCAATGCTGCAATTTCAATAGGAACACCATTGTAAGTTCTCGACCATGAAGTGTATGGTCCGGTTGCCATACAAGCTAAATAAGTTGGAATATAATCATTCATTTTCCAATGCCAGGTGATGGTGTTGTTGGCATTAATGAGTGAATCATTTAAAAAACCATTGCAATAGGCTTTTTGTGTCAGTGGTGTTGTAATATAAAATTCATATTTACTTTTATCATCAAAAACATCAAGACAAGGAAACCAAACTTTACCTAAGTTGTGAGGGTCGGCAGTAAAACCTACACCGAGATTAAAGGCCATGTTCGGAAAGAAATAAAATCCGCCAAATCCTGATGCATCTTTTTTCGGACTACCTTGATATGCTACGGTTAAACTTATAGTGTCATTCGTGTTTAATACAACAGGAAGACTAATATTTAGTTTATCGTTTTGATAGGAATAGGGTAGGTTTCCCAATGGATAATAAACAGAATCAACAGTCAGCTGAAACAAATCCATTTCAATGGCACTTAGATTATTTTGATTGGCAACAATTTGTATTTGTGTTTTTGCTTTAATTTGTTTGCCGGTAAAGTCAATAGTATCAATACTGATAATGTACTTTTCTATATGAAAAGTGTCTGCTATTGAAGTCATAGCCGACAAGCCGGTGTTAAAGGAAAATATACCCAACAACAGGAATAGTAGTTTTAAATTAAATGATTGAAGTTGTTTTGATTTTAGATGATATAGAAATGAATTCATAAATAAAAATTAATGCTGACATAATTGAACTTTCAAATATAGAAATTTTTAACCTAGAAATAATGACTAAAATTTTCATAGCATCATTTTCTTTTTATTTGCATTTAATATTATCGAAATTTAATGATTGAGTTTGAACATCAGGTTAGAGTTAGATATGCCGAAGCCGACAGAATGGGATATGTGTATTATGGAAACTATGCTGTTTATTTTGAAGT
>Ga0138256_10001407_pt1 | contig 25991 bp, 31 predicted proteins | sample KNB2016incub_MG_FD_105486 | JGI IMG/M metagenome (GOLD analysis project Ga0138256, IMG submission 105486) | Active sludge microbial communities from wastewater in Klosterneuburg, Austria - KNB2014incub_MG | ecosystem: Engineered > WWTP > Activated sludge > Unclassified | place: Austria...
GCCGGTAACTACTGCCACCGGAATAACAACCAAAACAATCCAGCCTGGAATATCGTCAAGCACCGGGTAGCCCAAGTAAAGATAAGGGCCTAAAAAATTTAAAGCAGTAAGACCGGCAATGATAACTCCGGTAAGCAGTGCCGACTTAAAATAACTGAAATGTATCTTGGTAAGTTCTTCAATGGCAAAAACAATACCACCCAGCGGCGTATTGAATGCCGATGCAAGACCTGCAGCAGCGCCGGTAACGATCATATTTCGTTTAGATATTTTCGGATACCACTTAGGCAGCCAGTCATTTATCTTTTTATAGATAGTTGCCGAGATCTGTATGGTTGGCCCTTCACGGCCAACAACGCCTCCACCAAAAACCATGATAAGGCTTGAAATTATTTTTACAACAAGCACTTTAACGCTCAGTAGTTTGCTTACCTTATAATTGTGTTTGGGATTGGTTAATTCAATAGCCGCACTAACCTGTGGTATACCGCTGCCACGGGCATACTCTGCAAATTTTGTAACCACCCATAATGCCAGTAAAAAACAAAGCGGCGTGATAATAAAGAACAGCCAGCTGGCGTGTTTGTAAACGTATACAGTGCCGGATTCGGCCAGGGTAAATAAGTAAGCGTAAATAACAGCTACACCGCCGGTGATAAAGGCCCCAAGCCAAAAGGGAAATGCATTCAGGATATTGTTCTTGAGCCCGGTGTTATCAATGGAGTCGTATTTTGCTTTTAGTACCTGTTTAGTTTTTGTAATCAGACTCATTGATGAATTTGTTCATTGCCAGTATAGCTGGCTACGAACTTTAATTTTTTGATGATATGCTTAAAGGTACAAAAGATGGAGGCTACGGGTTAAAAATAAGCGGGTTAAAATTTATGTGCATATTTTATGTACCATTCCGAAAAAGCTTCCAGCTTTGGCAAATTGGTTTTTAGCCATTCCGAATAAGTATCTTCTTTTAACTGGGTAATATAATAACAGAATGCCTCTGTATGGTTATTAACGGCAATGGTATAAAAATAATCCACATAAAAATTCCACCAAAAATCTTTCTTCTCTTTTTTCAGTTCTCCTAAAATGGTAAAGATGGAATTTGTGTTTTCGGCAAATAACTCACTGGCTGTTTTGTTTTTATTTGCTTCACTTGTTTTTGAAGATTCTAAAAGGCTCAGCATGAGCTCGGCAGTATAAAATTCATCAGTATCTTTTTTTATCGGAAGGGTTATGGTTGAAGCTTTTTCATTTTCTTTTTTTACTCCTTTTTTCAGCAGCTCTTCCAGCAGGTTCACTGCCGGCCCTGTTCTGCTGCCTTTAGGCTCAAGCAATAAAAAATTGTACAGCGCCAGTATGCTCTTCATCCTGTTTTCCTGTTTAATCATGGATTGGCAGAGCAGCAAATGACTGCTGGCATGAGACGGGTTTATTTTTAAAGCATGCTGTAAGGCGTCATCAGAATCTTTAAACTGTTTTAAAGTATAGTAAGTGAGCGCCATATTGTAATACAGCAGGTGATTGGCGGCATACTTTTTTATCCCGGCTTTATAAGTTTTTATCGCATCCAGTGGTTTGCCGGCAAGGTCGTATGCCGAACCTTTAAGAATGTATGCCTGGTCAATATAATCACTATTGGCATCAATAACATAATTGCTGTGCCTGATGGTATTCTCATAATCTTTCATGGCAAAATATGAAGAGGCCATTTCATAATTGGCGTATGCCGACTTTTTATCAATCAACAAAGCCTTTTTGTAAAGTTCAATGGCGCCGGTATAATCGCCTTTGTCGTGCAGCCTGATCCCATCGCTGATGAGATCCGCTACAGTTGTTGCCTGGGCCATTAGGCCGGATACTGAAATACTAAATGCTAAAAACAGGCCGATAATTTTTTTCATGCTGCTTAATTTTGAAAAGAGAATTGTTCCCGGTTACTGAACGGTTTGATTTGTTTCCAGAATTTTCCTGTGCTTCTTCTTAAGTTTGAAGTTGTTTTTGGAATCATCGCAATAGGCTAATACTATTTTAGAGGCATTAAGGTCAACATGCATCGGGTTTACCGATTCACTTTTATTTTCCAGGCAGAATTTTGCCATAGCTGCAATGTACAGGCCCAATAAATCCCTGTCGCTGCTGATATCTGAAAATCTGCCCTTCAGATAGAAATTAAATTCTTTAGTGCCGGTCATCCAGTTTGATAAAAACTGAATTGCTCCCGTCCTGCCTGCATCTTTTTCAACAAATGCGGAGGTGAGTAAAAAATTTGCAGCAGATAAAGCCATCGGTTCTGTCTCTTTATAATCCGATGGTTTTTCAAGTTTAATATCCTGGTAAGGAAAACCGGCCTGGCAAAATAATACCGTGCTGAAAAAAAGAAAGCAAAAAAATAAGATTAACTTTTGCATATACCGGGGTTAATTTAATAAAAAAGACTGTAGCGGTAAAGTTAAACAGAATTAATCATTTTCTTATTTCACCAGAATGGGTTTGCTGATCTCAATTTCAGCAATGTATTTCATAACAGTTCTAAAGCTTTACCGGTTTGAATGAATCTGTTTACGATTTACTTACAGTTACATGCCTTTTCTCTTTTTCTGAAACTCCATGTATATATAAATAAGCAAACCAACTGCTAAGGCAATCGATACATCTCTAAGCTCGGTAAGTTTAGAGCTGCTGAGCAACCATACGGTTACGCCCATGCCTGCAACAGCAAACGCATTGCCAAAGGGTATCCTGAAATAGCCAGCTTTTGATGAATCTTTTTGGCGAAGCCTGATCAATGCAAAACAAACAATACCATAGATCATTACTCTGGTAATGGCACTGATGGTGGCTGCATAAATAAAACTATTGGTTATGGAAACAATGAGGGTAATGCCGGTAAACAACAATAATGAAAGTGTAGGTGTTTTGTATTTTGGATGGATGAAAGAAAAAACTTTGGGGAATTGTTTTTCTTCGCTGAATGCGTAGGGCAGCCGGGTACCAACCAACATGATGGCATTTAATGTGCCGGTGATGGAAAACAAAGCGCCAATGGCAATAATGGTAGAGCCTGTTTTACCCATAAATAAACCTGCTGCATCAGCCAAGGGTTTAGAGGAAGATGCCAGATCCGGTAATGTACCAATGCTTACAATTTGTATCAACACATAAATAATAACAATACAGACAGATGCAAGCAATAAGGCAAATGGCAAATTCTTCTTGGGGTTCTTTACTTCTCCGGAATTAACCAGTATCGATTCAAATCCGCCGAAGGCGAATACCAGCAATAATACTGTTGATGAAAAAGAACCAAAGCTCGGTGTTTCTTTTATTTCGAAATTATCCGGCGCTAAAAAAAATAAACCAACGCCGATAAATAAAAACAGAGGCAGCAGTTTTGCAATAGTTAAAAAATTATTTACCCGGGTTGTGTTTTTTACGCCGATGTGATTTATAAATGCCAAAACCAAAGTGATGACAGTTATGCTGACAATCCGTGGTATTGGCTGTGCAAACCATTCCGAAAAGTAAGAAAGATAAGTGACCAGTAAATTAACCAGTGCTGCATAGGTAATAAATCTGGTAAGCAATAACAGCCATCCCGTTGCAAAACCCGTGAGCGGACCAAGTGAGGATTGAGCATAAAGATATGGACCGCCTGTTTTATCAAAGCGACTGCTTACTTCGGCCAGGCATACAATAATGATGAAAACGGTAACTGCACAAACCAACAGCGCTGCAATGCTGTACACACCAATCTCTTTAAAAACTTTGGAGGGTAAGCCAAAAATACCTGCACCAATAACGCCATTAATGAAGAGAAGCACCATCTCCCATTTGCTGATACTGCGGTTAAACATGGTGAAAAGATAGGGAATAAAACCGGGCCATAATTTCCATGAAATAATAATTTACTTTCTAAAGATTATCTATCTTCATTTTCCAAAACTTATTACTATGGAATTTTTACAGGATTACTGGTGGGTCATTTTACTTGCACTTGCCTTTTTAGGTTTCTTTGTAACCGTTAACCAGGGCTTTATTGGAGTGGTTACCATGTTTGGTAAATACCGTCGCATCATGCGGCCGGGGCTGAATTTTAAAATTCCTTTTCTGGAGCGTATTTACAAAAAAGTAAGTATCCAGAACCGTTCGGTGGAACTTGAGTTTCAGGCCGTAACCATTGACCAGGCCAATGTGTATTTTAAATCCATGCTCTTATATTCTGTGCAGAATGAAAGTGCCGAAACTATTCAGAAAGTGGCTTTTAAATTCATCAGCGATAAGGACCTGATGCAGGCGCTGGTGCGTACCATTGAAGGTAATATCAGGGCTTTTGTAGCTACAAGGAGACAGTCGGAAATTTTAGGATTGCGGAGAGATATTGTTGAGTTTGTAAAAGAGCATGTTGATCTGTCGCTGGAAGAATGGGGTTATCACCTGCAGGATCTTCAAATCAATGATATCACTTTTGACCAGGCCATCATTGAAAGTATGAGCAAGGTTGTGGCTAGTAATAACCTGAAAGCCGCTGCTGAAAATGAAGGACAGGCTTTATTAATTACCAAAACAAAAGCGGCTGAGGCCGAAGGTAATTCTATAAAGATTGCAGCAGAAGCTGAAAGACAAGCTGCTCAGTTACGTGGACAGGGCGTGGCTTTGTTCCGTGAAGAAGTGGCTAAGGGTATGACGCAAGCTGCTGCAGAAATGAAACAGGCAAATCTTGATACCAATGTTATCTTATTCAGCATGTGGACAGAAGCCATCAAGAATTTTGCAGAGTATGGAAAAGGTAATGTTATTTTCCTGGATGGAAGCAGCGATGGTATGGAAAAAACCATGCGCCAGATCATGGCTATGCAGCAGATGGAATCGAAAAAATAATTGAATTAACCTCAAAATATCAACCGGGTAAAAAATTAATGCAGCCTTTAATAAGCTGGTCATTAACCACACCCGGTTTTTTATTTTCGGCCATTTATAAAGAAGATTAACATTTTGTTATGCAGCTATTGTAAATTTGTTTCGTTTCATTGCAGAATTGAATAGCTTTGGCACAATTGTAGAGCAGCTATCATATAAATTAAAACCAGCATTACATGTTTAATATCTTATTGCAGATTGACAGTACAGGAATCGCAACTTCATCAGCAGGAAAAGAATCTTTGTTTTCGCTTTTGGTAAAAGGCGGTGTACTGATGATACCGCTTGCAATATTTATGGCCATGGCCATTTTCTTTTTTATTGAACGGCTGATTGCCATCCGCAAAGCCAGTAAGATAGAAGATAATTTTATGAACATCATCCGTGATCATATTATATCGGGTAATGTGAGTGCTGCAAGAAGCCTGGCAAAAAATACTCATCACCCGGTGGCCAAAATGATAGACAAAGGAATACAGCGTATTGGAAAACCTATTGATGCCATTGAACGTAATATGGACAATATTGGTAAACTGGAGATTTATAAGATGGAAAGAAATCTGCCGGTACTTTCTGTAATTGCACGTATTGCGCCGCTGTTTGGTTTTGTGGGTACCATTATAGGTTTGGTAATGTTGTTGAGAGATTTTGCTGCTGCTACAAATCCTTCTATCACCGATATTGCCGATGCGATGTATGTAAAGATGATTACATCTGCAACGGGATTAATTATTGGTATGCTTTCATTTTTAGGATACAGTTATTTAAATACACAGATTGATAAGACCGTGCATAAGATGGAATCGGCAAGTTCTGATTTTATAGATATTTTGCAGGAGCCAACCAGGTAATTATGAATTATGAGTTATGAATGATGAGTTTTTCAAATTCCCACATTCATAGTCTTATAACTAATAAATAATAATTAAAGACATGAGTTTAAAAAGTCGTTTACGTGACAATCAGAATGAAGTGGATGCAGGTCCGCTGAATGATGTATTGTTTATATTACTGATGTTCTTTTTATTGGTATCTACATTAGCTAATCCAAATGTGGTTAAGGTAAGCAATCCCAAAGGAAAAAGCGATACCAAGGTTAGCCAGAATATTGTGGTTACAGTTACTAAGGATCAAAAGGTTTTTATTGGTACACAGCAAATCGATATGATCTACATTGACTCACTGCTAAAAAAGGAAGTAGAGAATTCGAAAAAATATGTTGATACCCCTACAGTGATATTGAATGTTGATACTGCAGCTTATTACGGACAGGCCTTTAAAATTATGGAAGCTGCAAAAAGGGCCAAAGCCAAGCTGGCTGCCAATGTTAAGCAGTAATTAAGATCATCCTTTCTTTCCCATACATGTCTTTTTTTATCATTACCGTTTGATAATCTTTCCTGAATAAGTCGGCAACTTTGTTTGCATAGTCTTCATGCGTTTCCAGGTAAATTTTTCCATTGTGCTGCATTCTGTCTTTACCAAAAGCAGCAATTTTTTCGTAAAAAATTAAAGGAGAACTGTCGGGTACAAACAATGCCAGGTGCGGCTCAAAGTCAGTTACATTTTTATTCAGTTTTTTCTTTTCAGCTTCGGGTATATACGGAGGATTGCTGATGATAATATCGCAGACAGGAAGCGTATGCCATTTGCTTTCGTCTAAAAAATCAAGTTTTGTAAAGCTGATATGTGCATTGTGCATGGTTGCATTTTCTTTGGCAAGTGCAATGGCCTTTTCGCTCACATCAATGCTGGTGACAATGCTGGCCGGCAAATTTTTCTTTATGGCGATGGGGATACAGCCACTGCCGGTTCCTATATCCAGAATCACAGGGTCGGTAAGTTTCGATTTTCGGTCTTTGATCAGTTGTTCCACCAATTCTTCTGTTTCGGGTCGTGGAATTAAAACATGTTCGTTCACTTTTAGCTTCATGTGATAAAACCAGGCTTCCCCCAGTACATACTGCACAGGCTTATGCTGCATCAGTTCCTGCAAAGTTTTTTCAATGAGTTTTTCTGCTGTCGTGGTAATTATCTTTTCAGGCTCCTTTAAAATATCAGTCCTCTTAGTTGATATCATTTTTTCAAATACCCAGTCGGTGATGGCCGTAGCTTCACTTAAGCTGTATATTTTTTGCAGCTGCACTAAAAAATTCCTGTATAGTTCTTTTATCATCACAATAGCAAACATAGTTTATTTATTGATGCGTATTTTTGTTGCTTGTCAGATCATGAACTATATATGCAGCGTTGCCTTCAGCTGGCAACTTCAGGAATAGGGCAGGTAGCTCCAAACCCAATGGTGGGTGCTGTTTTGGTATTTGAAGGCCGGATTATTGGAGAGGGATCCCATATGAAATACGGCGGCCCTCATGCCGAAGTAAATTGTATCAATAATGTTTCGCAAGCCGACAAACAGTTTATAACGCAAAGCACTATGTATGTTTCTCTTGAGCCTTGTGCTCATTTTGGAAAGACGCCGCCTTGTGCCGATTTGATTGTTGAAAATAAGATCAGGCATGTAGTTATCGGCTGCAGGGATAGCTTTGCTGAAGTTGATGGGAAGGGAATTGAAAAACTTAAAGCGGCAGGAACAACTGTTGAAGTTTGTATTTTAGAAAAGGAATGTGTTGAGCTGAATAAAAGGTTTTTTACTTTTTATGAACAACAGCGGCCTTATATTATTCTAAAATGGGCACAAACCAATGATGGTTTTATTGGAACGGCAGATTCAGAAAGAACATTTATCAGCAATGAATTAACAAATCGTCTGGTTCATAAATGGCGCAGTGAGGAAGCTGCGATACTTGTGGGAACGAATACTGCTTTACAGGATGATCCGTCTTTAACAGCAAGGTTATGGCCCGGTAACAATCCGGTAAGACTGGTTATTGATAAAGAGCTGAAATTACCTGTTTCTTTAAAGCTGTTTGGTGGCAGTACAAAGACGATTGTGTTTAACTACCAAAAAAAGTCAGACGGAAATAATCTTATTTATCAGCAACTGAATAAAGATGAAGATATGCTTACACAAATTTTATCTTCATTGTATCAGCAACAAATACAATCGTTGATTGTGGAAGGCGGCACTAAACTCTTACAATCATTTATTAATGCGGGTTTGTGGGATGAGGCCAGAGTGATCACTAATACTGAAATGATCATTGGTAATGGAGTAGCTTCGCCGGTATTAAATAACGAAGTACTGCTTAACGAAGTAAAACGGGCGAATGATATTGTTTCCTTTTTTAAAAAGGGTGCTGCAAAAATTAAAAACAGAAAATGATTGAAGCGGATTTTTATACAACCATTGAAAAGCCTTCCAATGCTGAGTTTAAAGACAGAGGCAGTAAGTTCATAGCTTATGCTTTTCCAATTACCGATGCCAATGATTTTAAAAAACAAATTCTGATTTTTAAAAAAGATCATCCCAAAGCAGTGCATCATTGTTTTGCATACCGGATAGGAACTGATGGGAATAATTTCCGTGCAAGCGATGATGGAGAACCTTCAGGAACGGCAGGGAAACCCATACTTGGGCAAATAGACAGTAAGGGAATTACTAATGTGGCGGTGGTAGTGGTACGTTACTGGGGAGGTACCATGCTTGGTGTACCCGGCCTTATCAATGCCTATAAAACATCTGCTTCACTGGCTCTACAGATAACACCGGTTGTTGAAAAGCAGATTGAAGTAAATTATACAATTGAATTTGATTACACGCTGATGAATGATGTGATGATGGTTATGAAGCAATACAATTGTAACATTCATTCAAACGAAATGCAGTTGTTCTGTATAATGAAAGCCGGTATTCCTAAAAACAGGCTTGATGATGTGTTGTACAGGCTGAATGATCTGCAGAATATCACAGTAAAAAAAATCGTTTAATAAAACAGGATTTTGTAATTTTCTGAAAATATTTTTATGGCAACAGAAAAAAAATACAAGAGCTTCTGGAGTTTTTATCCCTATTACCTCACTGAGCATGGTGATTTGACAAACCGCACTTTACATTTTATTGGAACAGCGGGACTCCTTGCTATTTTAGTTATTGCCATTGTTTTACAAAAATGGTGGATGCTTGCGCTGATACCGGTTTGCGGCTACGGTTTTGCCTGGGTGGGCCATTATTTTATCGAGAAAAATAAACCGGCCACATTTACTTATCCGCTCTGGAGCCTCGGTAGCGATTTCGTGATGTTCTGGCATATCCTTACCGGGCAGATCAATGAGAAACTGGAAGAAGCAAAAAAGACAATCGGATAGATTATGAATATAGAAGAAATAAGAGAATATATTTTGAAAAAGCCTTCTGTTACAGAAGGTTTTCCGTTTGATGATGTGTCGCTGGTTTTTAAAGTAAAGATCAGTCCTGATGGAAAACCAAGGAAAGACAGGATATTTTTAATTGCCAGCCTGGATTCTTCTCCGCTGCAGTTTAATGCAAAGTGCGATCCTGATAAAGCCATTCAGTTAAGGGAAGAATATCCCGAAACCGTGTTGCCGGGCTATCATATGAATAAACAGCACTGGAATACGATTATTGTAGATGGCAGACTGACTGCAAAGCAATTAAAAGAAATGATTGATGATTCTTATAATCTTATTGTAAAAAAGAAATAAAAGATTTACTTCTTTTCATATTTCCAGTTTCTTCCCTTTCCTTCGGCAATCCATTGCAAGGCAGTAGCCATTCTTTTCTCCCGGGTTGCATCAGTTTTTGCTTCTGTGATCCATAAAATATATTCTTTGCGGTGTGAAGGTGCAAAATTGTCAAATACCTGTTTGGCTTTTTTGTTTTTGCTTAATGCTTTTTGAAAATAGTCCGGTACCAGAATATCTTTTGCGGCAGTTTTAGGTTTTGTTGGAAGTTTTATACCATAATCCGTTAACTGCATAGCTTCTTTGATCCAGGCAATAATTTTTTTATCAGATGGGAGGTCTTTTAAGGAAGTAATACGACCGAGGTGTCCCATGGCTGTTTCCGATCTGGCATTTTTCATCAACACCGGGTCTTTCATAATCTCGGCTTTCCAGAAACCCATGGCCGCATGTTGTTTAAAAGCAGCCATATGGCACATCATTTCACCATTATAGTCAAAATGTGGCATCCCCCATTTTAATTTTTCTTCTGCCTCCGGGCATGTGGTGAGCACAAGTTCACGGATATGCATTAATATGGGTTTTGCAAAATCGGCTGACTTTGCAATGTATGCATCAATACCATTTTCTTTTTTAGCCATAACATGTAATTATTTTTTTTTCCTCGCTGTACACATCCAGTCCCATGGGTAAGGCCCTTTCAGCCATTTGGGTGGTTTATGGAATTCTGTATTCCATCCGTAATTTATTTTTTTGATGAGACTGACTTCAAAGCCTTCAAGTGTCAACAGTAGTTCCAGTTCTTCTTTTAAATAATGTTTGGTGGGTACATTATCAATATTGGTAACACCCTGTTTAATATTGCTCACTTGCTGTATGGCGTCTTTGGGTGTAGGGGTTTCATCATTTTCAGCATCGTCCACATTCCATCTGTCGGCAATAATATTAGTATAGAGTTTCGATTCAAGTGAAGGAACAACCAACACCAGTTCGCCACCTGTATTGAGACAAAGTGAAAGTGACTGAAAAAAATTGATACGTTTTTCCAGGGAATCAGTAAGAATGGCATTGATACAGATGGCGCTGTCGCAGGGCGTTACGGTAAGTTCATCTGCCGAAAAATCCATACGCTGATATTCTACATTATTATATTCAGTATATTTTTCTTTGGCGATCAGCAGGTTCTTTGCAGAAATATCGGCAGCAATAACCAGTTTGAATTTTGGTGCCAGTACCGGTAACCATTTGCCAATAGCACAGCCAATGTCAATCATAGTCTTGTCGGGAGATGCAATTTCTTCAATAGCGGATACGATACTTCCTGAAACATCGTTTTGGAGCACATCAAAAATTTCTGTGTCGTATTTCGGGGCGATCGTTTCCCAATATTTTCTATCCACCGAATTTGTTTTTAGTGTTAAGTATATAGGAGAGAAGGTACGAAAATATTTTTCAAAGATATAGCGGACTGAAATAAAAAAGCTTTCCTGTTTTAAAACAGGAAAGCTCACTTGTAAAAAAAATGTTTATTTAAAACTGTCGCTAACTACCAGGTCTTTACTTCCGGCAGTATATTTGTAAAATCCTTCCCCACTTTTTGCTCCCAGTTTACCTGCCAGTACCATATTCACTAATAATGGACAAGGTGCATATTTAGGATTGCCAAATCCATCCTGCAATACTTTTAATATACTCAGGCAAACATCAAGACCGATAAAATCAGCCAGTTGAAGGGGCCCCATCGGGTGGGCCATACCCAGTTTCATCACCGTATCAATTTCTTCTACGCCGGCAACTCCTTCATACAAACTATAAATGGCTTCGTTGATCATGGGCATTAAAATTCGGTTGGCAATAAAGCCGGGATAATCATTTACAGCGCAGGGGGTTTTACCCAGTTGCTTACTTAGCTCAACAATTTTATCTGTTACTTCTTTTTTAGTTGCGTAACCATTTATTATTTCCACCAATTTCATTACCGGAACGGGATTCATGAAGTGCATGCCTATAACCAGTCCGGGCCTTTGTGTAACTGCAGCAATTTTTGTAATCGAAATAGATGATGTATTTGTGGCAAGGATACACCCTGTAGGCGCATAAGTGTCCATCTGCTCAAAGATCGATAATTTTAAATCTACATTTTCTGTTGCAGCTTCCACCACCAGTTCGGCTTCTTTAACGCCTTCGGCGATGATAGAAGAAATAGTAATGTTGGCTAAGGTGGATTTTTTCTGATCTTCAGTAATAGTTCCTTTCGTTAATTGCCTGTCTAAATTTTTACCGATGGTATCCAATGCTCTTTGCAATTGCGAAGGATTCACATCTACTAAACTTACTTTAAAACCGCTTTGTGCAAATACATGAGCAATTCCGTTTCCCATGGTGCCTGCACCTATTACGCTAATATTTTTCATAATTATAATTTCGGCCCCACCTAAATCCTCCCCCGTGGGGAGGACTTGCAAGAGCTTTTATTTTTTAAGTTAATAATATTTTTAAGTGCCGTGCTACAAAAATATCTTCGCTTCAATCTTATCCATTTCCTCCCCCACCGGAGGAGATAGAGGGGGCTTTACTTAAACGCATTAATCCCCGTCACATCCATTCCCGTAATCAACAAATGAATATCATGTGTGCCTTCATAAGTAATCACACTTTCCAGATTCATCATGTGGCGCATTACAGAGTATTCGCCTGTAATGCCCATGCCGCCTAACATCTGGCGGGCATCACGACAAATATTTGTAGCTACTTCGCAGGCATTTCTTTTGGCCATGCTCACCTGTTGTGGCGTAACTTTTCCTTCATTCATTAAAACACCAAGGCGCCAGTTTAATAATTGTGCTTTGGTAATTTCAGTGACCATCTCTGCAAGTTTCTTCTGCTGCAATTGAAATCCACCAATTGGTTTTCCAAACTGAATTCTTTCCTTACTGTATTGCAAAGCCGTATCATAACAATCCATGGCAGCACCAATGGCGCCCCAGGCAATTCCGTAACGTGCCTTGGTTAAACAACCCAGGGGACCTTTCAAACCTTTAACGTTTGGAAAAATATTTTCTTTAGGAACTTTTACATTATCAAAAACCAGTTCACCAGTTGCACTGGCACGTAAACTCCATTTGCCATGTGTGGTTGGTGTACTGAAACCTTCCATACCTCTTTCCAAAATCATTCCTCTAATATCACCTGCTTCATCTTTTGCCCAAACAACTGCAACCTGGCTAAAAGGTGCATTGCTGATCCACATTTTTGCACCATTTAAGATAACGTGATCACCTGCATCTTTAATATTGCTCAACATATTGCTTGGATCACTGCCATGGTTAGGCTCGGTTAATCCAAAGCAACCCAGCCACTCGCCGCTGGCAAGCTTGGGTAAATATTTATTGCGTTGTTCTTCGCTGCCATATTGATAAATAGGAAACATCACCAGGCTACCCTGGACACTGGCAGTAGAACGTACACCACTGTCGCCACGTTCCAGTTCCTGCATCATCAATCCATAACTGATATAATCCAGTCCGCCGCCACCGTATTGCTCGGGTACTGTTGGACCAAAGCAACCGAGGTCACCCATCTGTTTTACAATCTGTTGCGGAAACTCGGCACGCTGTGCATAATCCTCTATAATTGGAGAAATTTCTTTTTTTACATAATTGCGAACACTTTCCCGGATGAGTTTATGCTCATCTGTCAGCAGTTCATCTACATTAAAATAATCGGGTGATTGAAAATTATCAGTTTTAGCAGCCATATAATTGTTGTTATAAATTGTAATCGTTGGCAGCAAAGATAAAGCTTCTGAAGCTGATTGTAATTTGCCGGATAAGGATGTTTTAAAAATCGATTTAAGCAAAGCCTTTAGTATTTTTGAGAAAATAAGGGCATATGAAACTGATATCAAAAATAAGGTTGCTCATTTTGTTTTTTATGGGGGCATTAATCGTAAGCGGCATCACCGCCATGCCTGCCGAAACAGAACTACGCTGGCTGATGCAGTACAAAGAAATGTTTCCAGAAAAATTGGGAAACTGGCTGGAGTTGTGCTATACAGCGTTGGTTGACACAAACGGAAAATACCCTTTCCTGGCTTATGGGTACGACTGGCTTGCATTTCACATATTGTAATTGCCTTGTCTTTTATCGGACTATACCGTGATCCCGTACGGAATATCTGGATAATTGACTGGCAGATTATCTGCTGCATGGCAGTTGTGCCGCTGGCCTTTATTGCCGGCCCCATCAGGCAGATACCCATCTTTCATATTTTAATTGATTGCGCCTTTGGATTGTTTGGCATCATACCTTTGATTATCTGTAAAAGATGGATCAATAAACTGGCTGCAACAACCGGGTGAATCACTAATCCGTTTTTTCCAGAAGAAATATTTCTTCCACAGGCTTATTAAATACCTTGCCGATTTTTAATGCCAGCACGGTTGACGGAACATATTTGTTTGCTTCCATGGCATTGATGGTTTGCCGGGTTACCGAAACTTTATTGGCCAGGTCTTCCTGTGTCAGCCCTTTTATGGCTCTTTCAACTTTTATATTATTTTTCATCTGACACAGTTTTAGAGTTTTTGTAAAGGATATAATTGAAGCGGATTATGAAGATGATTAATACCGTAAACATATTGTAGATCATCACATTTAAAAAAGCTGTGCCATAAACAAAGGCAAATGCCAGCAACAGCAACAGGTAGCTTACAGCCACCGCCCAAAGTAACGACGACAGCCGCAGTTTACTAATGTACTCATCTTCGTTCTTTTCTTTTGAAAAGCTTACCAATAATCCACCCAGTATAAAGAGGAAACCGATAACAGTATTCGTGATATCAGTTTGGATAAAACTGAAAAACTGTTTCTTTCCAAATACTTCATCATTGAAAATGGCAAACACTTTTGCGTTAAGCCAGTTGGCTTCATATCCAGTAAGGCTGATGATGATGCTCATGATTACGGCAGGTATCAGAATGATCCAACCAATCATTTTGTACTTCGATGGTAATAATAATTTCGTTGTCATAATTTTAATGTTTTAACAAAAGTAATGTAATTCTTACAAAATGTAATAAAAATCTTACAATTTGTAAGAATAATTTAACAAATTACGGATGCATTATTGTCTATACATTTGTAATCAATAATTTAAAAATGGCGAACTATACTTATTTAGCACTTGGCGACAGCTATACAATTGGCGAGCAGGTTCCTTTTGCTGAAAATTTTCCAAACCAAACGATTCAATTATTACGAAAGACGGGTTTTGCATTTCATGCAGCCGAGATTATTGCCAAAACCGGCTGGACAACTGATGAACTAAGCAATGCAATTGAAAACACGACGACACTTGAAAGCTATGATATTGTATCCGTGTTGATTGGTGTAAACAATCAATACCGTGGCAGATCGGCCAATGAATTTAAAATTGAGTTTGAACATTTGTTGCAAAAGGCTATTCAGTTTGCCGGCAACAAACCTTATCGTGTTTTTGTTTTGAGTATTCCTGATTGGGGCGTAACGCCTTTTGCTGAGGGCAGAGACAGAAAACAGGTAGCTGAAGAAATTGATGCCTGCAATTATATATGCGAAAGTTCGGCAAAAGAATTTCAGGCCAACTATATTGATATTACTGCTTCACAAAGTGCCGACGGAAATAAAGCGGAATTTTTAGCAGCTGATGGTCTGCATCCTTCGGGCCTAGAGTATAAAAAATGGGCTATTAAACTTACCGATGCTATCTTAAAAGAAATTTAAAATGACTTCCATAGATTTTAAAGAAACACAAGGTTTTAAAATTTGGTGGGCATGGCTTGGGGTAGCATCATTGAATGTGCTGTTTCTGTATGCAATCATACAACAGGTATTTATAGGTAAACCTTTTGGCACTAAACCTGCTCAAGATTTTGTTTTGATATTGGTGGAATTGTTTTTTATACTCCTGTTAATCTTTTTAATGCTGATAAAATTAAAAACAAGAATTACAGACAGCGGAATTTATTACAGGTTCTATCCGTTTCAATTTAACGAGAGGATAATTGAGTGGCATGAGTTGAGAGATGCTTATATCAGGGAATACAATTCCTTTCATGAGTATGGAGGTTGGGGAATACGCTATGGTTCACCAAAAGTTGGCAGGGCGGTAAATACTTCGGCTTCATCCAACAAGGGATTACAGCTACAATTTAATAATGGTAAATTATTATTGATTGGAACGGCAAGGCCGGATGAACTAAAGCTGATTATTGATGAGGTAATGAAAACAGGAAAAATAAACAGGGGAGTTTGATTTTAATACTCAACCATTTTTCTTTCAACAGAGCCATCATTATAAAAATCAAATAAAGCATAGGCCGGTGCAAAATCCTGGAAAGCTCCTTTCCACCAGTTGCCGCTGATTGCGCCGTTGCAGAAGTATTTTACACCAAGATAATTCACTTCGTCCTGCAAATGAATATGGCCGCTTAAACAAGTTTTGATGTTCGGATATTTTTTAAAAAGCTCTTTTATTCTCCTGGCATCGGTGTGCAGCAAGGCTCTTGAAAGTTTCCAGTCGCCGTTGGGCAGCATGTCTTTAAAGAACATGGCGCTGCAAAAGGAGATGATAGGGATATGTGAAACGATGCAGACGAATTTACCTTTGTTATTGTCAAGTTCATTTTCAAGCCAGATAAATTGTTCATCATCCAGCAAAGCTATATAACCGCCATTATTTTCCTGCACGCCGTCTAAAAAAATAAAATGCCAGTCCTTATGTGTAAAGCTGTAATAAGTTTTAGAATTACCGGTTTGCTTTAACCACCACGCTTTTCCATAAAGACTGTCAGCTTTTACATCTTCTTTTAATTGCCAGCCCCAGATATCGTGATTGCCCATGCAATGTTTTACCGGCAATTTATTTTCGGCATTCATTATTTTATTGAACAGGTTCCATTGTATTTGAGTGTTTTCTTTAGTGGCTGCCAGTGCATCCATAATACTATCGCCGCCGTTTATAATAAAATCAGGTTGTTGTTTTAACTGATTGATATTTTGCAAGGCTTTTTTCATGCCTGCTTCCGCAACTTCCGATGGTTTGATATGAATATCGGTGATAAAAGCAGTTGTAAAAGATTTCTTTTTCTTTACCGGTTCAGCCGAAGATAGTTCGGGCAGTGCAGTAGCTGCAGAAATCAATGAAAGGTTTTGAATGAATTTCCGGCGTTGCATAAAAAATAATTTTTGTTATTTAAGATAGGAAGCCATTTCGGTTTGATACTGTTTGGCAATGGCTCTTGCTTCGGTTGCAAAGTCTTTATTTTCGCTGGCATAGATTATTGCACGGGATGCATTTACTAAAAGTCCGCAGTCTTTATTCATTCCGTATTTGGTTACTTCGGCTAAACTACCTCCCTGGAAACCAACACCGGGTACGAGTAAAAAATGTTCTGGAATTATTTTTCGGATTTCTGCCAGATCGCTGGCCTTGGTTGCACCAACAACAAACATCAGGTTTTCATCGGTACCCCAACTGCTTACTTTTTTTAAAACGGTTTCGTATAAAAATTCGCCACCGCCCTGGTTACTGTCCTCACCAACCAGTTTTAATTGTTCGAAATCTTTACTACCGGCATTGCTTGTTAATCCAAGTACAATGGCCCATTTGTTTTCAAACTCAAGAAAAGGCTTTACACTGTCTTCTCCCATATAAGGCGCAACAGTGATTGCATCAAAATTCAAAGTTTCAAAAAAAGCTTTTGCATATTGAGATGATGTATTGCCAATGTCGCCACGCTTGGCATCTGCAATGATAAACTGGTCTTTGGGAATATAATTGACTGTCTTCTCCATCGCCTGCCAGCCCTTAACTCCCATTGCTTCGTAAAACGCAGTGTTTATTTTATAGGCTACACAAAGGTCATGCGTAACATCAATGATTTGTTTATTGAATTCAAAAATAGCTTCGGGATGTGATTGCAGGTGTGCAGGAATTTTAGTAATATCGGTATCAAGCCCAACACAGAGGTATGATTTTTTTAGTTGTATTTGCTGAATGAGTTGCTTTCTTGTCATGCGGCAAAGTTAATCAGTTAAGCGTGATAAAATTTCCTTTGCAATAGCTTTTGAATTATCGTCTCCTCTTTTATAGAGCTCCTCTATGATATTTTGTTTTGATTCTTCATCCCGGTTTTGGCTTAGTTTGAAAGTGTTTTCCAGGCTCTCCACTTCAATACTAAAACCAACAATAGCTTTTACCATCTTGTCAATATATTCCTGAGGCAGTTTATCAAAAGAAGAAGACCTGTATAAACCTTCATATTTATTTGTGATGGCTTTCACTGCTTCGTAAGTGCCTTGTTCATCCTTAAATTTTATTTTGCCTTTGGCATGTACCACCATATAATTCCAGGTGCTGCCCATAGCAGGGTTAGTGTACCAGCTTGCACTTACCTGTGTATGTGGCCCATTAAATATCACCAATACATTTTCATTTTTTTCAAATGCAATATGATGATCAGTCTTCTTCATCAGGTGACCGCTTAAAGATATTTTGCCATCATCCTGTACTTCAACTTCCAGCGGAATATGTGAGGCTACCGGATATTGTTCGCCAATGCCAGTTATGGTTGCAAAAGAATTTTCTTTCATAAAGGCAATTACCTTTTGTTGATCTTCTTCGGTGTAGTAAGGGAATTTGTACATGTTTATGCGTTGATCTTTTCTAAAATCAGTTTTTCAATGGCTTCATCCTGCCATTTGCTTTCAATATCCGGGATTGCCATTATTTGTTGCATAATGGTTTCCTGTTTTTGACCGTTAACCAGTGCATCACTATATCTTATTTGAGGACTGAATGTTACCTGGCTATACAAAGGAATCCATTTATCGGGATGTTTTTTACTGAAAGCTGCTTCTATTTTTTTCTGGAGTAAGAATTTCGGATCTGCAACCTTATCTCTCATCTCCACAAAATTATTCAGTGCCAGATCGCAAATTGCATCGCCATCGGGTTTGCGTAGTTCCTGATATTCGTTTAAAATATTTGTCCAGTTATCTGCATGTTTATCAATCAGGCTGTTTAAAACGGAACAGTCTTCAAAACCGCAGTTCATGCCTTGTCCGAAGAAGGGAACCATAGCATGCGCAGCATCACCAATCAGTGCAAATTTATCTTCCCGTATCCAGGGGTAACATTTTACAGTTACCAATGATGCAGTTGGGTTATTGAAAAAATCTTCTTCAAGTGTTGGCATCAGCGGAACGGCATCGGTAAAAGTTTTTGTAAAGAATGCCGTTACTTTTTCTTTGTTATCTAATGTTTCAAAAGATGGGTCGCCTTCAAAAGGGAAAAATAAAGTGCAAGTAAAACTTCCATCCATATTTGGCAGGGCAATCATCATATAATTACCACGTGGCCAGATATGCAATGCGTTTTTTTCTAAAAGAAAACTGCCATTTTCTCCGGCAGGAATCGTCAGTTCTTTATATCCAAAGTCAATATAGTATTGATTATACTGAAAACGGTTGTGTTGCAGTTGATGCGTTAATCGGCTGGCTGCGTATGCTCCGTCGCTGCCGAAGATGAGCTGGCTGTTAACTGTTGTTTGTTGGCCTGAAGAAGCGTCTTCGAAAAGAATTTCGTCTTTATTCCAATCAATGCTTTCGCATTTTTGGTTGAAAATTATTTCTGCGCCATGCTGTTCTGCAAGATCCATCAGTTTGCAGTTCAGTTCGCCACGGCTAACCGAGTTGATGTATTGCCCTTCTTTTCCATAAGGCTGATAAGCGGTGCTGCCATCGGCATTATGCATAAAGCGGCCATGCATGGGAATACAGATTTTTCTGATCTCATCCATGAGACCAACTTCTTCTAATGCTTTAATACCACGGTCGCTTAGGGCAAGATTTATAGAACGACCTGCAACCAAATCTGCTTTACGCATATCAGTCCTGCGTTCATAAATTTTTACATTGTACCCACGCTTACATAAATAAACAGAGAGCAATGAACCAACCAATCCTGCACCAATAATAACGGTTTCTTTTTTTTGCATTACCCTTTATTTAAAATCAGTTTTACAATTTCGCCAAACTTCCACACATCTTCAAATGAATTATACAAAGGAACAGGAGCAATGCGGATTACGTTCGGTTCACGCCAATCGGCTAAAATTCCGTTTTGTTTTAAAGCATCAAAAACTTCCTTGCCCTTTTCCAGCATCAACATACTCACTTGGCAACCCTTTGAATCTTTAGGTGTGATGATCTCAATTCTTTTATTATCAGCAGCAGCATTTATTTCTTCTATGATAAAAAATAAATAATCGCTGAGTTGTTGTCCTTTAACAGTAACGTTTTCAAAACCTGCTTCTTCAAACAGATCAAGCGCTGCTTTATGTGCTGCCATACTGAGTATCGGCGCATTGCTCAATTGCCAGCCTTCCGCAGTTGGAATAGGATTAAAACCTTTCTCCATCAGGAACCGGGTTTCTTTTTCCTGTCCCCACCAACCGGCTAATCTTTTTAAATTTTTATTGCAGGTATGTTTTTGGTTAATGTATGCACCAGCAACTCCACCCGGACCACTGTTTAAATATTTATAACTGCACCAGCATGCAAAATCAACATCCCAATCATGCAAACGCAATTCAATATTACCGGCAGCATGTGCCAGATCAAATCCACAATAAGCACCTGCATCATGTGCAGCTTTAGTGATGACTTTCATATCAAACACCTGGCCGTTATAATAATTTACCCCGCTGAAAATTACCAAGGCAGTTTCGTTGGCATGTTGTTTTATAGTTGCTAAAATATCTTCTGTTCGTATTGCAAGTTCACCTGACCTTGGTTCTACTTCTATAATTACATCATCAGGATTCAGACCATGAAACCTGGCCTGTGTTTCAAACGCATATTGATCAGATGGAAAAGCTTTTGCTTCGCAGATGATCTTAAATCTTTCTTTTGTTGGCTGATAAAAACTGGCCATCAACAAATGCAGGTTTACCGTAAGCTGGTTCATCACCACTATTTCTTCGGGCAAGGCGCCAACAATTTTTGTAAGTAAATGCGGAAACATTTCGTGATAGCTGAACCAGGGTTGCCTTGCATGAAAATGTCCTTCCACACCAAAGCTGGCCCAGTCTTCCAGTTCGTTCAGTACATAATCCTGTGTGGTTTTGGGTTGCAGGCCAAGGGAGTTGCCGGTGAAATAAATAGATTCGGTTCCGTTAATTATGGGGATGTAAAATTTATCTCTAAAATGTTTTAAGGGATCCTTTTCATCTAACTGTTTGGCAAAGGCCTGGTTATTCTCAAATGTCATCATCAATTATTTAATCTATCGTGGCAATTACTTTTAATTCTATCGCAATGGGTGTAGGCAGACTTTTTACTTCAACCGTAGTACGACATGCCTGCACATCTGTAAAATATTCACCGTAAATTTTATTGTAAGCTGCAAAATCTTTTTTCATGTTGGTTAAGAAGACTGTTACGTCAACGATTTTATCCCAACTGCTGCCACTGGCTTCCAGCACGGCTTTTACGTTGGCAAAACATTGATGGGTTTCTGCTTCAATATCATAGTTTGTAATATTTCCATCAGCATCCTGCTCAAGGCCGGGGATGGAATTGTCTTTAGCGCTTCTTGATCCAATGCCGGAAAGAAACAAAAGATTTCCGACACGCCTTGCATGAGGATATGCTCCCAAGGGTTTTGCAGCTTCGTTTGTGTTTACTATTTCTTTACTCATTAATTTGTTTTACCGCAAAATCGCGGAGGCGCTAAGTAGTCTCTGCGCCTTTGCGTCTCCGCGGTTATTTAATATTGAATACAAATGTTTTTAGCTTCTGTAAAAAACCGCAACGCCTCCCATCCACCTTCTCTACCAACTCCACTGTTTTTCATGCCACCGAAAGGAGTACGCAAATCTCTTACCAGCCAGCAATTCACCCAAACAATACCACTCTCCAGTTTCGATGCAATATGATTTGCCTTGCTGATATCCTGTGTCCAAACACTTGCGGCCAAACCGTAAGTACTGTTGTTTGCCAATTGTAAAGCTTCTTCAACAGTATCAAATGGCTGAATGGTAATTACGGGGCCGAAAATTTCTTCTTGATTTGTTCTGCAGTTTTGGTCAAGTCCTTCAATGATGGTTGGTTCAATAAAATACCCGTTTTCGCAACGACCTACTACCTTAACTGCTTTTCCGCCGCATAAAATTTTACCACCTTCTTCTTTGGCCAGGTTGATGCAGTTCATTATTTTATCAAAATGTACTTTGCTTACGATTGCTCCCTGCTTGGATGTTTCTAAAAGCGGATCGCCGGGTTTCATATTTTTTATGATCGGGATAAAATGCTTTTTAAATTCTTCGTAAGCTGATCTTTCGATTAGTAAACGGCTGCCGCATAAACATATCTGTCCCTGGTTGCCAAAGGAAGAGCGAATTGTTTCTGTCAGCATTTTTTCCCAATTGCAATCGTTGAAAATGATATTGGGATTTTTGCCGCCCAGCTCCAGCGATAATTTTTTAAACATGGGTGCAGCAATGGATGCAATGCGTTCGCCTGCTTTGGTACTACCTGTAAATGAAATCGCTTTTATCTCGGGATGTTTTACAATGGCTTCGCCGCAATGCTGGCCAACACCATGAACAATATTCAACACGCCATCGGGTAAACCGGCTTCTTTACAAATTTTACCAAGTAGAAAAGCCGTAACCGGCGTGACTTCCGAAGGTTTTGCTATTACACAGTTTCCGGCTGCCAATGCAGGAGCAATCTTCCAGGTAAATAAATATAAAGGAAGATTCCAGGGAGAGATACAACCGACGATACCAATAGGTTGACGCAAAGTATAATTTACTGCTTTGTCTTCCATGCTATGACTTTCGTTTGCAAAATGCATAATGCCTGTTGCAAAAAAACGAAAGTTGGATGATGCTCTGGGGATATCAACTGCTTTGCTCAGCCACAATGGTTTTCCGTTATCGTTTGTTTCGGCAAGCGCCAGTTCGTCCAGGTTGGCATCTATGAGTTCGGCAATCTTATTTAAAATGGTAAACCTTTTTTCAACTGATGTGGTACTCCATGAAGCGAACGCATTTTTTGCAGCTTTAACAGCTACATTAATATCCTTTGTATTGCTATCGGGTATTTGTCCGTACATTTCGCCCGTGGCGGGATTAATATTGTCGATAAAATTTCCGCTGAGTGGGCCGATGAGGTTTCCGCCGATAAAATTTTCGAGATGATAAGGAACAGTCAGGTTCATAATTAAAGATAAAACTAAGTTGGGAATTATGAATTTAGAATTATGAGTTATGAATTAAAGAATGTGCTGCTCAATATTGATTTGCTGTACAAGAGTGCGACGCCAATGAAGATGCACATTGATAAAAGGCCGGGTACAAAAAAATAATTAACTTACAAGTCTAAAATTACGATTATGTCTATAGCAGCTCCTTTTAATTTGAAGAAATGGATTGATGAAAACCGTGGCCTGTTAAAGCCTCCGGTGGGTAACCAATGTATATATAAAGACGCCGAAAATTTTATTGTGATGGTGGTTGGCGGGCCCAACAGCCGCAAAGATTATCACTTTAACGAAAGCGAAGAACTGTATTACCAGGTAGAAGGAAATATTGTGTTGAAAATTATTGATAACGGCGAAAAGAAAGATATTGCTATTAATGAAGGTGATATATTTTTACTGCCACCCAAAACACCGCACTCACCACAAAGGGGAGAGGGAACGGTAGGTTTGGTGATTGAAAAAGTTAGAGAAACAGAGGAAGATGGATTTTTATGGTACTGCGAAAATTGTGGCGATAAATTGTATGAAGAGTATAAAGTGATTACAGATATTGTATCTCAACTGCCGCCGGTGATGGAAGGGTTTTATAACGATGAGCAAAAACGTACCTGCAATAAATGTGGATCGGTGATGGCGGCTCCGGTGCGGAAGGGGTAAGAGGGAACGCAGATTTATATGATGATTATGATTTTCGCAGAATATATTATTAAAGTTGATGCCCTAACGATTACTTTATGATAGATAATTATAAACACAGCGATATTACTGAACTTGTGATAAAGGCCTTTTATAATGTTTATAATAAATTAGGATACGGTTTTTTGGAAAAAGTTTACGAAAAATCCTTAGAAATAGAATGCAGAAAACTCGGTTTAAAGTGTTTGTTCCAATGCCCGATTGAAGTGTTTTATGATAATTAAGTGGTTGGATTTTATATTGCTGATATGATTGTAAATCAGTTTGTAATTGTAGAAATAAAAGCGGCCTCTGCTATTGCGGCAGAGCATGAAATTCAGTTGATTAATTATTTAAAAGCTACGGAGATTGAAGTAGGCCTTCTTTTAAATTTTGGAAAGAAGCCAGAATTTAAACGAAAAGTATTTTCATCTGAATATAAAGAGTAAGAAAATTTGTATCATAATAATTCATAACCATCATATAAATCTGCGTTCCAAATAAAGAACGAAATTCTTCCATGAAAATAGACATACACACCCACATCATGCCGGATAAAATGCCCAACTGGGTACAAAAATTCGGCTATGGTGAATTTATACATCTTGAACACCGCAATTGCAAAGCCTGCATGATGAAAGGCGATAAGCTTTTTAGAGAAGTGGAGGATAATTGTTTTGATGCGCCTTTGCGGATGAAAGAAATGGATGAAACGGAAGTTACTGTTCAGGTACTCTCCACCATTCCTGTTTTATTTAATTACTGGGCAAAGCCTAAAGACGGATTGGAAACAGCCCGTTTTTTTAATGATCATATTGCTGATACAGTTGCAAAAAATCCGAAACGATTTATTGGAATTGGTACGGCTCCTATGCAGGATGTTGACATGGCCATTAAAGAAATGGAGCGTTGTGTTACTGAATTAAAAATGCCCGGATTAGAAATTGGCAGCAATATCAACGGTGTTAATTTAAATGATGAACAGTTCTTTCCCTTTTACGAAGCGGCTGAAAAGCTGGGCTGCGCCTTGTTTGTACATCCATGGGAAATGATGGGGCAGGACCAGATGCAGAAATACTGGCTGCCTTGGCTGGTGGGTATGCCGGGTGAAACAAGTCGTGCTATTTGTTCGTTAATCTTTGGCGGTGTGTTTCAAAAATTTCCAAAACTAAGGGTTGCTTTTGCACATGGCGGCGGGTCGTTCCCTATCACCATCGGCAGAATTGAACATGGTTTTAATGTACGGCCCGATTTAGTTGCGATAGATAATGCAATAAACCCAAGAGACTATATTGGTAAATTCTGGATAGACAGTTTAGTGCATGACCCCATGGCCATGAATTTCATTATTGAACTGATGGGAGAAGACAAAATTTGTATGGGTAGTGATTATCCTTTTCCGCTGGGAGAACATCACCCGGGAAAATTGATTGATGAAATGAATTTTTCTGAAATGCTGAAAGAAAAATTATTGTTTAAAAATGCGAATGACTGGTTGGGTATCAGCTCGTAGATTTCTTTTCGAGTATCAAAAAAAACACCAGCAAAGGAAATAAAATGATAAGCCCTATACTTATCCAATGTACCTGCTGTGTTTTCTTCCAGAATTCAATAGCATAGCTTCCGTTACTGTACCATTGCTGCAAAGTGAGTAAGCCGGCAAACCAGGTAAACCAGGTCGGCCTTTTTATTATTCCATAGATACAAATACCATTGATAATAATAAACAGTATATGCCGAAAGCCGAAGATCAGGGTAATTATTGCATGCTTTTGTTTATCCGGATAGATAATTTCCAGTACATGATTTATTAAGGCACAAAAAACCAATACAGCAAATACAATAAAAATTATGTTGAATGTTTGCTTAGTCATTGAATAAGTTGGGATAATCAGTAATGATTCCATCAACGCCCATCTTCTTAAACCGCTCTATTTCTTTTTTATCGTTCACTGTCCAGGGAGTGATCTTCATGTTCAGATCGTGACACTCTTTCACCAGATCGGGAATAACAAGGCTTGATTCAGGACTATAGATTGTGGGAGTGAAGCCGATATCTTTGATCTGTTTGCGGAAACTGCTTTTATTATCGGCTTCTATTAACATGGCCGTTTTAATATTGGGGTAATGTTTGTGCAGGTATTGCAATGTTCTGAAATCGAAAGACTGAATAATCACAAAATCTTCCATTTGGTTTTCTTTGATCACTGCCATCAGCAGTTCAACAAACTCGCCTGGTAAAGGATGATATGTATTATCCCTTTCAGGCAAAGTTTTGGTTTCAATATTATAATAGGGAAAAGGGCGCCTGGCCGTCATCATGTATTCTTTTACAGCCTTAAATACATCGGATAAAAGTGGCTTTACGGTTTTCATTTTTTGTTGATTGGGGAAGCGTGGGTGAGGCGAAAGTCCGACATCATATTTAATGATGGAATCATAATTCATCTTATACATGTTAAACAACCTTTCGTTTTTTTCA
>Ga0138256_10001408_pt1 | contig 25991 bp, 16 predicted proteins | sample KNB2016incub_MG_FD_105486 | JGI IMG/M metagenome (GOLD analysis project Ga0138256, IMG submission 105486) | Active sludge microbial communities from wastewater in Klosterneuburg, Austria - KNB2014incub_MG | ecosystem: Engineered > WWTP > Activated sludge > Unclassified | place: Austria...
ACATGGACGATCCAACGCGGTCCTTGCGCGACGTTCGGCCGCAGCACCACTGTCCAACCGGGGCATGCTATCCTGTCGCGCCGTGCCGCGATGCCCCGCCGCAATCCCAGGACGATGCCATGATGCGCCTCCTTGCCTCCGCCCGACCGTTCCGACGCAACCTGCTCCGGCCCGCGGTCCTCGTCGCCGGCGCCATCGTGAGCGCCGCTCTCGTCGCCTGCAACGGCGATGCGAAGCCGCCGATCGCCGAACCGGCCGGCGGCCTGCCGACGCCGACGCTCGTCGTGCGCGGTGGGGCGCCGAGCGGCGACGCGACGGTCGTCGTGAGCGGGAGCACGGGCGAGATGGACGACGTGCCGCGGCGGACGTCGCCGGTCGTGCTCGGATCGCCGGAGTATGCCGTGCAGGGGTTCCTGTGGTGGCGGCCCGAGGTGGCGGAGCGCGACCTGCTCATCGCCAAGGACATGGGCTTCACGTGGGTCAAGCAGATGTTCAGCTGGCGGGACATCGAGACCGAGAAGGGCAAGTTCGACTGGTCGAAGGCCGACCACATCGTGCGCAAGGCGATCGAGTACCAGGACATCCACCTGCTGATCCGACTCGACTTCCAGCCGGAGTGGGCCCGCTCGGGCTGCAGCGACCAGGGGCCGCCGAACGACCCGCAGGACTACTTCGACTACGTCGGCGCCGTCGCGGCGCGCTACCGCGGCCAGGTGGCGGCCTATCAGATCTGGAACGAGCCGAACCTGGCGCGCGAGTGGTGCGATCAGGCGCCCGACCCGGCCGCGTACGCGGCGCTCCTCAAGGGCGCGTATGCGGCGATCAAGGCGGCCGACCCAACGGCATACGTCATCTCGGCCGGCCTCTCGCCGACGGGCACCCAGCCGCCCGAGGCCTATCCCGACGACGACTACCTCGACCGCTTGTACACCGCGATGGGCGGCGACTCGGCGGGCTACTTCGACATCCTCGGCGTCCACGCCGCCGGCTTCGCCGCGCCGCCCGAGACGTCGCCAGACGAAGCGGCCGCTGACCCCGCCTTCGGCGGCGAGCGGTTCTTCACGTTCCGTCGCGTCGAAGACATGCGCGCGATCATGACGAAGTACGGCGATGACGATGCGCGGATGGCGATCCTCGAGATGGGCTGGACGAGCGACACGATCCACGATGCCTACAAATGGCATGCCGTGACCGAGGAGACGAAAGCCGACTACCTGGTCCGCGCGTACGCCTACGCGCGGGACAACTGGTCGCCTTGGATGACCGTCATGTCCACAATCTACCTCTGCAACGCCGACTGGACGGAAGCCGACGAGCAGTACTGGTGGTGCGTGAACAACCCGGACGGCACGCCCCGCCCCGCGTTCAACGCGTTGAAGGCCATGCCCAAGTAGGGGCAGGTCTCAGACCTGCCCGCCTCTGCCCGCCTCTGCCCGCCCCTGCCCGCCTCTGCCCGCCTCTGCCCGCCGACGGGCGTTGTGTACCCGAGGACGGGCGGGTCTGAGACCCGCCCCTACGCTGCGTACCTGGTGTTGTCACGTGCCCTTGACCGTGCGGCGGAGGTTGCTCGAACCCTTGGCGGCGTCGTAGGATTGGCCGCATGACCGACCCCCTCCCTGCCGTCTGGGCCCGCGACCTCGCCAAGACGTTCCGCGTGCCGGAGCGCGAGGCGGGCGTGCTGGCGGCCGTGAAGAGCCTCGTCCATCGGCGGATGAAGGACGTGGCGGCGGTGAAGGGGGTCACGTTCCGGCTGGAGCCGGGCGAGATCGTGGGGTTCCTCGGGCCGAACGGGGCCGGGAAGACGACGACGTTGAAGATGCTGGCGGGTCTCCTCCACCCGACGGCCGGGCAGGCCGCCGTGCTCGGGCACGTGCCCTGGAAGCGCGAGCGGGCGCTGCTGAGCCGGATCACGCTGGTGATGGGCAACCGCAACCAGATGCAGTGGGACCTGCCGGCGCTGGACAGCTTCGCGCTGAACGCGGCGATCTACCGGCTGCCGCCGGCCGAGTTTGCCCGCACGCGCGACGAGCTGATCGAGCTGATGGGCGTCGGCGAGCTCGTCACGAAGCCGGTGCGGAACCTGAGCCTCGGCGAGCGGATGAAGATGGAGTTCATCGCCTCGCTCCTCCACCGGCCGCAGGTCCTGTTCCTCGACGAGCCGACGATCGGCCTCGATGTGACGGCACAGCGGACGCTGCGGCAGTTCGTGGCCGAGTACAACCGGCGGACCGGGGCGACCGTGCTCCTCACGAGCCACTACATGGCCGACGTCACGGCGCTGTGCCGGCGCGTGATCGTCATCCATCACGGCAGCCTGCTCTACGACGGCGACCTGGCGGGGCTCGGCGAGCAGTTTGCGGCGTACAAGACGCTCGGGGTGACGCTGGACGGTACGGACGGCGCTGCGGCGGGCGTCGACTGGGCGGCCTTCGGCGAGGTCGTCGCCACGGACGGGGCCAAGGTGACGATTCAGGTGCCGCGCGCCTCGGCGTCGGCGGTGGCGGCGCGCGTGCTGTCCGAGCTGCAGGTGGCGGACCTGACGATCGAAGACCCGCCGATCGACGAGGTGATCGCGCGCGTGTTCGCGGCGGGCGCGGCGACGGCAGCCGCCGCGACGGACGGCGACGATGTAGCGACGCCGTCCGTCGTCGAACCTGCTGCGACCTCGACGGCCTGACGATGCTGCGGCTGTACGCCGGCGCGGCGCGGATGTCGATCCTGGACCAGCTCCAGTACCGCACGGCCAACTACCTCTACATGATCGGCATGATCGCCGAGCCCGTGATCTACCTCGTCGTCTGGTCGACGGTGGCCGAGTCCGAGGGCGGGACGGTCGGCGGGTATTCGGCGGGGGCGCTGGCGGCGTACTACATCGTCTGGACGCTCGTGCGGAACATGAACATCGTCCTGACGCCCTATGCCTGGGAGTGGCGGATCAAGGACGGGCAGCTGTCGGGCGAGCTGCTGAAGCCCATCCACCCGATCCACCGCGACCTCGGCGGGTTCGCCGGCTGGAAGATCGTGACGATCCTCTACTGGCTGCCGATCGCGGCCATCCTGGTCTGGCTCTTCCCGCCGGCGTTCAGCACGGACACGTTCTCGGTGCTCGCGTTCGTCGTGGCGCTGTGGGGCGGCTTCCTCGTGCGGTTCATGCTCCTGTGGGCTTTGGGGCTCGTCACGTTCTGGACGACGCGGGTCGGGGCGATCTTCGACGTCTTCTTCACGGTCGAGCTCCTCGCGTCCGGTCGGCTCGTGCCGCTGTCCCTCATGCCGCCGTGGGCTCAGACCGCGGCGGACTGGCTGCCGTTCCAGTGGGCGTTCCAGTTCCCGATCGAGACGCTCATCGGCCGCCTCAGCCGCGCGGAGATCCTCCGCGGGCTCGGGATGCAGGCGTTCTGGACGCTCGTCGGCATCGGGATCCTGACGCTCGTGTGGCCGATGGCGGTGAAGCGCTACTCGGCGGTCGGGGGGTAGGCGATGAATCCCACGCATCGAACGGATCGGCGCAGGCACCGATGAGCATCTTCCGGCTGGCCGCCGCCCACTGGCGCGTGAACGCGCTGAACGAGCTGCAGTATCGCGTGAACCTCGTCGTCCAGCTGTTCCAGTCCCTCATCGCGCTGGGCACGGGTCTGATCGGCCTGTCGCTCGTCTTCCGCCAGACGGACGACCTGGCGGGCTGGTCGCGGCCGGAGCTGCTGGCGGTGATGGGCGTGCACCTGCTCATGGGCGGGATCATCCAAGCCGTCGTCCAGCCGAACATGCAGCGGCTGATGGGCGACGTCCAGAACGGCTTGTTCGACTACAGCCTCGTGAAGCCCGTCGACGCGCAGGCGCTCTCGAGCGTGCGCGAGCTCCGGATCTGGCAGGTCGTCGACGTGTTCGTCGGTGCGGCCGTTCTCGCGGTCGCGGTCGCGCAGCTGGACGCGCGCGTCGGCGTCGGCCAGGCACTGTGGTTCGTCATGGCGCTCGTCCTGGGCGCGCTGTCCATTTACAGCTTCTGGCTGATCCTGACGACGGGCGTCTTCTGGATCATCCGCATCGAGAACATCGTCGAGCTCTTCCAAGGCGTCTACCAAGCCGGTCGCTGGCCGGTCGGGATCTACCCGCCGTGGCTGCGGGGCGGTCTGACGTTCCTCGTGCCGGTCGCGTTCGCCGTGACCGTCCCGTCCGAAGCGATGACCGGACGGCTGACGCCCCAGACGATGGCGCTGGCGTTCGGCGTGGCGGTGGGACTGATGGCGGCGGCGCGGGGGGTGTGGCGGCTGGGGGTGCGGCGGTATGGGGGGGCGTCGGCGTAACAGCTGTCCGCCGCGATCCGTCCGTGTCCGCGAGTAGGGGCGAAGCAATTTGCTTCGCCCCTACTGCGTGAACCCCTCGACGGCCGAGAACAGCACCGCGCCGATCAGCGAGCCCCAGATGCCGTACTTGACACCGGCGATCGCGCCCTTCACGTCCTCCTTGCCGATCTTGCCCCAGTCCTTCGGCTTGGGCGTCGCCGCCGGGGCGGCCTGCCGGGCGGGCGGCGTGACCGGCAGGAGCACCCAGCGCGGCGCCGCGGTTGACGTCCGCTCGGCGTACCAGTAGCCGAGGCTGTGGCGGGCGACGCTGGCGGCCGCAAAGGTCCAGCACTTCGGGCGGCACCAGTGCAATGGGTCGATCGTCGGGAGGGGCAGCGCGGCGGCCGGATCGAGCCCGCCGTCCGTCCCGGCGGCATCCGTAACGCTGCCGGTGGTCGCGATGTCGGCGGCGAGGGCGTCGGTCACAGCCGCACCGGCCGCCGCGTCGCCGGCCGCGCCTGAATCGGCGCCCATGTCGCCTGCGCCGAGCGGGTTGGCCCCGCCGCCGCGCAGCCCGGCCTCGAGGCGGATTATCGCGGCGATCCGGGCCGAGGGGTCGGCGTTGGACGCCAGGCCGGCGGCCTGCTCGGCGAGGATGGCGTCCATCGTCCGCTGCTCTGCGGCGCCCAGCCCGGCGAGGGCATAGACCTGCGCCATCGGCAGCGTACGCTGGCCGGGCAGCGCCTGCAAAAGGGTCGGCCAGTTCGGGTCGCACGGGTCGAGCGGGATCGTCGGGCCCGGCGACGGATCCCATGGCGGGAGCTTCGGCAGCTTCGTCTTGCTCCTGCAAAGCCAGGCGATCGTCAGCGCCAGCGCCTTGCGGTCGTCGATCCGGCCGTTGACGATCCACGCCGCGCGCTGCTGCCAGAGTGCCTCGACGCCCTGGTTGTGTAGGTCGCCGATGACATCTACCGGGTTGGCGTGGTTGGAGAAGCGGATCGGGATCCTGGGGGCGGGGGTGGGAATGGGCCTGGCGGCCAGCGGATCGATCGCGCCACCGGCGAAGGTGTCCGACGCGACGTCGCTTGCGCCGAGTGCAGCGGCATCGGCCGGGGCGTCGGCAGGCGTGTCGATCGGGACGTCGACCGCGGCGTCCGGCGCCGCATCGCCCGCCGGCGCCTGCGGCGGCACCGACGCGCCCGACAGGCCGTCGGAGGCGGTTGTGCAAGCGGCGGCGGTGAGCAGCACGGCAGCGGTGCATAGGGCGGTCCAGGGGGTGCGGGTGAGCGTCATCGTGGGGTTCCTCCGTGGGGGTGCGCCCGAGGGCGAGGCGAACGAGCGGGATCGGACGGGTGGGTGATGGAGATACGCCGCGCCAGGGCGGATTGTTCCCGAAGGCGCGTGTGGCCGCCGCATCCGACTATCATCGTCCTATCGACGCGGGGCGAGCTCGTCGCCCTGGCACGCGGCGGGAGGAACGGGCGATGCATGGGTTCGGGCTCGAGCCGAGTCGGCCACGCGAGGAGCGCAGCGCATGATGAACGTACCGTCGGAACCGCACATGGATCCGCCAGTCGACGAACCACCGATCCGTTCCGGCGATGGGGGATCCCGCGGCGCCTGGCCGTACGTCAACATCGCCGCCCTCGCCATCTGCCTGGCCGTCAACGCCGCCGCCGTGATGCTGCCGCTGTTCGGGCGCGACACGGGGGCGATCTCGGACGGCTTCGACGTGCGGTTCAAGCCGGCCGGGTACGTCTTCAGCATCTGGAGCGTGATCTACGTCGGCCTGCTCGCATTCGCCGTGTACCAAGTGCTCCCTGCCCAGCGTACGAACCGGCGCCTGGCCGCGATCGACCGTCCGTTCGTCGTGAGCTGCGCGGCGAACGCGCTCTGGCTCGTGGTGTGGCACGCGCTGCTGTTCCCGGCGACGATTCTTGTGATGCTCGTCCTGCTCGGCTCGCTGATCACGATCTACCGCCGGCTCGACGCGCACCGCGCCGACGTCGGTGCGGCCGAGCGGTGGTGCGTGGACACGACGTTCAGCATCTACCTCGGTTGGATCGCCGTCGCCACGCTGGCGAACGCGACGATCGTCGTGGCGGACGCGGGCTGGGACGGAGGCACCGTGGGCGGCGAAGGCTGGGCGATCGCGCTGATCGCCGCCGGGGCGGGGCTCGCGGCCGTGCTGCTGGCCTCGCGGCGCGACCTTGCGTTCGCCGGCGTCGTCGTCTGGGCGTTCGCCGGCATCGCGGTGCAGGAGAACGGCAGCGTGGTCGCCAAGGCGGCGCAGTTGGCGATCGTCTACATCGCCTTCTCGGCGGTGCGGGCGTGGTGGAGCGCCCGGCGGGTCGGGTCGGCGGCAATATAGAACAAAGATTCGGCATCGCCTCGCCCCGATGCTACGATATCGCCCGCCTCCCTGCCGCGCTCCAAGGACGCCCCAACCGTGAGCCCCCCGCCCATCATCCGCGTCGACCACCTCGTCAAGCGCTACCGCAAGGCCGACCGCGACGCCGTCGCCGATGTCTCGTTCGATGTCGCGCCGGGTGAGTTCTTCAGCCTGCTCGGTCCGAACGGCGCCGGCAAGACGACGACGATCTCGATCCTGACCACCACGCTGGCCCCGACGGGCGGGACGGTCACGATCGACGGCCACGACCTCGGAACGGATGCGGCGGGCGTTCGGAGCAGCGTCGGGATCACGTTCCAGACGCCGAGCCTGGACAAGAACCTGTCGGCCGAGGAGAACGTGCGCCTGCACGCCATCCTGTACGGCCTCTACCCGTGGCGCCCGTCCTACACGCTCATGCCCGGCGCCTACAAGAAGCGGCTGGCCGATCTGGCGGACGTCGTCGGGCTCGGCGGGGACATCTTCAAGCCCGTCCGGACGTTCTCGGGCGGGATGCGCCGCAAGCTCGAGGTGGTCCGCAGCCTGATCCACCACCCGCGCGTCCTCTTCCTGGACGAGCCGACGACCGGCCTCGACCCGGCCAGCCGCCGCGACTTGTGGACCTACCTGCTGGAGATGCGCCAGACGGCGGACACGACGCTCTTCCTCACCACCCACTACCTGGCCGAAGCCGAGGACGCCGGCCGGATCTGCGTGCTCTCGCGCGGCAAGATCATCGCCCTCGGCACGCCGGCCGACGTCACCGCGTCGCTGCTCGAACGCTATGTCCTCCTGGGAGCCGCCGATCCGGCCGCGCTGCGCGCCGAGCTGTCCGCCAAGGGCATCGCATGGACGGACGATGCGCCGGGCAGCGCGAACGTGCGCGTCGCGGCGGACGAAGGCGACGTGCAGCCGCTGCTCAAGTCCATCGACACGCCGCTGACGTCGGTGCGCACCGTGCTGCCGACGCTCGAGGACGCCTACCTGGCGCTCGTGGAGCGCGACGAGCTGGGTGCGCGCGAGGAGGCGGCCGGGCTCGGCGAGGCCGGCATCGTCCTCGGCGACGCCCTGGGCGAAGGTGCGCTCGTCGACGCCGAGAGCCGCGAGGTGATCCAGTGAACCTGTCCCACGAGCTGAACGCGATGGCCGCCATCGCCTACCGCGACCTGATGAAGTTTCTGCGGGACCGCTCGCGGATCGTCGGCACGCTCGTCTTCCCGGCCGTGTTCATCCTGATCCTCGGCGGCACGTTCGGCGCGGCCGCGGCCGAAGGCCGCGCATTCGACATGTGGACGTTCGTCTTCCTCGGCGTCTTCGCCCAGAGCATGTGGCAGTCATCCGCCATGGGGATCATCTCGCTCCTCGAGGACCGCGAGAACGACTTCAGCCAGGCGATCTTCGTCGCGCCGCTGTCGCGCTACACGATCCTCGGCGGCAAGATCCTCGGCGAGTCGCTCGTCTCGCTGGCGCAGGGCGTCGTGATCTTCGCGTTCGGGCTGCTCATCGGCATCCGCATGGACGTGAGCCAGGCGCTCTGGCTGATCCCGGTGTCCATCCTGGTCTGCCTGTACGGTGGTGCGTTCGGCCTCCTCCTCATGGCCAACATGAAGTCCCAGCGCGGCGCGCAGCAGATATTCCCGTTCCTGCTCCTGCCGCAGTTCTTCCTGGGCGGCGTGATCTCGCCGGTGGACAAGCTGGCCGAGAAGGGCGACGTCATCAGCCTCTCGCTCGACTTCCTCTCCCGGATCAGCCCGCTGCGCTACGCCGTCGACCTGCTGCGGGGCGTGTTCTTCGGCGGGGTGGAGCCCAGCCAAGGAGCGGTGCTCGCGTCGCCGGCCTTCAACCTGGCGGTGATGGCGGTCGTCGGCGGCGTCTTCATGGCCATCGGCACGGCGATGTTCGTGCGGCAGGAGCGGACGCGGTAGGGGCATGCCCTACCCACGCTGCCGGTTCGCCGAAAAAGTCCGCTAGCCCACACAAGCCCCTTGGGGGATAATGCGCGCCGCTGTGCTCCGGCCGCCGCCGCATGGACATATGGACGCGTGGACATATGGACATGGGGCCGTCGGCCGATCGAGGCGCGAGGGTTGGAACTGCGTCCGCGCCGAGCCGCTGCCACTGAGGAGGGGTGAGGGGTGAATCGCTTCAAGTCGTCCTGGATTTCCGTGTTGGGTGCCGCCGCAGTGCTCGGCGTGTCGCTGCTGGGCGCGCTGGCGGCCGGGGGCGCGGCCGTGCGGGCCAACCCGGCCCTTGCGCCGGCCGACGATCCCTCATCCCAGCCCGTGCCGGACACGCTGGCCGAGGCGATGGCTCCGCTGACGGCTGCCGCACCGGAGCGCAAGCTGGACGCAACCCTCACGGAGTGGGCGAGCTCGGCGCCGGCGACGTTGGACTGGATCATGGTCCAGTCCACACAGCGCCTCGACCTTGCCGCCTACGGCTTCGTGCATCAGTTCACGTGGCCGGCCGGCGAGCAGGTGGCGCTCTTGCAGGCGACGCCCAAGCAGGCGCTGCGCATTGCCGCTGATCCCCATGTCTATCGGGTGGACTCGACGTCGGCAAACGCCAAGCCCAACCTGAACGTTCCGCCGGTGAAAGAGGGCATCGTCGACCCCGCCAACGTCGCCAAGGTCGGCCGGATGGCGCAGGACGCCCCGAGCTGGGCCGAGGCGGAGCCGGCCCACGCATCGTTCATGGACCGGACGGACGCCGCGCGCGAAGCGGTGCTGAAGGGCAACGGCCCCGCCAAGCGCGGCGGCAACGATCCGTCGGGCTGGTGGGACGTCCGCAACGGCCACGCCGCCGCCGAGGCCTGGGACCTCGGCTTCCGCGGGGACGACGTGGCGGTGGCCGTGCTGGACATGGAAGTGGACTACGCCCACCCCGACTTGCAGGGCACGTGGCGGATCCTGCCGGAAGGCCATCCGTACGCCGGCTGGCCGGAGGTGTTCGACCCGATCGTCGGCTACCTGGCCGTTTTGGACAAGCGCCAGCCGAACGCGGCCCTGCGCAGCACGCGCTCGAACCTGGACACGTCGCGGGTCGAGCTCTACCAGACCTCGACGGTCACCGCCACGATGCGCGAGGACAGCCCGATCGGTCAGATCTGTGTGCAGCCGCGGATCGCGGACTACACGGTAACGGGCGGCGCGGGCCAGCTGGCGACGATCCGCATGGGCACGATGGACTGCGGCTTCGCGATCCCGGCGACGTCCAAGGGCGGCTCGGTCCGCTACGGCCATCACCCGGACGTCGACCTGGCGTTCATCGCCGCCGGCGCATCCGTGCCGACGGGCGGGCTGGCGACATGGCCGGGGATCATCGCCGTGGACGAAGGCGCGGCCGGCGTGTTCGACACGGTGTACGTGGACATCGACGGCGACAAGGACTTCACGGACGAGAAGCCGGTCCGCAAGGGCGATCCGCTGGCGCACCGCGATCTGACGAACCCGCCGGACGGCGTGACGGACGCCTCGGGCGGCCTGTTCTACTGGATCAGCGACGGCGTGAACCCGTTCCCGGGCAGCTGGGTGTGGGGCCTCGAGGCGGACATCCCGGCCGCAGGCGCGGAGGTGGGCGTCTTCGTCGTCACGCGCTTCAGCGACCACGGGACGCTGTGCGCCAGCAATGTCGTGAGCCAGGGCCGCGTGCCGATCCCGGCCGACGCGCCGGTGCGCTTCCGCGATCTGGCGGCCAACGGCGGCACCGGGATGCCGGGTGCGGTGAACTACGGGATGGCGCCGAATGCCAAGATGGTCAGCATCGGCAACGTCTACGACGGCCGGGCCGGCGGACGGGCGATGTTCGACGTCGGCTGGCGCTTCGCCGCGTTCGGCACGGACAAGACGCGCACGGACGACGACATCCAGATCACGTCCAACAGCTACGGCTGGTCCAACGAGGACAACGACGGCTGGGATCCGGACTCGCGGGTGATCGATTACTACATCCGCAAGCTCTCGCCGAACAGCAGCTGGCTGTACGCCACCGGCAACGGCGGTGCGGGCTACGGCACGATCGCGCCGCCGAGCCCGTCGGCGGGCATCGACGTGGCGGCCAACACGCAGTACGGGGCAAGCGGCTGGCACAGCATCACGGACACGTCGCAGATCACGCATGGCGACATCGTCCCGTTCAGCAACCGCGGGCCGGGCTCCACCGGGCAGAACGGGCCGGATCTGGCCGCCAACGGCGGGTACGGGACGGGCGCCGAGCCGATCAACTTCATGCTGGTGGCCAACGGCATCGACAGCCTGCACGCGTTCGGCACGTGGGGCGGCACGAGCCGCTCGACGCCGGTGGCGGCGGGCGCGATGGCGGTGGTCTTCCAGGCGTTCAAGAGCAAGCACGAGCGCTGGCCGACGTGGGCCGAGGCGCGGGCGATCCTCAAGGGCGGCACGCGCTTCAGCGGCTACGACACGCTGACGGGCGGCGCGGGGACGGTGGACGAGGCGGGCGCGGCCCGGATCGCCGCCGGTCTGAACGGGGTGTACGCCCTGCCGGACGAGTGGAGCGCGGGCGGCTACCGGGGAACGCACCACGACAGCTTCGCCAACCTGGTGGCGCCGGGCGAGACGACGACGCAGACGTTCACGCTGCGCAACCCGAGCAGTCAGGCGATCGAGCTGACGTTGAGCGCGCAGACGCTGCGGCGGATCAAGGGGACGGACGGGACGTTGACGCTCGAGGCGGAGAAGGAGTCCTCCGAGAACGCCAATGTGCCGGACTACGTGATCCCGGTGAAGAAGGAGGACGTGCCGGAGGGCACGGACCTGATGGTCTTCCGCGGCCGCCAGCCGATGGAGAAGTTCGACCCGGACGGCGACTTCGGCGCGGCGGCGACGTTCAACAACGTCCTGGGCGGGAGCGTGCTCCAGCACACGGACATCGACGGGGACGGGGTTTTCTGGGACGACAAGGACAAGAACGGCGTGGTGGGCTATCGGACGGTCTATCCGGTGGCGGTGAAGGCCAATTGGGGCAGCGGCGTGGGCGAGTACACGGGCATCGAGGGAGTGGCCACGGTGACGCGCCAGCTGGGCGGGCTGCCGTTCGGGCCGCACCAGATCGCGTGGTACGGGATGGGGTGCTCGGACGATATGGGGAACGCGCCGACGCCGGCGCAGGATATCTCGGAGAAGATCGCGCTGATGGAGCGAGGGACGTGCACGTTTGTGGACAAGATCACGAACGCGACGAAGTTCGGGGCGATCGGGGTGGTGATGTTCACGGACGTCCGGGGGGTGGTGGCGATGGGGGCGAATCCGAATCCGCCGCAGCCGTTCGGGATTCCGGGGGTGATGATCCCGCGGCTGGACGGGCTCGAGATTCGGGAGCACTTGCTGAACGGCGAGCCGGTGACGGTGGAGTTCGGGCCGTCGGCGTCGCCGCCGGTGGGGTTGGACGGGGTGGCGGCGATCGATTACCGGGTGAGCGAGCTGGAAGCGTGGGAGTTCCAGCGGTTCTCGCACGGGTCGCAGAACGGGAATACGTTCGAGATCTCGGTCCACCATCCGCGGGAGCGCTGGGCGGATGGGATCTGGCTGGGGGTGAACCATCTCCAGCGTTCGCCGGCGATGACGGTGACGGAGCTGTCCTACCGGATCGACGCCTACAAGTACCAGCCGTGGTCCGCGCTGACGCTCAACGACAATACGCTGACGGTGCCGGCGGGCGGCGAGGTGACGTTCACGGCGTCCCTGGCGGTCCCGGCGGACGCGGCGTCCGGTGTGTGGCAGGGGGCGATCTTTGCGGACTACGCGCGCCGCGCGGGTGACGTGCCGATCCCTGCCGCCGGCGGCTACGAGACGCCGCAGCTGCGGTTGACGATCCCGGTGGTGGCGAACATCGCGCAGACCTACAACTGGGAGGGCGCCATCAGCCTGGGCGGCCCCAAGGGCATGGACATGGACGCCTCCTACAACAACGGCGCCGTCCGCGGCCAGCAGAACTGGAACTGGCGCCCGGAGTCCGGTGACTGGCGCTTCTTCTTCGTCGACGCCCTCAAGGCCGTCCCCGGCACCTACTGGATCTTCCGCACCCAGTGGGACGAGGAGAACGACAAGCAGACCGACGTGGACACCCGCATCTGGGGCCCCGCCGACAACCGCTACAGCAACCCGCTCCACCCGGCGAACACGACGCCGGGGGCGGGGGGGGTGGTGGAGGATCGGGCCGAGGGGGGGTGGTATGGGCCGCATGGGATGGAGATGAAGGGGGGGAGTAGTTACCGTGTTGGCGTTGGCGGTCAACCTCCTGCCTTCTGGCCATTCGATACCAACACCTCTGAGAATGAAGAGTGGTTTGCCATGCCGTCTTCGGGCGGGCTCCACGAGGTAATGTTGGACAACATCGCCTTCGGCGGCCATAAGCTGGAAGTCCCAATCGAGACTACTGCCAGTGCACTGCAAGTCTCGAGCGGTAATGTGGCGATGTGGGGAGAGTCCTGCCGGGACCTCACCATTACGTCACAAATGGACCTTCCCGGCTTCGTGATCCAAGGATTCAGTGGGCAGCCGCCGTCGATCATCACCGGATCTGCCCGGCAAGACGATCAGCAGGCGCGCGGCACCGCTCATCTGAAGGAAGACGTGACTCTGGACAAGGTTGCCGCCGGATTCACCGCGATCCTGGACGCTCCAGATCCTGTGGTCGCACCGCAACTCGACCTCGACCTGCTAGTCCTCTACGACAGGAATGCCGACCTCTTGTTTGACCCTGCCACAGAGGTCGTGGGTCAAAGCTTGAGCGACGGCGCGGATGAGGCGGTAAGGCTGCAAGGTACGCAGAAGCCCGGGGACTATCAGGTCTGGGTGCACGGATTTATGGTACCAACCCCGGTCTCGTACACACTGTCGATTCAGATCTTTGACGGTGATGCGTTCATTGTCACTTCCGACGAGCTGGTATTATCCAGTTTGCCAGCAGGGAAGCCGCTTGCGGTTGAGATCTGTCCAGATGTCGATAAGTTGGAAGTGCAGCCAGACCCCATTGGAGGTGCCTTGGTATTCGGTCCGGGACTTATGCCAGGACTCTTCCAAGTGCCCATATCCTGGTACCGCCGGGCTCCACATAGTGTTCTGTTGCCTCTCAGTCTCAATTCGATCGATCTGGCGGTCTTGTTGGAGGGCGGGCAAACGCCATAGCTGAACGAGTCTGTGCCTGGCACCGACCCAACTTAGCGTCCCTAACAAGACCCGCAAGCGCGGTAGAATAGCGGCATGGCAAAACCCCTTGTGAGCGATGAACTGTGGGCGGTAATCGGGCCATTGCTTCCGCCAGAGCCGCCGAAGCCGAAGGGTGGGCGGCCGAGGATCGACAACTGTAAGGCGTTGACGGGCAACGTGTTTATCCTTCGATCGGGCGCCCCGTGGGAAACGTTGCCCAAGGAGATTGGGCTGCGGGAGCGGCATGACCTGTTGGCGGCGGCTCGAAGAGCGGCACGAGGCCGGTGTGTGGGATACTTGCACCAGGCTCTGCGTGATCGGCTCGGGCAGGCCGATGACATCGACTGGGAACCGGCGTGGGTTGATTCGGCCAGCGTGCCGGCCCCGAGGGGGGCAGAGACCGGGCCGAATCCAACGGATTGCGGCAAATCGGGCTCGAAGCGCCATGTTATGGTCGACGGCAACGGAACCCCACTCGCAGTAAAGCGGTCTCAGTACCGACGTATTGCCCAAATGGGGCGCGGAATGGCTGATCCAGAGAGAAACTGACGGCGGCGGCACCCTCTGCAATGATGCTGGTAACGAGCCGCATCTAGCAGTGAGGAACCGCCGCCATGTCGAAGTATACGGACCACAGCCCGCGAGCGAGCCTGGCCGCCGTGGGAGTGTGGTGCAAGGAGAAGGGGCGTTGGAACATCGTGCGAGCGCAGGTTCAGATTGCGCAGACGATCCGACACTCGCCGACAGACAAGCTGCTCGATGCGATGATCGGCATCCTGGCCGGCGGGTCGGGGGTGGATGAGGTGAACACCAGGGTGCGCCCGGACGGAGCGCTGCAGAGGGCGTTTGGACGGACCGACTGCGCCGAGCAGTCGACGATCAGCGAGACGCTGAGTGCCTGCACGACCGAATACATCGGCCAGATGCGCTCCGCGATCCGCGCGATTCTCGAGGATCACGGCGCTTGTCGGAACCACGACTTCGCGGCCGAGATGCTGCGCGTTGACATCGACATGACGGGGATGCCGACCGGTCGGAACAGCGAGGGGGTCAGCAAGGGCTACTCCGCCGGACAGCCCAACTGCCGTGGTCGTCAGCTGGGCCGGGTCTTGGCGACGGCGTACGAGGAGATCGTCGTCGACCAGCTCTACGACGGCAAGCGACAGCTCACCGGCAGTCTCCCCGACTTGGTCGAGCAGGCCGAAGCGACATTGCATCTCGACGACGCCCGCCGCGCACGAACGATCCTGCGCATCGACGGCGGCGGCGGCACGGATCAGCACATCGACTGGTTGTTGGGGCGCGGCTACCCTCTGTTGGTCAAGATGTTCTCCTCGGCCCGAGCCGCCAATTTGGCGACCTCCGTCCGACGATGGCATGCCGACCCGAAGGTCGCTGGCCGTCAGATCGGCTGGATCGAGGCGCCGCATCCGTACGCCGCGGTGACCCGGCAGATCGCCATGCGCACCCCCAAGGAGAAAGGCAGCGGGTCGTATCACGCGCTGGTCACCACCGTCGACGATACCACGCTGTTTCGACTTGCCGGTCAGCCCAAGCAGCCCAAGCAGCCCAAGCAGTCCAAGCCGTCCCAGCAAGCCGTGCTGATCACTGCCTCTCACGACTACGACCTCCGTGGCGGCGGGCTCGAAACCCAGAATCGCGGCGACAAGCAGGGTCTCGCGCTCACCCATCGCAACAAGCGCCGCTTCGCTGCCCAGGAAGTGCTGGTCCTCCACGCGCAGCTGGCACACAATATCGCCATCTGGGGCCGGAATGCGATCGCCCGCCATGCGCCGGCCTTTGCACACTTCGGTATCCAGCGCATCATCCGCGGCCTATTCCGTATCCCGGGCGCCATCCACTACGATGACCGCGGACGGCTCATCGCCATCGCGTTCAACCCGCGCCATCCCTACGCCCGTCCGTTGTGGCCTGTAGGAATCCGTCACGGCCACCCGTTTGCTGTTCCTTTTGGGCAAAACGTAGGTTAGTAGTTCCCGACAGTGGCCCGGCAGGGCGGCTGATCAACGAAGTGGCGGAACACACGGATGTCCTCCAAGACATGGCGAAGGAGATCAGCGAATCGCTGAAGGCGTAGGATGCGAGGGCGTGGCTTTGGTCGGACCCAACCGGGCGGCACCGTCCCCGCTGCACGTGCCCACGCGTTGAGGATCAGCAAGGTAGTGGCGACCAGGAGCACCCGAACGGCAATGGGGCGAGAGGACGTGCGTGGTCGATGCCGGTTGAGTTACGGGTAGCTCGACTCGATTCCGAATCGTAGGCGGTACGGCTTATGGACGGACGACAGAGCCAGGTGGCGGCCAACAACGGCATAGACAAACCAGCCGGCCTTGCGAGGCTGGCCATGTCGAACGGTGTAACCGCGAACGACAGCCATCTGGACGGGAACGAAGCGGCCTGCGTGCGTGCCGAGAATGTGCTGGGTCTGGTAGGACTTGCGACCTTTGCAGAGTGCAAGCGTACCACTGGTCTTGCCGCGAACCGGTCAGGCAATGACCGCCGCGAGGCGCAGAGCCTTGATCCGCTGGACCACCTCGCAGGCTGCGAAGCCCCGCTCGAGCCAAAGGCGATTGATCCGTACACGGGCTCGGCGAGCCGTTTGGACCAGAGAGCTAATCACCACAGGTGCAGCCATCGCGGGAGTGACCGGTGTCATTGCCAGGGTCACCCGAATGCCAGGGCGCAGAACGTAAATGGTCGCGATGCGGATGAACCGCGTCGTCCCGGGTCGCGCTTCGCCCCGGCAGACCCAAGGCTGCAGGTCGGCATGCTTGCCGTAGTGGGGCATGTCATGGAAGTCGATCGCGACCTCCCGTCGCTCGTCGAGCAGGATCTGCGGGAGGTCGACCACCAACTGTTCGTTGATTCGAGCGGCCAGCTCCCATATCTCATCCACCTTGGCCAAACGGTTGAGATGGTCCCGCAGCGTATTGTCGTCTGTCACCGCCATCGACTCACACGTCCCGAACAGGCTGGTTCGCGTCGTAGCTGCATAGATCAGCACGCTCGCAAGCATCGCCGCCGTCGCGCGCCGGCCGTTCACTTCTCCGCCCACCACGGCAATCACCCTCTTCTCGATCGCCGTTCGCCAACTCTCGGGCAACGCCGTACCATTCGCCTCAAGCCCGACCTACATGCGGTACCTCCTCTGATGCGCGAGATCGAGGAGGTTCATCATGTCCGGTCGGGCTCTCTTTGTCAGATGCCCATGCTCACAATCGGCCACTCTGCGCCCACGCTCGCCCCGTTTACAGAGTGGTGCCGGCCCTGCCGGGAACTACTGATCCTGTCGTGGGACGATCATGAAACGCTGGAGCTGTAACCTAACACAGCGATTCGGCCGGCGCATCGGAATCGCCGCCCAACTCGCGACGGCGCACCACCTGAAGAGCGGATCGCGGGGTGAAGCTCTCGACTGCATCCGCGCTCACCTGCTGCTCAAGGAGCTCATCATGCAGAGTCCCGTTTGCGTACGAAAAGTCCCAGGCACCATGATGCCATTTGTATTTGGCTTCATGGTCAGCATGTCAATCATATGGCTCTCATACTGCACCACAATCACTGCCGCCTCTACTGCTGCTCCGAACGCGTCCAAGGGGCTGCACAATGCAATTGGTACGTGTCCGCGCGTCGTCTGGCAAGGAACAGCTGAATTCGACTGTCCTAACGATATCGACGGAAAGAAGTCACCGATCTCGTTCTCCGTCCCATTGCCACCAATGACAGAACATCAGGAATTGTTGGCAGCATGCAGCGGTAGCGTTCGCATTGATGTCACCTTCCAGCGTCGTGAATGTGAGCAGGAGTCGTCAATACTGAAAGAGGCCATCCACGTGGTACTGTGGCCAATCGGGTCAGGTGAGTCGGATAATCTCGCGCCGCTTGCACCCGACACCTGTAACTCGGAGGTCCCCGAAGGGCTGACGGGAACAATTGTTCGAGACTCCGATCCAAGTACTCTTCTGGTTGCAGTTGGAGTTGCCACCACTCGAATCAGTTGTTGCCAATCATGCCGCCCGTGACATCGGACCTTCTTGGCACTTCGGCGGATTGACACCATCACTAAAGCAGTGCGACTCAGCCATGGATCGATCGGCATTTGCGGACCTGAGTCGCGCTGCAAAGTGGTCATTCTGTTGCCTGAGTGTGGCGTGGACTGGTGGTCTCACATGAGTACGCTTAAGCAACAAGAGCTTCCGCATACGAATCTTAGAATCAACCTCTTGGGAGAAATGGCAGTCTCCTTAGACGGCGAGTCCGTTCGGCTGCCAAAGAGACTCCGCACTCGACAGTTATTCGCGTTTCTGCTGCTGAATCAGGTTGCGATCCCTCGAACTGATGCCGCAGCCCAGCTGTGGCCTGACCTTTCGGCAACAAAGGCCCTCGCGACGCTTAGGCGACACCTCGGCGATCTGCAATCATATCTCAACACATCACTTCACGGTTATGTGACCATTGCTCGCACTCAACAGGGCTTGCAGCTTGTGTTTGCGGGCGAACACTGTCTTGACACTGCGGCAATATTGATGTTGTCGGACAGAATGCAATCTCAACCTGCAGCTTGGCAGGAAGTGAAATTTGAGGAATTAGGCCGAATGTTTGCTTTGGCGAGTCGGCCGATTCTCGAGCAATGGAACGATCTATGGCTGCAATCATCGCGACTGCGTATATTGATGGCTCGACAGACTCTATCTGGAGCGTTGGGTTTGGCTACTTCTCATCAACGAGAATATCCTGACACCGACACGACTTCTGTGCCTCATTCGGGATACATTTGCGAGTTCTATATCACCCAGACACACTCGCGATCCAACATGGATGAGCGACAGCACGCCAGCGCATTCCGCCCACGGAGTTCGACGCAGATTTTGCAGTCTGCAAGTGCCGACTCTGACACCGCGAGTACATTGTCGATGGCGGGACCTGGCATCGATGGCGAGCCGCGTGTAGCCCTCACCGGCGAACCACTGAAGGCTTCACCCGCGTCATCTCTTCGCTCATTGGAGCGTCGGTGTCCGAGATCGGTGGTGCCGGTTCATCTTGACGCATATGTCAGTCGCGTATACGAGCTGGAAGTATTGCACCAACACCTGATGAACTCACCTCTGGTCGTCGTGTCTGGGGAAATGGGTATCGGGAAGTCCCGATTCGTGGCAGAGTATATTAGATTCCTTGACTGTCAGACCGATGAGCCGACGTTTTGGTTTACCGCAGATCGTTTCACATCATCCACACGACAGGATGGCAGGCACTTTGCCAACGTAACTAGGTCCATGCAAGACATCAGCAAGTCATATAGCGTTCTTTGCGAGCCGCACCGACGTAGCTTTCCTCTTCTAATCTTTGACGGCTTTGATAATGCATTATCTACACTTCACGGCGCCATTATGGAGGCAAAGCGAATTTGTCCGCATGTTCGCATTATCGCTACGCTCCGATCAGAGCTCGGCCTATCTGGTGTTCCGTATCTTATGCTGACACCACTGTCCACAATACCGCCACCGGATCGCGCCGCCAATCTCAGTAGTAGTTGTCAGAGTCGCGATGCCGCCTCGGATGCCGAGTCTCTGTTCCTTGCTCGCGTTTTCGAGCTGGGCAAGAGATGCGTGACTCAAGACGAGCGTCGGACGTTGACGGCAGCGCTTCCGATGAGATCTGAAGGCAATCCGCTGATCATTGAAGCGCTTGCTGCACGAACAGCCATCATGTCGATCCAGGAGGTGATGGACATGGTGCGCCTCGCCTTGCCGTCGCGGTGCGACAATTATCACTCAACTATTCGTGCCTTGAAGTGGCGCAAGAGGATCGAATATGAGTGGAATCAGTTCGCGAGCGGAAGCCGCTCATGCATGGAGAGGGTTTGGATCTTTAGGAAGAAATTCGGAGAAGAGCATGTCTTGAGCGTATGGCACGAGGAGCATGTCAAGTCCCTGGTATGTGAAGATGTCCGTCGTGTCATTGAGCCTCTGATTGAATGCGGTTGGGTACTAAATGAAACAAGTCATGCCACGGGGATACCATTTCGAGTTCCGATGCTCATTCGTGAGTTCGCGCAATTAGAGGCGCGTTCAAATCAATCCGATCGCACACTGCGTCAGGAACATGCGCGATTCGTCATGACTCGCATCGCCGTGCTTATGAGTCAGCAACCGGAACTCGATGAGGGTGTTCTCGAATCTATCTTCGATGCGGAGCGAGACGATCTAGATGCTGCCATCACAGCATTCCAAATCCTCACGACTGATGACCTGCGGATCGCCGTCCATGCCGCTCTAGAGTCATGGCGATTCTGGATTGATCGCGGCATGCTTGCAAATGAGATTCGATGGGTCGATCACTTGGTGATCAAGGCCGTGAACTTGGGTGATGAAGGGTTGCATGCACTCGCAAGCGACGTCGCCGCAATGATGCACTACGCGCAAGGGGATGTGGAGTCGGCCGCCCGACATGGAAGGAATGCAGTGCTCTCGGATCGGAACGCCGTCTGCTCGCGGCAGTCAGTAGTTTCCCGCATTCATCTTGCCGGAATTCTGGCGATGTCAGGAGATCTATCACCTGCATGCGAGTTGGCTCGAGAGGCGGTCAGCATGCTCTTGCCTCACGACGAAACCGTCCATATGATCGATATACTTGGACTTGCCGCGGACATCTTCTTGCGAGCAGGCGATCTAAAGAGTGCTGACGAGATCCTGGAGCGTGCGCATGGACTTGCGGGAAGAGTCATCGGGATGCCACGGGGCGCTGGACGCGTACGTTTACGCCTCGGAAGCATCGCTATTGAGCGAGGCGAATATCAACTTGCTTGTGAATTGCTGCAGGGAGCAGATCGTCAAGTGGCTCCATCGACCCGAAAGCGCGAACATGGAAGGATCTTGGCCGAACTGGCTCTTTCCATGCGATGGATGGGTAGCACCGACGAGGCAGCCCGTGTCCTATCTGACGTAATACGGCGATCCGCAGAGACCGGTGACAGACTCCTTCATCTTATCTGCCTATGTAATCTTGCGGACATCTGGTGCGATTCCATGAAATGGCAGAGCGCGAGCCTGACTCTCGAGCGAGCACGTCGCATATCGGGCGAATTGCTTACTCCTGACCTAGAACTTGACTTGTGTAATCTTGATCTCATGATCGCAATGGAGACCGGAAATGTACCAAGACAGACTGAACTGTCAGATCGAATCCTCTTCTCAGTAGCAGGCGTGAGCGATGTCGTATCAGCTGCTTGGGCATATCGCACCCTTTCCGGGGCGAGCGCATTGGCTGGCGACATGTCGCAGGCTCGTTCTTATGCTGCGGAGTCAGTGTTTCGTCTGTATCCTAACGGGAATTTCGGAAGCTTAATTCGATCATTGGAGGCCACAGCCTATGCGGTGGCATCATCATCTCCGATGGTTGCCGCCAATATTCTAGATGCATGTACATTTGAACGCGTTCGCATCGGTTCTCCTCGCACCCCACGAGAGGCTAGAGACTTTGATGACTCTGAGGCCTCGATACGTCAGTTCCTGACACACGACGAGACGGAGGCGAACCTGTATTCCGGGTCGAGTCTTAAAATCGATGACGTTTGTACACTAGCGCTATCGTTGCGCACGCTATAGATGGAGGACCTGTATCAGTGGCATCGCACTCAGAACGCAAGCGCCACGTGTGTGCTAATCGCCCCGATGGAAATTGCCTTGTTGTCAGCCTATTCCGTAGCTTCCAGCTTCGATGGTGCAGTCAGCCGTTGCCGCTCCCAACTCGCCGCCATCCGCATCGGCTACTCGCCCTACTATTGCTCGAATGCAATGGCACGCTTCGTGAGCGTGACGAGATCGCATGTCAATTGTGGCCTAGCGACGAACTGTCGCTGACACGGCCGCGCTTGCGACTTTGTCTTCACGGACTTTCGGAATGCCTTCCTCCCTTTCGCGACGAGGATCCCTGGATAGTGCGCGATGGAACGCGGCTTGGGTGGCGCCTTGATTCGCCATGTGACGTTGATGCCTGGAGCCTCGATCGCGCCGAACAGGAGCTTAGGCGTCAGGTCGACAGCACTCCGACCGCGCAGCGTCTGCGCATCGCCCAATTGCAGGCGGCACTCACCATGTACTCAGGACCACTTCTGCCGATGCTGGACGACGCGTGGCTTGGCGAGCATCGCGCACATTACGAGACAGCATATCGCCGCATTTCTATCGCGCTGTTTGACCACTTGGTCACCATTGGCGACCGTAATGAAGCACTCAATACCGCGCGTCAACTCGTCTTGCATGACTCTAGTGATGAATCCGCCCACATGCGCTTGATTCAATTCTATATGGATGATGGAGACCGCGAGTCTGCGATTAGGCAATTTGAGATTTGTGTTCGAGAATTCCAATTTCTCGGAGTGTCGCCATCGCACGAGATCGAGTCACTCGTTACAGACATTCGTGCGGGGAGGCAGATTGCATCGACTGTTCGCGATGGCCAGGCAGTCGCTCTACCTCCATCTACAGAGCCGCCAGGTGATGATGGCGTCTATATCGACGCACAACAACGCATAAGAGGACTAGCTAGCACGCTGAATAGCAGTCGACTTGTTGGCGTAGTAGGCCCTTGCGGTGCGGGCAAGAGCCGTGTCGTCCGAGAGACGGCTCGCATGCAGCTTCCCCTGTGGAAGGCAAGCGGTATACCACTGTTCTGGTACGACAATGACGGTTCCGAAACGGTCCATGAAATCGACGTAACCAGTCAGCCATGTGAAGCTATCTGCAACATCCTGATCGATAGCCTCTCCCTCAAGCTTGGTTTTCCTATCGCGGCATCATCTCGGACTAACCTCGCTCGCATCGTCGAGCGAATCGGTCAAAGCGAAGTAATGCTCATTCTCGACAATGTTGATCTCCATGTGGAGGCGTGGACGATTCTCGTCGAGAGGCTACTCGCCTGTTGCCGGCGACTGCGAATTGTATACACGGCTTGCACTCCAATGCGCGTACCGGGCGAGTTCATATGGCGCGTCCCGTTGCTGAGCACATGTGCTCCGGCTCGGGCGGCCGCTGTGCGAGGAACATCAGCGTATTCCTCACTCGGACTCGTCGTTCCCGGTGCATCCTCAGAGGCGATCCAGCTCTACGTTGCGATTGGCGGTCGGCTCCCCATTCCGCTCCCCGATCGACAGCCCGTGACCAGGGTCATCGACACCTGGATCGCCGAAGCTGATGGACTGCCCCTCGCGGCCATATTGTTGGCCAAGCTGAGTCTCAGTACTGCGTCTGTTCCTCCTGACCTGGCTCTTCACAGTGCGCTGTGGAGTACTTCGGAGGCGGCAGAGTGCGGTTCGAGAACTTGCCAGTCGGCGGTCAGAGCAGTATTGGGAAGTGGGAACTCTCACGTCGTCGGCTCCATCACTCCAGCACGCCACGCGTCACTCGTCACTGCGTACGCCCATACCCTCGTCCGCCTCTCCCAGAATGCTCGCTTGTTGCTGTCCATCTTGCACACAATTGACGTCCCCCTCTCTCTCCGTACGGTCCAGTCGGCCTATCAATTACACTCCATCGCCACTCACCCTGAAGATGCCAAGACAGGCATTTATGCCGACATCTTCGACAAGGCCAACGCCAGCCTTCCTATTAGCGGCGACTGGATTGACGGACTCATCGAGCTTGAGGAGGCTTCCGTCATAAGCGTGAACATGCGAGAGGGGAAGAGCACCGTCTATCGGATACGCGAAGGGATTCGACGGTACCTCGATATGTTGGCGGCCTGGACTTGACCCGGCAGTGGAGTTCCCCCGGGTCAACTCCACGGTGGCGCGACCACTCCGCCATCCCAGGACCTTTGCCAAGAGTGACGGACAACCATGCACGCTGGACGATCGTCAGCGGCCGATGCGAACGTCCGCGACCACCGGCCGATGATCCGACCCCGCATCCTCCGCTCCCACCCACGCTCGCAAGAGCATGACTGTCAGTAACGGAGCTACAAGTCCGTAGAACAACGGGCGGTTTCAAGTTGTCATCGCAACGATCGTATCGCGGCGGTGGTATCGTGCCGAGCTCCGAAGGGACGTCGCGATGAGCAGAGACATGCAGCGAGGGGTGAGATTGGCCGCGGCGGAGCAGGGCGCCGTGCTGGATCAGATCCGGCCTCCGCCAAACGCTTGTAGATCGCACTGTCGCTGATCGGGACCCGTGGATGCCCCCAAATGCCCTCGGTCGCCAGCAATCACCATAGTGCAAGTTGGCTTGAAAAGCCGCGGAGCACGCAGACCAACAGCCCGCTCCACAGGCACATCGACGGCAAGATCCGTGACCGACCTCGCTGTCCCGTCCGGCCGTCCAGCGGATCGGTCGCCAAGTCGGCGACCAGGCTCTCTAACAGACGTTCGACATCGCCGACCAGGGGTGTACTCGCCTCACTCGCCTCTGTTGTTGCACTCATTGCCTCGACCCTCGTGATCCTGTTTCCCGCCAAGGATCACACGCTTAAGGCAATTCGTGGGAACAGGTCGACGCACGCATCGCCCCAACGCGACCGTTGGATGCGAAGAGCGGCGGGCCGGCATGTGGGGTGGTGATCGCGTCCTGGCGGGGGTTTACGCCTCGTCGTTCTCCGGCAACCGCGGCTGCCTGCGGGCTGCGATCTGCGCCCGCGCGAACTCGAAGACGATCGGCAGGACCGAGACGCCGATGATCCCCAGGATCACGTAGTGGAAGCGGTCCTTGACGATCGGCAGGTCGGCGAAGAGGTAGCCGGCACCGATGAACAGCAGCACCCACGTGATCCCGCCCGCCACGTTGTAGGCGCCGAAGCGGCGGTACTCCATCCGGCCGATGCCGGCGACGAATGGCGCGAACGTCCGGACGATGGGCATGAAGCGGGCCAGGAAGATCGTCTTGCCGCCGTGGTGTTCGTAGAAGTGCTGCGTCCGGATCAAGTGCTGCTTGTTCAGCAGCCACGACGACTCGCGGCTGAAGACCCGCGGGCCCACGCGCCGCCCGATCGCGTAGTTCGTCGCGTCGCCCAGGATGGCGGCCACGATCAGCAGCAGCGACACCGTCACGACGTGGATCGGCGATCCGGGCGTCGTCGCCAGCGCGCCGACGGCGAACAGCAGCGAGTCGCCGGGCAGGAACGGCGTGACCACCAGGCCGGTCTCGCAGAACACGATGGCAAACAGCAGCACGTACAGCCACGGGCCGAGCGCGCCCGCCCAGGTGTTGAGGTGCTGGTCCAGGTGGAGGAAGACGTCGATGAACTGGCCGATCATGCGGCCGACCGAATCCGCATGCCGTAGAACGAGCGGTACACGAACGCGAGGCACACCGCCAGGCAGGCCAGCGCCACCACCAGCCGCACGGTCTGGCCCTGCGAAGCGCCGATCTTCACCCCAAGCTCCACCGCCAGCAGGCCGAAGAGCGTCGTGAACTTGATCACCGGGTTGATCGCCACCGAGCTCGTGTCCTTGAACGGGTCGCCCACCGTGTCGCCGACCACCGTGGCCGCGTGCAGCTCGGTGCCCTTCTCCTTGAGATGCGTCTCGACGATCTTCTTGGCGTTGTCCCAAGCGCCGCCGGCATTCGCCATGAAGATCGCCTGGAAGAGCCCGAACAGCGCGATGCTGATCAGGTAGCCGATGAAGAACCACTCCTCGACGAACGCGAACGCCAGCGTGCCGAAGAAGACCGCCAGGAAGATGTTGAACATCCCCTTCTGGGCGTACTTCGTGCAGATCTCGACCACCTTCTTGGAGTCCTCGACCGAGGCCTTGTCGGCCCCGCCGTCCAGCTTGATGTTCGCCTTGATGAACTCCACCGCCCGGTACGCACCCGTCACCACCGCCTGCATGCTGGCGCCGGTGAACCAGTAGATCATCGCCCCGCCCGTGATCAGGCCGAGCAGGAACGTCGGGTGGAGCACGGACAGGTAGATGGACGCGGCGTCGAGCGCCGTCTGGAGCTCGGCCGGGCTGGCGAAGGACGTCGGCGCGCCGGGCAGGCCCTTGGCCAGCGTCACGATGATCGAGAAGATCATCGTCGTCGCGCCCACCACCGCCGTGCCGATGAGGACCGGCTTGGCCGTGGCCTTGAACGTGTTGCCGGCGCCGTCGTTCTCCTCCAGGAGATCCTTGGCGCGCTCGAAGTCCACGCGGAAGCC
>Ga0138256_10001410_pt1 | contig 25929 bp, 23 predicted proteins | sample KNB2016incub_MG_FD_105486 | JGI IMG/M metagenome (GOLD analysis project Ga0138256, IMG submission 105486) | Active sludge microbial communities from wastewater in Klosterneuburg, Austria - KNB2014incub_MG | ecosystem: Engineered > WWTP > Activated sludge > Unclassified | place: Austria...
CGTATCGATATTGTCCTTGATGGCGATAGGAATTCCATGAAGCGGACCTCGCAGGCGGCCGTTCATGATCTCCTGCTCAGCTGTGCGGGCCTCTTCCATCGCGTGCTCGCGTGTAACCGTAATAAAAGAATTCAACCGCTGATCCAACCGGTCGATTCGCTCGAGGCAGGCCGTTGTCAATTCGACAGGTGATATCTCACGACTCGCGACTGATCTTGACGCCTCGCTTAGGTCGAGCATAGCGACGTCTCGGGACATCACGATGTTGGAATTGTTTTGACGACCGCAATTTAGGGCAAGCGTACTTAGGGCTGCTGAAAGGCCTGCGATGAAATCTCTTCTGTCGATATTCTCTTTCACAGCCCAGCGGTCAATCAAAGTCACAACGATTCAACTTATGTTTTTTCTATGCATTGCGGAGAATTATATTCCAACGGTCTCAACGTGATCATACACCGTTTCCCTTTTCAAGGACTCGAAGCTGGCGCCCTGGATGAGTTCGATGATCGCTTGTTTGGTCGTTTCTACTTCGCCGCCGGATTCGACGGAATAGCTAAGAGTGAGTTTGCCGCCGTCGGTGATGCGTGCGTCGAGATTTGACGAACACGTCAAGCGGCCAATATGTCGATGTAATCGCTTTTGGACATCGGTGGTGGAATTTGCGCACCTGTCTCGGTAAGGTCCTCCAAATGAAACTCGATCGCTTCCTGAATGAGTTGCCTGACCTCGGCCTCCGTTTCGGCCACGGCAACACAGCCAGGAAGGTCAGGAACATAAGCCCCCCAACTCGTTTCACGTTTTTCGATTACGACCATATATCGCGTAATCACTTTTTCGATCTCGCTGCTTTCGAGGGATTGTTCCAATATCTGCGATTCAATTTTCCAAGGACTTTAACTTGGGCGAGTGCTTCACAGTGACCTCGAATACAATTTTTTCTTTTCCATTCATACATTCGGCCCCGGAATAACCACATGGCTCGTGGGCGCGAGGAGAAAGGCCAAAAAGGACAAAGTCGTGATGCATTTTGCCAAATGTAGATTGTACAACTATGTATTCTTCGATCTTCAAGGTGATAAAGCCGGTTTGAGAAACGCCGATTTCATATATTCCCGGACGAAGATTCAATGAATAGGAACCCTTAGAATCGGACTTAGCGATATGAACCTTTCCCGAAGCGTCTTCCGCTTTGACATCGGCCGCCACAATGACGGCTCCAGTCGAGTCAAAAATGACGCCAGACAACTGTGTTGTCTGCCCGAATGATGCCAACGTGAGCATCAAAAAAACAAAAAGAAGAGATGCAATTCTCATATTTCCATCCACCCGATAGCTAGGCAAGCAATCCTTTAGTTTCTCGACTCGATTATACACCGTGCCTCGTTCAACTGGCCCGCCGCCGATGCGTGTGATTGTTACAATGATCTGCGGGTGTTTTCTGTGGCGATTTTTAAGAAGATTTCTCTAAGAAATCTCGCGGCACGATAATTTCTATTCCCCGAAACGGATTCAAGACCAGCAGGTCCTTGTCGCCCGTTACCAGAAAGTTCGCGTTGCCGCTTACGGCCAATTCAAGCAGTTTGTTGTCCTTTGGGTCGCGGCAAACCGTGATTGCTTCGTCGATCTCGACCATTTCAGCAACTTTCAGGAAACTGACCATGAAACGCATTCGTTCGTCGAGCGTTACGTATTTGTCAAATCTTGGACGATTCAAAACATCTGCTAACTCCAGCAACACCGGAACTGAAACCAAAACCGTTCCGCTATCAAGAAGCTTGTCGAATGCCTTTCGCGGTACACCAGCTAAGAGAGCGGCGCTAACCAGAGCGTTGTTGTCGAAGACGCCGCGCACAGATTCATTACTCATCGGACAATAACGATTCCAGAATTTCCGGAGTTAAACCTCTGCTTTGGGAGTTATGGCTCATCGAATCCATTACCTGTTTTAAAGAATCAACGTCAGCTTCGGCGTATTGTTTAAGCCAGCTTCCGAACAAGGCTTGCATTTTTTGCTTGTCGGTCTGAGGAGCGTCGTTGTAAAAACGTGCAACATCAGACTCAACCTGTAATGTGATAGTTTCCGTCAACATAGAGAACTCCTCAAATAATGACTGTCGTCTCGAATGTCTTTCACACCGCAACCTTCTCAACCCGATTATACACCGTATCTCTTTCGACAGCCTCGAAGCCTGCTCGGTGGATCATTTCGATGATCTCTTGTTTGGTCATTTTTACTTCGCCTTCGTTGGCGTAGCTGTGGGTGAGTTCGCCGCCGGCGGTGATGGTGCTGTAATCACGCAAATTTACAATTTTTCAAATTCGGATTGAGTTAGATGTGCTTGCCTCAGGATACTTCGGAGTGTTCCGCTCGCCACTTCTTTATGTTTTGGAACCGTCGTCGTTATTAGGCCGTTCGATACGGTCTTTGCGAACTTAACATGGCTACCGGTTTGAGCAACCTCATAGAAGCCGGCTTTTATAAGTTTGCGTCTGAGTTCGCGATATGGGATTGGTTTCACGCTGCGATCTCTAATTCAAAATGCCGGAGGTTTGGCAGCAAAGTAGCCACAGGCGGAGTAAAATGAAGCAGCAGCGCATCATTTAGATTTTTCATGGCTTCATCTTCGGTCTTGCCCTGTGAGGCCACGTCAACCTCCAGGCACTGGGCGACGTACCAGTTACCTTCTTTGATGATAACCGCATTAAAATTCTGTGTCATATTCGTATAATAACATGATTCACGAGGACATTTTTCGTTTCACGCTACACCCGCTACGCGATTATAAACCGTATCCCTTTCCACGGCTTCGAAGCCGGCGCGGCGGATCATTTCGATGATCTCTGGTTTGGACATTTTCACTTCGCCATCGCTCGCATAGCTGTGGGTGAGTTCGCCGCCGTCGGTGATGGTGCCGTCGAGGTCGTTAGCGCCGAAGTGGAGGGCGGTTTGGGCGGTGGCTTTGCCGAGCATGACCCAGTAGGCCTTGATGTGGTCGAAGTTATCGAGCATCAGGCGTGAGACGGCGATGGTTTTTAGGTTGTCGATGGCGTCGGGGCCGGGGAGCGTGGAGAGAGCTGTGCCCGGCGGATAAAATGCGAGCGGGATGAAGCATTGGAAGCCGCCGGTTTTGTCCTGTTGTTCTCTTAATCGAACAAGGTGGTCGATGCGGTCTTCGGTCGATTCGATGTGGCCGTAGAGCATTGTGGCGTTGGTCTTTAGGCCGGCATTGTGTACCTTTCCAGCGAGTTCGAGCCAGCGGTTGCCGTCGCATTTGTGATCGCAGATGCGCGAACGCGTCGGCTCGGCAAAGATCTCGGCACCGCCGCCGGGACAGGAATCCATTCCGGCCGCGTGGAGTTTTTCGATCACGTCTTCGTCTGACATTTTGTAAAATCGAGCAAAGAAATCGAGCTCGACCATCGTGAGAGCCTTCAGATGCAGTTTCGGGAATTCTCTCTTCAATGACGAGAAAAGATCGGTGTAATACTCGAAGGGAAGTTTCGAATTCAAGCCGCCGACGATGTGCAGTTCGGTCGCGCCTTCTGCGACTGCAGCGCGCGCGATCTCGATGCCTTCGTCGATCGAATGCGTGTAGGCGCCTTCCTGACGCGCACGTTTATAGAAACCGCAGAATTTGCAGTCGGCGACGCAGATGTTCGTGTGGTTAAAATGTCGGTTGACGTTGTAATACGTCGTCAACCCGTGCTTGCGGCGGCGAACGATGTCGGCGAGTTTGCCGAGCGCGTTCAGGTCGGTTGTGTTGTAAAGTGTGAGGCCGTCTTCAAAAGACAAACGCTCGGCGTCCTCAACCTTGATGGCAATGTTTCGAAGTTCCGGATCAAATGAAAACTGCATATATTGCAACAGAAAGTGTTTCTGATCCATAGTTTAGCAAATCATATTGTGTATGTTTATCGCGGGCGGGCGGCATTCGGTCACTTAGCCGCGGCGTTTTCGCCGGGTGAGGGCCATCGAAGTTTCTTCGGGAACACTATTGTAAACATCCATGTGAGGAAAAAACTTAAAACCGGTCATTTCGGCGAGTTCCGGATATTTACTTACAAGGTGGCGGCAAATGATCTTAGGACTCTTGTAGGTGTGAAATGCCTTGAAAAGCAAAAGTTCAAAGGCCGATGACTCGATCCAATCAACATCGCGGGTAAATCCGGTCACCAGCGAAACCCTTGTCTGGTCAACGAAATATGCGACCTCGGTCGGTTTTCTGAGCGTGCTGCAAGTACCGAAATGAATGATCCAGTTTGCGAAGCGGTGATTCATCATTGCCGCCAGTTCGGTCAGGGTCACCTTATCGCGGTGAAGATGTATCTTGCCCGGCGAGCCATGAAATGCAAAGTAGAGAACGCCGTAACTTCTTCTGCATAAGAGGTTTAGATTATATCTCAGTTCTTCACGCGTGTTGCAGGTCAGGTGGCTGAACTTAGCGTCCTGGGTCTTTGAGATCAACTGCAGAGTAGGAACAACGTTTAGGCGGTCTTCGATTCGTCGATCCCACATCGACTCCAAGCAGGCTATATTCCGTTTCCTGTAGGCCATGCCTATTATTTCGCTATCAAAACCGCTCCGCCAAACGTCAAAAACAATATCACGCTTACAAAAGCATTTGCGGTGAAAAAAGCCTGGTTCATTCTGCTCAGATCATCCGCCTTTAAGAGCGAATGTTGATAGATAAGCAGAATGCCGACAATAATTACACCTGCAAAAGCGAGCCAGCCGAGCCCGCTCGACCAATATAACAGCAAAAGTGCAAGAAATGCTTGCACGTGAAACAAACGAGCAATCGACAGAGAGTTCTTGATTCCGAACCGTGCCGGTATCGAAAACAATCCTGCCTGGCGGTCAAATTGCTGATCCTGACAAGCATAAAGCACATCGAACCCGGATGTCCACATAAAAACCATCAAGGAGAGCAGGATCGGCACTTCCGAATCAATTGTCCCTCGGATCGCGATCCATGCCGCGGTCGGCGAGATCGCCAACGCCCATCCAAGAATAAGATGAGCAAATGCGGTAAAACGTTTGGCGTACGAATACCCGAGTATGCTGGCTAGGGCAACTGGTGACAGCAAAAAGGTTAGCCAGTTTAATAGGTATGCCGAAATGAGGAAGGCCACGACCGAAACTGCAAGGAATGACCACGCAAAACCAACCGAAAGCTTGCCGCTTGGAAGTTCGCGAGCGGCCGTGCGCGGATTTTTTGCGTCGATGTCGCGGTCAACGATCCGATTGAACGTCATTGCCGCTGAACGGGCGCCAACCATTGCCAGGGTTATCCACAATAATTTATGCCATTCGGGAATTCCGCCGGCCGCAAGCACGGCCCCAAGAAACGCGAACGGCAATGCGAACAGCGTGTGCTCGAATTTGATCATTCGAAGCGTCGTCTTCAATCTTTCGTAAGAAGATGCCATTTTAGCCTTCGGAACGGCTATTTTAGCAAAATCGAAATGTTTCCGCAGTTCACGCTTGCGGTTGATCCAGGCGCTTGGCAAACTACGCTGGCGGCATCGGCCAGCCTTCAAATGCCTTCGGGGAAAACTCATGATGCGATCACGATCGCCCTCGCCGTACCCGTTTTTGCGGCGGCCTATTCGGCTGCGGGCCCGACGGCCGCCGCAATCTCAACAGCGTCCTTCCTTTTCGGCGGCCTGATGTTCGGCCCGGACCTTGACACCGTTTCGGTCCAGTATTCCCGCTGGCTGTTTCTGAGGCCGCTTTGGTTTCCGTATCGGAAAGCGTTCAAACACCGTTCGCGTTGGTCGCACGGGCTGATCTTTGGAACATTGATCAGGGTCGTATATTTTCTGGGAGCAATGACTTTGCTTGCTTATCTGGGATTTATGGTCAAAGTAGCAGCAACGGGCGGTCAAATGCCGGAAATGTCAGTGTTCTTGGATGCCTGGAGGCAAATCGGCGCCGCGTCGCGATCTTACCTGGAAACGAACATGCCTGGAGCGATATTTTGGGGAATGTGGGCGGGTGCCGCAAGCCGCACTTTTACCGACCTGGCCGGAACATTTATCAAAACTGGCCGTGTTTCAGAGTATTTGTAACCGAAAGAATAGCTAAGTTAAGTTTGAACGGAACGATGGTGAGGTTGGCTAATGCGGACGCGGGTATTTCCAGTAGGCCCTTAACAAAACGCCGAAAGCACCCGCTCAGTATTTTCAAACTTAATTGTCCTACATTTCAGACGATTCACTCTTCCGTCAGACCCTACCTTCCCGTTCTCGCTTGCGAAAGTCTTAGAGCCTGGCGGCGGACGGCGTCCGACACGTTCTTATTCTTTGACAGGCCGGCAAGGTCGCGGAGCTGCAATCGTGAGAGTATGTTCAAAACGTTTGCGATCGGTGTTCGCGGATTACGAGCGAGGTTGTGTACTATCGAATAGCTGCGTGACCATTGGCGGTCGTTCGCGATCTGCCGCAGAACGTCTTCGGGAACCGAACGCATGGCGGCGATCTTTTCCATTTCCTGCTCGGTAATGCGCGGGTTTTGGACGACCGCCTGGGCGACGATGCGGTTCGGGTCGCGGATTAGGATGTTGCGGGCTTCGCGATCGCCTTTCATGGCCAATTTGACGCGGTCCTTCATTCCCATCCTTAGGACCCGATTCAGTACGGACACACGTTCGCTGCCGACCTCGGAACCTTCCATTTTCAGCTCGCCGATTATTTTATCAACGATCGCGTCACGCTGTTCGGCGGTTTCTTCATAGATCTCTTCGATATATTCCAGGCCAAGCCAGGAATCGTCGGTCTCGCTGTCCGGGACCTCGATCATGGAGGCGAGAAATAAGGCATCATCCTCGTCGAAACCTATGCCGTCGAGGTCTTGGGCAAATTCTGCCTGCTCGATAAACTCAGCGGCCGCTTCCTTGCCCTGTGCCCTCAGTTCATTGGCTATCTGCTGAGCTCCGCGTTCTTTTTCGAAGAATTCGCGTTTAGTTTCGCTTGCCCGGCGGTCAGCTTCCGAGGTTTTGTGCGGGTTGGCGATGATCGCGTCGATCAGCGCGGGATTTTGAATAAGAAGCTGCTGATTAAGAGCGATACGTTCGATCAGTTCACTGTTGGTCGAACTTGAAGCAAATCGTATAAAGGTAGCGGCAGGCGTCTTTGCGTTTGATATTATCGCTTCGTGAACAGATGCCGGCTGTTCGGGCCGGCCGGCAAAATAATCAAGTACGGTTAAAGCGACGTCGGTTGAGCCCATGGTCGCAGAAAGAGAACCCGCGTCTTGCGTACTAAGGGTTTTACTGGCATGGCCCGAAAGTTCACTATCATCCGAATGGGCAAGTGCGACCAAAACTTCAAGAAGGTCGGTTTGCGGCAGCGGAAGCACGCCGCGAGCGGCCGCAAGAATAGCGGGGCGAGGCGCGGTGCCTTCGACAATTGCTTTTACGACAGGATTGAGCGACTCAACAGTTGGAGCCATAGCTAACTTAATACTTTAAGGATCGGTGAGGTGGATTGTGCCGCCGGAATTTTCCGGCTATTCGGCATCTTAACACATTTGGCTGTACTCTAGACCATGATAAATTTGTAATAATTCATACTAATTAATGATTCCGGCGGCACGCGGGAGGCGAACGCCAAATTTCAGCAACGAAATGATAACAGATAAACTTAAAAGACAGATCGAGGGGCGGGAAGCGGTGATCGGCGTGATCGGGCTCGGATATGTGGGGCTTCCGCTAATTGTGGAATTTTGCCTTAAAGGCTTTCGCGGCGTTGGATTCGAGGTTGACAAGAAAAAGGCCGATCAGATTAACGCCGGAGAATCTTATATCGTAGATGTTTCAAATGAGAATGTTAAAAAGTGCATCGACGACGGGAAGCTGAATGCGACGACCGATTTCAGCATTCTGTCCGAGTGCGACGTGATCATCATTTGCGTACCGACGCCGCTTCGAAAAACAAAGGACCCTGACATGTCCTATATCATTGCCGCCGGTGAAGAGATCCAGCGGTACATGCGTACGGGACAGTTGATAATCCTGGAATCGACGACCTATCCGGGCACGACCGACGAGGTGCTGCAGCCGATGTTCGAAGAAAAGGGCTTTGCATTGGATAAGGACTTTTTGCTGGCATTTTCGCCGGAACGCGTCGATCCGGGCAATCCGCAATTTCAGACGCACAACATTCCTAAGGTGGTTGGCGGCGTCTCAGATGATTCGACCGAGACTGCGGCCCTTCTCTATCGACAGATCGTGAACGACGTTCACCCGGTTTCATCGGCACGAGTAGCCGAGGCGTGTAAGTTGTGGGAGAACACATTCCGGGCTATAAACATCGGGATGGCCAATGAGATGGCAAGGCTCTGCAACACACTTGGGATCGATACCTGGGAGGTGGTTCGGGCTGCGGCGACAAAGCCGTTCGGCTTTATGCCGTTTTATCCGGGCCCGGGAATCGGCGGACACTGCATTCCGCTCGATCCGCATTATTTGTCGTGGAAGGCTCGGCAGCACGGGTTCGATTCGCAATTCATTTCGCTTGCGGAACAGGTAAATTCGGGAATGCCGGCGTATGTTGTAAAGCTAGTATCGACAGCACTTAATGATGCGAAAAAGGCGGTCAACGGTTCAAAAGTGCTGATCCTCGGCGTTGCTTATAAGAAGGACATCGACGATATGCGTGAATCGCCGGCATTGTCGATTATCGATCTTCTGAGGGCTCAAGGTGCCGATCTTTATTACCATGACCCTTTCGTACCAGAGGTTACGTTTGACCACGCTTACACGATCGGCGAGGCTGAGCCGCTCTATAACCGCGAACTCACCGACGAACTGGTGCGCGGCAGCGACTGCGTGATCATCTGTACCGAACATTCGGCCATTGATTATCATCGCGTCTGCGAACTTGCTCCGCTTATCATAGACACTAGAAATGCTCTTTCAGTGGATATTAGAAACGGAAGCAAGGCAAAGATTGTAAGGTTATAGATGTTTGGCAATGTACATGGCATATCCAGAAACAGATCGCTTTATTCAAGCATGCATTAGGAAGCACCAAACGCTGGGGTTTCATGTTAATAAGGGAAATGAGCACTGCGTTGAGCTTAAAGGACGAGAGAGAAAAGGAAGTTTGTGGATCCGGCCTCGTTATTCCGGTTATCGTGTCCAAACAACTGGTCAGGCACAAGCACTTGACCGAACAATAGAAAATTTGTGCGGATCACCCTTAGGCAGTCATAAGCCGCAGGAATATAAGTATTGGCATATTGATGATTCAGCGATAGTTGAAAGAATCATCGATGTTTTTGCAAAGCTGACGGGCTGAGGCTTTTCCCATCCGTACCTGTCGGGAGTCTAAATTCGCGTTGCCATGCCCAACGATGATTCGCCGGGCTATTTACGTACGTCCCTTCGGAAGATGACGCCGCGAATATTTATTCTAAGAATAATTAGATTTTGGCGATGCCGTTACCAGCCGAGCTAGAGTACATTCCGCATTTCGGGAGTCGGATAAGAATGCTAAAGATTGTCACAGGTTGAGTATCCGACAACGGTCACCAGCCGTTGAACATGTAAACGCCGTGAAAATGCAGCTCTGCTCAAAATCGAGAAATTCGATTTGATCTACTGTGCCTTTTCCGTTGGGAGGCCTGCGTCGGTCCAGGCTTTTGTTCCTCCGATGAGGGCGGCGGCGTTTGTAATTCCTTTCGATTTTGCTTCAGATACCCAACTGGCACTGGAATGTTCGCTTGGTCAGGAACAGTAGGCAATTATCTTTTTGCCTTTTGGGAGCTTGTTGATATTTGCGGCGATCTCAGAGATCGGAATGTTCAATGCGCCTTTGATGTGCTCGATCTTATAAACCTCGGCCGAGCGTACATCGACAAAAACGGCATTTCCCGCGTCGAAATCCTTTTTCGCGTCAGCAAGGCTGATCCTTTCGGCATTGTCCGGTTCGACCGCCGGCGGACTGAATGCCGGAGCAGCGGCAGGAGAATTAACTGCCGGCCTGGCAGCGGCAAGGTTCGAGCTATTAGCCACAGGGCCGGCACAACCCGCAATGATCGTTCCAGCGGCCGCAAAGGCAACGATCAGCGTTAATTGAAAAATTGATCTGGTACGCATTATTTCTCACCGAACGCCTTCAGAACCTCGTCGGCATGTTCCGATACGTTTACTTTATCGAATATCTTAACAATTTTTCCCGCCTCGTCGATAAGGAACGTCTTTCGCATCGTTCCCATATATTTTTTGCCGTACATGCTTTTTTCGCCCCAAACGCCGTATTTCTCAACTATCGTTTTGTCCGTGTCGGCCAAGAGGTCGAAGGGAAGCGAGTATTTTGAAATAAATTTCTGGTGCGACTTTTCATCATCGGTCGAAACCCCGAACACCTTTATGCCCTTTTCCGCGTAAATGCTGTCTGCATCGCGGAATGAGCAGGCTTCTTTCGTGCAGCCGGGCGTGTCGTCCTTAGGGTAAAAATATAGGACTACCTTTTGGCCTTTCAGTTCAGAGAGTTTCACGCTGCCGCCGTTTTGGTCAACGGCCTTGAAATCGGGTGCTTTGCTTCCTTCTTTTAGCATGGCTTTAATGAAATTTGTCGAATGCATTAGTTTTCCACACGACGGCGACAATATGCAAGCCTATTGGCGGCCCCGCTACTTTTTGCGTCCGAAATTCCATTTCATCCCGGTCGTAACAAGAAAGTCGTTCTTTTTCGACGTTCCCAGCGGGTCGTTGTTGAAGCGGTCGCCGACCGTGATGAACACGCCAACGCGCTTAGTCACGTCGGCGGAAAGCGTCGCGTCGAAAAGAAATCGATATTCTTTGGTGTCGGTCACATTTTGATAGTATGTAAAGCTCTTTTGCAGCCTAAGCCGGTCATGGAGCTTATGTTTGAGTGTTGATCCGAACAATGCCTCAGGCGTATCGGTGTTTTCTCCCGGCTGCCAAGTGCGGTTCCATGCCGCACCCAGAAGCAGGTCAAACTGCGTTTTTTCGTTCTTCAAAGTGTGATGCCCGATGCCGCCGCCGGTCACGGAGCGGAAATTCAGCTTTTTCGGCCGGTCGCGCTCAAAATCAAAAGAGACAAATCCAAATGTTCGTTCACCAATATTCCGGTCATAGCGTGCTCCGCCCCAAAAAGCGTTTTGAGTCGTAATGCTGTGTTCCCCGCCGTGATTGGTGTTCCACAAACTGCGGGCATAAACCGTCAGGTTGTCATTTCCGCCTGTTTTTACCGCTCGCAGCCCAGTGGCCATCGTCGTCGTATTCGAATTGCCGGACGTATAACTGAAGCCAATATTTGCATTGCCGTCCCATCCATCCGCAATGCCCATGTACCGGCCGCCGAAAAGTCGCGGCTTCGGCTTGGGCGGCGGTTTCGGCGCTATTGGAGCGGGCTTGTGCTCAGGAGCAATTTTCAGCGAAACAGTTGCGGCCGCTTGGCCGTCGCCGATCCTCTCAATATGGGTTCTTTTGATGCTGATCTTGCCGGCATATTCGGTCTCGAGTACGATCAGATCATCATTTTGCTCGATGATCGTCCCGGAAACGCGGTCTCCGTTTTTTAGCGTGATCTCGCTTGCCGCCACCCGAATGAGCGGCAAAAACAGCATAACGGCCAATAATAGCCGTGAAAATTGCGTTCTCATGTCTCTTCTTCCCAGGGTGTGAGGGCTTTTCCGGTAGTTATGAAACTCCCGGAATTATAACTTTAACATTCCGGCAGGCTGATGTGAATTCGAGGCACGTCGGCATTGCATTGACGACTGTCGGCAAAATGTCGGAACATAAACTCGAATGAAACTGCTGCCGGAAACAAAAGGGTTCAATAGATTGAGTGAAATACGGCAAGAGTTTCGACGCGGGATCACCGAGAATTACGAGCACAAGGCCGTTTCCTGTTCGGCATGCCGGTCGCCCGGGGCTTGCTGTTTGGACGAACATTTTGTAAATGTCCGTATTACACGGCTGGAGGCAGCAGCGATCGCTAAACATTTAAATGAACTTGGCCCCGAGACGGTCCGCGAGGTTTTCGACCGGATTGAGGCGGCCATAGAAAGGTATTCGCTCGCAGTCGGCGACAGCTTTGCAAGAACATATTCATGCCCCTTATATGTGAGCGGTATCGGCTGCATGGTTCACAATGCCGCCAAGCCGCTGCCATGCATTGCCCACGCATGTTATGAAAATAAGAGCGACCTGCCGCCTGACGAACTTCTCGAAAGTGCCGAAGCAAGGGTCGGCGAACTGAACCGGAAGGTATATGGCAAAAATGACGCATATGAACCGATCCCGGTTGCCGTTCGCCGCCGACTGACAAAAGCCTAAGTCCGCGACCTCAATCGTCCGCCGGCAAGGGTCGCCGGAACAAGTAAGGCAAGAAAGGCGATGTGATACCAAACAGGTAAGTAATTCCAAACCATTACCTGTACCATCAGTCCGAAAAGCAGCAGAACGATGCCGAGAGCAAGAGGCGCTTTTCGGTTTTCGTTCGCAACAAACGCCGCAAGAAAGCCGGCCATTAGCGAAATAATTACGCTGCGGACCAAATGCATGGCGAGTATGGTACTGTCTGCTGGAAACGGTTTTTCATTGAAGATCGCGGTCTGCAGCCGGTCCTGGTGAGAGCCGTACCAGTCCGGGGATGCGTTCATGAGCACCTGATCGCTGCCGACCCAGATAACGGACCAAACGATAAAGCCCGCGACTACGCCTAGAATTATCCTAACCATATATTTTGAAACGAATCGTTGACTAGAAAGGGTGAAACGTGAATCGGGCAGATTATAGAAGAAATGGAGCAAAGTTTACAACTGTTTTTTTACAGGCCCCGGCCGGCAAGGGATGATTGAAGGGAGGATCGAGATGAGCGGGCTTTCGCCGCGGTCACTGCGGTAGATCGTATCTTAACGCAGAGGACGCGGAGAAAGCCCGTCAGAACTGAGATGATTTACAATACAACGGGCCCGGAGCTATCTGATCTCCAGCTCAAAAGGCATCAAAAGCATTGATTCACCACGTTTCATTTGGTCGAAGAGCTTGACGAATTTAAATGCCTTCCGGGCATCTTCGGGCAGCGACTCGAGCAGGGCCTGTTGTGCCTTTTGCTCGGCCGTGACCTCGGCCTCGCCACCGTCGTCAAAGATGGTCTCGAAGAACGGACGCGGTTGCGGGAAAACGACGCGTCTGACATCACGGTCCGCCGGAAGGTTTGCAAGCTGCTTTGCGATCTCGATCGCCTTTTCCAGCCCGCCAAATTCGTCGATCAGGCCGTTCGACTTAGCCTGTGTTCCGGTCCAAACCCGACCCTGCCCGATCGTATTAGCCTGTTCGGCGGACATTTTGCGTCCGGCCGCAACCTTTGGAATAAAATTGTCGAAATAGATGCCGTTGGTCTGGGCTTCCATTTTGGCCCTTTCACCGGGCGACCATTTTTCGGTCTCGCGAAAGATGCCGGAATTCTTGCCGCGCATCACATACTCATTTGTGACACCTAGCCAATCGTAAAGTCCCTTGACAACCGGTTTGCCCATGAAAACGCCGATCGAGCCTGTCACGGTCGAAGGCTGAGCAACTATCTTGTTTGCGTTGCAGGCAATATAGTAACCGCCCGATGCCGCAACATCGCCCATTGAAACCACTACCGGCTTCTTTGCCTTTGCATTTTCGAGCGCGTACCACATTAGGTCGGACGCGAGGGCCGATCCGCCGGGCGAATCAACACGAAGAATAATCGCCTTGACGGAATTGTCGTTGGCGGCATCGTTTACGGCCTGGACAACCGTGTCCGAACCGACCATTTCGCCCTCAAACGGGCCGGCACTTGATCGGCCAACGTTGATCGTTCCTGACGCGAAAATGACCGCGACCTTTTCACCGTTGTTCAGCCCGAGTGAATCAGATGGTATTTCCTTGTAATCACCGGACCGGAGCGTTCGCAGATTTTCGTTTTCGCCGTAGCCTAGGGCCTTTTTGAATTCGGTGTAAACCTGTTCACGATAAAGTGCGCCGTCAATAAGCCCTAGTTCCTGGGCCTGGCGGGCATTGTAAGGAGCATCGTCAACAATCGTCTTTACGTCCTCGACGGATTTTTTGCGGGAGTCGGCAACCGCCTTTGCAAACCGGCCGTAGTATTCATCCAGCAATGCATTGATCACCTCGCGCTGGCCTTCGCCCATTTCCTTTTTCGTATATTGATCGGGGGCGTTCTTATATTTCGGCCCGATCTGGATAACATCTGCCTCGATACCAAGCTTGTCCAGCGAGCCTTTATAAAACATCGCCTCTGCCGCAAAGCCGTTTATGTAAATGTCGCCCGGCGGCGGAACAAAGATCTTGTCCGCCGCGGTCGCAATATAAAACTCTTTGTTCGACCCGATCTCCATATACGCATAAACCGGTTTTCCAGAGGTGCGGAAATCAGCGATAGCGTCACGAAGTTCGTCAGCACGGCCCCAGCCGATGCCCGGGAAGCTGATGTCAAGCATGACCCCGCCTATGCGGCTGTCAACCTTTGCCTTCCGAAGTTGGGTCATCAGGCCGGTGAACGACTGCGGCTGGGCAAACCCGACCGCGCGGGCAATAGCGTCGTCGGGCGTGTAATCCGGCAGCGAGCCGGAAACATTTAGCAGCAATACGCTATTTTTTGCGACGTTTGGCTTGCCAAACGAACTGACCAAAAGAGCGATGCCGATAATGCCCAACAGGCCGAATATCAGGACGGCCGCGCCGCCGATTATCAATACTTTAGTTGTTTTCGAAGTTGCCATTTTGTAACTCGGAACCATGGGCCGCCGGCAGGTTGCCCGGTCATTTTGCCCGATCTTTAGTACGAATTTAACAGGAAAAAGTTTGGCCTGCTAAAACAGTGAGGGTTGTTCCTCAAGAAATTCAGGGTCCCGCGTCTTTAGATTAAAGACGCTCATTATCTTATTCACGGTCGCCGGGGCAAAGCCTTCAAAGTAATTATCGGCATAAATGTAGATCTCGGTCGCTGCGGAACCGCACAATAATTCGCACCATGATCCTATTACTTTATCCCGCGGCCGCTGGACGCGATCAAATACTTTGAGGTCACGGATGCCCATAAGGCGGACGTATGCGTGTTTTTGCGGAAGTTGTGGAATGGCGGTAAACATAACGTCCCGCGGGACCCACGGGCCCTCAACGAGAGCGAGGGCGACAGAATTGGCGGCCAGTAAATCATAGGTCCAATCGATGAACCAGCCCGGGCTGCGGAATTCGACGGCATATCGAAATCCCGTCGGCAGCCGTCTGATAAAAGCCCGAAAGTTGCGTGCACGTTCTTTTGTGGATTCGAAGCTGGCGGGAAGTTGGATCAGTATCACTCCAAGCTTTTCACGAAGGCCGGCGGCCCGATCGACAAATTCATCCATTTCGGAATACATCGAAGGAGCAAGCGGGAGGTCGTGCGTTATCCTGCGGGGAGCCTTCAAGCTGAATTTGAAACCTTCAGGTGTCTTTTCAAACCAGTTCTCGACCGTCGGTCCCGATGGTGTTCCGTAAGCCGTCGAATCAACTTCGATCGTATCGAACACGGCCGAATATAGTTCGAGCATCTCGTTTGCTTTTGTCCCGCGCGGATAAAAGACCGTTTCACCGCCGGGTTTTGTGATCCAGTCGTCGTAACCCCAGCTTTGACAGCCAATGTGTAAATTCGATTGATCGGCCGATCTCATTTCGCCACCTCGCAAATGATCAGATTTACGATCCCCGCGGCCTTTCGCCGAATCTCAATTATATGGAATCCGGACGAAGCGGCCGTTTCGGCGGTCCGGCGGTTAAAATTATCGTCCATGAGCGCGGACGTAGCGAGGTTAAGCATATCGAAAACGCGGCCGAGCAAACCTGGCGGCCTTACGTGTTCCAGCAGGATCAGTTTCCCGCCAGGCCTTAGAACGCGGCGGGCCTCAGCGAAAGCCAATATAGGATCCGGGATAGTGCAGAAAACCAACGCGGCAAAAGCGGCATCGAATGCGTTTGCATCGAAAGGAAGCCGTTGGGCATCGGCCTGGACGAGCAAATTAAGGCTTGCTTTTGCACGCGACACGTCAAGCATGCCGGCCGAGATCTCCGTGGACACGGCGCATCTTGAAGGCGGATAATGACTGAAGTTCAGGCCGGTTCCTGCACCGAGTTCAAGGATATCGCCGCCCGATGGCAGCAGTCCGAGCGTTTCCGCCCGCCACCGCTCAAGGAACCAACGCTCCAGCGGCTTGATAAGGCGGTCATAGTTGACCGAGGTCTTGTCGTAGTTTTGTTCCATTTTGGGCCGGACCGCTGGCGGCCGGCAAGATCAGGGAAAAACGCTCGGTTAAACATCGACGGTACAACATTTTACATTTTTCCATAAAGCCTGCCTCCTTTGCCAGACAGCGGCTTTACGCTATATTCGAAATTTATGGCCAAAAAGGGAACCATCCTAATTTGCGACGATGAAGAGATCATGCGCGATGTGCTGGAAACCATCCTTTCCAACGCAGGATATCGCGTTGAACTTGCCAAGACCGGCGAAGAAGCAATTGAGATCTACGCACAAAGATCATTCGATGTTGTATTGATGGATGTCTCTATGCCGGGGATGGGCGGGCTGACCGCCCTGGAAGAGCTGATAAAGATGGACCCGGAGTCGGTTGTGCTGATGATAACGGCATTCGCGACGTTCGACACTGCCATCTCCGCATGGGAAAAAGGCGCGGCCGGAGTGATCCGCAAACCATTCCAAAATGAACAGATCCTCGCTTTTGTTGCAAAGGGTATCAAGAATCGACGCAAGGAAGAAGAGCGGCAAGCGCTTAGGCAAGTGATGACGCGGTCCGTCAAGCGTGACGCCATCATCGGGCGTTCGGAAAAGATGGAAGATATTTTCCGTCTTGTTGACCGCGTTGCTCCGGCCAGGTCAACCGTGCTCATCACGGGTGAAAGCGGAACGGGCAAGGAACTGATAGCCAAGGCGATACATGAAGCGAGCCCTCGGGCCGAGTGTCCGTTTGTAGTCGTCAATTGTTCGAATATTCCGTCCGAACTACTTGAGTCTGAGCTGTTCGGACACACAAAAGGCGCATTTACCGGCGCGGTTTCGGCAAAAAAGGGGCTTTTTGAGGTAGCCGATTCTGGCTCGATCTTTCTTGATGAGATCGGCGACCTTCGTCCTGAAACTCAAGTGCGTCTGCTTCGCGTAATTCAGGAACGGGAGTTTACTCCACTCGGAGATACGTCGCCGCTAAAGGTCGATGTGCGGATCATTGCCGCTACGAATGTTGACCTAAAAGAGGCTGTAAAGTCCGGCATTTTTCGCGAGGACCTATATTACCGCCTTTCGGTGGTGCCGATCGAGCTTCCTTCGCTTAGGCAGCGGCCGGAAGATATTCTTCCGCTTGCAAAGCATTTCATCAAGAAATACAACGAAGAAAATTTGCGTGAGATTTCAGAGAATTTGTCGCCCGAGGTACTGTCGCTTCTGGAGAACTACTACTATCCGGGAAATGTGCGCGAACTGGAAAACATAATCGAACGTGCTGTTGTCATTGCCTCAACAGATGAAATAACGGTCGAGTGTTTGCGGCCCGAGGTCCGCGATCCGAATCTTGCGTTCGAAATGATAAAACGGACCGAAGGTATGTCTGAAGAGATCGACCTTGCAAGAGGGGTCAATTTCTACGATGAGGTCAAGCGCTTCGAGATCGATCTGATCCGCCGTGCACTCGATCAGACCGGAGGACATCAATCGCGGGCGGCCCGCCTTTTAGGGCTGAATGCGACAACGTTAAACTCAAAGATAAAGTCGTACAATATACACACCCGGCCCCAGGCCTAAGCCGTAGAACCTGTATAAACAATTGAATTTCGCGCCTTCAAGATAAGCCCGGCGGTCAATCGATCGTCGGGCGTTTCGTCTATTTAAATTCTGAACGGGGCGCAACAAAATTCTGAACAAATCCCGAACTTATGGATTTTTACAACGCACGTTTAATGAGCGGCAAGGCTAAACCGTTGATTTCAAAGTGCTAACTTAAATGGCACGACGGTTGACTAAAGAAACCTCAAGAGCGCATTTATACACATACAGCATTGTTCTATGGAATGTGAAGCTCTTATGCAGTTCAACACGGGTAATAGACCAAGGAGTTTGGGAAATGAAAAGATTTTTATTTTTTGTTGCGGTAATTGCCATGTCGGCAATTGCCGCTTTTTCGCAGGGAACCCGCGGCACGATCCGCGGGACCGTTGCGGACGCAAACGGTGCCGTTGTTTCAGGCGCGACCGTTAAACTGGTCGATGCACAGAAAGGCACCGAGGTTCGAAACACAACTACAGGAGCGGACGGCGTATATCAGTTTGTTGAGATCGAGCCGTCCACATACAACATTCTAGTCACAGCGGCGAGTTTTGCCGATCTTAAGATCGGCGACATCAAGGTCGAGCCGAACCGCAACCTCGTCCTGGACGCCGCGCTTAGCGTTGGCGGAGTTACGACAGAGGTCGAAGTTACGGCGGGTGCGGAATTGATCGATCGCGAATCGCCGACACTCGGTACGACGGTCGAGCGCCGCCGCGTCGAGGGCCTTCCGCTCAACGGGCGAAATGTTCTTAATCTAGCGTTGCTTCAGCCCGGGGTGGTCGGAGCAGGCGGCGGCCTCGGCATAAGGGTCAACGGCAGCCGCAGCACTGAAAATAACGTGACCATCGACGGTGCCAATAATAACGAAGTGGCCGTCGGCGGCGTGATAGGCGGTATTTCCCGCCCTGATGCCGTACAGGAATTTCGCCTTCTCACTTCTAACTTTGAAGCTGAATTTGGACGCAATACCGGTTCGGTCATCAACGTCGTCACCCGCTCTGGTACGAATGAGTATCACGGGAACGCAAGGTTTTTCTATCGGCCGACCGAGCTTTCGGCGGCGAATTTCTTCGAAAACTCGGTTGGCGGCGATCCTGATGTTGACAGGCGCTCACCGTTTGACCGAAAGGAATACGGGTTCAATATTGGCGGCCCGGTTTACTTTCTCAACTTTGGCGAGGGTGTACCGGCCATTTACGACGGAAAGAACAAGACGTTCTTCTTTATCGATTATGAACGCCGTTGGCAGAAACTGGGAGCATCTCAGGTAGTTAACAACTTGCCAAACGCGGCGGAACTTGCAGGAAACTTCAGTGGATTAGGTACGCCTATCTACGATCCGTTGACCGCCACCGCACAGAACCCGGGCGGCAATCCGTTTCCGGGAAATATAATTCCTGCCGACCGAATCTCGCCGATCGCGCGTTACTATCTTGGATTTTTCCCAGCGGCCGACGCCAACGGGCGGGCAGTCGTGTCAAACGATACGATCAGCAAGGTGAATTATTTCACCGGCCGTTTCGATCACAATATTACGAGCAATCACGTCCTGAATTTCACTTACAACTATACCGACTCCGACACCGCGTCGGGCCGGGCGTTTCAGGGCACTGCCATTCCGGGTTTCGGATCGACCGATCTTAGAACGGCACAGAACATCGTTGGCCGCTACACGGCGGTCTTTGGTTCAAACCTTGTCAACACCTTCCTGGTTGGCTATGCGAGAAACGATTTCCCGAGTGGAGCTCCGGTAAACTCTACAACCCCGGCCCAGATCGGGTTTACGGCCAACTTTGTGGCTAACGCACAATTTGCTGGGCCGCCGCACATCTTTTTCTACGATCGCGGTTTTTCGATCGGTAATGGTTTCCAGGGGCCGCAGGCAAGGCTTTCCGAGAACATTCAGTTTCAGGATTCCGTCAGCTGGGTCGTCGGGGACCACCGTCTGAAATTCGGTGCGGATTACGGAAAATATAAGCAGGGCCAGGACTTTCTATTTATTAACCAGGGCGCGATCGGTTTCGGCGACGTTCTGAACTCGGCGGGCAGCAACACGGTGGGAGACGATTTTGCAGACTTCCTGCTGGGCAACACGCCAAACGATATTCAGTTCGGTTCGGCCGGCCGTCGTGATTTCCGCCAGCATGCCTGGGCGGGATTCATCCAGGACAACTGGCGCGCGACCAACAATCTTTCGATCTCGATCGGCCTGCGATATGAGTACAACTCGCCGCTCACCGATCTTGAGGACCGAGTTGCCTATTATCGGCCGGGTGTAACTTCACCGCAGCTTGCGGCAGGTTCACTGTTCTTCCAGGGACGCAGAATAGTTTCGGCAGGCAACCCGCCAAACGGGCTTGTTTATGTCGGTGATCCCGATCCGGTCCTCGGCGGAACGGTTCCCCGCGGCGGCATCAGGCCGGACAAAAATAATTTTGCTCCGCGTTTCGGCTTCGCCTATGCTTTTAACAGCGGGCCCGGTTTTCTGAGCCGCTTGATCGGAGAGAACCAGACGGTGATCCGAGGCGGTATCGGGCAGTATTACGGTGCGATAATAGGCGACACTGCGCTGCAGCAACTTACGGCGACAGGCTATGAAGGCACGAATGCATACTTTCCGCTGCCTGGCGGCACGCTGGCAAATCCGTTCGGCCCTGATCCGTACCCGCTTTACCGTTATCTTGGTGCGGCAGATCCGATCATTCCGGCGTTCAATCCGTTCGAGTCAACCGCCGATATCGTCATCCCTGACAGGCTAAGTCAGTTTGCACAGCCGATCGACCCGCTGATCAAAACGCCGGTTGTAACGCAGTTCAACCTGACGCTTGAGCGAAGCTTCGCCAAAGACTATGTGTTAGGTCTGAGCTACGTCGGGACCCGCGGCCGTAAATTATATGTTCAGGAGCAGATAAACCCGGCACTTGGGACGCTGCTTCCGACCACGCTTCGGTTTGAAGGCCCGGCCGTTCCGGCGCCGACAACCGGAAATGCGTCATCGAGACGTGCCAATAACGACATTCCGCTCGGATTGGCTCAGCTCACGACCAAGGGGCGTTCGCAATATGATTCGTTCCAGGCAAATTTCCAGAAGAGGTTCAGCAACGACGGATTGTCATTCCAGCTTGCATACACCTTCTCGAAGTCGATGAATGATGCGTCCGACTCACAGCGTGGAAACATCGATATTATCGACCAGGACATCGGCTGGGCGTTGTCAAATGACGATTATCCGCACCGGTTCGTTGGCAGCTTTATTTATGAATTTCCGTTCTTCCGGAATACCAGCGGCTTTGTGAAGCGGTTGGCGGATGGATGGAGCCTTGGCGGTATCTACACCTACCAGTCGGGTACGGTGTTCAGCGTTGCAAACGCTTCGGATACTGTCGGAACCGGCGGCGGCGTCCTGACCTTTGCGGATATTGATCAGGCATTCGCGCTCTCTGACCCGAAGGCGGGAACGGGTGTCGATCGATTCCGTGCTTTCAACGTGAACGCATTCAGAAATGCCGTTTGCGGCAACACGTTCCAGCTTTGCATAAATTCCGATGGAACCCGCGGCCGCCGCGGAACGTCGGGCAGGAACCAGTTCCGTTTGGACAATCCTACTAACAACTGGGATGCGGTGCTTGCCAAGAAGACCCGCTTATGGAGCGAGTCCTCGAATCTTGAACTGCGTTTAGAAGCGTTCAACCTTCTGAACACCGTTCAGTTCACTACCGTCAACCTGAACCTCGGCGCCGGTGCGAACCCGGCCCCTTCGTTCGGAACATATACCGCCGCGGCACAGGCCCGCAGCATTCAGCTTGGGGCTAGGATCAACTTCTAGCACAAGCATGATCGAAAGACTGGGTCCGCCGGGCAAATGCCCGGCGGATTTTTTGTTTTATAACGCCGTATCTTATTCAATATGATCTTTCGTGAAACGCGGCCCGGACGGGTCACATACTATCCAGCTAACCCCAGTTAACACAGTAAGTTAGTGTGAGGGTGCATGATTTGCCTGTCTTTGCGGCAGCGGCCGCGGCTTTATCCGGCCAGGGCCGGCATCGAATTTATTTTTGATCTAAAGAGAGGTTATTATCATGGTTAGCGAGTTACAAGGGAAGACATTTTCGCGATCGGGCCCGCACTCACGCCGGCCGCCCTACGATCTTACAAACCGCGTCCGAGGCATTTTCATTACGGTTTTGATCGCACTGGTTTTGGTTCCGTCCGCTATTTCGGCGCAATCTAATTCGTCAGGTGTGACTGGCGTTGTTACGGATGCCGGCGGGGCGCTTATACCAGGAGTCGAGGTAAAACTGACCGACACCAAGACTTCACGCGAACTGACAACGACGACAAATGCACAGGGAGTTTATACCTTCACAAATGTGCCGCAGGGTGGAGGATATACTCTTGTCTTTTCGGCAGCGGGATTTCAACGGTCCATTCTGAATGAACTTCAACTCGGCATCGGAAGGACCGAAACTTACAACGCAACGCTGTCGGCCGGCGATGTTGCGGCGTCGGTCGAGGTGATGTCAACCGGCGGCGAAGCGACGCTGAACACTACCGACCAGAGTGTCGGCAACGTGATCAGCGAACGCCAGATCCGCGAACTGCCGATCCAGTTGCGTGACAATCCGGCGGCACTCATCGGCCTTCAGCCAGGCGTTATCGGCGACAACGTTGGAACAGGTAACGTGAACCGTGTCGGTTCAGTGACTGGTTCTCGGGCGGACCAGGGCAACATTACGGTTGATGGCATCGATTCAAATGATGTGACCACAGGCCAGGCATTCGTGACGGTAGGCAATTTGCCTATTGACTCCGTACAGGAGTTTCGCGCCGTGTCTGCCAACCCGAACGCCTCCGAAGGCCGTTCGAGCGGCGGCCAGATCCAGCTTGCGACGCGGTCGGGCAGCAACGAATTTCACGGATCGCTTCGAGAGTATTACCGCGGTGAAGCTTTTGCCGCAAACACGTTTTTCAACAATCGCAACGGCACGCCCCGGCCGGGGCTTCAGCGTCACCAATTCGGCGGCAGCCTCGGCGGGCCGCTGCCATTCCCAAATTTCGGCGAGAACAGCGGGCCGTTTTTCCGCAGCGGAAGGGATCGATTATTCTTCTTTTTTGATTACGAGGGCCGTCGTGACGACTCTGAGAATACACAGACCCGCGTGGTGCCGCTTCAGCATTTCCGCGAGGGAAGAGTCGCCTATATCCGTGCAACCTCAAGTACGAGTGGAGCGGCATGTCCTTCTTCATCACGACTGGATACGCGCCCTGACTGCATCGGATTTGTAGATCAGGCCGGATTAGCGGGCCTTGATCCGCGAGGCGTCGGCTTTAACCCGGCATTGCTGTCGTTTATCGGCCAGCGATATCCGTTGGCCAACGACCTTAGCGGCGGTAACGGCATAAACACTGGCAGTTTCAGGTTCAATGCGCCTGTCACGCTTGAAAACAACACTTATACAACCCGCATCGACGCGAATCTCACTGACACTCAGCGGCTGTTCGGCAGGCTAACGCTGACGCGGAATACTCAGACGAATGGACTGCAGCAGTTTCCGGGTGATGCGGACAGCCAGCGGCTGGACGACAAAAGCTATCAAGTGGCGATCGGACACACATGGGTGTTGGGCACTTCGTTTACTAATCAGGCAACTTTCGGATATTCACGACAGAAATGGTTTTTCCCGGTACCTTCATCGGCGGCCTATCCGATCAGCTACACATTCGGAGTGATCCAGGCCCCTTTCCCGAGCATTGTCTATCAGGACCGCGACGCTATCGTTCCGACGTTGAGGGATGACGTTACATGGACAAACGGAGGCCATCTTCTTCAATTCGGAGCTTCGTTCAAACCGATACGTCAGAACACCACGCTGGTTAACGACTTTAACTTTCCGACAGTCGGCCTTGGCGGCGGACTGACCTCGTTAAATTCTACATTCCGCCCGACGGGCATCCTTTCCACCAGCACGACATCGACATCCAACTGGGATGCCGCGTTTGCACTGGCCCTTGGCCGCATTTCGGCGCTCACCACCCGCTATGTGTTTGATACCGAGGGAAATGCACAGCCGCTCGGAACGGGCCGAAAGCGAAATTGGGCTTATGACGAGACCGAACTTTACGTTCAGGACAATTGGCGCATACGTTCGGACCTTTCACTGAACTTCGGCGTACGCTGGCAGCTATATCCGGCCCCGTACGATAAGAACGGCTTCCAGACGGGCACGAATGTCAGCCTTGACGAACTCTTTGCGGTCCGCGTGGCCAACGCGGCGGCGGGCATAAGCGGAAACAATGCCGAGCCGCTGCTCACCTATACGTTGAGCGGCAAGGGAAACGACGGCGACCCGATGTATAAGACAGATTGGAACAACTTCTCACCGCGTGTCGGGTTTAACTACAACCCTTCGTTCAAGGAAGGATTTCTCGGATCCTTGTTCGGAGATAGAAAAACGGCAATTCGCGGCGGCTATTCACTTGTTTACGACCGGCCGGGCGGCGCCGTTTCGTTTATTGTTGATCAAAATAGCTACCTATTCGATCAAACAGTTCCTTTAACCTTCGGCAGCAGCACAAATATTCCGGGCAGTTTGCTGAACGATCCGCGTTTTACGGCCATAAATACGCTTCCGGTCTCAACGACGCCGGCGCCGGTCACGAATCCGTTCACGCCGAACATAAATGCATCAGGACGTCCGATCGGGCTTGCGAACCCGAGCTCGAACTACCTTGCCGACCAAAACTTCAAGATACCGTATTCACATCAGTGGAGCATTGGTGTTCAGCGGGAACTGCCGGGCAACATGATCCTTGATGTTTCGTATGTCGGCCGCAGGGGCAAAAGCCTGTTTGCTCTTGCCGATGCCGCACAAGCATTAAACTTCAAGGATGCCGCCTCTGGCCAATTCATGTTCGATGCGTTCAACGCAATACAGTCGCAATTGGACGCGGGCGTTGCGGTTGGCAGCCTGACACCGCAGCCGTGGCTTGAGAACCAGATGCTGGCAGGCATACGGACACTTCGCGGGGCCGCGCTTAGCTGTGCAAGTTTTGGACTGGGGGCAAACTGCACACAGCTTGCTGCAAACCTTTACTCTGACCTGCTGATCGACGGCGGAACCTCCGATCTCGTTCAGCAGCTTTATTTTCAGCGTCTGCTTTTGCCTAACGTCGGCATGAGCGCACAGTTTGCACGGAATACTTATGTGTCAAACCTCGGCGAATCGCAATATGACGGTATGCTCGTCAGCCTCAGGAAGCGGTTTTCAAGAGGTTATCAGTTCGATGTGAACTATACGTGGTCGCATACGCTGGACAACAGCTCGAGCGTCTTCAACGTGACCAACGGCAACAACAATGGAGCAAGCTACATCTGCGACCTTAATGACACTAAGGCTTGTTGGGGAAATTCGGACCTCGACCTGCGGCATTTGCTGAACGTGAACGGTATCTGGGAAGTGCCGATCGGGCGGGGACGAGCGTTTGGTTCCGGTATGTCGAAATGGCTTGACGCGGTGATCGGCGGATGGAACATTGCCGGCATATTCACCGCTCGAAGCGGCCTGCCGGCGAATTCGGGAACCGGAGCGTTCCCGGTCGTTTTCAGCGCTGAAAGTCCGGCAGTGCTTGTCGGCGACAGGTCGGTCTTTGAGTCGAATATTCGTGATGAAGGGTCGGGCATTCAGTACTTTGCCGATCCGGACGCGGTGCTTGCAGCCCTTCGATTCCCGCGGCACGGCGAAACGGGCAACCGAAATCTTTTCCGCAGCGAAGGATTCTGGAAGATCGACGCCGTGGTTTCGAAGAAATTTATGATGCCCTGGTCGGAAAAACACTTTCTAACTTTCCGTGCGGAAGCGTACAACCTGACCAACAGCAATTTCTTTGCACCCGCCGCTCTCGATATCAGTTCGCCCGGAACTTTCGGCCGTATCACCGCATCCCAAAGCACGCCACGAGTCTTGCAGTTCGCTTTGCGTTACGATTTCTGATAATGGATTCGGAGTCGAATAGTTTGTCGATCGACGACATCAGCCCCCGGTTTCGGCCGGGGGCCTTTTTTATATTTCGCGAAAGCTA
>Ga0138256_10001411_pt1 | contig 25920 bp, 24 predicted proteins | sample KNB2016incub_MG_FD_105486 | JGI IMG/M metagenome (GOLD analysis project Ga0138256, IMG submission 105486) | Active sludge microbial communities from wastewater in Klosterneuburg, Austria - KNB2014incub_MG | ecosystem: Engineered > WWTP > Activated sludge > Unclassified | place: Austria...
AATTACGGCTTCACCTGGCAAATCATGAAGGGCACTGAAGATCGCATGATGCCAGCTATGTTATTTACAGCTGACCAATTGGGTAGAGCACAAGAAGGATTAGATTTTTATACCAGCTTGTTTAAGCATTCTTCGATAGATAGTAAAAATTATTATCCTGAAGGATCTCCATTTGCCGGTAAGTTATCTTACGCGGAATTCAAACTAGTTGGATATCCTATGGTAGCCATGGAAGGACCTAATGAGCATAATTATACATTTAATGAAGGCGTTTCTTTAGTTGTGAATTGTCAAAACCAGGATGAAATTGATTTTTTCTGGAATCAATTTACTTCAGATGGTGGATCCGAAAGTATGTGCGGTTGGTGCAAAGACAAATTCGGCGTATCATGGCAAATCATTCCAAATAATATAGCTGAAATTATGAACGACAAAGATCATGGCCCAATAGCCATGCAAGCCATGCTTAAAATGAAAAAATTAGATATAGCAGCTTTGTTAAATGCTTAATAAAATAAATGTATTCCATATTAAGCATTCGCAAAAGACTAATTTTTTTTGAATTGACCATATAATCAATTTAAAAATTAAAAATAATCAATACACGATTCGGTACCTAATTCTTTAAAGCTATTGTACTACGTTTATAGATATATCATATCCAAATAGTTCTCCATTAAAAAAAATAAATATTTCAATTCCAAACTTATGCGTCTCTTCCTATTAATAGGTATTATTTACCTTCACTTGGGTTGCCAAGAAAAAGTAATACCAACCCGTACATCTGTATTAGAATATTTTAACTACAACGATTCCATAGAATCTGCCGGTGTAAAAATGATTCCCATAAAAACACCTGTTGGTGAATTCAAAGTATGGACTAAACGCTTTGGTAAAAATCCTAAAATAAAAATATTATTGTTGCATGGCGGCCCGGGAATGACCCATGAATACATGGAATGTTTTGAGACCTTTTTCCAAAGGGAAGGCTTTGAATTTTATGAATATGATCAATTGGGATCATACTATAGCGATCAACCAACCGATAGTAGTCTCTGGACTACAGAACGTTTTGTAGATGAAGTGGAACAAGTGCGCCAAGCTATTGGGGCCGATAGTACCAACTTTTACTTACTAGGTAATTCATGGGGTGGCATACTCGGAATGGAATATGCTTTGAAATATCAACAACATTTAAAAGGACTTTTTATATCTAACATGGTAGCCAGTTCTACTGAATATGGAAAATATGCCAATGATGTTCTTGCCAATCAAATGAAACCAGAAGTGCTTCAAGAAATAAGAGCTATTGAGTCAAAAAAGGATTTTAATAATCCAAGATTCATGGAATTGCTCATTCCAAATTTTTATCATGAACATATCTGTCGCTTACAAGAATGGCCTGATGGGCTTAATAGAAGTATAAAACACATCAATGGAAATATCTATACTTTAATGCAAGGTCCCAGCGAATTCGGTATCAGCGGACGGCTTGTTGACTGGGATATCAAACATCGACTTAACGAAATAAAAGTTCCTACCTTAATGATCGGTGCACAATACGACACAATGGACCCTAAAGCCATGGAGGAACAAAGCAAAATGGTGAAACATGGCCGATATTTATATTGTCCAAATGGTAGTCACTTATCGATGTGGGATGATCAAAAAGTATTTATGAATGGCGTCATCCAATTTATCAAAGATGTGGACCATGGTGTATTATAATTTTAAAACAACCAGGATAGGAGAAGAATATTTAACAGGTTTAGCTCATACATCTATACATACAAATATACTTCGACCCATTTCTCATAAGTAATTAAATAAGTACATTTACATAAAGGATTAATCGTTTATAAATCCATTTTATAAAATCTTTCTATAATCAACTCATTAATCAATATGAACAAAGTAAATATTATCGATAAGCTTGGACTTTTTACAGAATATTGGAGCCCAAAAATCGTGGGTGAATTAAATGGACAACATGTTAAATTAGTTAAATTCAAAGGTACTTTTGTATGGCATAAACATGATCTGGAAGATGAATTATTTTATGTAATCAAAGGAAACTTTAATATGGAATTTCGGGACAAAACCATTTTCATTAAGGAACAAGAATTGATCATCGTACCTAAAGGTATAGAGCATCGACCTGTTGCTGATGAAGAAGTTGCGATTATGCTGTTTGAACCTGCAACGACGCTAAATACAGGCAATATAGAAAATGATTTCACCAAACATACCTTAGAAAACATATAAAAGTTGGGTCAGTTGATAAACTTCAATGCATACTTTTCTAATCTTTAAGATTCAAATGGGCTTGACTTCATATCATATAAACTTATTCAGAATTCATTGAATCCATTTTTTTAAAATTCTAGATCTTTGCTCCAATAATTTTGAGCATAATAAAATATAAATAACAGATGAATTCAAATTAATATCAAATAAAATGTTTTAACTTTGAATGTCATTATATTAATCATTCATCAATGCGATAATTTTGAATTTGTATTCCATTTTAAAATAAGTTAAACAACAAAACCAAACGATATGAATCCAACAGTCAAAAACATTCTAGCAGTAGTCGCCGGTGTTATCATCGGTGGTGCTTTAAACATGGGCATCATCATGTTAAGCAGTTCCGTTATACCTCCACCTGAAGGCGCTGATCTTAAAACGATGGAAGGCTTGAAAGCAGCTATGCCACTCATGGAACCCAAACATTTTCTTATGCCGTTTTTAGCTCACGCTCTTGGAACTTTATTAGGTGCTATGGTTACTGCCGGTTTAGCCGCAACTCAAAAAATGAGATTAGCCATGATTGTAAGCGCATGGTTCTTGCTAGGTGGAATCATAAATATTATTATGCTCCCTTCTCCCATTTGGTTTACACTAGTAGATCTAATTTTCGCATATTTACCGATGGGTTATTTAGCTTGTAAGTTAATGCTGAAAAACAATTAAAAATATCTGATATTCCACACATTCATGGATCTATGTTTGAGTATTGATCATAGATCTGTGAATGGTTTATATCTTTTCAATCCAGTATTCAATATTGATGGATATCAATAACTCATACTTATTCAGATCCGAAAGATTAGGATTCAGAAATTGGAATGAAAGTGACGTTCCTATAATGATTGAGATCAATCAGGATAAAAGGGTTATGGAATTTTTTCCAAACCTAATACATGAGATAGATACCATTAGTTTTATACAACGGATGCAAACCCAATTTCTTGAAAAAAAATTTTGTTATTTCGCTGTTGATCTTTTATCAACCCATGAATTCATAGGTTTTATTGGTCTTTCAGAACAAAACTTTGAATCGGATTTTACACCTTGCGTAGATATAGGTTGGCGACTAAGCATTAAATACTGGAATAAAGCTTATGCTACAGAAGGTGCAAAAAAATGTTTAGCATATTGTTTGGATGATTTAAATATACCAAAAATTTATGCCATTGCACCAAAAATAAATACAAAATCAGAACATGTCATGAAAAAAATTGGGATGAAAAAGCTTGGAGAATTTGAGCATCCTAAGTTGTTAAATAATGAGAGGCTTAAATGTTGCATACTTTATGAGAAAATCCAAGAATAATAACTAGCTTTCTTAGATGAATGGTTTACATTTATACGATTATTGAAATATCATTTATATAGCCTATTAAATCTCTTCTCCACTAAAATATCTTATGAAATCAAATGATTCCCATTCCAAAAATTTACCCGCATTATCAGAGCACACCATCTTAAGATATTTTAATTTTATTGCCTTATATGTTGCCCAAGGAATTCCTGAAGGAATGGCATTGTTTGGGATTCCCGCTTGGATGGCCATGAATGGTAAGACCCCCGGAGAAATTGGCGGATTCGTTGCAGCTGTAGGACTTCCTTGGAGTTTTAAGATCATTGTCGCACCATTAATGGATAGGTTTAGTTATCTGCCAATGGGCCGTCGAAGACCATGGGTACTGTTTGGTCAGTTGGGATTAATTTTAAGCTTCATTGCAATGGCCTTTGTGCCAGACCCTTTGAATAACTTAAATTTATTTATGGTGGCAGGATTTGCAGTAGGATTTTTTGGTGCTTTTCAGGACGTGGCAACTGATGGTATGGCTATTGATATTGTACCCATTAACCAACAAGCCAGAGCTAATGGATTTATGTGGGGCGCAAAAATAGTAGGTATATCAGGCTCTTTAGCATTGGGTAGCTGGTTAATTAATAAATTTGGATATTCACAGGCTATCCTCATGTTGTCTGTTGCGGTTTTTGCCATCATGTTTGTACCATTATTTCTACGTGAAAGACCAGGTGAAAAATTACTTCCATGGAGTAAAGGTTCTACCTCCTTAGAAAATGAAAAAATGCAAATAACCAACTGGACTGAAATTTTTAAATCTTTGTTTAGTGTATTCCTAATGCGCAATAGTATACTCATGGCTTGTGTGTTGTTCATCACCCAAATTTCTTTTAATTTTATAGCCACTTTACTTCCTGTATTTACAGTGCAAGCATTGGGTTGGACCAATTTAGAATACTCTCAATTTTTTGCCACAGCCAGTCTCATCGGTGGTATAGGCGGTATGTTGATCGGTGGTATATTAATCGACAAATTTGGTAAAATCAGGATGTTGAATGTGTATTTTTTTATTCTCATCATGTTAACCACAGTATTTCCATTTTTAAATATGTATTGGAAAAATTATTGGGTCATCAGCAGCTTCATGGTTATCTACCAAATTTTATATGTATTTACAAGTATTGGATTATTTGCATGCGCCATGGAATTTTGTTGGAAGAAAATTTCCGCAAGTCAATTCACATTGTACATGACTATAGCAAACCTGGGCAGAATTGTAGGCGCAAAACTACTAGGTCCTTTAAAAAATTTGTTGAGTTGGGAGTATACCATATGTTCATTTGGCGTGATGTTAGCTTTAGCCTGGATCATCATGCCATTGATAAAAATCAATATCCATGTCAAGAAAATTGAAGAATTGGAAATGAAAAATGCATAAATTATAATTGCAAGATGAAAACCTAGGATATTAATAAAATGAGATAAAAATTCATTTTACAAAAAGTATAAACAAGGATAACTAAGCTAGCTTATATAAATATTAATTATAAAAATGCAATAATAAAAAATAATTGAATGAATAGAGCAACCCAAGCTTTACTGGACGAATATCAAAAATCAATTCGGGAACTTATTTTTGTTATTCAAAATATATCTGATCAACAACTTTGTAAAATAGTAGATCATGAAACTCAAGATCATGAATGCAGATCCATTCAAACGATCCTCACCCATGTCATTGCTTCAGGATATTCTTATACTGTGTATATTGAACATTCCATTGGGATTCAAAGCACCAGACCTGAACCAAAAATATTTGAAACCATTAATCCTTATATTGAAGCCTTAAACGCAATGTTTGAATATTGTGCACAATGTTTTAAATCGCATCCCAATGTCATCATTGAAGTACATGATCCATTGAAAAAAATAAATGTTAAATGGGGACAACAATACGACATAGAACAATTAATGGAACATGCTATAGTACATATTCTTAGACATCGCAGACAAATTGAACATTTCATTTTCAAATTATCCGAAAACCAAGTATAATATGATTACAAGCTAAAACATATATTGATCATATGATTAAAATCCTAAAATCTAATTCTGTAATAAAACAGCCCTATATTTACATAAATAATATGAATGTTTACATGTTTAATATTTAGATAAAATATACCTATTTTGTGCTGCTATTAATGAAACTAATTTTTAATCAATCCATGAAGATATTAGGCACATCGGAATAATAATTCATTACAATTTGCAACTATAATATATGAATCCAGAAATAAAATCATCTCTATTACGTGTATTTCCATTTATGATTGCATTGATCTTTCTAGTCATTGCCATCCATCGAAACAAAATATCCAAATCAGAAATAGACCTTCACAAACCTGCATCATTAAAAACATATTTACTTTGGATTACCGGATTTTTAATCTTTATAGTAGGTTCAGAATTTGCTTTATATCAGTTTAGGATTCTAGAAATCAACCCTTGGAACCATACACTCATCCCTTCCATAATTAGAATAACGGGTGCATTGGTATTTGCTCCCATAGTGGAAGAACTTATTTTCAGGGGAGTACTTCTTAATTTTTTAAAAAAAATAAAATTAAATATCCATATGGCCATTATTTCACAGGCTGTAATTTTTGTTCTACTTCATAATTTCGCATATGACAATACTTTATCTTCACATATTGGTATAATTCAAAGTCTTACAGATGCGATATTATATGGCTATTCCAGACATTTAACAAAATCCATTTACACTCCGATAACGATGCATATGTTAGGAAATTTAGTTGCCACAGCTGAGCGCTTTATACTGTGAATATAAATAAATGAGCTTAATATAGAATAATACTAAACATGAATCCTTAAACCAATAAATTCATCACTTTACAATATAAAAAATAATAATAATGATCCATTTGATTAGAACCAATAATCATCATGAAGATTTTAAATTATTAGTTATCGAATTAGACAAAGAACTAAAAATACGTGATGGGGATGATCATACCTTTTATGCACAGTATAATAAATCAGATAACATAAAATATGTCTTAGTAGCCTATGATCAAGAACTACCGATAGCCTGTGGTGCCATCAAAGAATATGATCAGGATACTATGGAAATCAAAAGAATGTTTGTAAGGCTGGGTTACAGAAATCAAGGTTTAGCTTCCTTGATCTTAAAAGCATTGGAACAATGGTGTCAGGAATTACATTATACTCAATGCATGTTGGAAACTGGAATAAATCAACCGGAGGCTATTCGATTATATGAAAAAAACAATTATACTAAAATTCCCAATTATGGGCAATATATCAATGTTGAAAACAGCTTTTGCTTTTTGAAATTACTGAATGGATAAACTGTATTATTAAAAATTAAAAACCATGGAAAAACCAAAATCATATTGCGATGTAGTCAAACATTTCGAACCTACAAATGTCCACAAAATCTATCATGATACTTCTTATGGATTTCCAATAGATAATGACGACGAACTATTTGAAAGACTCATTTTAGAGATTAATCAGGCAGGATTGAGTTGGACCACCATCCTAAACAAGCAGGTACACTTTAAAAAGGCATTTCATCAATTCAATATTAAGAAAGTCGCTTCCTATGGCGAAAAAGATAGATCACGGCTTTTAAATGATGCCGGAATAATCCGGAATCGATTGAAAATAGATGCTACCATTTACAATGCAGGAGTCGTATTGCAATTGCAAAAAGATTTTGGTTCATTCAAGAATTGGCTGGATGAACATCATCCCTTAACAAAAGAAGCCTGGGTGAAGATATTTAAAAAGACCTTTAAATTTACCGGTGGGGAAATTGTAAACGAGTTTTTAATGAGTACAGGATATCTTGATGGCTCACATATTAAAGACTGTCCGGTTTATCATCATGTCATTCAATCCAATCCTCCATGGATGATCAAAAAATAAAACTTCAGAAAAACTTTTATTCAATCAATCCATTTGAATCATTTCTAATTATATGGATCCTGTTATAAATTCTTTCACTTTATACTCTAGTAAATGAAATGAATTCTTTGAATTGATAATGCTATCCAAATATTGAATTCTTTTCAATATCTGTTCTATTTATGGACTTCTAAAATTATCCCTTTAAAATATTTAAAATATTTATGCCAAAAAACTTGCATTGCACCATTTCTTTTGTTTAAATTTGTAAACAGGTAAGATATAAATAGTCATCCCACAACCATTTCCCGCACAAAAAACCGGTTAGTTATTGTATTGTCATATTATAAGACAAGATTGAATTGAATTAAACCAATTTAAAGCTTGTCTGAAGTATTTACCTGATCAAATTATAATATCAATTATATAAGGTCTAGTGGAGTCCGGAAACCACTTTAAAAAACGGGGCGTTTCCGAAAAGCCTTACGAGTAGGAACAACTTTTTAAAAACAAACAAAATGACAAACAACAAAACTTTAATTGGAGGCCTTGCTGGCGGGGTAGCCTTTTTCCTCCTTGGATGGCTCATTTATGGCATCCTTCTTATGGATTATTATGCTGCAAATACCAACCAATGTGCTATGAGACCCATGACAGATATGGTCTATTGGGCTATGGGCATATCTAATCTTGCACTTGGATTGTTATTAGCCACGATATTTAGTTGGTCTAATACATCAGGTATGATGGCAGGAGCAAAAGTTGCGGCAATCATCGGACTATTTATGTCTATATCGCTTAATTTCAATTTTTATTCCATGAGTACGATGTATGCAAGTCTGACTCCTATTTTTGTAGACATCCTTGTTAGTGCAGTCTATTTTGCTCTTGGAGGAGGTATTATTGCCTGGGTTATGGGAATGGTTAAAGGAGCATAACTTAAATGCTTATTTAAATTTTAATTTTTAGTTGAAAAACAAACTTAAATTAAAATAATTTAGAGCAATAAAATATACCATACTTAATTCAATTAAAATATAAAGCTACCTTAATCATTATTGTACTTAAATGATTGAGGTAGCTTTATTTATTTTTCAAAATCTAATTATAATTCAAGAAACTTATTTAAATACCTAATATTTAAAACATACAAGATCTTATTTTCTCCTTTTATCAACTTTAAAAATTAATCTTATTAGATGGTTTCAGAACTAATAAAAAAAATTTTAAATGCCGTCTTGTTATTGTCTTCATTCTTTGGATATCTCGAATGGGGCAATAATCAACATTCCTTTATATTCCAGATTGAAGCTGAATTGTTTTTAAAAGCCAGAGATCATGCCGAAGGATTTACCCATCCATTAATACTGGTTCCCCTGTTGGGTCAACTGATTATTTTATATACACTCTTTCAAAAAAGACCAAGTAGAATCTTAAGTCTCATTGGGTTGACATGCTTGAGTATATTTTTATTATTTCTATTCTTCATTGGCCTTATGACAACCAATTTTAAAATAATCATTTCTACCTTACCATTCATCATTACTAGTATCTTTGTCATTAAATATAATTGGAAGGCTAAATAATATATTTACAATAACCCCTTTCTAATTTGAAAAAACGTTAACCATATCCTTAATTCGTTTTTTGCAATCACAGCTTAATGAATAAAAAAATAGTATTTATTTTAATTTGTTCTGTAGGGATATACAGTATTATAAATTCAGTATATGCACAATGCTCAGATTGGAAACAATTACAAGTTATAGATTCTATCTTTACCAATCCTTTTTTTGGAATTAGCATAACGCCTGAAGCCGATAAATTGAACCGACCCTTTGAATATGTAGCCAGTGTATCCGGAGGTTTAAAAATTTATAATAATAATGATGCTGGAAATCCTATACTCCTTTCAACCATTCCAAAATCCAATTTAGGTAATTTGGATGTCATTAATTTATATCAGGATAGTATATGGTTGTACGTGTGCTTGGGGAATATTTGGGATACCACTGAAATGGCTGGACTTGCCATAATAGATGTTACTAATCCATCTTCTCCGCAAATTATGGACTATTATATTTATCCAGGATTGACAGGAGGATCTGGGGCTGTAGCTATCCAGGGCCCTTACGCTTATTTAGCAGCAAATAAAAATGGACTCATCATTTTAGATATTAGTAATAAAAATAAAATTCAATTCAAGAGTAAGTTAATACTAGATCAACATTTTCCACATTCCAAAATGGGCAGTCCTTCACTATATAATGCTCGTGGAATAGCACTCCAAGGTCATTTTGCATATGTATGTTTTGATAGAGGCGGCTTGAGAATTATAGACATTTCCGATGCTAATGCACCCATTCAAATCAATCAATATTGTTTCCCTGCTTTAATTGACAAAGCAACCGCATACAATAATATAATTATACATAATCATTTAGCTTTTGTAAGTATTGATTATTACGGAATAGAAATTTTAGATATATCAAATCCTAAGTCCATTGTTCAACTAGGTTGGTGGCATCCCAATTCCTGGGCAGAAGCCACTAATGATTTTAACATGTGGTCTAATTCAGCAGGTCATGCAAATGAATTGGCGTATGATCCTGATTGTAATATCATATATATTGCAGCTGGAAAATCCGATCTTGTAGCCATTGATGTTAGCGATCCTCAACATCCTCAAACATGCCAAACATACGGCACGCCTGACGACGATTACGGTACCTGGGGTTTAGACTTCTACAATCATAAAGTTCATATTGGATATATATGGTCTCCTGTTACGCCACCTCATTCCAATTATACTGGATATAAAATATTACAAACAAATTGCAGTACAACCAATATCAATACACCTTATACCAATAACCTGAGTTTCATTTATCCGAATCCAACTAATTCAACCATTAATTTTAAAGTTAATACCATATTTGAAAGCATACCACTTGAAATTTATAATCAATATGGACAGTTTGCTATTTCTAAAATACCTAATTTAATTCATTCAAATACCCTCCAACTCAATGTCACTGAACTTCATTGTGGTCTGTATTATTTTAAATATGGTTCTAAGATGGGAAGGTTTATAAAATATTAAATAATAATTCATGACCAAGAAAAAAATAATCATTGCAGGCGCCTCAGGAATGATCGGTGGAATTATACTAAGAAGTGCTATGATGTCAGATGATATTAGTCAAATAGTATCCCTAGTCCGCAAACCATCAGGCATAACACATCACAAATTAAAAGAAATCATATTACAGAATTTTACAAATTATTCTGAAATACAAGAACAACTTAAAGATTTTGATGCAGCTTATTTTTGTATAGGTGTGTATACCGGATCTGTACCAGACGATCAGTTTAAGATGATTACCGTAGACTATGCTAAAGCATTTATAGATGTAATAAAAGAACAAAGCCCCCATGCAAACTTTTGTTTTCTGAGTGGGGCTGGAGCTGACCTAAATGAAAAGAGTCGCCTTTCTTTTGCTTGTTATAAAGGCATGGCTGAAAATTATTTAATCCAGAAACAATTTAAGTATTGGTATATCTTCAGGCCAGCGTATATTTATCCGGTTGAGAAAAGACTTGAACCCAATTTTTCATATCGAATCATGCGAACACTATATCCAATAATAAAAATTATTTACCCACAAGGCGCTATTACATCTGAAGTTTTAGCTAATGCCATGTTTAAGGCTGGGATTTGTGGCAATGATCATTTGATATTAGAAAATCAGGATATTAAAACACTTCACTTTTCATAGAATTCAACCTAGTCCTATTCATAAATTTATGATCAAAAAAATAATTATACCTCGTACACGCTTCTATAATTCAATAAAGCATTTTAAATTTTTTGTGATTTTTACTTTGTTGTTTAGTTCCGTCCTTACAATAAACGCTCAGTTATGTAGCTGCACCATTCAGGAAGTTGAACAAAATAAGGTAACACCATGCAATGTAACTATAGGAAAAACTGTAACGGTGTCTACCACCTCTGAGATCAGAAATGCCATAAATCAAGCCAACGCCACTGGAGGTAACATAACCATCCTCATTGCAGATGGTTCTTACCAAATCGCTTCAAGCACCTCCTATCCGTACATCACCGGAAATAATATAGTCATTAGAAGTCTCTCCGGAAAGAGAGACCAAGTAATCCTTAGCGGTGGCGGAATGAAACCAACAAGTTCAACTGAAAATGTATTGGGCATTGCAGGAAATCATATTACTATAGCTGATTTAACCATTCAGGATTGTGGTAATCATGGAATTCAAGTCAGTGGTCATCATTTAATGGTTCATAATGTACATTTTAAAAATACCTATGAACAAATGTTGAAGGGCGCAACTGATGCAAACTACATTGATTCTGCTATTGTGCAATGTTCACTGTTTGAATATCCGAGTGGCATTGGACCTAATTATTATATTGGTGGTTTGGACATTCATAAAGGAACACATTGGACCGTACGAGATAATATGTTTAAAAACATTAAAAGTCCTTCTGGTTCAATTGCAGAACATGCGATTCATTTCTGGAATCAATCATCGGACAATCTGATCGAACGAAATTGGATTATTAATTGTGATCGGGGCATTGGATTTGGATTAGGTAATAGTCCAAGTCAAGGCGGACTCATTCGCAATAATATGATTTATAATGATGGCGGCGGGAATTTTTCAGATGTTGGCATTGGCTTAGAAAATTCCCCCAATACTAAAGTCTATAACAATACCATCTTCGTGGCATATCAAAATGCAATAGAATATCGATTTTCTGGAACAACAAATGTTGACATCAAAAATAATTTAACCAATAAATCAATTCGATCCAGAGATGGTGCCACCGGAACTGTTTCAAACAACTTAAGTAACGCTCAGTCAAATTGGTTTGTCAATACTTCTCAAGGAGATTTGCATCTGGCTACCAGTCTTTCAAATGTGGTAGACCAGGGGATTGATCTAATGCCTTACATAACAGATGATATAGACCAAAACAAACGACCACAAGGAATTAGTGCAGACATTGGAGCTGATGAATATGTAATTAAAACCAGTCAAGAAGATTTGATTTTTTCACCAGTCGATGTACAAGTTATTCCCAATCCATCTCATTCAGGAATATTCAAATTAGTTTCAAGTAATAAGTTGAATGATGGATCTTATACATTAAGTATTTATTCTTTATTTGGCAATCTATTATTTGAAACGAATATCGTTTTAAATCAAAATTCCATTGAATTTAATCTATCTACTTTTCCAAAAGCTTGCTATATTTTAAAAATAGAAAATTACAATACCATAATATCCCGTAAATTAATTATACAATAAAAAGTAGAATGTAATATGAGTTCCCATATTAATCATTAATATAAAAAATAAAATGCAACTTTTTAGAACTTTATCCATAGGGTGAAGTCTGTATTAGACGACAAATAATATTCATTGCACATGAAAGACCTCTTTTCAAAACAATCTGATCAATATGCTAAATTCAGGCCAACATATCCTGATGCTCTATTTGAATATTTAAATCAATTACCCATTCAAAAAAACAAGGCATGGGATTGTGGCACCGGAAATGGACAGATAGCAATATCATTAGCCTCCTCATTCAAAGAAGTCTATGCCACTGACATCAGTTTAAATCAACTGAATAATGCACCAGAATGTAAAAACATATATTACTCCCAACAAGCAGCAGAAAAAACCAATTTCGAACCAAACACCTTTGATTTAATTACGGTTGCTCAAGCCATCCACTGGTTTGATTTTGACAAATTTTATCAAGAAGTATTCAGAACTGCTAAACCCAATGCAATGATTGCAGTCATAGGTTATGGCGTACTGAATATTTCTCCCGAAATTGACCAGATCATTTACGATTTTTATGTAAATAGAATTGGTGAATATTGGGATGAAGAGCGAAAATTTATTGACCATCAATACCAAACAATACCCTTCCCTTTTGAAGAAAGGATTGCCCCCAAATTAAACATTTGCTTTGATTGGACACTCGATCAATTCATAGGATATCTAGAAACATGGTCCGCAGTAAAACATTATAAAAATTCGACTGGTGACAACCCACTTTCACTCATTCAAAATGAACTTGAAAAAACATGGGGTTTGGAACAATACAGAAAAGTTACTTTTCCATTATTTTTACGAGTAGGCCAAATCCATAAATAACCTAAGACAAATTGATTAAAATAGTTTCAATATGTTGTAAATTTGATTTTAACAATATCCTGGTCATTTCAATATGATCTTTTGATCACCGTATTATAGCTTAGGATTTGTTAATATTAAAAAATAAGTTTTATTCATTTAACTTGTATGATTTATGATCAAAGACCTAACTGAACTTGTTGAAGCTGGCATCATCTCTGATGAAACAGCCAACAAAATTCTCGAATTTTACCAGCATAAAAAAGACCAATCTAAAAACAAACTGAACATTGCTTTTGGAATACTAGGCGCGCTACTGGTTGGGTTGGGTATCATTATGATAGTTGCACATAATTGGGATGATTTATCTCGTGGCGTCAAAACTTGTTTTGCCTTTATTCCATTGATCATTGGTCAAGGATTCTGTGGGTATGCGTTATTTAAAAAACCAGGCAATATAACCTGGCGCGAAGCATCTTCAACTTTTCTATTCTTTGCCATTGGTTCCAGCATTTCCCTAGTTGGTCAGATTTATAATATGCATGGCAATTTAAGTCTATTTCTTTTAACATGGATGGTGCTTGGCTTACCTATTATCTATGTTATGCGTTCATCTCTAGTTTCCCAATTATATCTGTGTGGCATTACCTATTATGCTGCTGAAACTTGCTACTGGTCTTATCCAAACCATGAATCCTATTTATATTGGTTGTTACTTATTGCAGCACTGCCACATTATTATTCCATTTCTAAAAACAATCCTGATAGTAACTTCACACATTACCATCATTGGTTGGTTCCCCTTTCACTCACCATAACTTTAGGAACTATTGCATATCAAACAGAAGAACTAATCTTTGTTGCCTACATGAGCCTTTATAGTTTGTTTTCAATCATTGGACATCTAGACTATTTCAAAAATCAAAAAATAAGAAATAACGGATATCTTATTCTTGGAGCCCTAGGCACCATTTCGATATTATTTGTTTTAAGTTATGATTGGTACTGGGAACAATTAAGAACCAAGAACATATCCATACATCAAATTTTAGGCTCCGTAGAATTCATAGCCACATTGATCATTTCAATCATCGCATTAGGTTTACTTTATATGGAAAAAAGAAATAAAACGATGCGTGATATCAACCCATTTGAAATCACATTCGTTCTATTCATTCTTCTCTTTATTCTAGGTTTCGTGTCTTATATATCTGTATTGTTGGTTAATATTTTGATCCTCATTATTGGGGTCATTACCATTAGAAACGGATCCAAAATGGGACACTTGGGAGTATTGAATTTTGGATTACTTATCATTATGGTCCTAATAGGCTGCAAGTTTGTTGATTTAAATTTAGACTTTGTAACCAAAGGAATATTATTTATATTACTTGGTGTTGGATTTTTTATTACCAATTATTTAATGCTTAAAAAAAGAAAATCTCATGAATCAAAATAAATGGATCACCATAGGCTTCATACTCATGGTAGCCGTGCAATTAGTTGTTCCTGCGAGTATGATTTATAATGCCGAAGCCATCATTGCAAAAGGAACTGAATATAAATTCATAACGACACCCATTGATCCTACTGATCCTTTCCGGGGTAAATACATTACGCTCAGTTACCGTGAAAATAGATTCCAAATCTACAATCCAGAAGAATGGGCAGTCAATGAAATCGTTTTTGTTACATTAACAACTGATGAAAACGGTTATGCAAAAATTAGTTCAGTATCTAAAGAGATACCTACTGATCACCTAGATTTTGTAAAGGCCAAAGTGTCTAATGTTACTAATATGGAAAATGAAGATAATTACTTGACCATTACTTATCCATTCGATCGGTATTACATGGAGGAATCAAAAGCCAGCGATGCCGAAAGACTCTATCTGGAATCCTTACGCGACACCAACCTGATTACTTATGGATTGGTAAATATAAAAGCAGGTGAGGCCGTACTTAAAGATGTAATGATCGATGGCAAGTCTATCAAAGAAATCGTTTTAAATAATCGGGATACATTGAATAAGTAAAATTTTAATTAATATGAATCAATTCATATTAATTAAAATTTTTGCCGGATGTAAATATAAAAATGACTGTACATATAAAATCTAAAATAATTGTCAAATAGTTAAATAAACGATTATAATGAAAGTTTATATTTGATTAAAATTCGTAAAAAAATATGAGTCTTCAAGATCAAATCATCATTTCTTGTTAATTGTTAAATTTTAAATTACTCGACAATTTTTGAATTCATATCTACTCCTCCGCTAACACAATAATTCTATCTTCTTTACTAAATTGTAATTCCTTCGATTTAGCAGGGTTTAAAACAATGCCATAAGCATGTTGACTATCATGCGCCCATTCAGATTTTCTATAACCTATAGCAATTTGACCTTTCCGCTTAGCACTTTCCAGAACGGTGTAAAAATTAACTTGTTCGCCTGCCTTAATATACTCACTCATAGGCTTCAAATAGATTTCACTACCTGTTGCTGAAAATAAATCTTCAAAAACACGCATTAAATATTTGTTTTCTGAAATCTGAGCCATTAATAAACTTATCAAATTATCACTAACGATAAAATCATCAGCCTTGGTAACTTCAGCTAATTCCCTATTTCTCAAACTCAACATTTCGCTTACGATCTTCATGTCTTTTCCGGTTTCTTCTGAAATTCGGCGTATATGCAATAATGAAATTAAAGTATGAGCATCTGCATCTTCAAGTTCCATTTCATCTTTATAACTCAATAACTGGATACTATCAAAAGATGTTATATCCAACCCATCGATAACTGATCGGGACGTGGTATCATCGTGTTGAAATTCTAAGCTAATATTCTTAAGGCTTACAGATATTTGATTTATGGTATCTTGGACATAATCATAATGGGATACTACTTTCATATATGAATTGGGACCCACATAATGATCCATTTCCTGAATAATGATGGCGGCACGCTCATTCCAACCCAATAATAAGATCCGTTCAGCTTGAATTTGTTTTGAATGAATATCAACTATTGCTAGATCATTGATTGCATAATTTGGATTTGTGGTTGTTGATATGGTATCATCATCTTCAGAAATGGTTATCAATTGATCTCCTTGTTGAATGACATAATCCATCGGCGGATTTATTTTAACCTGTTCGTTTTTATATTGTAGGCCAATGACCAATGAATCTTCATAATTAAAAATAACTTCTCCAAAAGTTTTTCCAATTAAACTGTTCTCATGTTTAAAATAGATTTCATCACCATTAAAATCCAATAATTCTGTAAGAACAATACTTAATCCACTTTGCCGGGAAGTTTGCACCATAATCCTTCCTATAATGTCATCGGTTAAAATTAATTCAACTTCATCTTTACCGACCATTCTTGCAACTTCCAGATTTTTTTTATCCTTTATTTCGGCAACAATGTGGTATGGCGTCGACCTTCGATTGGGACTATTGGTAAGTGCTAAAATGGTTTTAATAACCAAAGGATCAGAATTTCCACTATCCATAGCTAAAACAATGATAGCCTTTGATTCCGATGGATTTGAAATCGCTAAATCCGTCAAGTCATTTGGGATTCCTCTCCTACATATTATTTTTGTATTTTTAAAGTCATCTATTTTATTTCTGATCTCGTCTTCCATCTCGACCTTATCATTATCTGCTAAAATGACAATACAAGTTTTTTTCTTATTTTCATTTGCAAGAATCAGTTCGGATAGTATTGGAAAAATTTTTGTGGACCATCCTAAAATAAGAATATGATTGGATTCGATAACAAAACTCTTCCCTTTACGCAATTCATCCAACATACCTTCTATACCGCTAGACAACACACCAATTAAAGTGGAAATAATAAAAATACCACCTAGCGTAACAATAAAGGCTACAATACGAAATCCCCAACCAGCATCTCCGCCCATAGTTCCTGAATCCAATGTTCGCATTAAACTTTGCCAGACTCCTTCAATAAAATTCATAGGCTCAGATCCTTCTGGTGTAATTTGAAAAAGTGCCAACACGGCACCTGCTGTGACCACAACAATACATGACAATATGGCCAATAATGCAATCATAGCTATTGGTCCCTTGCTCATTAATTGATCAAACTTGTAACGGATTCTTTGACTAAAAGAAATTGGTTTCATTTTAATTGTTAGTTTGTTTTATTTAATTTTGAATGGATAAAATTTGACAACAACTTATTTTTTTATATCCCGTTATGGTCTCTAAAGGCACTTTCTATTTTTTGTTCGATTATAATCAGATACCCATAAATAATTTTCAATATAATACTTTTATTAAAAATTCAATTACAATCTAATCCGAGTATAAACCGTAGTATCCAGTAATAAAGTATCACCCAGTATTGCCATTTTATATGTAACCAATCTATTCAAATCAACACGATCCAAGGTCAATTGATCTTGTTTCAGTTTCCAACTACCCTGCCACATCGTAGCTTCACCATCAGGACCTTGTATATGCAATCTGCCATCTGTGAAAAAATCAAAAGTGATGTTGTTAGATTTTGTTTCCCATCCGTATGTGCCTTCGATAGAATATAAAAAGAGTTTCAATTCATCTTCATTTAATTTAGGATCCAATTTTACAATAATTGAAGTATCCATTTTAACATCTTCAGTGCTGACTTGCTTTGGCGAATTGCTTGTGCATGATACAGTGAAGAACACAAACGTAAATGAGGTAAGCCTGATTATAAATTTCATTTTAACAATTATTTTGAATTGAATAATTAATTGAATTAATCTTGAATTTTACATTCTGTAAGCCCATTTTTTACCAATAGATTTGATTCTCTTATTCAAAGAAATTGAATTGTTTTTTTTAAAAATTAAAGAAATGAGTCATTTTGAAATATGTGTTTATTAAATTAATTTTTCATTTCTTCAACTGGTAAATACACTGGATCCAATATGGTGAATTCTTTCATAATAAAAAAGTCACTTCCTTTAATGCTATTATGCTCAAAAATAAGTTGATGCTTTTTTAGAAGTTGTTCTAATTTAGAATTCCTTTCATGTTGATTTAAATGCAAATAAGCAGAATAACTATGATCCTTTGATCTATTAATAAGTCCGGAATAATCATTATAATATACAGCATTAAACAAAGTATCAGGACTATTCCACTTGATCTGCCAATAGGATTCCTGATCAGATTCACCCGGAATGATTTTTTGTAAAGTCACCTGTTGCAAATCCAATTGTACATAACCCAATTTAGTTTTTGCACAATAACAACTACTTATAATTAAAGATCCGAGGGCTATAATAAATGCCCATTTAAATGCACTTAACATCTTGGTTATTGATGAATCATTAATTTGGTTCTATATTGAAACCCATTGGTATTTATGGTTAGAAAATAGATTCCGGATTTTAAATTCACCTGCAGATTATTTGTATGTGTATGAAGTTGGGTCATAAATAATTCTTTTCCCTCCATAGAGTGAATTTTTAATATGGATTTGTCAAGTGAATTTCCAGAATGAATTTCAAAAGTTCCGGAATTAGGATTGGGCCAAATGGTAATATCATCATAAACGATTTGATCTTTAGTAGCAACCACTATAAGTTGATAACAATCAGAAATGATAGTACAGGCATTTCTTTTGATTTCAACAGCATAGTTTCCGGATTGATTTAATGTGAGACTTCGTTTTGTTTGACCCGGAATAATGGCAAGCTGATTATTGCAATCCAACCATTGATAAGAACTAGCATTAGCTTCTTCTGCTTTTAAAGTATTGTTCTCATAGATAACGGTAGAGATTGGATCCTGATCTATAGTTATTCGGTAATTGATTATACTGTCACATCCATACTGATCTTGATAAGTTCTTTTATAAGTTCCTGATGTATTGATAGTATCATTCTGTATTACATATGAATTGCATGCCCTAATATTCACATTAGCTGTAGAACTTTTGCAAGCGCCCTGTTTGTACATGTATGTATAAGTCTCCGTGGTATCCTTTTCTTCTCCTATGGTATAAACTTTGAAATAAACGGTTTGATTCAAGGCATTAGGTGGAATTGCTGCAATCGTATTCCATAAATTATTGGAATATGTAAGTTCTATTCTCTGATCTAATGATTTAGTATCATGGGACCACAGTAAATAGACTTGAGTTAATTTTTTTGAATATTCTATATCAGCCATTATTTTCATGGGTTCATTTCTTGGAACTAATCCAGTAGTTGTAAGTTTAAAGCTAGGAAGCACCGTATTAATTTTTGGATAGGATAGTCTGTCGATTAAGTCCACTTCCCACAATCCTCTGCCCCAGGTTGCCGCCTTCAAGGTATTAGATCCATTATGTATTTCCAAATCTCTTACAGTTGCATTGGGCAATAGCTCATTGTATAATCGCCAGGTGGTATCAGACATAGCTTTTACAAATAAACCAATTTCAGCACCTACATAAATATTTCGATTACTAGTGTGATCTATAGCTAAAGTTCTAATGGGCATGTTTCCCAAATTTGCTGTGATATTAATCCATGTACGCCCAAGATTGTGAGAAATATAAATTTTCTTATTATCGGCTTCATATCGTTCAAAACAAACTAAAATAGTCGAATCTACATTGGGATCGAATATCACATCTGCAATGGCATATGAAGGAAGACCATTGAATATAGATTTCCAAGTCAAACCTTTGTCAGTACTCAAATTTAATCTTGCATTTTGAGCTACAACCATGATGTCACTGTTATTTTCTGCAATGGCAGCATGTCTAATGACACCTATATTCGGGTTACTCAAATATTTCCAACTTCCTTCTTCTCCAAATCGATTGCTTATAAATACACTATCTGAAAAATGATAAACATTCATATGATCTGATGGGTCCATAACTAAAGGGGCAATCCAATCTGCTTGTGTACTTCCCGATTGAGGATTGGAAGAACCAAGACGGGTTTCGCCACCATCTAGTGTATATACTCTGGATCCATATTGCCAACTGCCCATCATGATACTTTTTTCTAAAGGATGCACTACAGCTTCCATTCCATCTCCTCCGTTCCATTCCAACCACCCTTGTTCATCGAGTATACTTGTGCCATTATCCTGAGATCCACCTATATGTATTTTACGATCGGATTGGCTAATTCCAATTCTATAAAATTCACGAACTCCGGTCCCATTATTTAATCGCTCCCACGTAGCTCCATTGTCATAGCTTCTAGATAAATAACCATCCGTTCCAATATAAAAAACACCATCAATACATTTTGCAGCTCGTAAGTCAGCATGAGTATAGGTATCATCAGGTTCTACGGTGTTCCATCGATTAATTTCAACAAAATTAAGTCCACCATTACTTGATCCTTCTAAATTTAAATATCCGGAAACCATGTGTAAGGTATCTTGATCAGAAATGGCAAAATTCCCGATACTATTATTTGACATAACACCAATCTTTTCAAACACCAATCCTTTGTTTACCGATTTATAAATAAATTTATCATTGGTACTTGCGAAATATAGATTATTGGGTTGAGCAGGAGTAACATCAATGTAGCCAGCGATATTTTTACTCAAGTCAAATCCTGGCATTGGAGCAGATTGAAAAAATGTTTTACCCGCATTTATCGAAAGTGTAATCGTTCCTTTAACACTCGGCGTGGTATTCATTAAATACATAGCGTTGGAATCCGTAGGATGAAATGCTATTTCAGTAATATTTGCTCCCGATAACAATAACGTCTGAGTTTTTAAATTATCAGAGGATCTGTAGAGACCTTTGTTTGTTCCAATAAAAACCAAATCTTTTATCAATGGGTGATATCGAATCACATTTACAGCCACATTAGTTCCCAAACCACCAAAACCATTTGATGGATTTAATATTGTTGCTTCCCATTTGAGTCCTGAATCTATACTTCGATAAATGCCATGAGAATATCCATTAGCAGCATTTCGCACATTGATCAAAATTTCATTAAACCGGTCAGGAACAGCAGCCATAGTATTCACACCGGTTGCAGTCAGAAAATCTGTGGTATTCAACCAATGCTTTCCGCCATCCAAGGTTTTCCAAAATCCGCCGCTTCTCGAACCTAAATAGATTTCATCTGTATTGGATCTATTGACTTCAAAGCATTCTATTCTTCCAATACCGGGATTGTATCCTTCAGTTATCCGATCTGCACTGTAAGGTCCCAGATCCTTCCATGCCGGATTAACAGAACGATAAGGCTGATTCTTTTTAAACGACTGAAATATTTTTGCACCTAAGAGTGGATCGACATGCTGACGATCTCCATCCGGAAAATATTTACCCTCATTTTCACTCTTCCAACGCATGAATTCATTCCATCCCGAACCTTTTTTAAACCGATCTATAGTTGAGAAATACTGCTCAGCCATATCACAAACTTCATAGAAATTAATATTGGCATCGTACATGGCTTGTTTGTAGGCTTCTTGACCATAAGGATATCCTATGAAGATCAAAAAAAATAGTCCGACCAATTTACACTTCATATTTTCAAGAATCATGATTTATCTATTTTGTGCGCAAAGATAGGTCAAATTATTACCTTATATCAGCCTTTATCCATTTTTGAAATAAAAAGTAAGAATCTGAGTAAGCAATTTAGAAGATTATTTTAGACTAAAACAATAAAATGAAATAAAACTATTCATAATTAAATAAAGTAGATTCAATTCATTGTAACAATAGACTTTATTTATTTTCTGGCAAAGTCAAATAGTCAGGAATTTCAATAGGTGATCTCGTTTCTAAATTGGAATTAAACATATCCGTCTGTAGTCTCCATTTATTTTTTTCTTTTCGATAAATGGCTATAAATTTACCGATATCAAGAATTTCCATCTGTGCATTCTTCATCACATATTTACCCTGAGAAATTAAAAGATCACCCGACTGTTCGATATCTATTAATTGCAATTCTAGTTTATGCAAGCCTCTCAATGAGACGGTCCTCCAAAAAGTAGTAATAGCCTCACGTCCCATCACAGGAGGTGCTCCAGGCGGATATATTACTCCCGCCGAAATATAAACATTGGCTACACTATCCCATTTCTGGTTGTTGATTAATCGAACCAACTCATTTTCAACTTCAATGACTTGTACTCTTGATTTGAGATACGTAGTGCCTTTATTATCCATAGGCAAAATGACCCCTGAACCTCGATATTCAATGGTTGTGTCATTCGGCCATTTATTGATTAAAAATTGTTCTACGGCAGAAAAAAACGCTTCAGGTTCGTCAATGTGTGGCATATGTGCTGAAGCTTTAAATTTCAATAATTTATTGTTAGATAAACTGTTACTCCATTGTTGAAATGATTCATAAGGAATTTCATCTTTCTCACCGCCAAATATCAATACTCGAGATTTTACTTTTGTTAATCGACTAGCAATATCCCAATTACCTAATGATTTGAAGAGATTATAACTATATGGGCTTAATAAATTGGCTTGATTACAATTGCAAATATTGCCCCATGCATTTCTGGCATGGGCATAGGTCGGAAATTGACCTCGTGCCCATAAAGCATAATAATCCCAACATGCTTTTATGGAATCTACAGGTGATGACCGGTATTTTTTTCGATTTTGCCTTAGAATAAATAATGATGTGCTATCATGTTTTTTATCTGTATTATAATTAGCCATCCAAGAGGCTAACAGCGGCAATGGAGATATTAAAATCATAGATTGAATGTTCTCTGGGTAGAGACTGGCATAATAACCACAAATTAGACCTCCTGTGGAATGTCCAAGTAAATTGATCTTTTGTATTCGAAAATGTTTGCGGATGGCTTCAATATCTTGAATGATTCTTTGAATGTTATATCTAGCAGTATCCTCAATGATTGACGAATAACCTGCCCCAGCTTGATCAAAAAACAGCAAGATATGATGTGCTGCAAGTGGAGTAAGATCCGGAATGAGATAACTAGAACCAAAACTAGTTCCTCCATGAATCACCAGAATGGTATCCTTCCCTTCACCCAAAATTTGATAATGCAATCTAACGTAATCATTGGTTTGAATAAAACCCTCTGATTTTTTCAAACGAATGGTTTGTCCAAATGAAATATCAATATAAAATACAATTAGGCATAGACAACTCAAAACTTTGAATATGATGGAATAATACATTTTCATTTGGGTATTTTTTGATAAATGGATGGATCGATAAAAAATAAAAATTCCTTTCGAAAAGTGACTCAATATATAAGTTAATTCACTTTTATTTAAAAAAATTTATACCTTATGGGTTCTAAATATAATAGTACCTTAGTGGCAAATAATCCACATCCTTAAATTTATGAAATATCTTCCACTCTTTATTAGTTTGTTAATTTTGAGCTTAGTATCATGCCATTCCAGTAAAAAATCTTTAAACAAAAAATCAAACGTTGAAGATTTTGAATCCTTTTATACGAAATTTCACAAAGATGAATCATTCCAAATGTCCCGGATTAAATTTCCATTACAAGGCAAGATGGTTGATGAATCCGGTGATACCAAATGGACCAAACAAAATTGGCTCATGATGAAAGTTAAAATCTATGACATTGACAAAAAAAAATATAAAGTAGAATATAAAAAATCAAAATCCACTTTCTATCAAAAATTCTGGATCGAAGGTTCTGGCTTTGGTGCTGAGTACCGCTTTGAATTATTGAATAATAAATGGTACCTGGTGTATGCCCTGGACCAGAACTTATAATTTTAAATCCAATTTGTAAACTTCCTTTAAGCGTTAACTTATCGTCTTGGTTTCCCGATATTCAATAATGAATTACAATCTTAAAAATTCCAAAAACATTGGGTTATGGAATTTAACAAATTAAATTACTTAAATATTACTTCACAGTATAATTGAATATCGCCATGCATTGGTTGAAATCAGTGGCTGTAACACTGTATGTTCCCGGACCGGGTATAATAACAGTAGTGGCACTGCCTAAGCCATTGGACCAATTATACTTAATTGGTGCTGTACCACCATTTGGTTGAACCGACAAATCTTCTACTCCATCATAAGTAACCTGAATAGAAAAAGAATGACAATCTGCTTTTTTGGTACACGTAAATGCTTTACAGATAAAAAAAACAGCTAAAAGCAGTAATTTAATTTGAATAGATTTCATATGCATTGGTTTATTGTTTTAACGAATTAATTGTTGTCCTTTATTAATCAAATATTTTATTACATTACATTAAATTTTTAATTAATATAAAATAATTTTTGATCCTAAATGAAGTTTATTTCTGAGTGATGTATTTACAAATTTAAAACTATCCTTACAATTATACTCATTTTACCTAACAAATGTTTACATTATCCATTCACCTTCCCCAACCATTTATGGATCGCCATCAGACGCCAAACCAATTTAGCATGAGCATCATTTCCATGTTGATAGTCCTGAACTATTTTCTTGGCTTTAGCAATATCTAAGAAATCAAGATTTTTATAATCCAAATTTAAATGATGCGCTAATTGTTGACGCAACCAAGTGGATTCTCCGGGAGTGACGAAACCTTTTTTATCTTTTCTGTTGTAAATGGCTTCGGGTAGTTCTTGTTTTAAAGATTCACGAAGTATATATTTAGAAACACCCTCATGATACTTGGAGTCGGCGTTGAGAGAAAATGCGAATTCAACGAGTCGGTGGTCCAGAAAAGGCACCCGACTTTCAATAGAAAATGCCATTGAATTTCGATCTTCGAATTGCAGTAAATTGGGTAGTGAACTGACTTGCATTTGGAGCTTGAGTTGTTCCTGAAACGCCGATTTATTATAACTAGATGATTGTATAACGGTCTGTTTTTCTAATGGAAGAAAAGGCAAATTGTATTTATACTCTAATGCTAATAATTCACTCGGTAAAAATATGGAACAAGCAAAAGATTTTTTAAAAAGTGATAGCGCCGATACCCGATCAACTGAATGATTAATTTTTTTTGCAAATTTGAAATAATTCAGCCATTTGCCTTGCTTCAACAAATCACCGCCCAATGCAAATCGAGTATGTTTGTAGCCAGCTAAATATTCATCACTACCCTGTCCATCCAAAACAACAGTGATATTCTGTTGATGGATAAAACGCATTAAAAAATATTGCGAAATATATGAAC
>Ga0138256_10001414_pt1 | contig 25899 bp, 19 predicted proteins | sample KNB2016incub_MG_FD_105486 | JGI IMG/M metagenome (GOLD analysis project Ga0138256, IMG submission 105486) | Active sludge microbial communities from wastewater in Klosterneuburg, Austria - KNB2014incub_MG | ecosystem: Engineered > WWTP > Activated sludge > Unclassified | place: Austria...
CGGACGATTATCAGAACGATGGCACACATCCATCCACGATCGGTCGCGCGAAAGTGGCCGCACTGCTCCTGGACTTCTTTACCACCGACAGCACCACATGCAGTTGGTTCCTGAACGACTGCGGCATAAGCACCGGTGTTGCGGAAGTGGAAGGACCATCACTGTCCGTGTTCCCGAACCCCGCCATCTCCACCATGACCATCAGCGGACTGCCACCTGGTGCATCGGTCATCGCTGTGTACGACGGCAGTGGGCGCCGCGTACTCGGGGCATCGCTCAACACGGCAGGCCATGTGATCGATGTGGCCGCGCTCTCTTCCGGCGTTTACCAACTGGTGGTGTATGGTGAACGCATCCGCACCGCACGCTTCGTGATCGCGCAACGCTGAAGGTTCGAATAGGACCGGGCTGTGCCATTGCACAGGCTCCGCCGGTTCAGCGTGCCAGCGGTGCTCCGCATGCTCGATCTTGAAGGGCTTCGCAGCATGATCGGCAAGGTCCTTTTGATAGCGGCGGTAGCGTCGCTCGCAGCCCGTGGTTATGCCGAACTTGATGCGCGCATCCACCACAAGGATGCAGAAGAGGAAGGGTTTCCCGCAAGGGCGGGACAGGCGTGCTGGGCCCGGGTTGAGGGTTGGTGAACACATTCCACAGCGACCGCGACCCGATCCTGGAGAATATCGGCGGGAGTGTGCCGACGAATACGCGGGTGGGGCAGTTGCCGTAGGTGCCTATACCAACCCCTCCCTCAACGCCAAGCTCACGGCGCTGGCTGCGGACTTCACCTGCAACTTCTCGTAGATGTGGCTCACGTGGGTGTTCACTGTGGCGTAGGAGATGCCGCAATGTTCGGCGATCAGCTTGTAGCTGTAGCCATCCACCAGGAGCTTCAGGATCTCCGTTTCGCGTTCGGTAAGGCTGAAATCGTTCGTGCTGGTCCGGGCGCCCTTGTGCGCAGCCAACCTCAACACCTTCTTGGCCACGGCGGGCGTCATGGGTGCGCCGCCATTCACCACTTCCACAATACCATCCAACAATTCCGTGGGTGAGGTCTGTTTGAGCAGGTAGCCATCCGCCCCGGCCAGAATGGCCTCGAAGATCTTCCCGCTGTCCTCGAACACCGTTTGCATGAGGATCCTGATGTCCTTGAATTGGGAGCGGATGCGTTTCACACCCTCTATGCCATCCACATGCGGCATATCAATGTCCATGAGCACCACATCCGGTACGGTGGTGGTCACGTGCTGCAACACATCCCGACAATCGGCCCAGACGCCCACGCATTCCATGGTCCCGCAGGAATCGATGAGCAGTTTCAGCCCATCGCGGCGGTTGGCATTGTCATCGAATACGGCCACGCGAATGTTCACGGGACGAAACTAGGGGGCACCCTTCCCGTCGGGCATCATTGGTTCCATGGATATTGACCGTTTGCCGGACCGGGAGCGCAAGGTGATGGTGGTGCCCTGTCCGATCCGCGAGCGCACCACGAGTTCAGCGTTCATGTCCGCCGCACGCTTCCGCATGTTCCGCAGGCCATTGCCACCTCCGTTCCGCTCGGGCATCCGGTCCGGATCGAAGCCTCGTCCATCATCCACCACGGACAGCACGAGGTCCGCTCCTTCCCGGACCAGGGTTACGCGCAGGTTGGCACATCCGGCATACTTCACCGCGTTGTTCACGGCTTCCTTGAAGAGGAGGTACAGGTTCTTCCGCCGGTCCATACCCAGTTCCAGGGATCCCAACCCGGCTTGCGTGTGGAAGTGCAGCAAGCATTCACCGGCCTCAGCCATGCGCACCGCGTACGCGCGCATGCGTTGCACCACGTGTTCCAAGTCATCGTTCTCCGCATTCACGGCCCATACGATATCGTTCATGGACTCCATCATCGCCGTGGTGCTTTCGGTGATGCGGCCCAGCATCTCGGTGGCCTCGGGCACGCGGTCCCCGGTGCGCTTCCGGGCCACACTGCTGTACAGGGCCACACTGCTCAAGGTTGATCCGATCTCATCATGCAGGTCCCGTGCGATGCGATCACGGACCATGACGATCTCCAAGGCTTTCAACAAGCGATAGCGGTAGAAGGCATACAAGGCGGCCATGCAGACCAGAAAGACAAGGGTGCGGAACCACCAGGTACCCCTCCAGGGTGGTGTGATCAACAGATCGATGGATGCGCCTTGCTCATCCCACACGCCATCGCTGTTGCGCCCTTGCACCCGGAAACGGTAGCGGCCGGGATCCAGGTTCGTGAAGGTGGCATCGTGGCCGGTCCCGTTCTCGATCCAATTCGTGTTCAGGCCTTCCAGGATGAACCGGAATTCGTTCTGGCCGGGGGAGGAAAGATCCATGTTCGCGAACTCGAAGGTGATCATCCGCTCACTGTACGGAAGTTCCAACTCCTCCAGCCGGTGGATCGGTATCGGTAGAAAGGTCGCGTGGTCGGAAACGGTGATCGGTTTGTTCAACAACTTCAGCCGCGTGATCAACGTCGGTGATCCTCCATGGATCTGGTAGAAATCCTCCGGGTCGAACCAGGTGATGCCTTCCATGCCTCCGAAGTAGAGGCGCCCATCCGCGCTCCGCTCGGCGCTGTACCGGTTGAACTCATTGCCCGCGATGCCATCGGACCGGGTGTAGGATTTCTTCTGGCCGGTGCGCGGGTCGGATCGGCAAAGACCTTGGTTGGTGCTGATCCAGAGGTTGTGCTGTGTGTCCGGCAGGATCCCATAGATCACATCGTTCGGTAGGCCCTGCCGAGTGGTGGTGTGCCGATCACACCGCCCGGACCGCATTTCCATCCGCACCATGCCCTTGCCATTGGTCCCCACCCAGATGTAGCGCGCCGGTTCATCCGGGTCGAAGCAAAGGGAGAACACCATGTCCTCCGGAAGCGATGTGCTGTCCGCAGCATCGTGGTGGAAGTGCCGCCACCGTTCGGATCGCGGTTCGAAGGTGAAGACCCCTTGCCCGGTGGCCATCCACAGTGAGCCATCCGTTGCGATCCGCCAGCATGCGATCTCCCGGTAAGTGCCGGTCTTGATCGGGCCGGGAAAATCAAATACGCCTGTTCTGGTGCCCGACCGGGTATCGTAGCGCAGCAGTTGGTGCGCGGCAAGGGTGGGGTCCGTCGCGTTGATGACCCAGAGGTCGTGGCCCAGGCCATGGAACGTGGATACGACCGCATCCCTTGGATCATCCGTTCTCTGCGTGACCTCTTCTTTCCGATGATCATACTGCCAGAGGTGTGTCGGGAAGTCACCGGTCCACCCGCCGAACCAGAGATCGCCGGCCGGGTCCCGGGCACCCGTGAACCAAGCGGCCGCGACGCCTTTTCGCTCCATGGCCTTGAACGTGGGGTCGCGTTCCAGCACACCACCTGCGGTATTCAATCGGACAAGATCCGACATGTCCATAAGGACCTCTCCTTCCGGATCGGTTCGCACGATGGTCGCGTGGTTCAAGGGTTCACCATCCAGCGGCAGACGGTGGAAGCGTTCGGTGCGAAGCGGGTATTTCACCACGCCGTACCCGGGCGTCCCAGCCCAGATGTTCCCGGTACGGTCCATCAACCAGCAATAGACCCCTTCACGTGGAAGATATCCGCCCCTGGACAAGACCGGCCGGAGGTATTCCAACCGCCCTGGAACAAGGTCCATCCGGAACCAGATGTCGCCCGGGCCTTTGCCCCACAAGCGCTCCTGATCATCAATGAGCAGTCCCCCACCCCGCAATTGCAATTCCGGCAAGTGCAAAGTGTCCAGAACGGTATGTCGCTTCGCGTCGAACACCACCGCGTTGCGCTCCCAGATCAGTAGCATGTGGTCCGCCTTGGCATGGTACATCAGGCCCGGAGGGAACTCGACCTCCTTCCAAGGCCATGGCACGGTCCAGTTCAGGCGTTCGGTGAACCGTCCATTCCTCCGTTCCCAAACGGTGAGCACCTCCTGATCAAGGAGCCATAACTCACCGCTTGGTGTGGTGCACAGTTCCCGCAACCGTGTGACGTTCAGTTCCGGATACACGGCGGTAGCCGGGCGCAAGAGCGCCGCTTCCCGCGCATGGCCGACCGCATCGGGTAGGACGAGCAAGGCGCCTCCGAACTCATGCACCCAGATATCACCGGTCGCATCCTCCCGGATGCTCACCACCCCGCCCATCCTGTTCAGGATGGGATCAACGCGAATGTGCCGGAAGTGACCGGTTCGCGGGTCGTACCGGTCCAATCCATTGCTTTCCGTTCCCACCCACAGGAAGCCATCGGCATCCGCGTGAAGTGCGGTGATATGGTCGCCCGTGATACTGGTGCTATCCCCCGGCACATTGCGGAATACCCGGAACTCATACCCGTCATAGCGCGTCAGGCCGTCCTTGGTACCGAACCAGAGGAAACCATCGGCATCCTGCTCGATCGCAGCGACCAATCCTTGCGGGAGGCCATCGTCCACCGTGAGCAGATCGGCCACCACCCGGGGTGCGAGCGAAGGATCCTGTGCCCGGACCAGAAGGCTGGTCACTGATAGTAGGACGAACAAGGAACGCATGGTGGTGGCGGAAGATAGCAGGACCGCCCATACGCAGAGCCGTACCGGCAAAGCCCTGGGATCATCATTGGTCGCAGGTACTGATCCACTAGTTCCAATGATTGACGGGCCAAGCACCATGGGATTGATTTGCCTCCGACAAAACACCGCCACGCAAATGACCACCCGGATCCTCAGCCTCCTTCTGATACTATGGACCACTACAGGTACCGCGTTCGCCCAACAGCCGGTCAAGCATGCGACCGCGGAACCGCCTGAAGGATACCGGCAGGCCGCTTCGGAGAACGGTCGCTTCGACTTCAAGCAGGTGGTGGATGTGGCCTATGGCTCCAACGGCCATTTCGTATACAAGAAGGGCGTATCGGGTGTGATCATCTTCAACAACGCGTCCTTCGGCGACCCCCGGCCCGGCTATCCGAAATATGGCTTCTACCGCTTGCCCAGCACACCGGAAACCGCGCAACCGGCAAGCGCGGAGGAAGTGAAGCTACCCGAAGGTGTTCGTGGCCGGATGTACTTCCGGTACAAGGACCAAGTGACCTATGCAGAAGAGTTCAATGACGCACGGTTGCGGGCAGGTGACCGCGTGTATGTGATCCCCGGGCAATCTGTGAAGGATGAATTCCTGGAGAAGCGCATGGGCCAGGACCGGAGCGGGAGCACCTTCTTCGGGAAGACCGGGATCACCTTCGACCCGAAAGCACCGAAGGTGTGCGGCCGCACCTTCCGCGTGGCGTCCGTTGATGCGGAAAAGCGCACGATCCGGTTCACTGAACCCTTCCCGGAGAACATCAGCAATGCTTGGAACAACTCCTTCGTATTCGAAGTGATCCTGGTGCGATGAACCCATTGTCCCAGCGAACACGCATCACTCCCAAACCCTACCTACCATGAACTTCAAACCTCTCTCGTTCGCGATCTGTGCAGCCATGTGCTTCTTGTCAGCCAGGGCACAGCAGGTCACGTTCTACGCTGATGCCAACTACTCCGGAAGATCAATGGCGTTGAGCGCCAGCACCCCGTGGGTCGGCGACGAGTGGAACGATAAGATCAGCTCGATCCGCGTACCCGCAGGCATGCAAGTGGAGTTGTTCTGGGATATGAACTACAAAGGCATTTCCAAGATCATCACAGCAGACATGGCATTCGTCGGGAGTGATTGGAACGATAAAGCCTCTTCCATCAAGATCACCCGGTTGGATCGACCCGGAACACCATCCGCCGGAGCACCCAAGCCAAGGCCGACACAACCATTCTCTTCCGGACAGGCCCAGTACTCCCCCTTTCCGAATGTCAATGGGCAGGGTTCGCCCAAGCCAGCACCTGAGGCTACCATACCGAATGGCCCCCAAGGCACCATGTACTTCCGGTACACGGACCAGATCCAATGCTCAGGCGATATCGCGTCGCAGATGCATCCCGGTGATCGGATCTACGTGCTTCCCGGCCAAACCGTGCCGCGAACGGAGGGCATGAGCTTCGACCCGAACGCGCCCAAGGTGTGCGGGCAGACCTTCATTGTGGCCAGTGTGGACCGCAACCAGGTGCATTTCACGCAACCACTCACCGAGATGATGCGCGACAGGAACAACGGATCCTTCTCCTTCCGGGTCGTCCTGATGCGATGAGGTCTTCCGATCGAACCAACATGACGCTCCATTCAATTCAACACCCTCTGGAACCATGAGAACAAAGCACCTCATTCTGCCACTGCTCGCCCTGATCTGCTTCCAAGCAAATGTGAGCGCTGCACCTGGCAAGGGCGACAAAGTGGAACGCCAGAAGCGCCGTGCAAGCGCTCCGCCACGGATGGAGAGCGGTATCACGACACCGGGCGGTTCAAGATCGCATTACCAGGCGCTCCCGGAGACCAAAGACCACTATGTGAAAATGCCGGAGCCCCCTGCCAGTGAAATTCGTAAGGAGCTTCGCAGGGACCGCCGCAAAGCAGGGAATTTCGCGGTGGAGGCACAGAAGGCCGAGCGTCTGGCCCGTCGGAATGGCGGGAATTTCACCGGGGACGCACGCCAAGCCGTTGCCGATGCGCACAGCCAAGCGGCAGCAGCAGAGAACCGGCGCTCGGTGATGATGGATGCACTGAACACCTCTGTGGAAAGGCAGTACGATCGGATCCCGGCTGAACTGCGCCGCAGCAATTCCGACGGTGCACGTGAGGGACGCGCAAGCATGAACGCGGAAGCGTTGCGGCGAAGCGCGTCGTTCAATGGATCACCCGTTGCTGGAGGATCCGCGACGAGCAGTACGTCCGCTGCTGAACGTCGAGGAAGTGGTGTCTATCAGAATTTCAATGAGGTGAGGGCCGCTCAGGACAGGGTGCAGCGTGGCGTCGGCACCAGCAGGGAGCATATGGGTAAGGTGACCCCCGCGCGATCCGGGCCGGTCGTCATCACCACCTCGCCGGACGGCAAGACCACCTACCGTGCGGAGAGCAGCAGTTCCTCACGGGAACGGTCGGCGGGAGCAGCAGAGATCAAGAGCCCCGGGGAGCGGACCTCGGGAGGAGGAAGCGAGATCAAGACCCCGGGGGAACGTACCGCTGGATCGTCCAGCACCACTGAACGTTCAGGTGAGATCCGCCAGCCCGGTGAGAAAACCGTAAAGGAGAAAGCAGCGGAGATCAACGAGAAGGACAAGGCCGAACGCGAAGCCAAAGCCGCTGCGGAAAAAGCTGCCGCCGAGCGCAAAGTGACGGCGGAAAAAGCGGCAGCGGAAAAGGCGGCCGCGGAAAAGAAACAAGCCGAGAAGGCCGGTAAACGCCACAAGTGACCCTACCATGAAAACAACCAAGGATAATGTTCGGATAGCGGTCGGTCGCTGGATCTTCTGGTGTTCCTGCATGTGCATCCTCCCTTCTTCGGGGATCAAGGCGCAAGAAAAACTTCGGGCTCTTGAGGGGCAGGATACCGAGGCCACCACACCAATGGTGCTCCTGGAGAATTGGGAAGGCCTCCCGCTCCCCTTCGCTCATAAAGTGGACGGGGCCGTGAACATCGGCGATGAGTTGGTGATGTTCTATAGCGGAACCTCCTGCATCCTGTATGACCTCTCCGATCCGTTGCATCCGTACGCCCCGTTCGCCATGAAGGATTCGATCGCCGGTTGGTCGACCTTCTGGACCGAGGGGATCAGCGATGCGGTCGAGTTCAACGACACCACGGTACTCATCTTCTACGGTGATGAATACGTCTGGCAGGACATTGCCACCTATGAAGTGAGCGACCCGAAGATCTTCCAAGGCCTGCCCGAAGATTGGAATGGAGCGGTGGATGCGATCGTGCGCTGGAGTGCGAACCAGATCATCTTCATGCACGGCACCATGTACGTGGAGTGGGACCTGGTGGACGACACGATGTCGGAACCGGCCTCCATCCTTTTGTGGCCCGGCTGGCCAGCGGATTGGACCTCGGTGGACGCCGCCACCAATCCCGGGTACGACGTGGTGTACTTCTTCCGGCAGGGCAACTACATGGCCTACGACCAATCATTGGGCGAGTTCATTGCTGGTTTCCCAAAACCGATAGGAGGGAAATGAACAAGCACGGCTTCCCGATCCACGACAGCCCCTATTGTTCGGATATACTGGAACGTATGCGGCATCTATCCGATCGCGCTGTGGTGTTCGGTCTGGCCGTATTACTGATCGGCAACATGTGTTACGGACAGCGCGGTCATGGATCCGCCGCTTCGGGTGTGCGGTGGACACTGCCCGGAAGGTTCGGCACGAACATGTCGGCAGCAGCCGTATACCAAGTGGGAACGGATATCTTCATGGACGGGTCCAGCGCGATGCTGTACAAACAAACGGGGGGGGCGCAGGATCCCTTCAGTTTGTCCTCGGTGCAAGGATGGCCTTCATCGTGGACCAATGGTGGCGTGGACGCCGCGTTCTCCGCAGGTTATGCGGACCTTGTACTGATCCACGGCCGCAACATGCTCCATTATGATCTGGTGGAGCAGACCATGACAGGCCCTACCGCGATGGAGCTACCACCCACGTGGCAGTTCGTTGATGGTGCAGCGCCATGGACCGGTTCCGATTTCTTGTTGACCTATGGCATGGAGTGTATCGCTTACAACCTCGAGGCGAACACGTACCGTACGATCGAGAAGTTGAACAGCCATGGTGGATGGCCGGCCACTTGGGGCGATGGGATCGATGATGTCCTGGAGAACGCGGACGGGAACCTGAACTTCTTCCGCGGCGGAGAAGTGATCATTTACGACAAGGCATCCGCCCAATTCATTGGTACACCGGCTTCCATTCTGGAGGGTGGCGCTGGCTCCTCCGGCACCAGCGGGTCCGCCTCAAGTTGGTGTGCCTTGGGAGCACCTTCGGGTGGCAAGGAGGATGGCGAGACCAAACCCAATATCGGTAGCGTGGCTCCCGCAGGAGGACCGAGCGGCGTTGCCTTCACCGATCAACAGATACCCGGTGCCAGACTGAGCGAGATCCGTGTCTGGGGAAAGTTCATTGTGAACGCGATCCAAGTGGTACTCACCACGCCGGATGGCGGGGTGTACGACGGCGAGGTCCATGGCGATCCTTCCGGCCAGCCCGCCGTTTTCAAATTTGAACCGGAAGAATGCTTGACCGCTGTTTCCGGGTTCTCCAACGGCAACATGGGTGACTATGTGTATGCGCTCCAGTTCCGCACCACCAAGCGCACATCCCCGATGTTCGGGGCATCCACCACGCGCGGACTCAAGACCCTTTCGCTTACCGTTCCCTTCGGCGGAAGCTTCGTCGGGTTCACCGGACGTGCTTCCTATTATTTGAGCGCCATCGGCTTGCGCTACGCCACATTCGAAAAGGTAGCGCCCGTTGTGGTCGTAGCGGAGGCAAAGGGCAAGGACGGCGGGTCCGGCACCGGGGCCGGCACAGCAAACTCCGGAGCCGGGGACGAATACACGGACGACATGGGCGTCATTGACGCAATGGATTCCGTGGGGGTGAACAGCTTCGGGACGTTCAAGCAGATGCCGGAGTGCCAGTATATCACAGGGTATAACCTGCTGTTCATGGACCGCTTGGAATTGTGCAAAGGGGAATCGAAGTGTTATGCCAGAACGAACCCGTTCATCGTACAGAACACCTATTCGAAGTGCGGCCCCGAGTTGACCCACTTCCAGCCTTGGGGGGCACGCGTGCGATCCGTCGGGGACGGTGCATGCAAGAACACCAAAACCTGGGTGATGAGTTCCGAGGAAATGAGCAAGATGACCTCGTGGGATCTCGGGGTCACGGCTCGGGCAGCGTACTCGTTCACTACCGTGACCGGGAGCCTGAGCCACAACAGTACGCGGATGAATTCGAGCAGCACCGGGTCCGAGCGCATCTACCTCTACAACACTTGCACGATCACGGTGGAGGAGTTGTTCATCGACCCGCATTGGGAGGACGAGGACGGTAAGAAGTGCCGACAGCGTTTGAGCCCGAAATTCCGCAAAATGGTGGAGGCATTGCCCCTTCCTGCATTCGTGCCCAAGGCCGCACCGGTCCGAGGACAGCCTATGAATTCAGCCATCCAGGCGATACGCAAGCAATACGAGAACTTCTTGATGGAATTCGGTACGCACTTCCCTACGCACATCGTGGCCGGCGGGATCCGGAACGAGGAGACGACCATTCAAAAATCGGTGTGGCAGAATAGCTCGGCGACCAAAGAGGAGTGGAAGGCATCGGTGCTGGTTGACGTGCAGGTCGGAAAGACCAGTGAAGGGGGGTCCGGTGGCGGTGCGGGCGTCTCATTCGGTACGAACACCGAAACGCACAGCGCCAGTGGCGGCGAGAAAGGCAGCATGACCACCGAGATCTATTCACGCGGTGGAACCGGAAGCACGACGACCGATGCATGGAACAGCACGGTAGCAGCGGCACCAGCTCCCATCTCCATGGAGATGGAGGGCATCTTCACGTTGTTGGACCCCATCTTCTTCCCGAACGACCCGAAGATCGCCATCAAACGCGCGGTGCTTGAGATGGTGATGGATCAATACATCCTGGACAACTACAAGGGCCTCGTACCTCCCGGCGGGGACTTCTTCTCGGACAAGAAGAGCTTTGATTGCGAATACGAAGTGGAGGTCTATTCGATCCACGTGAACGACGCCGATGATGAAGGATCCGACAACCGGGTGGAGGTGTATGGGACGCTGGACTTGATCATGCGCGACCAATTGGGCACCGAGAAATCGTTTACCACCGGTCCTGCAGGTCGCGGGTTCTGGCACCGCGACGAGGGGCAAGCGCAGACCATGGATGCCAACTGGATCGATGCCAGCTTAGGCAAATGGACGGTGAAGGGTGGATGCAAGGAACTCGAAACGTACACCATCAAGCTCGTGGGCTCCGCCACGGATTCCGACCCCCCCGGCAACAAGGACGATAGCCTCGGCAAACTGAACGAGGATGACGCCGGCGAATCAGCCATCGCACTATCGGATGCGAAAAGCACCCTCGTGTCCCGGACCGCCTCCTTCAAAGGCGCGGATAGCGACGGGAACCTCGAAGTGAAATTCCGGGTGCGGCCGAAGATCGCACCGTGAAAAAAGAACCAACACCGATCGCGCTTCAATTCAAGCCCAGCACACCATCAAAGCCCACCTCTTCATGAAACGTATCGCTCATCGCTACTCCCTGCTCCTCGCAGGGGCGCTTCTCTTCGCCGATCAACTCGCTGCCCAGGAATGGCAGGGCACCTACAGTTCTTCAGGGGGCAGCTCGGCCGTAGTGTACAAGGTCGAAATGCTCTATTACAGCGCAGGAGGGAGTGGCAACGATTCCGACGACGGTTGGGAATTGATCGGGAAATTGAACTTGTCGCTGCGCGATGGCTCGAATGCCTCCGTGAAGGATTTCGGGGCCTTCGCGGTCTGGACAGGTGGCAAGGTGACCAAGGGTCGCCACGACTGGAGCAGCTTGCAGTACTTCTATTGCGGTTCTCCAGAGAGCATGAACGGAGGCCGCGTGGTCATCAGCGGCTCGGGATTAGTGGACGAGGATAGCGGTGACTCGGATGACGGGATCAGCACTCCGGAACAATCCACCCCGCTCTCCGGATTGACCGCAGGCGGAGCGGCGCGGAGTTTCAGTTCAAGCTACAACTGGACGAGCAAAGCGCTAGTTATGGATGATGGCCAAGGGTCCTTGAGCATTAACGGGAAGGTCAGCCTCATAGCGATCGATGATGTCCCGCAAGCACAACGTGGGAACATCGACTGCGGCGCTGAGGCAGCGGGGAAATTCAAGATCGTGAAGACCCCTGGCGGCACGCTCCTGGTCACGGCCACCGCTTCGGATTTCACAGGCAACATGAAGCCTCTGGGTCAGGTCATCGCGGGAACCTACACGGATTATGGAGGAGACTACGCGCGGAACGCCGGGGAATTCCGGTTCCACATGAACGGTGGCAGTGTAACCTTCTACTACAAAGGGAAACCCTACAACTTCAACCGGGAAGCCGGTGCCGCGAGCAATGTCATTCAGCTACCCGGTCAGGCCAGCGGCGGCAGCAGTGCCATCGGGAAATGGTACGGTGCGAATGTGGGTGATGCAGGTGTTGACATCATGGCCGGTGTCGATCATGAACTGGCCTTCTGGGTGGGCGACAAGAGCTACGATTTCGATCTGGCGGAAACTCAACCCAGCAAGGTCACCAAACAATACGCACAGGCCGGCGGCTCCGCGACGATGAAAGTGAGCAAGCTGAAACTGACCATCAACGGGGTCGAGTATTACCGCGACGCGCCCATTGCCGGAAAATCAAGAGGTGGAAGCGGTTCAGCGGGCATGGATGTATTCTCCTTGGTGCGCACCGGGGACCTGGAGACCATTGCCGAACTGAAGGAAGAGGGCATGGCGGACCTCGAAGCCCGCAACTCCACTGGCCAAACGCCATTGCTGGCGGCGGCGGCGATGAACAATGGAGATGTGGTGAGCGGCCTGATCGGCTTGGGCGCTTCGGCCACTGCGGTCGGCAGCGACGGGAAATCGGCCTTGGACCATGCGGCCGCCAAAGGGAACCTGGACATGGTGAGGACCCTGATGGCCGCAGGCTGCAAGGCGACCGCGCCCATGATCGATGCGGCGAGCGCCAAGCCGGAGGTCGTGATGGAGCTCGTCTCCGGCTCCAATGATCCCGGACTAGGAAGCTACGCGGTCACCGTCGCCTCGAAGAAGGGCAACACCGAGCTTTTCAAATCCTTGGTGGAAACGCAGAGCGTGCCTCTTTCCATTGCGCATTTCAACAACGCCGTGTCCGACCGGCGCATGGAGATCGCACTCTATGTCCTGGAAGCTCCGGGCATTGACATGAACGCCGCACTCACGACTTCATTGGGCAGCGGGCTGAGGCCGCTGATCGAGCGATGCTTGAACAAAGGTGCCTCTCCTGCACCAGCACTTGAATATGCCGTACGCAAGGGTGACCTGGATCTGACGAACCTGATCCTCAGCGACTACAACGGAGTGGCGACCCCGGTGATGCCGATCGCGGTCGGCAAAGGGAATATCGCCTTGGTCACAGCACTGCTGGATCATGATGGCGATGCGACAGCCGGATTGCAAGCGGCAGTGGATTCCAATAAGGTCGCGATCGCACGCCTGCTGCTCGGCCGCGGCGCTGACCCCAATAAGGAGATGGGCAACGCCGCCAGGCGTGGCTACGATGACCTCATCAAGGCGATGCTCGAGAACAATGGAGCAGCCGATTCCGGCATGCAGGGAGCGATCGAAGGGGACAAGCCGAATACCGTTACGCTCCTGGTCAATAGCGGTGCCGACCCGAACCCGGCCATGGCGTACGCCGTGGATAAGAGTTACGGCACCCTACTGGAACTCCTGATCAGTAAAGGTGGTGATGCGACTGTATCAGCCTATGTTGCGACAGCGGCCGAACGGGGTGATGTCGCCATCCTCAACATCCTGTTGGAGAAGGGATCCGCGAGTGCGGATCCGGGTATGCTTCCTGCCGTAACGAACCAAGGCGCCGGTGTGGTGGATATCCTGCTGAAGCATGGCGCAAGCGGATCATCGCCAGTGCTCATTCAGAAATCGGTCGAACGCGGAGAGGTCACCACGGCGGGCTTGCTTTTGAACAGCGGCGCGGACGCCTCACCGGCCGATCTGATCAGGGTCGCTGTTTCCCAGAAGAATGCATCGATGACCGGTCTGCTGCTGGAAAAAGGAGCCGATGCGAACAACGGTGCCATGGAAGCCATCAAGCAGAACAGCACGGAGATCCTGTCATTGCTGAAGAGCAAGGGCGCGGAGCTCGGACGCGCGGGATACCTGGCCGCATCGGCACTCCACAACAACACCACCTTATCCGGGATGCTATTGGATGCCGGGTGTGCCCCGCAGGAGGGCGTTGTTCCGGCAGCAAGTTCGAACGCCAGCAAGGTGCTTGATCTCCTGCTCGCGAAAGGAGCGGACCTGAAGGATGTGAAACTGATCGTTACGGCGGTCACGAATGGTTACGACCAGATCGCTGCGGTCCTCGTGAAGGGAGGATGCGATCCCACGGGATTCGTGGACCCGGGCTCCGGGGGCAATCTGCTGCACGTCGCCACTGCGCAAGAGAATTTCCCCATGGTCCAGGTGCTCATCGGTGCGAAAGTGGATGTGAACATGAAGGCCTCCGGGTCCGGTGATACGCCCTTGCATGTTGCCGCGAGAGGTGGCAAGGACAACTTGGATTGTGTGATGGCGTTGGTCGGCGCGGGCTCCGATGTGAACGCCACGAACAGCCGAGGGAAGTCCGTTATTCAAGAAGCGAAAGGACCTAAGATCCGGAAGTACCTGAAGAGTGAGGGCGGTGAAAGGAGACCGGATAAGTGATCACGTCGATCGGATCGATAACGCAGGTCCCGGCTTACGATCATCATCAGCGGATCTGCTGAACGGCCGTGTCACCTTAAAGTAGGTCGGCTACCGATCATGCGTTGAACCAAGGCAAAAAGGGCTGTCTCGTGGTTGTGAGACGGCCCTTTCCATTTCTTGTGATCACCCCCTCACCAACTTCCGGTGCGGCATCCGCCGTACGGCGGACCCAAGCGCTTCTTGCGGTTCTCCTCGTAGTCGTTGTCTTTCCTCGGACATGGACTAACGACCGCTGATCGCTCTGCGCCCCATACCCTTGTTGATCAATTCGAACGCGGACGTGAGTGGCCGTTCCAGTATCGTTCGCAAAGCAACGCTGTTCGTATTGCCCGAAGTGATCAAAAGCACGCTCGGTGGTGGTCCATTGCGCTGAAGGAGATCAACATGGTCCTTGTCCTTGGTCATCACAAAACAGTTCGCCAGCTTGGTCTTATCAAAGATCAACTCATCGGCCGCGTCCCGCATTCCGAGGTCCTTGATCGCGACGCACTCGATCCGGAACTGAGCATGGATCCAAGCCGCTATCTCAGGTGATGGTTGCGCATCGTCCTGAACGGTCGAACGGCGAGCACAGGATGATCCAACCCATGGCTCGATAAACGCAGTGCGTCGCCAGCATCGTTCCGTTCCGGATCAGGAAGTCCTGTGAGCACTTATTCTCGTGAAAGGCCCGATGCCAGCAGATCCCGCACGTCCGTAACACGGATACGCCTGCCACGGATGCAGGACCGTCCCCCGCACCAGCCGAGGTCAACTGTAACGTGATCGAAGAACTGCGCTAGGATCGTTGGCTTTGCCTAAGGCATGGCCGCCCGGATCCAGGACAACGTCACTCGCGAACGAATCGAACAACGGCGCCGTCCGCTGTTCGCACGAAGTACATGCCGGGAAGCAGGCGATCGATCGGTAGCCGATCCGAACGCTGCACTACGGCGACGACCTTGCCGAGCGCATCCATCACCGTGGCGTCCACCGGCTTGTTCAGGAAGAGCACATCGCCCTGCGCCGGATCGGGCCACGCCCGCAGAACCGCCGTGAACGGCAAGGATGGCACCGCTGCAATGTTCTCACCGACGCAGGTGCAGCTTTTGTTCCATGCATCGTTGATGGTTGCCGCATCGCCATCGTCGCAGGATCCTCCGACCACACAGGTGCCGGGCGCCAGCGCGATGCCCTGCCAGATGGCAATGGTGCTCGCCAATTGTGCGGCAGTGCTCGGTGCGCCGCTATCGGTCCACTTCAACAAGCGCGTGGGTGCGAAGGTGGTGGCGTAGATCACAGGCAGGCTCCCGGTGAAGTCCACGCACACTTGCTGCATGCTGCCGTTGGTCCCCATCGGCAGTGTGTAGGCCAAACTCCAAAGGCCGCCGCTCAAGGTCCATTTCTCCACACCGGATCCGGCCACGTAGCACACATCGCGCACCGCATTGAACTGGAAACCCGGCGGCGACGGCAACACACCGATCACCTGCGTTTGTGGCTGGCCATCCGTGGTGGGCAGGCCTGTACCGATGTCATAAATGCCGTGCCCCGGAAGCGTCCCGAACGTGTTCGCACTGCGCGTGGAGAGACGACCTCCTGCGATCGCCACGTGCGTGGCTGGCGAGAGGTCGGATGTGATCACGGTTTGCGGGCCGGGACCGAAATAGCCGACTCCACCAATTTGCCCGACTCCCCAGAAGTTGGTTCCGTCCGAAGCGGCGGAAAAGATCGCCGTGGCATCGAACAGCGAGCTGCTCGTGAATACCCGGACGAAATTCCCAGCGACGTCCACGGTGCCGACAGCGCGTGGTATCGCTGAACTGCTGGTGGTGGGTAGGCCGACGCCCGCAGCTGCGAAGTCCATGTAACCGGGGAACACCAACCGGTCCCCAGCGGGGGTCAGGCTCATGCCGCCGCCTTGGCTCGCCGCCATGCCCACCATGGCGTTGGTTCCGGCGGTCGGAATGTTCAACACCGCACCAGGTGAACCCGTCGGCGTGAATTCACGCAGCACGATCGCCGATCCGTTCGATGGGAAGGATCCCGAACTCCCTACTTCGAGCACCACCACATTGCCGAAGGTGAATTGGGCCGATGCGTGCGCGATCGGCAGGCAAGCCAGCATGACCAGTACGCAGGCGTTCCTGTAACGTGAAATGAGCGGGACCATGATGGAAATGTAGGACACATTCGTCACTTCAGGCACGCTCCACCATGCGCGCGGCTCAACCGGACGAGCGTGTGCCTACGCCGGGTACTGGAGGGACCCGAGAGAACCACGGATCTTCTGATCAACTCACCCCTGCACCAACTTCCTTCCATCCAGTGCAGTATCCGCCGTCATTGCGAGGAGGTACGACGAAGCAACGGCGGACCCAAGCGCTTTTTGCGGTTCTCCTCGTAGTCTTGGAAATTGCTCTCGAACAAGTCCTCCTTGTTGCGGCCCAGTGATCGGACGGAACAGGTCAAAGGTTCTCACACCTCATAGAACATCAAGCGCAGATCGCCTTTCAATCGCTGGAAGTCAGCATCTGCGGTCAAGAGTGGCACATCCAACGCAATGGCGGAGGCCGCGATGATGGCGTCAGGCAACTTCAACCGATTCTCACGCCTGATAACGATGGCGGCATCCATGATGGAGCGATCGAACTCCACCATTGGCCATTCATCCACGAAGGCTTCGATGCGTTTCAACTCTGCCTTCGTCAGGCCGGGCTTCCCCAAGAGTTCCATCCGTGTAATGAAGGAGATCACCACCTTCTGGCCGTGGATCGCATCCGCTGCCGAACGATCACCACGTAACAGGTACAAGGCTACGTTCGTGTCCAGCAGAAGCTCAGTCCCACTCATCGCGCCACTTTCGCTGTAGTGCTATCGGGTCCTCCTTCAACTTCAGCACACCGAGGTACTTGTACACATCCACCTCCTTGTGCGCCTTGCGTTTGGTCGCATGCAGCTTACGCCACTGCGCCATGATGCGCTGACGTGACATTCCCCGCTTGATGATGACGACCATGCTTCAAATATAGGTGCGGTAGTGGGTGTTGCAGCTCACCCCCTCACCAACTTCCTGTACTTCATCCGGTGCGGTACGATGTCGCCGCCCAAACGCTTTTTGCGGTTCTCCTCGTAGTCCTGGAAGTTGCCTTCGAACCAGTACACGTTGCTGTCGCCTTCGAAGGCGAGGATGTGCGTGCAGATGCGATCCAGGAACCAGCGGTCGTGGCTGATGATCACGGCGCAGCCGCTGTAGTCCTCGATGCCTTCTTCGAGCGCGCGGAGCGTGTTCACGTCCAGGTCGTTCGTCGGTTCGTCAAGCAGGAGCACGTTGCTGCCCTGCTTCAGGGTCATGGCCAAGTGGAGGCGATTGCGCTCGCCGCCGGAGAGGATGCCCACCTTCTTGTTCTGGTCGTTGCCACTGAAGTTGAAGCGCGCACTGTACGCGCGACTCGGAACGGCCATGCCGCCCACGAGCATCATGTCCAGTCCACCGCTGATCACTTCCCACACGGTCTTGTCGGGTAGCAGATCCTCGTGGCTCTGGTCCACGTAACTGAGCTGCACGGTTTCACCGATGGTGATCTTTCCGCTATCAGGTTTCTCTTCGCCCATGATCATGCGGAAGAGCGTGGTCTTACCCGCGCCGTTGGGTCCGATGATGCCGACGATGCCCGCGGGCGGCAGTGAGAACGTGAGGTTCTCGAAGAGCAGCTTGTCGCCGTAGCTCTTGCTCACTTTGTTGAACTCGATCACCTTATCGCCAAGGCGTTGTCCGTTCGGGATGAAGATCTCCAGCTTGGCCTCCTTCTCCTTGGTGGTCTCGGCCTGCATCTTATCGTAGTTCTGCAAACGGGCCTTGCTCTTGGTGCGGCGCGCACTCGCGTTGCTACGCACCCATTCCAGTTCCTGCTTCAGAATGCGGTGGCGCTTGCTCTCGGTCTTCTCCTCCATGGCCATGCGCGCGGTCTTCTGCTCCAGCCAGTTGGTGTAGTTGCCCTTGTACGGGATGCCTTCTCCCCTATCAAGCTCGAGGATCCAACCGGCCACGTTGTCCAGGAAGTAGCGGTCGTGGGTGATGGCGATGACCGTGCCTTTGTATTGCTGCAAGTGCATCTCCAACCACGCCACGCTCTCGGCGTCCAAGTGGTTGGTCGGTTCGTCAAGCAGGAGAATGTCCGGCTGTTGCAACAACAAGCGGCACAGCGCCACGCGACGGCGCTCACCACCGCTGAGCACCTTGATCGGCGTATCACTTTCAGGACAACGCAAGGCGTCCATCGCAACCTCCAACTTCTGATCGATGTTCCAGGCGTCGGCCGCTTCGATCTGGTCCTGCAACACGCCCTGCCGGGTGATGAGCTTGTCCATCTTATCAGGATCGCTCATGATCTCCTCGTCCGCGAACTTGGCGTTCACCTCTTCATATTCCTTCAGCAGGTCCATGATCGGCTTCACGCCTTCGCGCACCAGATCGATCACGGTCTTGGTGTCGTCGAGCTCGGGCTCTTGCTCCAAATGGCCGATGGTGTAGCCAGGGCTCAAATGCACATCGCCATCGAAGCTCTTCTCCTTGCCTGCGATGATGCGCATCAAGGTGGACTTACCACTACCGTTGAGACCGAGGATCCCGATCTTGGCGCCGTAGTAGAATCCGAGATAGATGTCGTTGAGGATCTTCTTCCCGGAAGGCAGGGTCTTCCCCACCTTCACCATGTTGAATATGATCTGCCTGCCTTCGTCTGCCATGTGCGTTGCTGTTGGGGCCGGTAGGTGCCGACCGATGCTTTCTGTTCCTGATACGAATTACGTGGAGAAGGATCTCCTACCGTGATCGGGCCGCGAAGATCTCCATTCGCGGCCAATCACGCACCACGTTGGGGGTCTCGAAGTCGCGGATGTGCAGATCACACCGCATGATCGCCAGATCCGGGGTGGCTCCTTTTTGATCGTTCCACACGACGAAGAGCAAGCCTCCGTGTTCCGGCCTGCCGGTGAGTGAAGCCGCATCCACACCACGCCCCCGGAGTTCGAACGCCACGGGTGCTTCCCAGAAGGCATCCATACAAAGCCGGTCACTGGGATGCATACCACTCACCAGCTCCTGCGCGCAGGCAGCAGCTTCCGGCAAGTGGTTGACCCGGTTGCGCACCACCGTGGATCCGGGAATGGAGAAACCCAGGAACAGGACCAACGCTGCCCAATTGGTCCGCGTGCGCTTCCCTAAACGGGGAAGCAGTTTGTCCTGGATGAACTTCAACAGGTAGAACAGGCCGATGGCCCCGCCGATCATGAAGAAGAACACGGTGTACGACCATTGCCAAGGATCACCGGCATCCGCCAAGACCAATGAAAGAGGAATGGCTCCCAATGCCAAGGCGATGAGCAGCGTCCTGTATTTCGCCGAGACGTAGGTGGCTTGGAACAGGCCGATGAAACCCAACACGGCCACCACCCAGCCGACGGGATCCGCGATCCACATCCACAGATCAAGCACCTTATCCGGGTACCCCGCAGTGAAGGTGCGCCAATTGCGTTCGCCCTCGCTGGCGTGGCGGAACAGTTGGTCCGCCCCGTGATCGATCACCACCGGTAGATAGAGGAGTACCGAGACCAGAAGAAAGACAAGAAGGCCCGCTCCGAGCAAGGCAAGTCGTTCGCCCAGGGAACGGTCGTACTTGGTGAGCATGGAGAACAGGGTCCACAGGTACACCATGATCATCCCGAACATCGCCGTGGGTTGTGACCACATGGCCAAGGCGCCAGCCACGCCCATCAGGATCACGGTGAATCCGTTATTCTCGCGGACGAAGTGCCGTGCGAGGACGAAGGAAAGCATGAGGAACAGCCAGGAGAGTGAATACCCGTGGGCCATGGCGCTGAGTTCCGCCAGCGGCGGGAAACCGGCGGCCATGGCAAGCGCCATCAAGGCGATGTAGCGGTTGAACAAGGAACGCACCAGCAGGTAGAAGACCGGCAACACCGCAACCCCCGCAACGAAAGCCGGAAGTCGAAGACCCACCACGTTGGATCCGAACAAGCCTGTGCTCCATTTGGTGAGCAGCGTGTGGAAGATGTGATTCCCCGGCAAGGAGTAGTCGGAAAGAAGACCCCGGATATCCTGTGTCGCGAACGCCATGTACGCCGCCGCTTCGTCGTGGGTGATGGGTTGCCACACCAACCAGGCGCGCAAAGCCGCTCCGGCCAGGATCAAGGACCAGAAGAACCGCTTGTGGGCCGGGGAGGTCTGTTTGCCATACCGCGCAACAACATCCTTGAGGTCAGTCCGGAAACGCTCCCCCGCCTTGCCTTGAGGCTTCACGGATGTGGACTGGCGCCCGCGCGAGCGATGGATCGACCCCGTTCGGGGGCCATTCCGACCATCTCGATGCGTGCTGGAGCGATCCATCGGGCCAAAGTAGGGGGATCGCAGTTCCCATTCACGGAGGAACGGAAGTACACCGGACCGGACCCGCCATTCATCCTTCCCGGCGAACCGTTCGTCAATAACAGGTACTTTGTCTTGCATAGTACCAACCCATACCCATTTCTTTGCGTCGTCAAGAACCTATCCCATCGCCAAATGAAAGTGGAGAATACCAAGGCGCAAATGCGGAAGGGCGTGCTGGAGTACTGCATCCTCAGCGTGCTCGCACAAGGCGAGCTCTATCCATCGGACATCATCGGGAAGCTGAAGGACGCGAAGCTGATCGTGGTGGAAGGCACACTCTACCCCCTGCTCACCCGGTTGAAGGATGCCGGATTGCTCACCTATAGATGGGAGGAATCACGCAGTGGACCACCACGCAAGTACTACAAGCTCACCACCGTGGGCGACAAGTTCCTGACGGAACTGGACCAGACCTGGGCCGAACTCCAACAAGCCGTTAAGAAGACCACCCGCCTGAACGCACAACGATGAAAAAGACACTCACAGCCAATATCAGCGGTACGGTGTTCCACATAGAAGAGGACGCCTACGAGGCCATGAACCGCTATCTGGACAACATCCGGGCGCAATTCGCTGGGACCGATGGCCGCGAGGAGATCATGTCCGACATCGAAGCCCGCATCGCAGAGCTCCTGCACGAGCGACTGGATGGCCGTCGGCAGGTGGTCTCCATGGCGGACGTGGAGCATGTGGTGGCCACCATGGGCCAGCCCGAGGATTTCACGGACGATGGCTCTGAAGGTTCTCCCGATGCGCCACCTACGTCCGAGGTACCTCCGGGCAAGCGCTATAAGCGCCTCTTGCGTGATCCGGACGACAAGTGGGTGGCCGGCGTGCTCAGCGGGTTGGCCGCGTACATCGGCATGGACCCTTTGTGGCTGCGTGTGGCCATGATCGTACTGGTGTGGGCCAGCGTGGGCGTGCTCATCCCCATCTACATCCTCTTATGGATCCTCGTGCCCAAAGCGGATAACGCTGCGGACCGGTTGCGCATGCGCGGTGAGCCCGTTACGGTGGAGAACATCCGGCGCGTGGTGGAGGAAGGCACCGAACGCATGGCTTCCGAAGCGAAGGACCTCGGCAAGCAATGGAGGAACAGCGGATCGAAACGAGGTGGCGAGGCCGCGCGGATCCTCGGCAAGCTTGCGGGCGTAGCGCTGATCGTGATCGCTTTCAGCATGCTGTTGAGTTTGATCACCGGCGTGATCGGTGGAACCTTCGGGCTTTGGAATGCCACGTGGACCAATGAGGATATGGGCCTGCTCGATCTCGGTGGTCTGCTCTTCGCGAGCCGTAGTGCCGCGATGTGGATGGCGATCGGTGTGTTCGCCTTGTTAGCGATCCCGATCATCGGGCTCTTCCTCTTAGGCTTCAGGCTTCTCTTGAACACGCGCATGCCGAAGTGGCTGGGATGGTCGTTGATCATTCTTTGGGTGGCAGCCTTGGTACCCACCATTTGGGGCGGGGTGAACCTTGGCCGGGATTTCCATCGGGAGAACACGGTCCGCACGGAGGAAACACTGGTGCAGCCGACAGGCAGCGTCCTGTACTTGGATGCATTGAATGTGGCGGATGAAACCGAGGGATGGAGCATGCACTTCAACGATGGTGCCTTGGATGTGGACATGGATGGTCTGCACGTGGCCGATGGGAACATCTTCGGTGCATGGGCAAGGCTCGATGTGGAAGCCAGTGCGGACAGCCTCTATCACCTGGTGGTGATCCGTCAGGCACGTGGGGTTACGGCGAAGGCTGCGTTGGCTCGGGCCGAAGAGATCCACTTCCGTGTGGAGCAGCAAGGTGATGTGCTCTTTGTTTCACCCTTGGTGAGCTATGCCGTGACGGACAAGTTCCGCGCGCAGGATGTGCAGTTCACCCTTGAAGTGCCGTTGGGCAAGAGCATCTTCCTGCGCCCCGGCAGCAAAGCGGTGATCTACGACATCGATAACGTGACGAACACATCGGACCACAAGATGCTGGGGCGAACCTGGACGATGACGGAAGGCGGGTTGGAAGACCCCAATGCACCATCGAAGTTGCATCAGGAAAAAGCCAAGGAGGAGGAGATCGAACCTGCGAAGAAGGACAGTTCACTCACCGGAAAGGTGGCCGCTGAGGTGTATCGCGGACCATCCCCGAAGAAAGCAACAGCGCGTGCCGATGTGCAGCCGCTTCAACTACCCAGCTTGTTGGCGCTGATCCGGCCACGCTGATCATTGTGGTGCATGGCGACGAGGGGTTGGAACCACCGCACCGCGACAGACGCCCTGTTCGTCCGCCACATGGCGGATGGGCGGGGCGTTCCGCTTAGCGCACCGTTGGGATGCGCACGACGCGTTCCGATCGGATGCTCTTCCCTGCTTCGACCCGAACGAGATAGGTTCCCGCCGGAAGATCCGCGAAGGCATCCAAGCGGATCGTTCCTCCATTCGCTGGAAAGGTGTGATCGATCACACAACGACCATCACTGGAGAACACGCGGATGTGCGATGGAACGTTGGCCGGTATGTGGATCCACAGCGGACCATCGGATGGGTTCGGGTAGAGCCCGATGGGTTCTGCGGAAGCGCTCTCCTCCACTCCCACTGCCACCACTTCGGCCTCGGCCACATTCACGGTCCATAAAGTGCCGGTGCGCACTTCGGTGACCATGGCGATCACGCGGAGGTTGTTATGGTTCCATTGTTCGGGAACGGTGAAGGTGTACTGATGATCGTAGGATCCATTGGCAACCGTGGTCGCGGGGATGACACCCGCAGTGCCATCCGGCCCGCCGAGTACTTCGCGCACCACTTGGTGGTGGATGTAGCCTGCGGGTGCGTTGGTCTGTGGACCCGGCAGGTTGTCCTCCAGGATGTACGCGTTCACGATGAAGGTGCCGTTGACGACCGCTGTCATGGTGGTGTTCACATCCACGGTAAGGAGGCGTGTCCATTCATTGAATGCGGCAGAAACAGAAATGCTCGCGGGTGAAACGCCCAGTTTGCGCTGTTCGGCTCGCGCGCCCCATTGGTCGTATGCGGCATCATCGGGCAAGGTGCCGAACTCCTCCTGCTCCATCACGCCGGCCGGCGAGTAGTTCGCGTTGAACCACGCCCAATAGTCCGTGCTGTTCTGGTTGGTGAACTCATCCATGTTGTGGTGCTTCGCGACCACGATCAGCGGATCCACATCGAGTCCGTTCGTGGCGGCGTTCGCGGCCGGACAGAACTGGCACCAGGTGCCGGTGTACTGTTCGATGAGGACGCTCTTGGCCACCCAGTTGCCGATCACATCCACGGTGAAGCGCAGGGTGTCGTTGCTGGGATCGGTATCCCCTGAACCCACGACCCACACCTTCAAGACCCCCGCACTTGCTGGTTGGTTGAAGGGGATCTGGTGTTCGTAGGGCCAGTACTGGTTACCGGTGATGCCGGTGGTGGATTGCCAGTTGCCGATCTGTACCGGTCCGTTGTTCCAGCGCCAATCCACGTGGAAGGAAATGAGCGGCGTGGCGTTGCTGTTGCGCACGCGGGCCGCGATGAGGAAGTCGGTGTTCGCTTTCCAATACCGTGGGAAGAAGCTGTTGTTGAGGAAGGCGTTCTGGGCGGACAACGCGGTGCCTACGAGGAGGGCAATGGCCAAGGAAAGGTGTCGCATGGGGATCGATCGGTGCCGAAGGTAATCGCGTGAAGATGGCGCACCTTCCGCATGTCCGCCTTCTACCTTAGCGCCATGAGCAAAGCGAGCAAGATCAAGACGTTCGACCCGAACACCCCGGGCGATCCGGCTGCCCAGATCTACGGCCTGCCCTTCACCTGCGAAGAGGCGGACATCGTGTTGGTGCCCGTTCCGTGGGAGGTGACCACGAGCTATGGTGGTGGCACGTCACGCGGCCCTGCGGCCATCCGCGCTGCGAGTTTCCAGGTGGACCTCTTCCACCCGGAGTTCCCGGACCTGTGGAAGCGCGGCGTTGCGATGGATGCGATCCCGGAGGCGTTGTTGGAGCAGAGCGATGAGCTGAAGAAGCGCGCCCGCCTGGTGATGGACGACCTTGTGGGGGGACTTCCGGAGAAGAAGCACGGCAAGGCGTTGGCGGCGCGCGAACTGATCAACGCGGAATGTGCGGTGATGAACGCGTGGGTGCGGAAGCGCTGCCAGTACTGGATGGATCGCGGGAAGTTGGTGGGCCTGGTGGGCGGCGACCACAGCACGCCGCTGGGCTTTCTGCGCGCACAAGGACGCGCACACCGGAAGTTCGGGATCCTGCACATCGATGCGCACATGGATCTGCGGATCGCTTACGAGGGTTTCGACTTCAGCCACGCGAGCATTCTGTACAATGCGCTTTCGGTGCGGCAGGTGGAGCGGATCGTGAGCGTGGGCATCCGTGACTTCTGCGAACAGGAGAATGCCGTGTTCACGAAGCTCCGTGACCGGATGCGTGTGGTGCGCAGCGCGGACCTGCGGGCGCTGCAGTACGAGGGGATGCCGTGGAAGGAGCAATGCGCGGCGATCATTGCGGCGCTGCCGCAGAAGGTCCACATCAGTTTCGACATTGATGGGTTGGACCCGACGCTGTGCCCGCACACCGGGACCCCGGTGCCGGGGGGTTTGCAGTACGAGGAGGCCACTTACCTGCTCTCGCAGGTTGCGAAGCAGCGGACGATCATCGGTTTCGATCTGGTGGAGGTGGCGCCGGGCGGCGATGAGTGGGATGCGAACGTGGGTGCGCGGTTGCTGTGGCACTTGTGCGGGGTGCTGGCGAACAGCAAGCCTTGAGCGGGGGAGCGCATGGCCTAGTACTGTCGTTCGCCGGTGAAGTGGGCGACTTCGTCCTTGGTACCGAAGAGGACGAGGATATCGCCCTCACCCCCGGCCCCTCTCCCAAGGCGAGGGGGGAATGCGCTAGGCGCGAAGGGCTGACCCGTCCTGAAAAAGGTTTACAGGTTTTGGTTGATGTCCGAAGATAGGTTTACAGTTGAGAGAACGTCCTGAACTGCGTTGACAGGTGTTCGCTTGAGGTAGTAGTTCTTCCAAAGCCG
>Ga0138256_10001415_pt1 | contig 25898 bp, 21 predicted proteins | sample KNB2016incub_MG_FD_105486 | JGI IMG/M metagenome (GOLD analysis project Ga0138256, IMG submission 105486) | Active sludge microbial communities from wastewater in Klosterneuburg, Austria - KNB2014incub_MG | ecosystem: Engineered > WWTP > Activated sludge > Unclassified | place: Austria...
ATGGGGCCAATATGGTATTCGTTGCTTCCTTTGTATTTCCAACGGGTAATGGGAAGGGATGCGATTTTTTCAAGTAATTCATTTCCGTTGATGCTTGTAAAATTTTCTTTTTTGTTTCTGTCAGATGCATTTGTCCAGACACCTGTGCTTGATAGGTATGCGCCGTTTCCATTTGTAGAACCACTACCCACCTGTATTGCATGACCCGAAGTGGGATTTACACCGAAGCCCCATTTAGTAACACTTGTATTTCCAAAAAGCATTGAATTACTTTGTGAAACTTCGGCATTGTAGCCTAATGCTGTAGCATTGTTTATATTATTCGTAACATTTGAGCCATACCCAATACCGGTATTTCCCGTTCCTGTATAATTATCATAGAGCGAAGAATAACCCAAAGCCACATTCTTATCTCCTGTAGTATTACTGGCAAGCGCCTGGGTCCCTATTGCGATGTTTTGGATTCCGATAGTATTAAATAAAAGTGATTGATAACCAAACGCACAGTTATCATTTCCACTCAAATTAGTTTTTAATGCATTTGTACCCATGGCAAGGTTTTGTGTTCCTGTATTATTGTGATAAAGAGCGTCTGTTCCTAATGATACATTGTCATCACCTGACAGATTATCGTGCATGGCGTAAGATCCAACTGCAATATTATTATTACCAATGGTATTAGTATATAGAGCCATATTGCCAATGGCACAATTAGAACCTCCAGTGGTGTTTTTATTAAGCGTTGAGCTACCTAAACTGCTATTATAATTACCTGTTGTATTTTGAAACATTGATCTGACACCAACAGCAACATTATTTAAACCTGCGGTGTTTGAATAAAGTGAATTTACGCCAAGTGCCGTGTTGCCAGTGCCTGTTGTGTTGGCGTTTAATGCACTACTACCGATTGCAATATTTTGATACCCCGTTGTATTTGAAGATAATGCTGCACTGCCTACTGCTACATTAGAAAACCCTGTAATATTTAAGTAAAGAGCTTGATAGCCCAAAGCTGTGTTATTATCGGCTGTTGTATTTAAATTAAGTGCAAAATTACCAATAACTACATTTTGATTGCCGGAAATATTGTTTTCCAGTGCATAGCTGCCAACAGCAACATTGTAATTGCCGGTAGCATTTGAATACATAGATTGATACCCCACTGCAGCATTATATTTACCTGTTGTGTTTTCTTTTAGAGATTCAAAACCAACTGCAGTATTTCCAGGCCCGGTTGTGTTGACAAGTAATGCCCTGCTGCCAATAGCTGTATTATTGCTCCCGGTGGTATTGAATTGCAATGATTGATTCCCCCAGGCTGTATTACTGCTCCCTGTGGTATTTGTATAAAGTGATTGTGAACCACCTCCAGAATTAAAATTACCTCCAGTGTTTGAATAAAGTACTTGAGGTCCTATTGCAACATTATAGGCACCGGAAGTATTACTTTTCATACTAGAATAACCAATGGCTGTATTACCACCTCCGCTGTTATTGGCTGAAAGTGCATTTGTACCTATACCAATATTTGTTGTTCCGGTACTTATGGCACTACCTGCATTTAACCCAATAAAATAATTGGCTTTTTGGTGGTCCCATTTTCCTGCATTGGTATTATTTAGTTTGAATGCCAATGGCTGGTCATCCATAGTGCCCAAAAAATTTGTTCCCGGCGTTGTGCCTGCATTACCCATGGTGCCCCAGCCCGATAACGAATTTGCCAAACTCAGCCAGGTGCTTCCATTGTAAAAATAAAAACCTGCCGTATTATCAGTTTGATAAATCAATAAGCCACTCGCCGGAGTGGCAACAGCATTGCGTTGCGACATTGTCATCCTTGGTACCAATATTCCTTTTGCGGTGCTCTTTACATCCAATATTGCGCTGGCATCGGCAACAGAAGCATCGTTGTTGATGGATACGGATTGGGAAAAGATTGCGGATGATGTGCTAAAGGATATCAGCAATAAGAATACTATTTTTTTCATGGGTATCTATTTTTTTTCTGATTTTTTAATTCAGCTTATCAACACGTTATACATTCAGAATTGCGCCCTGTAGCACAATAATGTGATCACTTATTTATCTTGTAAAACTTCCTATATTTATATATGTGTTGACATAGTAGCGGTCATTAGGAGCTGCTACTGTTGCTTCATACTCTTCAAATACATAATTTTTTAGTAACTGTCCTGTGCTGCTGTATTTTGTAAAGAATCTGTCTGATATAATATCGTTTCCATTTACATCATCCGGATCTTTATAATGAATCAGGTACCTGTGTTCATCCGGCACATTAGAGGCGTATCCATATTTTGCATGTGAAACTGTGACGGTTTTATGGTTATCGGGATAGAAGCTTGGTCCTTCAAAAATATTGACACAACCACTATGTTGCCCGGGCTGGTCGTCTAATGGCAGCCACAAGCCCTCCTCACCCAGATTAGGATCGTCACCCTTTTTTACCCACCAGCCGTCACTACGTTTTTGTAAACAGAACATAAGTCGTGAGTTGCCAAAGAAATCCGGATAGGCTACCAAATTGCTGGAGTATATGGCCAGCCATTTTTTCCCATCAAGCATGGTATCTTTTGCTATCCATTTAAATATACCAACAGTATCATTGAATTGCCCTAAATATGGTTCTCCATAAAGTGGAGAAGCAGGGTCTGATATAAGGTCTATTCCATGGTCGGCATGATAAGTATATGTCATATCATACAATATCCAGGTACTGCCATCCCGTGGATCGGTATCTGATGTATTTCCCGGGTCAACAGGATTTTTTTTGCAGGCACTAAAAAAGACAGTCATACCAATAAGTATAGATGCCAGCACCAGCTTATTTGTTTTTATCATGGTTATTATTTTTCTGATTTTCATCTTGTATTGTTTTAATATTATAAAGGAGTTATTTCCATGGTAAGATGTACCACTGATTTATCATCCCTGAATTCAAATGTGAAAACGTTGGTTCCATCCAATAACATTTGCCTGATAGATTTTTTAAATGAGTTAGTAGTTTTAAAATCATCATCACTTATTTCATCGTCTTCTTTCATTCCCGGCTTTAATTCAATTACCATATCAAGATTAGAGATAGTAAGATCCAGGTATTTGTCTTTTATAGAAGGCTCATCTTCTGTAACGGCAACATCTTCTTTTAATATTAATGGTGCATTTTCATTTGCATAAACAATTGCAGCAGTAGGGAGATTTACCAATGCAAAGGGTAAAATGGTTTTACCATCAGTCGCAACTTGTTTCTTTTGATTATTATATAGATAAATACTGATGCTTCCAAAAACCTGTTCAGTGCCATCGCCATCATCTGAATGAAGGCATTTCAGTTCTTTGATCTTCACCCTTACTTTATTTTTATCCAGGCACTTATTACCATTTAAAAAAGCTTCGGTAATAATAGAAACAGGTTTGCCATTCAGGTTGGTGAGTTTAAAAGATAAAGGAGCTATATCAATTTGACTAAACGATTTTTTAAAATAATTATCAATTACCGACTGTGCTTTGGATGGATCTGTTACATATTCCGGCTGCCCTGCCTCAGATATAATCCGCAGGTTGGTTCTGCTGGCAAAAGTAGATCCTGTGTTTTTTTGTGAATAGGCAGCTGATACCACTCCCCAGTTAAGAGAACCGTTTAATTCGTTTGAGTATTTTTCCAAATCATATTCGCTTTCCAATAACACATAGAGGCGTCGGCCATAATCAACTTCCTGTATATAAAACCAGTTACTGTTAAAGCCAGTGTTATCACTAAATACATCGGCCGGTGAAACAATTTCATCCGCAATAACGGGGAGGCAGTTCTGTTCAAATTTATACAGGTACATATACTTGTATTTGTCAGAAGAAAAACTAAAGTTGTCTTTTACGGAAAACCCCATATAAAAAGCCGAAGCGCCAATGCTTACCCCGATCTTTTCTTCCAAAGTAGATACAGTTACATTGTCTTCGGATTTGCTATTGGGCATGCCTGTAAAATTGGCTGGTTTCCTTAGATTCAAAACAGCGTCTGTTAAAGAGCCGGTAATATCTTCACCTACCGTTGGATTTGCTTTTTGAGTAGGATCTTTTACCAGGTTGGAAGTGGTACGAAGTGAAATAGGTTTCCGGTTTCCCATATTCACATAAACAAATTCGCCTGAGCTTAAAAGATAATCTCCGCTAATTATAGCGCCGGGTAAAATATTTCCCGCCAACGAGGCGTCCGCAATTGTTATTACTGTTTCAATTTTTTGACCCTTTATTTCTTCCTTTGTAAGACACATCGCATCACTTACCGGAGTAATTTTCTGTGTTATATTATTTACAGGAGTTTGGTTGTTGCCAAAACGAAGTTTCATGTTCCCGTTTTTAGAGGGATAAATAAAGTTTCCGGCTACAGGAGTTAGTTTTTGGATATATTTTTTATTTGCAGCAACAGACGTATTTGCTTTTTTTACAATTTTAATTTGTGTGAATGCAGTTTTAGAAACGCAAAGAATTGCCAGCATATAAATAACTTTCATCTTCATAATTAAAGTTTAATTGTATTGATTAATAAGGGAGAGGTAGCCTGTTTCATTAAAGTATTTTTTGTAGTACAAATATGGAACAAGTGGTAACATTGCACAACCCCAAAATGGGGGGGATCTTTGGTTCAATAACGTTTATTGAATCGTTTCAGTAGCAGTAAACGCTTTCTCCAACACAGGCTTTCCGGTTTCAACATTTAAGAGGTGAATATTGTCTTTGCCGAGTGTGAGGAGTTGATTATTGTGTAGCAAAATATTGGTCAACTTATTATCTGAACTTTGCAGCCCGGGTTTATGAATTATGGCAGTCCATTTGGATTGAAGGTTTACGGTATCTAACATATTTATCTGCCATTCAAACTGGTTGCCGGATTTTGTTTGGGAGAAAACAAAAAAACAATCTTTATAAAAAACTGGTACTTCTTTATTTCCCAGAACATTGAGTTTCCCCAATAAAAAAGGGTTTATAAAATCTATAGATGATTCTTTTTGGGATGCAAAAGAATTTAGGTTTCGTATTTTTTTAACCAGGCGCTTACGTTGCACACCCGTAAAATTTATATAACTCTCGCCAAATTGTGTTGAACTTATTTCAAAAAATGGACGGTTAATCATACGTAAATGAATGCTATCCGGTATTACAGAAGCTAAGCCTGTACTTTCATCCAGTGCATATAAGCGGGCATCATCGGCTTGTAGCAAGGTTCCTTTAAAAACTCCCGGATTGTAATATTCATAAGTTGGTTCAAAAGAGAGCCCCTTATTTTTTGCTGCCAGTGTTTTTGCATTAAATAAAACAGTTCCGTCTAAATTATTTATGATTAAAAGCTCATTGTTTTTTGTATCATTATTATAGGAACGCAACCAAATGTTTTTATCGGTAAGTTTAAAAACCTGGCAACGGGATTTTAATTTGATTGGATTTTCTGTCAATCTTTTACCGGTGAACCCGTCATACATTTCCAGGTAATAGGTAGAACTTCCATAGCGCATGGTGGAGCCGCTCCTTTTAGTGTATGATGAAACATAAAATACACTATAAAGCCTTGCTATTTTTGATCCATCGTCTGTGGCGGTAAGCGAAACCGTTTCAGGTGGTTGTGAACCCATTTCTTTACATGACTGAAAATTACACAGCAGGATCAAACTAGTAAATAAAGAAAGTATCGTATAAAAAAATCGTTTCATGTTCCCGGCTTTGTAATAATCAAATCAATCTTTCATTGATGGCTTTACTTACCGCTTCGGTAGCAGAATGAACCTGTAATTTTTCATAAATTTTTTTGATGTAGGAGCGGATGGTCTCAAATGCAAGGTTAGTTTGTGAGGCAATCATTTTGTAACTATTGCCTTTACAAAGCAGGTTTAAAATTTCATGTTCACGGGCCGTGAAATCATACTGAACAATAATTCCCTTTTGCATAGAACTGACAAGCATTTTGGCTACGGCCGGGCTCATGGGGGCGCCACCATCCCGTACTTCATTGATAAATGGAATTAATTTATCAGAAACATTTTTTTTGAGCAGGTAGCCGGATGCGCCGGCACAAATGGCATCAAAAACATTTTTGTTATCATCAAAAACAGTGAGCATTAATATGGCAGTATTCTTATTGAATTGCCTGATTTTTTTTACGGCTTCAATACCCGTCATACCGGGCATATCTATATCCATCAATACAACATCCGGGTTATGTTCCCGCACATCCTCATCGGCATGCATACAATTTTCACTGGCCTTTACCACCACAAATTCATCGGTAAGCGATAATAAATCCTGAAGGCCCCGCCGCAGGTTTTCATTATCCTCATAAATTAAAATTTTGCTAACCATATATTTATTTTGTAATAATAAAACAAAATCTGAATCCGGCATACCCCAAAAAGGGTTACGCAATCTTATCTAATAATTCAATGGTAGTTCCCTTTCCCGGGGTAGATTTAATATTCATTTCAGCCTGCAACTGATGTGCCCTGGCTTGCATGTTTAGCAAGCCATTTCCCTTTTTATGATCCTGCATGTTAAACCCAATTCCATCATCCATAATTGACATTCGGATAATTGCCGCTGCCGTTTTATTCATATGCACATGGATATTCTTGCACTGGCTGTATTTAATTGCATTGTTAATAGCTTCTTTAAAAATCAGGAAAAAATGTTTCCGCTTTTCAGTATCTAATTTTATGTTTTCAATACCGGCAGAAGATTCAAAATACAATTGCACTTCCCTGGGTTCACAAATTTCTGCCGCCCACTCTTTCATTTTAGATACCAAACTTTCAATGCTGTCATTATCAGGGTTTATGGCCCATACCATATCACTCATGCTTTCCATCATGTGTAAAGAATAATCTTTTATACTGGTCAACTGGTTTTTTAAATGGCCTTCAATGCTGGATTGCTGTAAGGCCACTTTGCTTATGATATTTATACTGCTAAGTGTCGAGCCCATATCATCATGCAAGTCCCTGGCAATTTTCTTGCGCAGGCCTTCTTCCACAAAATTCCTGGTTAGTTTTTTTGCACAGATGTCAGCAATTTTTTGAAGAAGTTCCAGGTGCCGTTTGGTAAAAAACCCTACGACACTATGCTCAGAATCTATTACACCCAATAATTTTCCATCTACCATAATAGGAACTGCAATTTCTGAATTACGGCTCATATCATCTACAAGATACCGGCTATCTTTCCTGGTATCATTTATTATTTCCGGCTTTAAGGAGGCTGCAACAGCGCCTACAATGCCTTTACCAACGGGTATCTCCAATAAATTGGATATGATGTGGCCATCAGGATTCTTTGGCCCGAATGCTGCTTTTTGCAGCAGCATGTTCCTGGCTTCATCATACCCATAGATCACACAATCTTGAAAATTCAATTGCGAAATGCAGTTTTTTGCAATGTCCCAAAACACATCATCCACCGTATTTTGATTGTATAATGAGGTGGCAAAATAATTGAGTATTTTTTGTTCTTTAATTTTTTTACGGGCATAATATAACCACAGGAGCAAGCTTGTAATCAATGCCAGCAAAAAGCTTGACAAGAACCACCATTTTGTAATTTGGTTTTTAGATTTAAGGACAGCAATTTCATGTTCTTTTTTTTCAGTTTCAAATTTTCCGTTTAATGCATTTACCTTTTCAATTTGGTCGCTAATATCAATTGTATCAAGCCAGTCATTTTTTTTCTGAAGATAATTATAGGCATTTTTCCAATCACCCATTTTAGCATACATATTGTTAAATGCATTTGATATCCAAACAAGATATTTATAAATCTTGAGCGAATCACTCAGCATGTAAGATTGCTGTAAATAAGATTCTGCCTCATTAAACCGGTTCATTTCTGCTAGTGCTGTACCAATTGAATAATTTTCATACGCCACTTCCACTGTACAGCCTAACTTTTGAAATTGAAAAAGTGCTTCTTTAAAATAAGTGAGCGCCTCAGCATATTTACCTATCTCCATATAGGTATCTGCATAATTTTCCTGAATGCTGGCATAAAGCAAAGAATTGCCTGAAGGCTGTTTTTCAAATACAGATTTGCATTGTGCCAATACCAACAAGCTGCTGTCATTTTTATCCATCAGGCGGTATGCCATACTAAGATGGCAACTAGCAAGAATATATTTTGGAAAATTTTTTTGAAGATAATAAGCATCCCTGGCAGAATTAAAAAATTTTGCAGCAGTTAAATAATCTTCTTTGTTTTTATATAACAATCCCATATTCCATTTTACATCGGTCAATATGGTTGCATTTTTTAAAGCTGCACCTATTGAATCTGCCCGAATAAGATAGGATAATGCGGTATCTATTTTATATTGCCCGATATATATTTTAGAAAGGGCAATATCTGTGTATCCAGCGGGTTCATAATTTTTTGTTGCAAGGAATATATTTTTTGATTTTTTATAAAAATATATTGCAGAATCAGGTTGCCCTTTATATCTATATACAAAGGCAATATCTGAGAATGCTTTTGCCATTTCCTGTTCATTCCCTTTTTCTTCTGCACCCTGCAGCAGCCTGTTTGCGATGTGCCAGACAGTATCAATATTTTTAGTTGGGTAATATAAAATATCATTAGAATATTGGCTATAACCCCTGGGCTGCTTTTGTGAAAAAGCAAGGAGAATTGACAGGCAAAACCACACAGTTACAATAATCCGGTAAAACATGAATAAATTTACATTTTTATTTTTCTAAAAATGTGAATTTATTTTGTGAAGGCAACTAACTTACAGTTAGAATAAAAAAAACAGTAATAAATGGGTGTAATGAGATTGGTGGGTCTTATCCTTTAAAATGCCCAATATAAACAATAGCAAATGAAATAAACATTTCCACTTGTTTACATACTCCTGAATTAAGAAGGGGAAAATAATAAAAAAATATATTGTAAAATACCAGTAATTTAATATACTTTATAGCATCAAAAGGAAAATACAAACATGCGTAAAATAAAAACGGTAAACATCGCCATTGGTTTTGTAACAGGCCGTTTACTATTTCAAAATGTATTAAAGACTTATATTAATAATTGGATAGAACATGGATTAATAGAAAACAACAATGTTCGTATTCATGTATTGGTATCTTATGATTTACGATATAAAAACACCAATACCAATGATTACAAGAATGTTCCGCCGGCTTTACAAAAATTAGTTGACTCCATACACTTTTATGGCGTAAATGAAGTGAACCGGGAAATAGAAGAATTGGTAAAAAAAGACAATACACTTGATGAAAAAGATTGTCATTTACTTTTTGGGGAGGGCTATGCAAAAAAGAGGAATATCGTAACCTACTTTGCCATAAAACTTAAAATGGATAAACTCCTTTTTATTGATGATGATGAATACCCATTAGCTACATATAGGAATAAACAGGGAAATTTATTGTGGTTAGGCCAAAGTATTTTAAGCACTCACTTAAAATATAACGACAATGCAGATGTAACACATGGCTTACATTGTGGCTATATTTCACCCATCCCATATCTTGAATTTAACCATATTCTTACTGAAAATGATTTTAAATTTTTTATTGAGGCATTGAGCAATGATATTATTACCTGGGCCAAGATGAAGCAAATAATAATCAGGCAAAAAGGGGTAACCTATGCCAATGAAGACATCTTAAATAACCCAGCATCCTACGAAGTAGAAGAGGCCAATGGCATGAAGTTTATATCTGGCGCTAACCTTTGTTTTAATTTAAAAAATTACAAAATGCTCCCTCCCTTTTATAATCCGCCGGGCGCCCGTGGTGAAGATACTTTTATGAGTACGGCATTAACGGAGTTGAAAGTTTTAAAAGTACCATGCTATACATTTCATGATGGTTTCTCAATGTACAACCACCTGCTAAATGGAGTACTGCCTGTAGTGTTGCTGCCCATAGAAAATACAAATCATGATATTTTAATGAGATTTGTAAATGCCACAATTGGTTGGGTGAGATATAAACCTTTATTGGTTTACATAACCGACCAGGATAATTTTGAAACGACCATGCAAAACATGGAAAAAAGCTTACAATATACCATTCCAAAATTATGTGCTTACTTTAAAACGAATGAATTTAATAAAATATTAATTGAATTTGAAAGCTACCGAAAAAGAGTAAAAAAACACTTTAATGATTTCGAAAACACAAAAGCCACCTGGAAGCGGTTGCTGAATAATGCCATTTAATAACAATTCTAAATTGCATGGTTATAAAATTTATAAACTGCATTCCATTTTTTCATTACCGGCAAATACTAGTATTGGCGGATACATGGTTACTCTCCAATTTAATAACATGGCCAAAGGAAAATATTCGATACAATTATTACAGGCAGATGGAAAATTTTTACAAGAAGAAATCTATGATCATACAGAACAATATCAATATTATATAATGTCATTGAACCATTCCATCCCAGCAGGATTTTATTTATTGCGCATAAGTACCGGAAATACCGTCTTGCAAAAAATTCCAATAACGATTCAGTAAATCTTTTATAATAGGCTAAAAAAATTAAACCCATTTATAAGATATTTGTAAGCATTAAAAACAGCTATCTTACTGGATACAAATCTTTAGCTTTTATAATTTATTATTATAGACAATAAAGGCCCTTGCTTAAACTGAGAATTTTGAATATCTGTTTTTTATCAAAAAATAATTTCAGTTCAGTATTTATCAAGTTGAAAAAATAAATTGAATGACCCATGCTGATGTTTAAAATATTTGATAAAAATATACGCATACCCCTTCCACCCCAAATCATTTATTTAGCTGAACATTTCCCTCACTTTATCAAAAAAAGATTTATCAGATTTTTCAGGCTTCGGTTCAAAGTTTGCCGATTGTTGTAATTTTTCAAGGATTCCTTTTTCAGATTCACTTACTTGTTGTGGCGTCCAAATATTTACATGAATAAGCTGATCGCCTTTTTCGTAACCATGAACTTGTGGAAACCCTTTTCCTTTCAACCGGAATATTTTACCACTTTGGGTACCGGCCGGTATTTTTATTTTTGCCCTTCCATCAATTGTAGGAACATCTATTTGAGTACCAAATACAGCATCGGGGAAACTGATATGCAAATCGTAAGCAACATTCAATCCTTCTCTTTGTAATTGCGGATGTGTTTCTTCTTCAATTACCACCAACAAATCTCCGGGTGCGCCTCCTCTTTCACCCATATTACCTTTACCGGTAATGCTCAGTTGCATACCTTCACTTACACCTGCAGGGATATCCATGCTTACTGTTTCTTCGCCATAAACCCTGCCTTCTCCCCGGCATGAAGTGCATTTATTGGTTATACTGGTACCTTCACCATTACAGGTAGGACAGGTAGTTACGGTTTGCATTTGCCCTAAAAATGTATTTTGTACCCGGCGTACCTGACCACTACCGCCACAAGTGCCGCAGGTTTGTACACTTTTTTTATCTTTTGCGCCACTGCCTGTACAGGTGCTGCACCTTACATATTTTTTTACTTTAATGGTTTTGCTCGCACCTTTAGCAATCTCTTCGTAATTCAATTTCATCTTTACCCGTAAGTTACTTCCACGGGTACCGGTACCACGGCTACTACTGCTTCTTCGGCCACTACCGCCAAAAAAACTTCCAAATCCTTCTTCACCAAAAATATCTCCAAACTGGCTAAAGATATCATCCATATTCATACCACCGCCGCCATAGGAACGGCCACGGCCGCCCGCAAATGCATTGTGGCCAAAACGATCGTACTGTGATTTTTTATCGGCATCACTCAGCACTTCATAAGCTTCTGCAGCTTCTTTAAATTTCTCTTCGGCTGATTTATCCCCCGGGTTCCTATCGGGATGGTGCTGCATGGCAACTTTACGATAGCTTTTTTTTATTTCTTCTACCGTGGCCGTTTTGGTTACGCCCAACACCTCGTAATAATCTCTTTTCATATATTTATAAAGGCCCTGCCTTTTAAGGGTTTTAAATTCCAGGTATTACTTTCCTACTACTACTTTCGCAAAGCGAATTATTTTATCATTTAGGGTATAGCCTTTTTGTAATACATCTACTACCTTTCCATGCATTTGGGGGCCTGCATCCAATTCAGTAATAGCTTCATGTTTTTCTACATCAAAAGCTGTTTCTTTACTATTCATTGGAGCCAATCCCTGTTGCTGTAAAATATTCCTGAATTTTGCAAAAACCAATGCATTGCCAGATTTCACTTGTTCAATATCATTTGTTTCCGTCATTTGTGTTTCTGCACGGTCCATATCATCCAGCACTTCTAATAGGTCAATGATAAGATTTTTATTGGCAGATTGTATTAATTCAATTTTTTCTTTAGCGGTACGGCGTTTATAATTATCAAACTCGGCAAACAAGCGTACATATTTATCTTTTTGCTCTTCCAGTTCCAAAGCCAGTTTAGTATTTTCTGATGTTTCCGGTTCATCTTCATTTTTCAAAGGGTTACTCAGGTGATTGTTGCCTGGAATATCAGAATCAGAATTTATATCTATTTCCCGGGAATGATTCTCTTCGTGCCTGTGTTTTTTTTCTTTCATATTAATAATTTTTAAGCAACTGTTTCCTTACTTTCTTTACAATTTTACTTTTTGTAAAAGGCTGCAAAGGTACAGTAGTCAAACATTTTGCCAAGCGAAAAATACAGCCAAAATGACACTAAAACAATGTATTAATGAGGAATAGGCATAAAAATAGCCTGCATTTTGAGCAAGCTTATGTATTTGAGTGTTCCTTTATTATTTAATTACCTGGAACTTACCGGATTCTACGATGTTCCCGTTTTTATCCCGCAGTTGGTAAACATAAACACCCCTGTAGAAATTGTCAAGATTGAGATTATACCGTGGAGCGATATTTTTTACTTCCCATACTTTTTTACCAATGAAATTATATATCTCAAGGGTAAAAGACTTATCATACCCCCGCTGAAAATCAAAATTGATATTTGAGGAAGCTGGGTTGGGATAGGAATTAATAAGTTTTTGGGGTGCCAGGGGGTTTCCTAACCGGTTTTGTGCCTGGCTGGCAAAACTTACTCCTATCAATAAAACAAGTATGTAAAAAATTCTTTTCAATAAAGTAAAATTAATGCTTTTTCTTAAAAATACATATAATCACTGTAAAATATAACAATTTACTGATAATAGAACTCACTATTGCAAAATATATTGTACCCGTATCAAAAATATTAGCTTAATGCTGCTATTTTTTTATCAATAGCCTCAAAATCAGGAAGATCCCCTGCATTTTCTAAAACCTCTGCATATTGAACTACCCCTTTCTTATCTATTAAAAACGCCGATCTTTTACTTACCCCTTGCATATCCATAGCTGTAAAGCTTCCATAAATACAACCATACGCATTAGAAGCATATTTATTAAAATCGCTCAATAATGGAAATTGATAATGCTGTTCTTCTTTATATTTCTGAAGGCTGTAAACCGAATCTACAGAAATGCCAATAACTTGTAATTGATCGGTACTATAGCGGTTGTAATTATCCCTTATGCTACACAATTCTTTTGTACAAACACCCGTAAAAGCCAAGGGGAAAAACAGGATCAAAATATTTTTATTGCCTTCAAAACTACTCAGGGTAACTGCTTGTTTCTCGGTGTCGTAAAGTGTAAAATCCGGTGCCTTTTGTCCTAATGTTGTATGCATAAAATTTATTTTTAATTGCTTAAAGAGTACAAAGATAACCCATTACTGCAATAGCTATAAAACAGAAGGCCCTGCTTTCGCAGAGCCCCTGTTATCCAAACAATCCATAAAAACAAATCTTTGGCATATCATGTGTGTGACAGCCGGATTGCTGAAAATTTTATAATAAATAAATGTGGGGATGAGGGACTATAATACGATTCAAGATAAAAGCATGTTGTACAGCTTTCGTTACCATGCAATGAATTTTAGGTGTTCAAAAAAAATAAGATTGTAACTATAGGTTGCAGGTATTTAACGAAGAAAAACTTAAATTATTTTAAAGGGAAGCTGTATTGTTATCCACACTATGGTGAAAACTAAAGCCGTCGCATGTAAACTTTTGTAAGTGCCAAACTACCCCAGGGAGATATCTTCATAACGGGTATATTTTTTTCAATAAACCGCCAGTCCCGGTTAAAAAATACATACCGGTTTAAAATACCAGGCTGGTTTAATTGAATATTTAATTTCCCATAATCTTCAGATGTATGCCAGGTGCCCGTATAGATGCTATCTGCATTAAAACCCTTCATGGGGCCATCTTCCAGCGTATTTTTAAATAAGATAAAAGTATCTTTTGCAAAGCGTGCCGTAATATCTATACCGTTTTCATATGCAGAATCCACAACAAAATTCCGGTTTAGGATGTTGGCTTCAAAATATTGAGCAGCCAGTGTAAGTTGCTCGCCGGTAATGGGGTCTTTCTTTTTACAGCTTCCCAGGTATAATATGGTAAGGGCAAAAATAATAGCAATGAGCAAACGCCATTTAAAAACTGTTTTTATAAACCGGCTGTTGTGAGGCATGTATTCATTTTGATTTTCTGGAAACATAAAACTACAATTTCTGTTGCATTTTTTAATTCTTTTATAACGGCATCTATCATTTATTGTTGTATTTCTTTTGCATGAAAACGTATAATAATATACCTTAATGTACATTCAGTTATTAGCTGTATGAATGAGCTTGATTAACTTAGCAAGATCAAAAAAAGACAATCATGTACATTAAAGACATTATACAGGTTTTAGAAAATTTGGCTCCTCCTTGTTTGCAGGAAGAATATGATAATGCAGGCCTTCTCATAGGCCAGGCATCCTGGCCCTGCACCGGTATCATGGTAAGTTTAGATGTTACTGAAGCTACTCTAAAAGATGCCATAAAAAAAGGTTGTAACCTGGTAGTTGCCCATCATCCTATTTTATTTAGGGGCATCAAAAAATTAACGGGCAAAAATTATGTGGAGCAAACGATCATTAAAGCCATAAAAAACGATATTGCCATTTATGCCATTCATACCAATTTAGACAATGTCCTTCATGGTGTGAACCATGCCATTGCTGAAAAATTGAAATTGAAAAGTTGTAAAATATTACAACCTAAAATAGGGCAATTACAAAAATTGGCGGTTTTTGTACCCCAGGACCATATTGATAAAGTTTCCAATGCGCTTTTTGAAGCAGGCGCCGGTAGCATTGGCCAATATTCAGAATGCAGTTTTAATACCGCAGGAACCGGCAGTTTTAGAGCAAATGAAGGAACTAATCCTTTTGCAGGCAATATAGGAGAAAGGCATTTTGAGGCAGAAAGCAGGTTAGAAGTGATTTTTCCGCATTGGAAATCCGGGCCTATTTTAAAAGCAATGAAGGATTCACATCCTTATGAAGAAGTAGCTTATGACCTGTACCATTTAGCCAATAGTTTTAATGAAGTAGGTAGCGGGATGATTGGGATTTTAAATAAACCATTGGAAACCAGCGCATTTTTAATCCAATTAAAACATATATTCAAGATTCCTACTGTCCGGCACACCCGAATTTTGAAAAAAAAGGTACAAAAAATTGCACTTTGCGGTGGAGCCGGTAGTTTTTTAACGGCCACTGCCATTGCTGCCGGAGCCGATGTATATATTACTGCAGATGTGAAATATCACGAATTTTTTGATGCAAACGATAAATTGGTATTGGCAGATATCGGGCATTATGAAAGTGAGCAGTTTACCATAGAACTCCTTTTTGATATTTTGAAGCAAAATTTCCCTAACTTTGCCGTCCTAAAAACGGCAGTTAACAGCAATCCTGTAAAGTATTTATAAGCATACGAAGCAAAAAATCAAAACGGGAAATGTTGGGAAAAAGAAGCATAAAAAACTCCTGCCGTTCATAATAAATAAAAATTCTTATGTCAAAAGTTGCAGATTTTTCAGTAGAAGAAAAATTGAGTTCTTTGGTTCGCTTGCAAAAAATAAACAGCAAGTTAGATGAAATACAAATCTTAAAAGGTGAACTTCCTATGGAAGTAAAAGACCTTGAAGATGAAATTGAAGGCCTCCATGCCCGCCAAACCCGTATAGAAGAAGAGATCAATGGCATCACTGAATTTATTGAACAAAAGAAAGAAGCCATTAAAGAAGCACAAGCCCTTATTAAAAAATATGAGAAGCAAAGTGATAATGTAAAAAATAACCGGGAGTTTGAAGCCATCAACAAAGAGATGGAAATGCAGCAACTGGAAGAGAAGTTGAACGAGAAGCACATTAAAGATGCTACTGAAGAAATTGGCGAAAAAGCAAAAATGCTTGAAATTGCAAAAAAAGCAGTGGGCGCCAAAGAAACCAACCTGGCCGGCAAAAAAAGTGAATTAGAAAAGATAATTGCCGAAACAGAAAAAGAAGAAAAGCATTTTAACAAACATATTAATGAAGCCCGTGAGGAAGTAGATGAGCGTTTACTGGTAAGTTATGACCGTATTCGTCAAAACTACCGGAATGGCCTGGCGGTAGTACCGGTTGAAAGAGATAGCTGCGGCGGATGTTATCATGCTATACCACCACAAAAGCAAAGTGAAATAAAGTTGCGCAAAAAAGTGATGGTATGCGAAAACTGCGGCCGCATTTTAGTAGATAAGGATTTAAATGATTCTATTGTAGTAAAATAAATCTTACTTACTTTTATATTTAGAGACCCGCCAACAGGCGGGTTTTTCTTTTTAATGCTGTATTGATTTTATATTTTTAATTTATACTTAGTAACTTTGCCACCCGGAAATTCTAATACACAATTTTATTTATGGGAAGGATATTTGAAGTAAGAAAAAGTACCATGTTTGCCCGTTGGGACAGAATGGCTAAGCAGTTTACCCGTATTGGGAAAGAAATCGCAATTGCTGTAAAAGCTGCTGGCCCTGATCCTGATAACAATCCTGCTTTACGCCGATGTATCCTGAATGCCAAAAGTGTAAACATGCCCAAAGACCGGGTGGAAGCCGCTATCAAACGGGCCATGGGCAAGGATATCAGCAATTACGAAGAACATACTTATGAAGGCTATGCCCCCCATGGGGTAGCCGTATTGGTAGAAACGGCAACAGATAATACCACTCGTACCGTAGCCAATGTACGGATGCATTTTACCCGCAGTGGTGGCTCACTGGGTACCAGTGGCAGTGTAGCTTTTGGATTTACCCGGATGGGTGAGTTTAAAATAAAAAGTACCCCCACCCTTAATTTAGAAGACCTGGAACTGGAATTGATTGATTATGGGTTAGAAGAAATTGGCGAAGATGAAGAAGGAAATATCATCATTCGTACTTCTTTTAATGAATTTGGCCACATGAGTAAAGCGCTTGAAGAAAAAGGTATCGCCATAGAAAGTGCTGAACTCACCCGCATACCCGGTAATACGGTAGAGCTTCCTGAAGAACAGGCACAGGAAGTATTAAAATTGGTTGATAACTTAGAACAGGATGAAGATGTACAAAAGGTATATCATAACCTGAAATAAATACCATTTCGGTAACAGCTTTCGAACATATTTTTACCACAGGTATAAAATTATATTTTGTAAATGCCTGTACGTTTAATCATCTGCATTAAATTAAAATGCAGCACTGGCAATACAAGTCTGTAACTGCCTTGAATTTTTCCCTTTTCCAAAAACATCTTGCGTCACCTTAAAGCAACAGTTTATAATTTATAAAATTGTAATAGGAACCAGGTAAAATTTACAATAGTAAAAGCATCATAAATTCTTCTTATTAAATATTGTATCCGAGAAAACTTTCTATACAGGTACTTATGATATAAATCATATTAAAAAGTGACCATGCTCACTATAATAATCCATAGTATTATATAGATTGTGTATAGCGCTCCTGCAGATCACATCTTCATTAAAAACAGTGAAAATACAGGATTTAAAAAAAAATAAATGGCTCTTTATTCATTCAATTACAAACCATGAAAGAGATAACAAAAAAAATAATTAAGAAAGAGTTTAATTATAACCAGGAGAAAAAATCGCTTACTACCAGGAATACGAGGTCTAAAAAGATTTTGGCAGTATTTGATGGATATAAATTTTCGCAAAGCACATTAGATTATGCAATACAGTTAACAAAAGAAGCAGATGCATTTTTGGTGGGCGTTTTTCTGGATGAATCATTTTACCGTTCTTATAATACATTACAAATATTAAAGACCCATAAGGATGCTGAACAAATATTGCTTAAACTAGATGCAAAAGACCAGGAAAAAAGAGATGCAGCCGTTACTAAATTTCAAAAAGCATGTGGTCAGGCAGGTGTTGCTTATACATTTCACCGCAACAAGGATATTGCCATCCATGAATTAAAACAAGAAAGTATTTATGCCGATCTCATAATTATAAACGATAGTGAAACCTTCAGCCGGGTTGCAGAAGATTCGCCTACCCGTTTTATAAAAGAATTGCTGGCCGATGTGCAGTGCCCGGTATTGGTAGTGCCCAATAAATTTATTCCCATTGATAAAATTATTTTATTGTACGATGGGGCTCCCTCTTCTGTATTTGCCATTAAGATGTTCAGTTATGTATTAAATGGCATGGGCGATTTGCCGGTTGAAGTGTTTACTGTGAAAGACAAAAAGGGAACATCACATGTATCTGATAATAAATTAATGAAAGAATTTATTAAAAGACATTTTCCAAAAGTAAAATTCGTAGTAGCAAAGGGTAACCCCGAAGAAGAAATAGTAAGTTATTTACGGAATCACAAAGAAAATGAACTGGTGGTATTAGGCGCTTACAGGAGAACTGAAATTTCAAGGTGGTTTAAAGCCAGCATGGCAGACATTTTGATCAAGGAATTAGACACGGCATTATTTATCGCACACAATAAATAAAAATTAAACTTTTAAAACTTAATACATTTAAATTATGAAACACATATTAGTCCCAACAGATTTTTCAGCTTGTGCTGACAATGCATTGGAATTTGCAAAACAAAGTGCAAAGATATTGCCGGCAAAAATCTCCTTACTGCATTCTTTTGAAATAGTTGATAATATTTATACTGATTATATGGGTGTAAATAAGGAATTTAACCGTGCCGTTTTAGATGAAGCAGAAATAAAACTTGGCAAACTCAAACAAGAAGCCGCTGAAAAAGAAGGGCTGGAAATTGAAACTATGATTTCAAAAGATGCATTGCTGGATGCCATTAAGAAATCGGCAGAGACAATAAAGGCAGATCTTATCATAATGGGTACACAGGGTGCTAAGGGAATTATTGAAAAATTATGGGGAAGCAGAACAGCTACAGCTATCCAGAAATCAGGTTTACCTATCATGGCGATTCCACAAAACTATAAATGGAAAAAGCCACAGAAGATATTATTTGCAAGCAACCAATTTGAAAAGAATAAAAAGATCCTCAATTATATTTTTGAACTGGCTGGTTTATATATGGCGAATATACAGGTAGCAGTATTTACAGATGAGCATAAAGACAATGTAGCAACCTTACTTGACAATAAAAGAAAACTGGGGGAATATGCAGACTTCCTTACAGAAACTTTTCATGAAAAAACACTTACCTCGATGCACTTATATGGCGATAATTTTGAAGATACCTTACAAGACTATATAAAAGAAAATGAAATTGATATGGTGGTTATGATCACTTATCAGCATACCTATTGGAACCGGTTGTTTAACCCAAGTGCAACAAAAAAAATGAGTTACCATACTCATATCCCGTTATTGGCCATGCCTATAGAATATGGAGATTAATTTTCTGTAAAAAAAAGTAAAGCAATATAATATGAAACGAATATTAGTTCCTACCGATTTTTCAGCAAATGCTGAAACTGCATTTAAGTTTGCCCTGTATATTGCAAAGCTATCTAAAGGCACCATTATCCTGTATCACACCTATATTCCATTAGAAAATCCATTTATAGGTGATAAAACTGAAAGAGCTGCACATAATTTTAAAACTGAAACGATGATCCTTAAAAAACTTCATCGTTTCAAAAATAAAATAGTAAAAAAAGATGATGTCGTATCCATTTCTACAATCATTGGGCGGTCGCCACTCATCAATAACATTCTTGGCTTTGCCGAACATAACCATATTGACCTGATTGTAATGGGTACAAAAGGAGCATCCGGTATTAAAAAGGTTTTACTGGGTTCGGTAGCTGCAAGGGTTGCACAAAGATCGGACCTGCCAGTTTTATTAATCCCTGAAAAATGTAAGGTAAAAAGCTTTAGTCAAATTGTATTTGCAACAGATTTTACACCCTGGGATGAGCCGGCCATTAAAAGGGTCCTTTCATTTGCAAAATTAGAAAATGGGGCTGTTACCGTAATACATGTGATGGATAATGATATGAATGAAAAGAAAAAAAATAAATCAATAAATGATTTTGAATCTTATGCATTTTATATGCAAAGAAAAATAAACAGGAGAAATTTAAAATTCCAGTTAATTGAAACAAAGGCAAAAGATGAAAAAATAATAACATTGATGAACCATACCCCTTACGATATGCTGGCCATAGTTCGTAAGAATAAAAGTTTCTTTCACAAATTACGTACGGTTAGCTATACCAAAAACCTGGCATTCATGATGGAGAAGCCACTTCTTATGAATCCACCAGAATAAATATTTTCATCGAAACCTTGCAGCACAGTAAAATCATTAAACCATTAAATTAAATATTATGTTTTACAAAGAATTATATACCGAGCTAGGAAAACTATTTTACTATACTGCCGGTATTGATGGTAAAGTACAAGTGGCAGAACGGGAAGCTTTGCAGGAACTCATCAATAGTAAATGGAAACCTTTAGAAGATTCGAAGGATGAATTTGGTACGGATCAGTCGGCCATCATTAATTTTTCATTTGATTATGAAGAATCAGAAAATGCAGCACACAATGCACTCGAATCATTTGAAGATTTTTATAGAGAAAATAAAGAAAGCTTTAGCCCGCAGATCATTCAAAATATTTTACAAACAGTAACGGCAATAGCCGATGCTTACCGAGATAAGAATAAAAATGAGAAGTTAGTGCTGGATAAAATTAAAAAAATACTTCATTCATTATTTAGGTTGTAAGATTTGCCTGCCCGTGAATTGAGGTATGCAATCCTGATAACAATAATTTTTATTAAAATAAATTATTCAATAATTTTTAATTGTAAAGCCGTTTTCACGAGTGAGGCAATATTTTTTGCTTCAAATTTTACAAGGATATTTTTTCGGTGTGAATCTACTGTAGAAACACTGATAAAAAGTTTTTTAGCGATTTCATTATTTGTTAAACCGCTTGCAATAAATTCGAGTACTTCTTTTTCTCTTCTTGTGATAACCGGTAATTGTAATTTCTCATTAAATCGAAGTGTAGAGGCTGCCTCATCACATACATACATTTTCCCTTTTGATACCTCATTAATAGCAAAAATTAATTCTTGCCGGGTAGCATTTTTTAATAAATAACCCGAAGCGCCGACATCCATCATTTTTTTAATAAAACTTTGCTGGTTAAAGGTACTTAAGCCTATGATGTAAATGGAAGGGTAACTTTCTCTTACCAGTTTACATAATTCAATCCCACTCATACCCGGCATGCTAATGTCCATTAATATCACATCTGGCCGTTGATTTTTTAAGAATGCCAGGCAGGAATCTGCATTACTGGCATGCCCCATCCATTCAATACTGTTTTCATTTTGCAATATGGAATGAATGCCTTCAATTACCATGTAGTGATCATCCACTATAAATAGTTTGGTTGCCATATTGTATGTCTTAACAATGTTTATATGATATATTCATACCGGCGGATTAAACCATACAAATTAAAAGAAATATCCTAAAAGGGAATTCCCGTTTTTCAGGGATTTTTCATAAAAATCTATACAGTATTTAAAAAATTATATACTAAATTCAATTAAAACGGAAGTTCCATTACCTGCTTCTGAACGTACATCCAGTTTACCTTTTAAGAGATCAACCCTACTTTGTATATTGCTCCAGCCTATACCCCGGCTTGCAGGTAAAGTAGTAACATCAAAGCCAATACCATCATCCTCAACGGTTATTGAAATATTATTTCCCATTTTTATCACTTGAACTACTACATGTACAGCCCTGGCATGTTTTAATGTATTACTGATCAACTCCTGTACAATACGGTAAATGATAATTAATTTAGTTTCTTCAATTACTTCGTTTTCAAGCCCGTAAGATTGATAGGATACATGCAATGCACCGGTTTGATTTATTTGATTACAGAAGTCTTTGAGTGCAGCATCAAATCCAAACTTTACCAATGATTGAGGCATTAAGTTATGCGCCACTTGCCGCATTTCAATAATAGAGCCATTCAGCATATCCATAGTCCGTTCAAATGCACTGGCAGTTTCAGTATCCATCGTTAAGTTTTCTTTGATGCTATTAAATGAATATTTTATACCGCTTAGCAGGCCACCCAGGCCATCATGCAAGTCTTTTGCCAATCGGGACCGCTCTTGTTCTTCCCCTTTTAAAACTGCTTTAGTAGCAGATAATTGCTGCTGTGTTTCCAATTTATTAATTTGTTGCAATTGCCATTTTTGTTTGTTCCGGTAATTTAAATACAAAAGCGAAACAACAATGAGCAATAATAATACAGCCACTGCCAGCAAATAGTTAAGCATATTTTTTTGGTGCAATTCTTTTTGTTGTACCAACATCATATCTTCCCGCTTCTGAGTTTGATATTTTACCTCCATTTCATAAACTTTTTTCTCACTGTTCCTATTATTTATGCTTTCGTTAATAGCTACAAGTTCTTTAAGGTACTTATAACTCTCTCCTATATTACCCAGGTTTTCCTCTGCAATAACAAGGTTCTCCAGGCATGTATATAAAACATGATCAAATTTTAACTCACTGGAAATATCCCTGGCTTGTTTTGAAAATTTAATGGCATTTATATGATCCCCTTTTTTTAAATACAGATCTCCTAAATTTTGTAATACCAGGGCAACATCATAAGACGTATTGATCTTTTTAAAAGCATTTAATGCAATCTCATAATGCTTCACCGCAGAATCGAATAATCTCATTTTATTGGTAAAATATAAGCCAATAAAATTGTGAAATATGCCTATTGCAAAAGTCATATTATCTTTATAAGCCTTTGCAAGCCCCTTGTCTGATGTAAGTTTCAGGCTATCATAATCTTTAATATAATTATAAATATCTGCCAGTGCTATCAGCCCCCTTACCCGCAATACTGCATCATTTACTTTTAAAGCGAGCCTGTTGGTCTCCCTAGCATAATAAAAGGCTTTACTGGTATCACCCAAAAATTTATAGATACCTGAAAGGTTGTAATACGAATTAATAATTTGGGGCTCATTATCCATTTCATCAAAAATGGATACTGCTTTTAAATATAGCTCTACCGCAGAAACATAATTTTGTTTACGTTGTTCAATGGCTGCATACCGGTTAATTAAATTAGCCTGCTGGTTTCTTGAAGCAAGATCAGTATTGTTATTAATTAATGCATACGCTTTATCTACCAGCAATTTGCAACTATCTAATTTCATCTCATAAAACAACAAGCCGGCTCGCAAACCATAAGCGACAGAAAGCCCAAAGGAATAATTAATTTTTTCTGCAATCCGGATTGTTTCCTCTATTACCTGAATGGCTTTGTCAGGTTGTGAAAACTGGATTTTTCCTGCATAGGCATTCATCTTATTTATCCTGGCCGTATCATCTGCTAACTTCATCATGCTAATTTCTTCATCAGCAAGAGCCTTATCCTGTCCTAATATTTCAGTAGCAGGTAATACAAAAATTAAAAAATAAAATAAAAACTTGTATGGTATGGCATTTACAATATTCACCATTCAAATGTATGATTAAATGATAAGTTGGTATATGCATATTTGCATCAAGGCTTACCCATATATATCCATTTTTTTCGAAATCTTCTTTTTTCTTAAAAACTCCCTTTTTTAGGGGATAGAAAGGCATCAGTTAAAAGATACTTTTACATCCTAAAACATACAGATATGAAATACTTATTTTTATTAAGCTTATTTATTATTATAGAAACACAAAGCCAGGCGAAGGTTTGGCGCATTAATAGTAATATTGGTGTAACAGCAGATTTTCAACAAGCTGCTCAAGCAATTGCTTCTCCCGGTGTAGTAAACGACGATACCTTATATTTTGAACCCAGTTCTACCAATTACCAGGGCTTTACTTTATCTAAAAGGCTCGTTATAATTGGATCTGGTTATTTCTTAAGTGGAACAAACAGTAACCTGGGTTTACAGGCAGATCCCACAGGTGCTTATTTTGGAAATGCCACAATACTATTTGATTCAACCGCTTCCGGCTCTACATTAATGGGGTTAAATTATATTTCTATGGGAGTGGGATTTAATCTTGGATCTGCAACTGATAATATCACTTTAACCAGGTGCTTCATCGGAAGTATTGGGCAATACTATGGTTATACTGCAAACACTAAAATGTCAGGATGGGTTGTAAATAAATGCTATATCTCATCACTAGGGTTAACGAATGAAGTTTTAGAAAATTGGCAAATCACCAATAATATCATCACCAGTAGTATCTCTCTCGGAAACACGGGTAACTTTAATTTATTAATCCGGAACAATGCGATTAGAAGTTCTGTGGATTTATACAGCGCCTACTTTTCAAATAATATTATCACCAATAATGTAAATACCACTTACATGGTTAACACAACCATAAAAAATAATATTTCTACCGGCAATAATTTACCTGCAGGAAATGGAAATATCAATGGGCAAACTGATGCTGCATTATTTGAGGGCCTTACCGGTAATAGCACGGATGGGCAGTGGCGTTTAAAAGCAGGTAGCCCTGCTATCAGCGCTGGTGAAACAATATCAGGTATCACACCAGACTGTGGCCCCTTTGGCACTGCTGATCCTTATATATTAAGTGGTATTCCACCTATTCCAACCATTTATGCGCTTACAGTACCTGCCAGTGTACCCAGCAATGCCACATCTATGCAAATAACGATTAGTACCAGGAGTAACAATTAATAACATGCTCCAGTAATTGTTAAACACCGGTTTTAAAATTAAAACTATAATGTTCCGGGCATTTGAGTTTCAATAAGGCAACTGTTGCGTCGCACACTTGTACCATGGTATTGCTATTCAACATTGCTGGTAAAATATTGACAAACAAAGTTTGTTACAAAAACTTTACAATGAAAAAAGCATTTACAGTCTTTGCCATAAGTATCTTCTATATATTTGTGCATGCCCAGCAGCCATACCCTACGGCACCATCTTCACCGGGCAATATTACAGCTATAGAATATTTTATAGATGCCAATGTATCACAAGGTAGTGGAACACCTGTAACAGGTTTTACTGCGTCGCAAAATATTAATGGTTTTAGCGGAACAGTTGATCTTACAGGCATACCATTTGGTTTTCATCGAATCTATATCAGAACAAAAGATATCAACGGCAACTGGAGCCTAAGTAATAATCGCTTTTTCGATAACTACAATTTACCTATCTATTCTGCTGCCCCGCCTGCAGCAACCAACATTATACAGTTAGAATATTTTTTAGATAATAATGACCTGGGCTTTGGCAACTGCACCCAAATTCCCATTACGGCTGCGACAGATATTGCAAACCTAAATGCTAATATCAATATTACCGGGTTGTATCATGGCGTACACCGGGTATTCATCCGTGCAAAAGATACCGGTGGAAAATGGAGCCTTGTCAATTATGAAATATTTGATAACTCACAGGCAAATGATTATCCCGTAGCGCCA
>Ga0138256_10001416_pt1 | contig 25885 bp, 25 predicted proteins | sample KNB2016incub_MG_FD_105486 | JGI IMG/M metagenome (GOLD analysis project Ga0138256, IMG submission 105486) | Active sludge microbial communities from wastewater in Klosterneuburg, Austria - KNB2014incub_MG | ecosystem: Engineered > WWTP > Activated sludge > Unclassified | place: Austria...
ACATTTAAAAGGCTAGTTTTTCTGCATTTTATGCATATTTTTGAATCACCAATTAATTTCTAAAGCGAACAATTCCAACACGTTACATAGTTTTGCATATTACCCGTTCGGGATGATAATGCCAGGAAGACAATTCAATGCCGGAACCTATCGCCATGGGTTTAATGGGAAGGAGAATGATAATGAGGTGAAGGGAGTGGCAAATAGCGTCGATTTTGGCTCTCGTATTTATGACTCCAGATTATGCAGATGGACAAGTAGTGATCCTCTAAGTAATTCTTATCCAGGCACCTCTCCATTTGTTTTTGCGCTGAACACTCCTATCTCAGCAATTGATCCAGATGGAGAAAGGGTTTTCTTTGTTATTTCTACTCCTTATGCTAGTGGTGGTTCACAATTTGAAGCTGCAGCTTTAACAAGAGAAAGAGAAATAAGGAATGATAAGAGTTTTGATAAGGCTAAAGATCAAGTTTATGTTATTGACGCTTATGATTTAGGAAAATTAGTCGATCAAATTCGAGAAAAAATTATGGATGCTGAGAAAAATGGTTTTGGACAAACTGTTGAAGTTTCTTATTATGGTCATAATGGGCAATTCGCTGGACCTATAGGGTCTTCAACAACAACAGGCCCTTATGATTTAGAAGATTACACCGAGAATTCAGATGACTGGGGTCAAATGACGGCCGCAGGGTGGCAAGAAATCAATTTTAACTTTGATCCCAATTGCAGTATATTTGCCATTTATGGTTGCCAAAGCGCTGGATTTGCAGAAGAAGTACTCAAAGTTCAAAATACCAAATACAGTGCTGGACTTTCTGAAAAGGTTGGTCCATCTGAAAAATTTGACGTCTTTAATAAAAATTGGTATTTATCGGAAGATGAAAACGTGTATTTTATTTCTCCAAATTTCCCGCTTGAAATATATTCAAGAGAAGGTGAAATTAGCAATGAAACGATAACTACTAACGTAGGTGTAAATGAAACGGGTACAATTTCAGGTGATGGTTATGGTAATTACAGGCGAACAATAAATCCAAAACTTAAATCTCCTGAACAACAGTAATTAATATCATATTCAGAAAAACTATGAAGAAATTCTTATATATATCTACATGTATATTTTTAGTTTCTATATATTACTATGGTAGGAAAAAGGAACTTAGCAACTTTTTTTTAATTGGGAAGAAAAATACAGTTGAAATAATTGATACTGCTGGGTCTTTAAAAAATGTCTTTTTTCTTTATACGCCTGATATTGTCCATGGAAATACAACAGGCAGGGATACAATATCACTTAAATTATCACAGGTTAACAAGACATTATATTTCCCCGATAAATACGGTGAACAAAGCATTTTAATAGAATCTTATGACGGAAAAATTGCCGAAATTAATATGCTTAAAATAAATACGTTTTCAAAATATTTTTTTCGAATAATGGTTCTTACTTCTTCTGATAGCCAAACTAAATTAAAAATAGAGGAAATAAGAAAGGACAACTCTACAACGAAATTGATATACATGCATTAGTATGCAATTAGAATAACCTCTTGTTTAGTGATTTCTGCCGCTTGGCGATTTCTTTGCAAAAGAGTTGCCTCGTGTGAAATTCTCCGTTCGGGATGATAATGCCGGGGAGATTTCTCAATCCGGAGAAGTATCGGTTTGGGTATAACGGGGAGGAAAAAGATGATGAGATTAAGGGTGTAGGCAATAGTTTAGATTTTGGAAATCGTATAAATGATGTGCGATTAGGAAGATGGTTATCTGTAGATCCACTCGCAGAAAACTATGTGAGTAATTCAACATATAGCTCAATGTCTAATAATCCTGTTAATAGAATTGATCCAAGTGGAATGGGCGACTATTATAAACAAAGTGGAACACATATCTGTAAAGATAATAACACTTCTGATGATAAAGTTTATCTGGTTTCTGGAAATTCAGATGGATGTTCTCCTACTGAAATTGAACAGGCGTATTTATGTGGGCAGGAAGGTCAAAATTCGACAAGCGGTGTTAACGTTGAACTAACCGATATAAAACAAAGCACGTTAATCAGGTTTGCGTCATTAATCTATGATGAATCGCGAGGTGGTATGCTTGAGTCCTATGGCATCGGTTCCGCTACAATGAACTATATAAGAAGCGTTAACAAAAGTAATTACACAATCGATAAACTTGTCCGACGTACAAACCATTATTCATATGGTGTAGATGGGGAAAATTTTAAGGATTTCATGAAATTGTATAGTGCAGGTAAAGGCAATAACAGGTTTGCTTTAGGCGCTGCATTAAATGCTTTGACTAGTGGGTTCGATGTAACATACGGGGCTACTCGCTGGGATGGCGGTGATTTATGTCAATACAGCTTTACGAATTCTAACTTTAATGATCCAAAATCGCATAGGGCTGGGGGAATATTTGCCAGTTATCAATTATTAGGTACCTTTAATAATAAATACCAAAGATACTTTAACAAGTTTTATAAAAGGAAAGGATCAGATTTAGAATTTCAAGATTGTTTTGTGCCGCTTTTGAGTCAACCAAGTTTAAATGGAAATTATGATTTAAAGGCAACAATTGTTCATGGAGGAACAATATTTTTTCAAATATATAATGATAATTCACATGAAGTACAGCGCGGATGGAGAAGTAAAAAAGAGTTTTAATTTAAAACTAACAATAGTTGTTTTTTTGGGAATATATTCAGGATCTTGTTTTTCGCAAGGAAAAGAATATAAACGAAAAGAAATTTTGACAGAATATGTTCTGGATTTAAATGGTCATGACTCACTTTTGTCAAAGAGAATTATCTTCTTTAATGAAGTAGACAGTGTTTTAAGTAAAAAGGATTTCGACAATAATGGGAAACTTATTGAACTTGAGGAATATGTTTACGAAAGTGCTTCTGAAGGTAAAATATTAGCTAATAACTTCAGGGATTTTGATTCTATTCCCATTGATGTTTCACATTCTGTTTCAAAATATATATGGACTGAATCTTTTGAGTTGTACGAGTATACACGGTTGTATGATTCTAAAAACAGGATCTCTATAGAAGTTTCTTGGAATAGGCAATCTGAACCATTATTTGAAAAAAAATACTTCTATGATTTAGAGGATAATATTCTAAGAATTGAGGAATACAGTTATGACGCTAAAACTGGTTTTAGTCTTCTATCAATTGAAAACCGGGAATATAAAATCTTTTAGGTTAACTGAAGGAAAATGATTCCCTCCCAATTTACAGAATGTTCAACCGAATAATAAATGTATATTTAATTAGCTATCTCTTATTGTAAGCATATCGATTTATAAATGACAATTAAATTTACTCACTACCAAATGCAGTCGTTGAAAATTGTAAACTGTACGACGCTAGGGAATGTTGAGCGGAAATAAGCGGCAAGCTTTCAGCTTTGTAACATATAAAGCGACATTCCTGCTTGGGGTAATAGTTAGGCAATTTATTAGGAAGCTCATTCGTTAAAAAGGAATATTCCTCATTTATGGATAGATGAGTATTAGCCAATATTATCAGGCTCAGCGGAAGCTGCAGTTGCTTGAGCAATTGAAAATTCTGTATCAAAATGAGTAAGTAACATTTCAATAAATCTTCCATGATAAACGCCGTACACAATCTTACTCATATTTATTGAGGTTTGCTTCAAAATTCCAAATCGAAGTTCTCCAGTATATATCTTTGGTCTTAGCCAGGCTTTACCTTTCCACTGTTCGGGTGTATGCGTAAAATCTCCATCTGAATCGTAAGACCATGTCTCTATGTGTTTATCATCGATTGCTTTTTTAATTTTTTTCAGCAATCCTGCTGGATCTCCTGTTTTAACAATAACTGCCATAATATTAATTTGTTAGTTCATAAGTTATTTATATTAATAGATTGGAGGTATTTAACTCCTGAAGTTGAAATTTAATATCAAATAAAAGCACGATCTTTATTCCTATTCCTTTCTGATTCCTTAAAGTGAACTGGAGACTCTGGCCCCTCCCATACACCACCGTTCCCTTTAAATATTTCGTAGTAAATAATCCATTTAGCAATCCATGGAATTGTAAAGCGAAATATTTCAGTCTTTTCATTCCATTTCATATCTGGAGGATATGATAAACACAAACTGCGATCATTGTACATGTGAATCTTCTTGGACGGATCAATTAGAGGAGATAATATTGTACTCTTAGGTTCATACCCCACCGCATATTCTATTTTAATCCGGTAGGACTCGCAATCAGGTTGAATTATCCATCCAGTACATATCAACACATTTTTATTTACACTACACCTTAAGAAATCATAATGGTCTTGTATAAGGCGTTGTTGCTTAAGAAGAATAGGATATTTATTTATTTTTTTGGGAATCTTTATCATAATGAAATCTGTTTGGTTCTACAACAACACCTTCTTGTGAATTGATTCTTCCACCCTTATCTACATATCCGCCTACACTTGCAAGTCTTAATCTATTTAGCCTTTCTTGCTCTTCTGAATTCGATGTGTTTTCATTCTCAAAGAAATCCAGTTCATTAAGCCCAGTTGACTTTATAAAAGGAATAGATTTCAGATAAGTGAACCAGTCAAAATTGTATAGCTTGTAATTAAACTTGTCTTCAAACTGGTTATTCGAAGTAACAGGAATAAAAAACCTTTCAAGATGAGGTAGCTTGTCTTTTACATGTTTACCAACGATTATTGCGTTGGGATCAGCTTTTTGCTGGGCTTTATATGCAAGACTTGTGTGTAGACTTAATGTGGTAAGCTCATAACACTCTTGTGTTCCGGTCACTGCCCACATTACATCTTCATGTGAATTCCCAATGTCGATCCCGATTCGTGTATTGATATTTTCAATACCGTGAGTTTCAAATACTCGCTTCAGATCATTCTTTACAAAATAGGTAAATACCGAAGTAGATGTAAGAGAGTGAACCAATGCATCCTTTTCACTTATAGTTCTTCCACCAAAATAAGTGAACACACCGTCACCTTGCAATCGTTGAATGTGACCGCCAAAGACATGGCATGTATTAATTGCGGCACTTAAGATCGTGTTAGTGATTATAAATACTTCTTCATGATCATACTCACCATAAAGACTGGTTGACCCTTTAATATCTATGAACGTCGAGGTGATGTTATGAAATTCTGACTCACGAGTTTTAATAAGATGAGCAAAATCAGGATGGAGACCAACTTGAGTATTTTTGGATTGTGCCACTCCGAGCAATTTCGACAGTGAAAGCATTCCAGAACTCGGCTTAAAATCGGAATCTTGCGCAACTTTGAATTTCCCTCTGTTATTTATACCAGCTAAACTGCCCAAATTAGAGAACCCTTTTGATAATTGAACATTTTTCTTTTTGTTCAGTGCATTCTCGATAGTTATTAAATATGGATCGTAAATTTTTTTCATATGTTTAGTAGTTATTAGTTAGAAATGAAATGATGATTATCGAAATGAGTAAGAACTGTACCATTAGCAACCTTCCTACCCAAAACATGATGGTGAATTTTTTATTTAATCCTTTAGCCAACTGATATGCCTGATTCTTATAATCAATATAGAATTTATCTATTCCTGACTGGTCGAACTCATCGCAAAACTCTCGTTCTTTCATTGTGGCAATCGAGCCAAAGAACAAGAGTGATGAATACTTCGAGGAGTTGCCAGAACTTAAATAGGGATTTACCGCAATTAGTGTCATACAAATTGAAGCGAATGCAATTATCACCAAAGAAACTAGCAAGCCAATGTGCATACCCGTTAGTGCCAGCTTGTCATGAAGTAGTGCATAGCCAGATGCGGCGGATCCTATTATGAAAGTGCTCAATGTCAAATAAAAACTCCCTTTACTATTTATACCATTATAATAAGTATCGAAACGTGATATCATATACTTAGCTACATCAACTTTCTTTTCTATTTCCATAAATTCTATTTATTAAATGGTTCACCACATATTACTGCCCAACCGGGTCCCCAAGGAATTGCAACACATCTTTCCAATTCAATTCCAAGTTCATGGCAAACGGATTTTATATCTTCACGCGCTTCAGCAGGAGTTTTTGATTGATGCAACAAAGTTGTATTGGGGAAATAAATTACTGAACAATTTGTTCCTTTAATCTGATCTACATAACCTAATTTAAACATAGATTCTTTTAATTTGACATGCTCTTTAGGCACATCATATGTAATTATTGACGCCATTTTTAATTTATTTTGAGAAATTGAAATAGATAGTTAGATTTGTAGAAAAACTGCGCAGAATTCTACAATCTGTCATATAATTGGTTAGTCAACGACCATGCCATTCTGCTATTTTTCCACTCAAATATCAAATATTCCCATATTTAATGGTATATTTTGTCATTTAATGCGAAATTTCAGTATGAATTGTCATTATATATGAAAAATTGTCAGTGATTTATTGGCAGAAAAACGGCAAAAGATATGTTAATCAGTTTTACAATTGGAAATCATCTTTCCATTAAAGACAGGCGTCGATTTTCACTTGAAGCATCTACTGTAAGAGAATTTAAGGAGACAAATACATTTGATACTTCAATAACCGATCTGCATTTACTTAAAGGTGCTGCCTTATATGGACCCAATGCAAGCGGAAAAAGTAATCTTCTTAAAGCACTTGGATTCATTACTCGATTTGCAAAAGATTCAGCGAAAGCGTTTCAACCAAATGATGAATTACCATATACGCCATTTAGACTGAGTACTGAAACGCTAGACAAGCCGAGTTTTTTTGAAATTGAATTCATTCATCAAAAAACTAAATATCGGTACTCGTTTGAGCTTACTGATAAAGAAATTGTATCTGAAAAATTGCACTTCCAGAAAAAAATAAAAGAATACCTAATCTTTGAAAGAAAGGGGCACGACATACATGTCGGAGAAGATTTTAGCGAAGCCAACAAAATAAAAAAACACACTCGTCCTAACGCACTTTTTTTATCAACAGCTGCACTATTAAATATTGAATGGGCTGCTCCTATACTAGAAACATTTGATAAATTTCAGTACATTCATATTCGAATTCCTTCCGGTCTTTCCTTCGCTGAAAAAACAGGGAACTTATTAAATGATCCAAAGTATAGATCTCAAATTAGTAAGCTACTTAGTGCAAGTAAGCTTGGTTTTGATGAAGTATCAATTGAGCCATACACTTTAAAAGCAGACACAACCGATTCTTCAACACCTGCTTCTTCAAAATTTTTCTTTAGTGAACAAAAAATAAATTTGACTTTAACTGTCCATGATCAATTTGATTCCAAGGGAAAAGCAGTTTCAAAGGTTTCTTTTCATCTAGAGCAGGAGTCAGATGGAACCAAAAAATACTTTTCATTAATTGGACATATAGTTGAGGCTTTACGTGAAGGTAAAGTTTTAGTTGTTGATGAATTCACATCTCATCTACATCCTGTTTTAGCCGAACAATTAATTAGATTATTTCATAATCCAAAACTAAATAAAGCAAATGCTCAATTAATTATTGCAACACACAATACTTATCTTTTAAATGAAGAGTTGTATAGAAAAGATCAAATATATTTTACAGAAAAAGATACACTTCAGGCAACAATGCTTACAAATTTGAATGATTACAAAGACATTCGTCAAGACACCAAATTTGAAAAGAGATACATTCATGATAGACAACTATGCGCGATTCCTCAATGGAATTTAAAAGATGATAATTTTTGGGGAGAATAGTTATTATTCACTTTTAGCAACCTAGCTGTTTGAAATTAACAATGAATGAAACAATTGTTTTAGAAGGGGAGACCGAAATTTTACCACTGTGAGTACTTTCAAATTTCATTTCAAAAAATAGATTCGGACCACATCCCCTTATTGAGATCTTTTTTGGGTTATCATTTCTTTCTTTTAACCCACCTAAAATCCTTCCCAACACTAATTTTCAAAGAATCACTTGTAACCCGACTCACTAAAAACACACTGTCGACAACATGACCTTGATGAACTGTGTAAGTTTTGTACCCGACTGAAATCAAAGCTACATCTCCTGAACTATTTTTTGACTTTATTAGGCCGGTATATCGGATTTCAGGCCAAACAAATTTTGGCAGCTCTTTTTTTATAATTGGTTTAATAACAAATGGAGTCTTTGTTTTTGGCTTTTCTGAACTAAAAGGATCACGATAATTTAAGTTCAATTTATTCGACTTGAAATTATAATTACTAATTTCGGCATTTGAAAATTCTTTCAAGGCTTCTTTGGACTCACCTTCAGCATTGACTGTATCTTTTACACGGATAATTATAACTACCCAAATTCCAAGAACAATTAAAATAAGAATAGTATTCAGCCTGTTCTTTTTCACTGAACATGGAATTTTAATAATGACGAGAATGGTCCTGGATTGCCTGCTTTATCTAGAGATCGAACTCTCCAAAAATATGAAATACCACTTGAGCCGGAAAATGAATATTGGGATGAAGATAAAACTTGAATCATATTAATTGAACTCATCAGGCTATCGTCATATATGATAAGCGAATCCGTCAATACGTCAGTGTCAGTTTCCCAACTTAAATCAACCGGTGAAGACAAAGTATCATTATTAACAGGTAAGAAATTAAATGGAGCAATCGGGTTTGTATTATCAATTGTAATATTTCTTGATGAAAAAACTGTATAACTCATGCTGTTCGAAGCATTAACTTTCCAGATATAAGAACCTTCATCCAAATACCTGCTTATCTGAGTCGTCGAAACTACTGTGTCAAGAATGACAATACTACTTAAAGCATCCAGCAGTTGAAATCGATATGTTTCAGCATTATAGATATCCTGCCATAAAAAGGATACTTGATTTTCATTTGTAAAAAGGTTAGTTGCAGGAGAAATCAAGCCGACAACCTGCCCGGTCAAATCAAGGGTGCTGTCAATAGAAAAAGACCGTACAGTATAATTTGTTTGGCTTCCATTATTTACCCCTCTTATTCGCCATTGATAAGCTCCAGGAGTAGAAAAACTAAAAACAAATTTATCATCCGCTACCAGTGTATCCAAAACAATCTGCTGCGTTGCACTGAAGGTTGGTTTTACCACTTGCAACTGATAACTTTCAACTCCAGTTAGCTCTTCCCACCAAAATGTAATTGTTAATGAAGGTCCCGAAAAACTATCAACCGGAGCAAGTATGGCAATATTTTTATTTGAAATATCCGGCTCAATAAAATCTTCACATGAAGCGAATGCCAGCACTCCAATGACCAATAACAATTTAGCAGATCTTTTCATATTAAACCGATTTTACATTTTGAAGATACACCGTTAGAAACAACGACTTTGAATTATTTCCTGTTTTTTTCATAGCAAATTTAGCAGAAATAACCTTTCCAATATCCTGACTACTTTCAAGTTCATTGAGAAAGATTAATAGATTCTTAAAATCGCTTTTCATGATAATTGTAGTTACTTCAGTTTTTATTCCGTTTTCAATCCACGAATTAGGACTTGAAAATTCCTCAATCTTAACAAGTGGGTTCTTCTCAACTATTGCCGAGACTTTGTGAAGAATATTTTGCTGTACTTCAAGAGAATCAAGCTTAACATTACCAATCTTGTCATCAATATAATCCAATCGCATTTTAGTAGATTTTAGGTTTAATAATGCATCATTAACTTGCTCAACTTTATCTGAAAGCAATTTATTCTGTTCATAAACTGCAATCGTTTTGCTAAATACAAACCTATAAAAAATTAATATAGCAAATACTCCACTCAGTATTGCTAAAGCTGTTTTTATTTTGTATGAAAACTTCAACTTCATTTAATTGAAATGTCAAGTGAGAACCGGTTATTATTAATTTCAGGATCGTTATTAATGTTGTTCAGCAGAACATCTTTTACCCAACTATTCTTTTTAATTATGTTGATCCATTCAGACAATTCCGGAGTTCTCGAACAAAACCCTTCAACTATAATTTTTTTAGACTCAAAATATACTCGGTCCTGATCTTGTGTTTTGTCAATTTTAAATGGCTGTACATTGATTGCAGACAAAACAATTGATGATGGAATTTTTTCTGAAAGCTGATCAATGAAAATTGATGTATATGATGCAATTGTAAGTCCGGAGGAAGTGAAAAGATGCTCCTTTTCTCCATACTTTTTCTTAACTTCATTATACTCATTTAAACTATTTTCATTTGCAATGATTTTACTTTTCATCTCAGAAGATTTATTATTTTGGAAATAAAATACCAACTGATTAATTAATAGAATAGTAATTAACCCTAAACTAAAGAGAGCAATGCCTTTTCTAATACCCGCTGAATATTTATAATCTCTTCTGCTTTCAAAGACAGTTCTAATCCTTGCTTGCGATAATTCGTGACTGAAATAATTTACAAATGAAAGTGCGAATGAAAATAAATTTAACGCACCAACATTTTTATCATTAAAAGACAACACCGTTAAATTACTCTCATCTGAGGATAATAAAACTTGGGAGACACTATCATTCATAAAAGTAATTGAATATCCAGGAATTTTTATAACAGAAATATCGGTAGAATAATTAACAGCTTTCAAGAACAAAGGCACATGATCCACTCCCATCACCACATGAACAATTGAAATTTCAAATTTGGCAAGTTTTTCGATAATTGAATCAATAAAATCGCGTCTGGAGATACTTAATGAAATCAATCCATCTGATAGGAGTGTTTTCTGAAGATAAAAATCTTTCAGCAGGGCGTTTGGAATTACTCTGTTAAGCAATACATCATCTGCCTCGTTGTTAAGATTTTCTACAATCTTAGAAAGAATGAACTTTCCGGATATTCCTAACACAACAGGAATAGAAGTCGGCAAATGTTTCGAAAGCTCTTCCTTTGTAATATCGCGGAAACTGCTGATCAATTTCATTCCATTTCTTGACTGCTTAACTAGCGAAACTGAAAACAATTCTTCCTCGTTATCATTCACATAATATTCCAGTCCCGCAATTCTGCGATTTAAAAAATAATCAATTAAATTTGAAACAATTGTCATTAGTATATTACTGTTGGTCTAATAAAAATCACCAATTTACCTTTCTTATTTGCTCTGGTCCGGCTACTGAATAACCATTTCAAAACTGGTATCCTTGACAACAAAGGAACACCTTCACCTGAATCATTCGTGGAATTTTCATCTAATCCACCAAGAATTATCATTTCATCATTTTTAACTCTAATCAATGATTCAAAATCACGTGTGATTGTACCAGGAGGTGCTGTCTGCGAAATACGTTCCGTAAAATTAGACTGTTTTACTTTGATATCAAGAGTGATCTGATCATCCCCTGAAACAATTGGACTAATTGTAAGAGCAAGATCTGCATTTACACTTTTATACTGTTGCGACTGTACAGGATATGGATTTTGCACACCAACAATACTATTCTGTGTTTCTAAATAATATTCAGTCCGACCAATACTTAGTTTTGCTTCATGACCGTTTAAAGTAGCTAATTTGGGAGTTGATCTAAGTTTCAACAATCCTTGCTGCTCAAGGGCTTTGACCGACAAATAAAAATTTGGAGTAACGCTTCCAAGGTTTAAAACACCCAATCCGTTAATTTTATTGATAACACTATTTATAGAACTTGAATTAAGTGTAAGATCAAGCGAAGGATATACCTTTCCTTGTGTAGTAGCAGGCTTATCGCCAAGGCCTGCTTGGATACCTGTTGAAAGCGTTCTTGTATCTTGAACATCCATGATCATTACTTCGATTTGGATCACAGGAACAACCCTATCAATTACTCTGAGGAATGTCTTTAGTTCCTCAATTCTAGGTTGTGATCCTGACAAAACAAAACTATTCAAATCTGGAAATACCTTTACATCAATTCCCTTTTTAAGCTCCGCAGGAACTGTCTCAGAAATTTTATCAACTGTCCTGAATTTAAACGTAAACAACTCTGTTCTTCTCAATCCTTCAATTGAACGTTCCCCGATCAAATAAACATTACCATCCTTTTTAAATGTAAATTCTGTTCCATTAAAAATGTATTTGAGAAAGTGATCAAAATCTACACTATCAAGCCTGAATGTAGACGGGCCTTTTATTTCGGAATAGATGAAAATATTCAATCCAAGTTGTTCGGCAACGTAAGAAACAAGTTCAGGCAAAGAAGCTGAATTTGAAACAATACTGAAATTTACGCTGTCAGATAATAGAACGAATGTAAAACCTGATATTTCGCCTGACTTACCTTGCTGCTTATCATTTTTTACTTTGCTTTTTTTCGATAACCCATCTTGATCAGTCATGTCTTTTTTCTCAAACTGATATACTCCATCATCTGAAAAGGAAACAGAAATATTATTCGAAAAAGCCATCTTCTGAAGTGCGACATCAAAATCAAGATCTTGTACAAAACCATTCAATAACTTCGATCCAAGTTCGGGCAAGTAAACAAAGTTTTTTCCGCTTTGCTTTGTTAATTCTTTAGTAACAAGTGAAAGAGAATCATTATTCAAATCAAAACTCAATTGATCTGACAACTTGTTATAATTAAGCAATATCGGCTTCTGAACGTATTCTTCTATCGGTATTGGAGGAGGAATATATGGCGCAAGATTTATTATCGCGCCAATGAATTTAACATCTAGTTCATACTTCTTACATAAGAATATCAATACATCAATTACTGTTACATCTTTAAAATTACTTGATACTTTTACATTTATCCCCTGATCAACACTAATGTTCAAATTATTCGCATCTGCTATTCCTCTGAGAAAATCCTGAACTGAAACATCATTGACCGATATCTCTATTTTCTCTTTCAAACCCGGTTGCAACTTCACAAGTTCATTCAATTGCGATTCGATAACAACATATCTGTCCTGAGCATTGGTGTAATTAACACAACCGGCCAATAAATAAAAAAGAATGAATGCAATTTTATGACGCATAATTTTTAGTTCGACTGAGAATTAAGTAAAATTGGATATATCTCTTCAATTGAAGTCAGACCCTGTGCAAACAAGTCGAAGGCATTCTCAGATAAACTTCTGACTCCTTTTTTGCTCAATAAATCGGCAATTTTAAGATCGGATGATTTTATTGATTCGTTTAACTCTGGATCGATCCAAACAACTTCATAAATGGCTTTTCTTCCTTTATATCCTGTATAAAAACAATGTTCACAACCAACAGCGGCAAATTCATACTCAATATGAAAAGGTGCTTTAAAAGTAGATGGCAATTGACCGATATTAAACTTTTTTTCAATCTTGCAATTCATACACAACAATCTTAATAATCGTTGGGATGCTGTAACTTTAAGTGTATTTGCTATGAGGTAAGAAGGGATGCCCATATCTATCAACCTACCAACAGTTCCCCATGCACTATTTGTATGAATCGTAGAAAGGACAAGATGACCAGTTAGAGCAGCGCGAATAGCCATTTGAGCTGTCTCAGCATCACGAATCTCACCAAGCATAATAACATCAGGATCTTGTCTGAGGAAAGTCCTCAATGCGCTTGCGAAGGTAAGTCCGATGCTCTCTTTCAGCTGAACTTGATTGATTCCTTCCAAAGTGTATTCAATCGGATCTTCAATTGTCAACACATTTGTTTTCTCTTTATTCAGAATCTTTAAAACAGAATACAGAGTAGTTGTTTTCCCGGACCCGGTTGGTCCACTGATGAGAATAATTCCATTAGGTTGCCGGATACCTTCTTTGAATCTTTCAAGATCAAGTTCGGTGAAACCTAACGATTCAAGTTGCAAAGAAGAAGTATCATTTGCTAGAATACGCAGTACCACTTTTTCTCCATACAATGTCGGGAGTATAGATACCCGAATATCAAACTTAGAACCACCATGATTGAACATAATTCTCCCATCTTGAGGCAATCGCCTTTCTGCTATATCAAGATTGGCTTTAATCTTTATCTTATTAATTATACCAGGATAATCAATCAATGGTATCACATACTTTTCAATCAACTGCCCGTCGATTCGCATCCTAATTCTACACCTTTCTCCATAATTTTCTACATGAATATCACTACTTCCTAAAATCCGGGCTTCAAGAATAAGATTCAATAGGAAGTTATCGTCACCCTGAAGTGCGGACACTCTTCTAGCTTTTGAACCATCAACATGAGAACGTCTATAATATTTACTAAGTGCAATATCTACCAGTTCCTTTTTCTCCTTCTTTAGAGTAACACTTTTCCCTAACAAAACTTCAAGTTCGATCTGAATTGAAACTTCAGGCTGGGATTCATCCAATAGAAAACCTACACATTTTTTATCCGACGAAAGCGGGATTATTTTATAATGCCATGCTTGTTCAGCAGTAATGAGTTGCTGCAATTCGGCATTTAGAATAATGCTTTCTTCTCTTACATTCATAAGTCAATAATCTTATTAAAAATAAATGATTGCAGATTTTCCGGATAAACAATAAGAAGAGAAAATATCATTACTACACTAATCATTCCCGCTAAAGGTATCTCTGCGTTTTCCTTTTTAATCGAAGAAAAGAAAGCAAAGTATATTATTGATAATATGAGAGATATAAGATAAGCAACAATAAATTCTGGTAAAGAAAGCAAAGGTGTTATTGCTAGCAAGAACAATAGATCACCAAGCCCTATAAATTTATCAATGACTTGACTGGTGCGAGAATATTTGAATTTCAGGTATGCATACATCAATCCAAACTGAACAATGACAAATAGTAAATTATACCCAATCGTTTCCAGTGATTTCTGATACCCCGAAGAAATGATGGAAATTGCTCCCGCGCATATCAATATCGCAGGTAACAGAATAGCTGAAATATGTTTTGATTTAAAATCCTGTACGATGACAATAAAAAATAATACTGCAAGAATAATATAGAGAGATATCATAGAGGCTAATTAATCTTTCACTGTTTCCTTAAGTGCTTTTTCTTGATCGACTTCCCATTCATTATAAGTTCCATCACCATCAAAATCTGCGATTGCTGTCGCCTTTGCTTTAAAAGAGCGCATGTCTGCATTAGTGATCTCAATTCTATAATTCGCTTGACCTCCTTGGCTCACCAATTTCGAATGTTCAAATCCAATTTCGTCAAGGTTAGTTGAATATGAACTATGAATATAAAAATATGATTTTTCAAGTGTATAAATATGTTCAAGCTGTAATTGCGCCTCTGTGCTTTTTGCCTTCGAAATCAAGGGCAATAGATTAGGCAACGCAAGAAGAATTAGAATACCAATGATTGCCAATACAATTAAAACCTCGGCAAGACTGAATGCTTTTAGCTTATAAAAAACCTTTTTTTTATTCATTTTTAATTCGCTTTTAAACTTAACTTATTACAAGAGTAAACTAATTTAAACTAAGACACTATCATTGTTAATAAGATTTATATATTTGTTTTTCAGTTGTTTACAAGCAATAATTTCAGCCCTTCGGAAAAATGTATTTTCAAAATCTACAGCTTATCTCATGCTAATAAATTACTCAATTTTGCTCAATGAACTTCGTGAGTAAATAGTGACTTTGATCGAATAAAATCGTATTTCTCATTTTGAAATAGTAGTATTTTTCATAGATTTGAAATACCATAAGAATATTGATTTTCAAACCACGGATGATCAACAATTAATATTTTAGATTGAATAAAAATATCTTTTGGCTGTATTTCTCTATTGATAAATATTAAACCCTACAACAATTATCAAGCTTATAAACTATGATCAATAACTCAAACAGATTCAATATTGACTCAATCAAAATTTTATTGCTATTAGCAGTTTTTATCCCTTCGAAAAGTTTTTCTGCGAATTTCTTTTGGGTAAATGGCACGGGCACCTGGAGTGATTATGCTAATCACTGGGCAACAAGCTCTGGCGGAAGTACTTTTCATATTCAAATCCCCTCTCCTGTCGATGATGTTTTCTTCGACGACAACTCTTCTCTTATTGCATCAGATACGGTAATGCTCGACTCAACATTGATCTACGCTAAAAGTTTAAATTATACAGGAACGGGAAATGTTTTTTTATATTCAAACAATTTGCTTGTGTTTGAAATATCAACAACAATAAATCTAAATCCAGGACTTTCTTTTTACGCCCCCGGTTCCGAAATAAGATTTATAAGTAGTGGGATACATACATTGAATACAGGAAGTGACACATTGTTCGCAAGAGTATCATTTCGGGGCTCAGGAGAATACAATTTGAACGGCGACTTAAATTGTTATTCGCTCGACATACAATCAGGTAAATTTCATTCAAATAATCATCATATCTGGTTATATAATATCAGCACCTTTGGAAATCCCGAAGTATTTTTTGGTTCTTCCGAAATCTATGCTCAAGAAAGGGCAAGATTCTATATCACCACAACCTTTTATCCAATCCATGCAGAGAATGCTACAATTTACTGTAGAGATTTCGAGGCTCGAAGAGCGTGGACATTCAAAGACGTTTATTGCAGCAATAATTTTGTAAGCAACGGAGCAAACTTTAATAATGTTGAAGCTCATACATTCGTCGGATATAGTGGAACTTACAATGATGTAAAGATCATTCCAGCACTACCTCCATATTCACCTTCTTCGAATATTACTCTTTTGGGTGCGGGTTCAATATTTAATAAAATTGAAATTGATGTTACGGAGTGCATCATTTCAGGTAATCTTACCAGCGATACATTGATCATACTGCCTGGAACTTATATTACCGTCGGCGACACCCTAAATATCAATTCTTTCCTTTCTGCTGCCGGTAATTGTTCAGGCTATACTTCACTAAACGGAAGTAATGGAATTTTAGGCACAATAAACATGAATTCAGGGCAAGCTGTACTAGGAAAGAACTACTTCAATGATATTCGCTTTCTTGGGACAGTTCCATTTAATGCTGCCAGCAGTTTCACAACCAGTACTGTTTCCGGTGTAACTATTTCTGCGCCGACACCTAAGAAACTTTTCTGGATAAATGGTACTGGAGATTGGAATGATGCATCTCATTGGTCTACCATTTCAGGAACATCACAGGACAATTGTATTCCAACAGAAGTAGACACCGTAGTATTTGATAACAATTCATTTTTCACAAATGACACAGTGACCTTAGGGCTCAATACAAAGTGCAAAACTTTCATTTGGTCATCCCCTGACAGTGCATTATTCAATACCATTTTATATGTTAATGAAATATTTATTCATCAATCCTTGATAATTAACAACCCAACAACTATAGAATTTGATTTCGATTATTTGCACTTTATTTCAGATTCATCGGGAAATAAAATAAATACCAATTATGCTTTATTGTATCCGGATATAGATTTCTCCGGATCCGGGGAATGGGCTTTCCAAAGCGCTTTCAAAACAACCGGAACCGTATTAATAAAAGGCGGTACATTAAAGACAAATGGAAATACAATAAACGCAGGAAGTGTTTCCTTCGACCTTGAACAACCTGCAGCTTTTTTGCTTGACACATCCTTGATGGAAATAAATATTTGGGACAGAGACCCCCAGCCTTTTAATCTTAACATCGATGCTGATATGGCAAACTTTAAAGGGAGTAAGTTTCTTTCGTCAGTCCCAATGAACTGCAACAATTTTATTGGATACGATTCTATTGCACTTGTTGGACCTTCAACATTTAACGATATGGAATCAGGTGCAATTTTTATTGGGAATTGCAATGGTCATAATATAAATATTCTCGATATTAATCGGGATCAGAACGTTCAGATGGGCTCTTGCAATATTAACAAACTGGAACTTGATTGTGAATCATGTATTCTTAATGCTGAAGGAAGTCACATTGACTCTCTGATAAGTGTAAAACCCGGCCAAAATTTGAATATTGACAGAGTAATCGTAGACGGTCATTGGAAAACAAATGGTTCATGTAGCGGTTACATTACAATAAGCGGAAAGAATTACCCAGACACTAACAATATACAGTTAAACGGAACCTGCGATTTTCAATATATGATCTTTAAAGGTCTGACAATAAGTGGAAACGTACCTGTTACACCTTTCAACTCAATCTTTGATGGTCCAAGTCAGGGGTTAAATATTAGCTCCTACACTCCCAGAACTTTATTCTGGGTTAATGGCGATGGAAATTGGGGCGATAACAATCATTGGTCTTCATCCAGTGGTGGAATTGGAGGTGAATGTATTCCAACTAAGTTTGACGATGTAATATTTGATTCTCAATCTTCCGCTCCCGGCAATTTTGATGTTTACCTGAATCATATTTACAGCTATTGTAATAGCTTGCATTTTATACGACAAGGAAAAATTAATCCGGGCACTTCAATTTCTCCTAGTATTGAAATTTATGGCAATCTTGAAACAGACTCTCTAATGTCATTATTTGTTACAAACCACTTAATAAGTGATTCCGGAACAAATTATATCAACTCGAGATCCCAAAATTTTGGCAGCAAACTTCAATTGGAGGGAAATGGGGCTATCGAATTAATTCATAGTCTCAAATCAAATAATGGAATCAACATAAACGTGAACTCGTTCTATACAAGAGGATATCAAATCAACTGTGCAAAATTCCTTTTAGATAATTCAAAAATATTAAACGTTTATCTTGATACATCAACAATCAATTCTCAAGAATTTCAAGGAGTCAGAACTAACAATGCGCACTATATTGACGGCGATAGTTCCAATATCAATTGCACCTTATTTTGGGTAAACAATAATAATTTTAATATTGTGAATTCGACCGGTAGTATAGATTGTGACACATGTAACGCCAATCTTTTAACCGGAAAGGATATTGCTATAAACAACTCAAATATTAAAAGAGCAATTACAACTCCAGGTCCAAATGGAGGATTTGGTATAAAGGATAGCCATGTAGAATATGTACAGCTCAACAATTCCGATGGGAACTTTACATATAACAGCTTAATCGATACGTTGATCTTTAATATGCCTGGGCAAGATATTACAGTCAATTTTAATGGAACAGTTGCCAACCACATGGAGATCATTTCAAACCCTGGATTTCCCACAAGACTTCAATCAAATACACCTGTAACAATTAATTATACCGGCGACACACTTTGTACAGATTTTATCTATTTGAAAAATATAAATCTTACAGGTAGTGGAGTTGCATACGCCGGCATCAATAGTTTTGACCTAGGCGGAAACAGCGGATGGAATTTTTTACCATGTCCTATTATTAATGAAGTCGAGGATATTGAACAATCATTGTTCACAATTTATCCGAATCCAGTTTCATCAACTTATTTCATTTCTTGTACGGAAATAAATAGAGGCGATCTGTATTTTACCCTATATAATATGTTTGGACAAATTATCGATGAAAAGCAGCTAAATCAAAATTACACCGAAATGAACGGATATAATTTAAGCAAAGGTATTTATACTTATCAAATCCGAAACACTTCAGGAAGTATAATTCAAAAAGGCAAAATTGTTTTCAACTAAAAATTAACAATATTTCAAATTTATGAGATCAAAATTAAGTGTCACCATCATCGCTCTTTTGTTTAACTACATTGCGTATTCGCAAAAACAAAGTGAAAAGATTAAATGGTGGGAAAAGGATAAGAGTTTTGGAAATTTTATTGCCGAAGAAAATGACGCTTATGTTTTTTCTTTTTGGGGTGGTACGTTAGAAATCAGAAAAAAGGATTTCAGTGGGACAAAATTATATGAATCGAAAAAAGACCCGAGTTATTCCGCTGAAAATTATAGACCGAATTCATTCATTTCATTTAATGATCAGATCTATGGAATGTCAACTATCGAAGAAAAAGATTCTGTTTTTATGTATGCGCATAAATTTAATATTGAATCGATGTCTGCTTCTCCGTCAGGGGTCAAACTTGCTACTCTTCCTATTCGTTCTAAGTGGAAAACCTGGAAAAACATTGACGCGGTTTCTGAAATTAATCCAGTTGAAGCGGATCCAATAGTTAAAGCTTCAAATGATAAGAGTTTTCTATTAATAAAGTCAGATGAACCTGAAAACAGAGATGCAAATCTGAAAGTTCATTTGTCGGTTTTCAATAATGAGCTAAAAAATCAATGGACAAAGGATGTTGATCTTAGCGATTTTACATGGAAAAGTGTTGCATGCAGTCAAACAATGATTACAAATGAGGGAAATGTTTTCTTTATTATTACGTCATATAAAGATAAGTTGACAGAAAGGGTTAAAGACTATATCAATTACAAATATTATTTGGTTGGAGTTTTTAATAATGGAAACGACAAAATTGTCAAAGAATTATCTTTTGATAATAAAACGATAAGAAATGTTATTCTTAATCAAGATGTTTCTGGAGAAGTGCTATGCGGTGGTTTTTATAGTAATGAAGGAAAGTATGATGTAAATGGAACATACTTTTATAAACTGAATTCAACGAACGGAACTGAAATTTCGAGTGGGAAAGGATCATTTGATCTGCAATTAGATGAAATTGTAAATGAGAAAGAATTTAAAGAATCTCTCGGCGGTAATTGGCATTATCCTGAACATTATTTAAAAGAAATTTATACCCGATCTGATGGTGGTATTTATCTTATATCGGAAAAAAGATATAACAAAACTGGGGGAGACTGGAAATATTATTTTGATTTTCTTGTAGTAAGTTATGATAATTCCGGAAAACTTCAGTGGCAAAAAAATTTTTACAGATATCAAATTTCACCGGACATATATATGCATGTAAATTCAACCTTGTGTGTAAATTTTATAAATGATAAAGTATTTATCTATACAAATTCAGATCTCGATAATTTTAACAGTCCCGAAAACAAGAAGGATAAAGAATTCTATAAAGAGCATAGAGCGGAAGGAAATCTTATTAAATTCATTATAGATGAAACAGGCCATACAGATTTTAAAAAGATATGCAAACTTCAACAGAATGATGAAAGATTCCAGGTGGAATCAGTAATTCCTCTTGACAATGAAACTATTTTAGGCTACAAGTGTGACCCTGTGAGTCAGAGGTTTGGGGTTTTAAAGGTGATAGAATAAATAGTGCGCTCGGCAGAATCCTGCTACTTCTAGACCTAGAAAGTGTAGAAGTTTAAACATAAATAGTGCAATCGAGAGTGATAGTATTACTCGACAAGCTATCAAATAGAAAGTGCCCAGTAAGACTGGGCGCTTTCTATTTGACTATAATTTCATTCCTGATTGAACATTCGCTAATCTGGGTAATTCGAACAGAATTAATCTATAAAATAATAAGCGTAAATTAAAAACGCACAGAAACTTAATAAAGAGAGAAGAATCTGAAAAAGGCTCTTGGTAAATTTAATTCTTTCATTCCCCTCTTTGGTTATCAATTTTTTAATTCCCATGAATAAAATTATTAGTATCGATGGAAGCCAAAGAAAAACCATCGAGAAAATTGGAATCAATATGTATTGATCTCTCAAATTATTCCCCATTAGTAAATATGCAAAAATTGCAGTTATATTAATTGCAATTGTAGAATTAATTAAGAGGTCCGCAATTGCTTTTATTTTAAAATTCATGTATATTAATTATTTAGTTGTTGACCAAAGAATTCTTCGATTAAAATTGTGAGTTTGAAATGCTGTACCACCCACAGCAGGTGACTGAATGTAATTAATCACATTATTCATTACACCATTCCACAACATATCAGCATTGTTAAAAAAGCGGCCACCATTTTGTGTAGAATTATAAATTACATCTTCAATACCCCACAATCTATCAACCCCTCTAGTATAAAATGTAAAAGTATTATCTCCATTGGCAGATAACCCAAACTCTCTATGCCCAGCTAAAGGATGACTACCGTCACCAATAGTAAATACAGGTGTAAAAACCCAACTATTTGAAGTAGCTTGACTAGTGATTACAGCTGCATCATCCATTGGCGTATTAAAGACCATAATAGCTCCCGTCTCATTAAGCAACCAGCTCTTGTAAGATACCAAACTATAAGGAAATAACTCATCGGAGACATCCTTGTTTAGAAAGTCGCTAAAGTTTGTGCGAATAAAATTGAACACATCATTTGCCGTTTTACCTTCAGGCAAAGTCAAATTGACTGCATAATAATCGATATTTAATTGTGCGCCCTCTGCATCATTCATTCTCTGAGAAGCTATAGGCCAAGCACTTTTATTAATGACATTTTCATATTCTTTTGAATTTTCAAACTTTAACATGTCTTCCCACTGCGAATAATTAGATTCCTCTTGCTCGTTTAAATCACACGCACTTCCCATCGATATAGTTTGCCCTGTATTTAAATCCTTAGGCTCCAAACCCTCCAATTCAACAGCACTTATGACCCTGTTTCCACTGAAAGCGTATGGACTATAAAATGGATATTTACTTGCCAATGGGTCTGTGCTTAAAAAACGCCCTAGTCTAGTATCTTGAATCCTATATTCAAAAATTAGAGCATTTCCAACCCCATAGAGCTCGTCAAACTTTTCTTGATCTTGATACCCACACCGATACTTCTCCGGATTGAGAAATCTCCCCGGCATTATCATCCCGAACGGGGATAACTATGAAAGTAATGTCGCTAAATAAATCGCTAGTCGGACATAGTTAAGGCAGTAATTTTTTAAAACCTTCTAACCCTAAATTATAATCTTGAGACGCTTCAATATATGTATCAAAGAAGTCCATAAGTGAATCATTCGTTTTATCAAAACAAACATCGAGAATATGTTGGATGTTATTTATTCCCATTCCTTTAACAATTAAATTTTGATTTCGCAAAAGTGTAAATCTGGAATCTTTAAAAAAACCTTTCTTGTAGTTTAGTTTAACTAAATCCTCCACATTAATTTTGTCCGTTAATTTTACTAAAATATTATTAGCGTAATTTGACATAATATTCAAGACCGCATTTCTTCTTTGTTGATCGAAGGAAAAACTAGCAACAAGTTCATACGAAGCTTTAACTATAACATTAAAATCTGCTTTTTTAATTTCCGAATCAAGTTTTTCGAAATCAACGATCTTTTCATCCGGATTTAGTTTTCCTATTCCTAGAAAAACAAGTTCTTCTGCATTATGAAAAAGTTTCTGGTGAACCGTTTTTAATCGAGTCCAGCCTTCATCATCTAGAAGATTTTCGTTATAAAGCGAATAATACAACTTACTCATTATTTTATATATGCTCCTTTTATTGCATTAATATTAAATCCATTTTTATAAATAGATTTAGGTAGATTGAATAATCCAATGTGTTGTGACATTTTCAATGTGCCAGGATACCCTACATGAAAATGAGCAAAACTACCAAAAGGCCTTCCACTTAAACTATGCAAATCAAAACCGAGTCCTCGTTTACCACTTCCGAGAAAGAGCCTAGAAGACAATCCAATGCCATTGGATTTTGACCAGCCTATTCCAAAATCTATTGTATAATCTGCGGCTCCAAAACTAATTGCTTTCCAACCATACATAGATTTGATTGAAACTAAACTACTAGAGCCAAAACTTAACAAAGTAGTTCCACTTACATAGCCTGCACCATAAGACCAATCATACACATCCCAATTATTAGAACTAGAAATCCACTTTGTCAATTCACCTCGTAATGTTCCTCCATATTCACTCCAAGGATTTGTAATACTAGCTAAATTATTCACAGTATTATACATGCCACTCCAACTTTTTCCATTTATTAGGCCAATCCCAAAATCCCCCATATCGATTAGCGACATTGACAAACCCGTATAGAGCCCGGCAATTAATTTCCCTTGGTTATCAAAAGAATGTGGGTCTACTACCCCATCTGAATTCCTATATGTATAAGAAGGATTGATCTTTTTATATTCACTTTCTGAATACCACCCTTCTTCAGTAGAGGTATTACCCTTATTATCAATTGCTCCACAATGGTAGACGTCACCGCATGACCCATCTCCTTCATCTCTTTCGTTGCTTTTCCCTCTATTTGCTTTTTTTTCTTCGCACCCATCTAAGTCAATGGATTGTAGTGGTGTATTACTTGCAAATTGATATGGCGTTAATTCAGGGAATTGCATTGTAAGTGGATCCATACTTAAAAACCTAGCAACCCTACCATCATAAATCCTCATCCCATAATCCTGCTGATTCCCTACACCTTTAACTTCATTATCATTCTCCTTCCCATTAAAACCAAATCGATAATTCTCCGGATTAAATTGCCGTCCCGGCATTATCATCCCGAACGGGGGATAACCAATTTAAATTATTTTGTTTTTGACAACTACCTAAATAAACTGTTTTTCTACTTTTAATTTACATAGTTATTATGTGCTCTATAAAAGGATCGTGAGATTTTTTATTTCCCCTTACTATATCTTTCCTAGTTTTTGCTGCGATGTGATACAAATGCTTTTTGTATTTGCCATTCCTATAAAGTAAAATCTCCTGTATTATTCCTTGCTTATCATAAATCATTGTAACTCCATTCAATTTGTCATTTTTAAACAATGATTGAACACGGATATGTCCAGTATTATCGAACATTACACCTATCCCTTCTATTTTATTTTCTCTTATTTGAAATCTACATAAAGCAACTTTATTATAAGAAATTTCAAAATACCCACATTCGTCTTTAATATTGACCGCTGCGATTTGTTGATACTTTACAGGTTCAATCATAAATACATATGTTGAATCAAATTTTTGTTTAAAATAATTATAGGCTTTACTATTCGTTAGACTAAGAAATGTAGAATCGCCAACAATACTCTCAGAGGGTGAAACTATGAATTTAACCTGCGAAGATGCATTACCCCAATACAATAATCCTAAGATGAGAAATTTTATTTTAGCCATTTCATTTTTTCTTTTTTTCTAAAGGATATGGGTTATTCGCAGGATCCTTACCGCTTCCATTATCCTTTCTTTCTTTATATTTATCTTCAACATCAGTTGAATAATCTTCAGCGGCACTTTTGAGATAGCTATTCATACCCTTTCCTCCTGGTTCAAAATGCTTTTGATTACCTCCATCTAGAATAGCGTCTTGATTATAATGCATATAAAACATAACATCCCCGGCTTCATTAGCTAGTCTCTGATCTCCCCAAGAAGATCTGCCATAAATTACTATGTCAAAACCTATTTTGCCATAATCAGGGCTCAGAGGCACAACTATTTCATTTCCTTCATAATAAACTTTGGCTAAGCCATCAGGTGTTGGTGGGTTGTAATAATTAGTCTCTCCTGTTTGTCCAATATTCCCGCTTATTTTATCTGGGCTAGATGAAACATTCACTTTTACATTTCCTTTATTTCCATTTTTATCTATAATTTTTAATTGATCTATGAAAGTGTAAAGTGCAATATCATTTTCCTTTATTTCCTTAATATATTTAGCAACCAAAGCTTCTTTTTCTAAAGCTTCATTCACTTGTCTTTTCAATTTTTTATCGGTCGGTTTTTTCAGTAATGCTTCATTTAATGCTTGAACCTCAGATGTATGAACATTTACCCATTCGAGACCATTCTTATCAACTAGCACAATTGGACTATTATTCGAATATCCATATGGCGAAACTGAAGGATATTTTATTGAAGCGGGATCTAAATTCAACCTTCTGCCTAATCTTGTATCATACTCGTAGCCACCGAAAGCTAATAGGTTACCGTTTCCCTTTATTTCATTGTCACATTCATTTCCTCCATACCCAAACCTGTAATTTTCCGGGTTCAATTGTCTTCCCGGCATTATCATCCCGAACGGGTAATAATCTTGTGCTGTTCGGATCTCAGCTAAAAATTCTGTACCAGCTATCTGACGGCGATCACTTATTGTTGTAAGGACGTTTCCTAAATGATTACT
>Ga0138256_10001417_pt1 | contig 25854 bp, 24 predicted proteins | sample KNB2016incub_MG_FD_105486 | JGI IMG/M metagenome (GOLD analysis project Ga0138256, IMG submission 105486) | Active sludge microbial communities from wastewater in Klosterneuburg, Austria - KNB2014incub_MG | ecosystem: Engineered > WWTP > Activated sludge > Unclassified | place: Austria...
GTTTTACAACACCTGTTTTTTCAAACTTCTTTTTAAACTTCTTTAAAGCCTTATCCAAAGGCTCATTGTCTTTAATTTGAACAATAATCATATTATAAATACAAAATGTTTTGGGAGCGCAAATGTAAGTAAATAATTGGCATAATAATCAATACAATAGAAAATTTTTAAGAAAGTACTCCTCTGGCTGACTTTTGCCTTAACTATTGATTATTAAGGCGATGGATAAGATTTTATTACAGGGTTTATAATAAAACAAGCATAAATTACAATAAATCTTTGCCAATATCTTTCCTATAATAGGCATTTTCGTAGGTGATTTCAGTTAATTGCCCATAGACTTTTTCGCGAGCTTCTGCCAGATTATTTCCCAATGCATTTACAGCAAGTACACGCCCGCCATTGGATAGCACTTTACCATCCTTTAAGATTGTTCCTGCATGAAAAACCGTTGCACCTTTAACTTTTTCAAGACCTGAAATGGCTTTTCCTTTTTCATAGGTTTCGGGATAGCCGCCAGCAACCATCATAACTGTAAAAGAAGTTCTGTCATCTGTTTTTAGCTGAACTTGGTGTAGTTTTTTTTGTGCTACACTATTCATCAACTCAATAAAATCTGTTTTTATTCTTGGAAAAACAGATTCTGTTTCCGGGTCGCCCATACGGCAATTGTATTCAATAACCAATGGGTCACCATTCACATTCATCAATCCGATAAACAGAAATCCGGTGTAAGAAATGTTTTCCTCTTTTAATCCGGTTATTGTTGGTCTTATGATTTTGTCTTCTACTTTTTGCATAAATGCAGCATCGGCAAAAGGAACCGGTGAAACGGAACCCATACCACCGGTGTTAAGTCCGGTATCATTATCGCCTATACGTTTATAATCTTTTGCTTCTGGCAGCAGACAATAGTCGTTGCCATCGGTCAGAACAAAGACAGAGAGCTCTATGCCTTTTAGGAATTCTTCTATGACTACTTTGCTTGCTGCTTTACCAAAAGGTTGATTGATGAGAAGATGATGCAATTGCTCCTTTGCCTCAGTTATGGTTTCGCAAATAATAACACCTTTGCCGGCAGCCAAACCATCCGCTTTTAGTACATAGGGCGCAGAAAGTGTTTTCAGGAAATCATAACCTTGCTGTAATTGCGTTGAGTCAAAGGTTTCATATCGTGCAGTGGGTATATTGTTCCGTAACATAAAAGCTTTAGAGAAATCTTTGCTGCCTTCAAGTCTGGCACCCGAACGTGCCGGACCAATTACAGGAACAGATTTTAATTCGCTATCAGCAAGAAAAAAATCATGAATCCCATTAACCAAAGGCTCTTCAGGACCCACAATAACCATGTCAATTTTCTTCTCATGCACAGTCTTTTTGATGTGTTCAAAATCATTTATACTGCCTGAAATGTTTGTTCCTAACTGTAAAGTGCCTGCATTGCCGGGCATAATATATAAGTGTTTCAGTAATGCACTCTCACTCAGTTTTTGTGCAAATGCATGTTCGCGTCCACCAGACCCAAGCAATAAAATATTCATGCTAAATTTCTTTCTGCAATGATAAATAAATATGGCGTGCATTTACAGTTTGTTTGTTAACCGGTAGTCTGAATACTGTGCTGAAAGGGCATATTTCTATATTAAGACAAGGAGCTGCCAATAACTGATTTTTTTACTTTATTTTTATGCCGTAGAAATTTCTGATTGGCAAAAGAAACTACTTTATCATTTTAGCAAAAACAACTTTTGATGAGCAGCCTTTTTAACAAACAAGATAACGAAAGAATTGTTGCACGTGTTGCAGCAGTTCAATCGGAAAAAAAAGCTATTTGGGGAACAATGTCGGCAGAGCAAATGTTGTTGCATTGCCAACAGCCATTTAAAGTGGTGTTTGAAGAGTTGAAACTTAAACGCAGCCTGGTGGCAATTCTTTTTGGAGGTTTAATAAAAAAATCAGCCTTGGATGATAAAGCATTTAAAGCAAACTTACCTACAGCAACAGAATTTAAAACCAACCATCTGAATCCGGAATTTGAAACAGAAAAGAAAAATCTGATTGCCTGTATTCAGAAATTTCAGTCTGCAGGCCCCGAAGGTGTAACGCAACAACCACATCCTTTTTTTGGAAAAATGACAGATAAAGAGTGGGATAAGCTTATGTACAAACACCTTGATCACCACTTAAGACAATTTGGCGCATGAAATGGAGGTTCATACCTGTGGTTTTTATAATATCTTTGCTTATGATGTCATGTGAAAATGATATAGAGCAAGTGAAATTAGTTACAGGCAACATTGTTGAACCTATTGAAAGTGCTAAAGGACTAGAAATTTTATACAGTGACTCAGGTAAAGTTAAAGTTCGCATATCTGCCGGTGAGATGAATCGTTATTTGCAGCCCAAGCCTATCACAGAAATGCCAAAAGGTGTTAAGATTGATTTTTTTGATGACAACCTGAAGGTGACTTCCACACTCACTAGCGACTATGCCGTGCGTGACGATTTTAATAAAAACATGGAAGCAAAAAAGAACGTGGAGGTTGTGAATGTTAAAGGAGACAAGTTAATGACAGAATATTTGAAATGGGATGAAAAAACAGGGCTGATATCCTCTCCCGAATTTGTAAAAATAATTACTGCCGATGAAATAATATATGGCAACGGTTTTGAGTCAAATCAGGATTTCAGTCGCTACAAAATATTTAATATCAAAGGCATTATTAACCTGAAGAAAAATGAAAATACTGAGAATACTTGAGATATCATGGCTAATAATAGCCATAGGTTCATTATGTGCCGGAGTCTATAAATTGATTTCAGCAGGACTCAATCAGGCTGTATTTATTTTTGCTATCTCTATTATAGCATTTGTTTTTTTTATGATAAGACGAAAACAAAGAATTGCAATGGAGAAGCAAAATACTTCACGATAATTACTTTTGCAGCACTAAATTGATTTAATACCTGATAATGATTTCCGACTATCTTCCTGCCATACTTGCATCGCTTGCTTTTGTTGCATTTTATTCAGGGATAGAAATTGCCTATCTGTCAAGCAATAAATTTAAAATTGAGCTCGACAGTAAGCAAGGAAAGTGGAGTGGCAAAATCTTATCTTATTTCAGCAAATCGCCTTCGCGTTTTATCTGCACCATACTTGTAGGTGTAAATATCTCATTGGTTATTTATGGTACCAATATGAGTGGTTTACTCAATCCCTATTTGCAACAGTGGTTACCTCAGCAACTTAACAGTGAAATTAGTCGTTTGATAATCGAAACATTAATAACCACATTCTTTTTACTTATTGCAGGTGAATTTTTACCCAAAATTTTATTCAGTATTAACCCTAACGAAACACTCAACATGTTTACCTGGTTTATATGGCTGAGCTACATTATACTTTTCCCAATTGTTTGGCTGATACTTAAACTGGCACATTTTCTTTTACGCAATGTTTTTAAAGTTGATTTTGTAGAGGAGACCTCCGGTTTTGGTCGTGTAGATTTGGATAATTTTATTGAAGAGATAAGCGAAAATTCAGGTGGCAATAGCGAATACAATAAAGAAATTCAGATGTTTCAGAATGCACTCGATTTCGATAGCTTAAAGGTGCGTCAATGTATGATACCGCGTAATGAAATTATTTCGCTCAGCAATAAGGAGTCTGTAGAAACATTAAGAAAGAAATTTGTTGAAACAGGGTTATCTAAAATAATGATTTATCAGGATACCAGAGATAACATCATTGGGTTTGTGCACAGCTATGAAATGTTTAAAAATCCTGAAAGTATCATGTCAGTTTTGTTGCCTGTATCAATTTTCCCGGAAACTTTGCCTGCACGTGAGTTACTCACACATCTTACTGCCAATCATCGTAGTGTTGCCATTGTTGTTGATGAATATGGTACTACCTCAGGTATGGTAACCATTGAAGATATAATTGAAGAGATTTTTGGTGAAATTGATGATGAACATGACATTGATGTTTATCTGGAGCAGAAAATATCGGAAACAGAATTTTTATTTGCGGGAAGACTTGAGGTTGATTATCTGAATCAGAAATACAATCTTGAGCTGCCGGAATCAGAATTATATACCACCTTGGCAGGACTGATTTTTAATCATCTTGAAGATATTCCGCATGTAAAAGAACAATTCACCATTGGCAGCTACAAGTTAACTGTTGAACAGATAAGTGGAAATAAAATTGAACAGGTAAGACTTGTGATTTTGGTTAATGCCGAAAACTGAACTTCTTATTAATAAGCTCTGGCATTGATTCCCTGTATGTAGTTAATGAAAGCTTTACTCACCACTTTATTGCCACCGGGGGTTGGGTAGTTTCCTGTAAAATACCAATCACCTTTATTCTGCGGACAAGCAGTATGCAGGTCTTCTATTTTCTGAAAAATTATTTCTACATCAGATTTACAGTCTTCAGGTTTTAGCATTGATGTGATTTTTGCCGAAAGTTGCTCAGGTGAAAAAGGATTATATAAATCACGCACATAATTTTTCATTTCATTTACTCCCAATTCAAGTTGTTGTTTGCAGTGCATGTAGGTTTCTTCAATAATATGTTCCATATTATTTTCTTCAAGCAAAGCAATGGCAGCTTTGAACGCACACAGGTCTCCGATTTTTGCCATGTCAATACCATAACAATCGGGATAGCGTATCTGTGGCGCTGACGAAACAATAATTATTTTCTTAGGACCTAAACGATCGAGCATTCTGATAATAGAATTTTTTAATGTTGTGCCACGCACAATGCTATCGTCAATAACCACTAAATTGTCTATGCCTTTTCTGATAGTACCGTAAGTAATATCATAAACGTGTGTCACCATATCACTTCGGTCGTCATCGTTTGTGATGAAGGTGCGTAACTTGGCATCTTTAATTGCTATTTTTTCAAACCTTGGTTTAATAGAAAGGATTTCATTGAGTTTCTCATCAGAGATTTCTTTTCCTAAAGCTTTTAATTTTTTCTTCTTTACTTCACGAAGATAATCTTCCATTCCCTGCATCATTCCATAAAAGGCAACTTCTGCAGTATTGGGTATGAAGGAAAAAACAGTATTTCTTAAATCGTTATCAACAGCAGGCAAAATACTTTTACAGAGAAGTCGTCCTAGTTCTTTTCGTTCCTGATAAATTTCTGCATCGCTGCCTCTTGAAAAATAGATTCTTTCAAACGAACAAGATTTGCGTTCTACGGGCTCTTTGATGCACGGCATTGAAATGTGTCCGTTTTTTTTCATTATCAGTGCATGGCCTGGTTTTATTTCTGTTATGTCACTGAACGATAAATTGAATGCAGTTTGAATGGCAGGTCGCTCGCTGGCAACTACTACCACTTCATTGTCGGCATACATATAGGCAGGACGGATTCCGGCAGGATCGCGAAGCACAAATGCATCACCATGACCCATCATGCCGCATATAACATAACCACCATCCCACTTTTTTGAAGATTGTTTAAGGATACTTTCCACATCAAGATGCTCGGCAATGAGTGGTGAAATTTCTTGCTTGCTATATCCCTTCTCTTTAAAAGCATAGTACAGCCGTTCATTTTCTTCATCAAGGTAGTGACCAATGTTTTCCATTACAGTCACCGTGTCGGCTTTTTCTTTTGGATGCTGACCAATACGAATCAGATTTTCAAATAACTCATCAACATTGGTCATGTTAAAATTTCCGGCCACAACAAGGTTGCGTGTCATCCAGTTGTTTTGTCGCAGAAAAGGATGACAGGCCTCTATGCCATTGCCGCCATAGGTGCCATAGCGCAAGTGTCCCATCCAAACTTCTCCACTAAAGGCAAGATGTTTTTTCATCCATGCTGTATCATTCAGTTTGGAAACATCACCATTAACATCAACTTTAAACTTATTGTAGATTCTGGAAAAAATATCCTGAATGGCATGTTTATCATTAGACCGGTAGCGACTGATGTAGCGTGTTCCGGGTTCGGCATCAAATTTTATGTTGGCAACACCTGCACCATCTTGCCCACGGTTATGCTGTTTCTCCATCAGCAGATAGAGTTTGTTTAAAGCATAAAATGGTGTACCGTATTTTTTATGGTAATAGTCAAGGGGCTTTAGTAGCCTTATCATGGCTACGCCACATTCGTGATGAAGTATGTCTGACATTGGGCTACAAAGATATAGCAAAAATCAGTACACGACAATATGTCAATGCTTAATTAATGATTTTTATGGATTGGTTTAGCTGTAGGCAGTTTGTCCTCTCCATCAGAATTTCAATTTCTAAATAGATTTTCAAATCCCTGTTGCTACAGAAGTACTGTTACTTGTGAAGCTGAAATACAAACTCCAAGCCACCGCCTTTTCTGGATTTTGCAGATATTGTTCCACCATGCATGGTTATGGCATTTTTTACAATAGAAAGTCCGAGTCCTGAACCACCTGTTTCTCGGGTTCTGCCTTCATCAACCCTATAAAAGCGTTCAAAAATTCGAGGCAGGTGTTTTTGGTCCGAAATCCCGACCCCGGTGTCGGCAAATGAAAAATAGTAATAATCCTTGTCTTCTTTTATCAGGGTCAAAAAGATATTTATGTTTTTACCTGCATATCGAATGGCGTTGTCAAATAAATTTTTAAATATTGATTTTATTAAACTTTCATTTGCATTGATGATGGTTTGCTCAGGCAGCTTCACGTGAAGGGTAATGTTGTTGTCTCGAAGCAGAATAGCATACTCTTCCTGAATTTTCTTTAAGAGAAAAGAAATGTCAAGTGGACTCTTTTTAAAGGTGTATCCGGCTTCATCAATCTTATTGATTAGGTTCATGTCTTGAACCAACTCGGTTAAGACCTTGGTTTGATTGAATGCCTGCGTAATAAAATATTGTTGCGTTTTTGTATCTAGATTTTTTTCCAAAACAGTTTCCAAATAGCCACTTACTCCAGTAATTGGAGTTCGGAGTTCGTGCGCAATGTTGCTTATCATCTGTTGTTTCAAAATTTTTACTTCTTCCTGCTTAGAAATATCGTTGATGACAACTTCAAAACTTTTATCTTCAAATAGTATAGCCCGTACAGAGAATATTTTTCCCTGTTTTTGAATTTTATACTCTTTATAATTGTCTTTATCATTGTTTAGAAACTGCTGCAGTTCTTCAAAGGCGCTGTCAACAAAAATAACTTTAGGGTCTGAACTGTTTTCATCGGTAATAATATGTGTGTATTGAATAAATAATCCATTATACAACTCAGCATTTTTATCAACCGTAAAAAAACAAATTCCCTCTTGAGAACTATGGATGTGTTGCAGTAGTTTTTCGCGTTCTAACTCAATCTTGTTTTTGTTAGCTCTTAATTGTTTGTAGTTTTCAGCAATTTCCTTACCTATTTCACCAATTTCATTTTTAGGAAAATTTAATGCGGCTTTTGCTTTTGGGTTAACTGCATAATTACGGAGTTCGTTTATAGAATTGCCAAAGCTATTTGCAATCCAATTCACAAGTATTAGTAAAATACAGAACAGCATTAACGTAAAATACAGAAAAACATTATCTGACTTAAAAAAGCTCTGCACCTGGATATCGTTTGGAAGGGCCACTCGAACAAAATAATCACCTTCGTTTTTTGCAAAATACAGATATTCCTTTCCTGTGGAGTGAGAAAGTCTAATATCTGTTCCAGTTCGGTTTTTGATGGAATTAGCAATTTCCGGCCGGCCTAAATGGTTTTCAAGTTTGTTCCATCCTAAAACAGAATTATCGTAAAGCACCTTACCGCTTCTATTGATAATGGTTAGCCTTAAATTTGCCGGAAATAAATTAGAGAGATTATCTAGAATGAGAATGTACTGATCCGGAGTTTTTTTTGCGATACTTTCATTTACAATATCGGCATATGTTCCCAGTTTTCCTTCAATAGCCTCTGACTTAAATCTCTTTTCACGAGTTTGTTCAAACAAAAAAACACTTAGTGCAAATAATGCAAACGCAATGGAAATGTATAGAAAAAGACGTTGTTTGAAAGAAAGTTTCATAGTTTCATTAAGTCGAACTTATATCCGTAGCCTAAGCGATTGGAAATAACATTGCCATATTCTTCCAATTTCTTTCTTAATCGTGTAATATGTACATCAACTGTGCGCTCTGTAACAAATACGTTATTGCCCCAAACACCTTCTATAATTTCCTGCCTTGAAAAAATACGGTTTGGGTTCTTGGCGAGTTTTTGTAAAATTTCAAACTCTGTTTTTGTTAAGTTAATAAGTTTTCCTTTGATAAAAGCTTCTTTGTTCTTTGTATTTATTTCAAGGTCTTTAAATTCCAGTGTTTCTTTTTGTTCTGTAGTTTCATTTTTGAATCTTTTGAGAATGGCTTTAATACGAGCACTGACTTCTTTAATGGAGAACGGTTTGGAAATGTAATCGTCAGCACCCACAGAAAATCCTGTTAACATATCGTTTTCGGTATTCTTAGCAGTTAAAAAAATTACCGGGATTGTACTTCCATCGAGTCGAATCTTTTCCAACATTTTATAGCCCGACATACCATCCATCATCACATCCAGTAAAATTAATTGTGTTTGTGGGTTTAGTTTGGCCAGTGCTTCTTCAGCAGAATAGGCAGTATCTACAATGTAGCCTTCGCTTTTGAGGTTGAATTCAAGAATTTCACAAATACTTTTGTCGTCATCAACAATTAGAATATTCTCGTTCATTTAGGAGAGATAGCAGTGTCAAAGATAGTTAATAGTTTATTTTAGAAGTTATTATTCCCGGAATGTTTTAGTACTCTGGCGTCAACAAAAAACACAATTTCTTCTACAATATTATTGTTATGGTCGCCAATTCGTTCTAATTTTCGAATCAACAGTAATAGTTTCAACATGCAAATCGTTTGATCCGGATTGTTTTTAATATGATTGGATAGTGTTTCAAATACATTATTGTAAATTTCATCTACTTGATCATCTTTTGAAATTATTTTTTCGCTTACTTTAGTTTGTTCTGACTCAAAGGCAACAAAACCATCCAATAGCATACCCAGTAGAATATCAAACATTTTTTCAATACCAAGTCGTTCTACTAAGTCATGATCAATATTTTCACATTCTTGTTCGGTTATAAAGCGTGCTATGCCATCAGTAAAATCTCCAATGCGTTCCAAACTACTGCTTATTTTAATGAGGGACAAAGCAAGCCTCAGGTCAATGGCAACAGGGTTGTTTAAGGCAATAAAATTTTCACAAAGATTGTCAACCTTTAGTTCAAAGTTGTTTACATCATTTTCGTTCTGTATTATTTTTGATGCCAATGCTATATCGTTATTTAGCATGGCTTTTTTGGCATTTTCAAGCTGTGAGATAACCAGTTTCCACATTAGTTTTACCTCATCTTTCAACAGTTGAATTTCCTTTTCAGTATGTTTCATTTTTTTTAAATAAAGAATTTTTAAATTTTTATTATATGTTGCTATCCAAATCTTCCTGTAATGTAGTTTTGTGTTTCTGTTTTGTCGGGGGCTAAAAACATTTTTTTAGTTTCAGAATGTTCAACCAACTCGCCATACATAAAAAATCCTGTTTTGTCACTTACTCTGGCTGCCTGTTGCATATTGTGTGTTACTATGATGATAGTGTAGCGTTGTTTTAATTCAAAAATAAGCTCTTCTATTTTAGCTGTAGATATAGGATCCAGGGCAGATGCGGGTTCATCCATCAGAAGAATAGAGGGCGACACGGCTAATGCTCTGGCTATACAAAGCCTTTGTTGTTGGCCTCCGGAAAGCTCAAATGCCGACTTGTGAAGTTTATCTTTCACTTCATTCCATAATGCGGCTGCCGTTAAAGATTCTTGTACTTTATCTTCTATCAATTGTTTATTGTTAATACCATTCACTCGGAGACCATAAGCAACATTTTCAAAAATTGATTTTGGAAAAGGATTGGGTTTTTGAAAAACCATGCCTACGTTTTTTCTCAGCTGATCAACCTGTACAGATTTGTGATAAATATTTTCATTGTTGATTAAACATTCTCCGGTTAATTTTGAGCCGTCTATTTCGTCATTCATTCTGTTAAACAATCGAAGGAAAGTGGATTTACCACAACCTGACGGTCCAATGAGCGCAGTAACGGAATTGTCTTCTATCTGCATGTTTATATCCTTCAATGCATGAAATGTATGGTAATAGAAATTTACATTTTTAGCTTCAATCATTTTTTGTTTTTTTGAAATTGATTTTTAATAATTCCTGCAATAGTATTCATCAGTAAAACAATGAGGATTAATACTAATGCAGTTCCATAAGCAACAGGCCGTGATTTTTCTATATCTGTTCCGCTGGTTGCTAGTACGTATAAGTGGTATGGTAATGCCATCACCTGATCAAAGATGCTACTTGGTAATTTTGGGAGAAAATAAGCTACCACAGTAAACAATATTGGGGCAGTTTCTCCTGAAACCCTTCCAATGGAAAGCACTAACCCGGTGATGATGTTAGGAAAAGCTGTTGGTAGAATTATTCTTTTAATAGTTTGTATTTTATTGGCACCAAGCGCCATACTTCCAGTACGATAGGTGTTGGGTACCGCTTTAAGAGCTTCTTCTGTGGTTCGAATTACCACAGGTAAAATGAGTAAACTCAGTGTCAGCGATCCGGCAATAATAGAATCGCCAAAAGCTAATGTGTTTACAAATAAAGTCATGCCAAACAATCCAAAAACAATAGAAGGAATACTAGCCAGGTTGTTGGTCATTATACGGATAAGTTTAGTTACCCAATTGTTTTTTGCATACTCAACAGTATAAATTGCAGACATTACGCCAAGTGGAAAAGCAATGAGTATGCTGCCTAAAACAAGATAAAGCGTGCCCACTATTGCCGGAAAAATACCACCGGAAGTCATTCCTTCTTCAGGATATGAGAAGATAAAATCCCAACTCATTACACTTATTCCATTGTAGCAGATAAATCCTAAAATCCAAATAAGTACACCCAATGTTATTATTCCCAGAATGCGGAATATGGCAAATGCAATCTGCTCTTTAGTTCTTTTTGAAGTAATCATTCTTTAATAATTTTTCTCCCTGAAATTTTTTCTGAAATTATGCTAATGATTAAAGTGATTAAGAACAAAACACAACCTAAAAGAAAGAGTGATTGATAATGTGTGCCACCACCTGGGGCTTCGCCTAACTCAGCTGCAATGGTTGCCGGTATTGTTCTTACAGATTCAAAAAGTGAGTGAGGCATTACAGCAGCATTTCCTGTTACCATTAACACTGCCATGGTTTCGCCAATTGCTCTGCCAACACCCAGAATGATAGCAGCCGAAATTCCTGATGATGCATAAGGAATGACAACCTTATAAATGGTTTGCCATCGGTTGGCGCCTAAGGCATAACTGGCATCACGCATAGCCTTTGGTGTATTTCTTAAAGCGTCTTCCGAGATAGTGATGATGGTGGGCAAGGCCATTATGGCTAGAATTAAGCTACCTGTAAATGCAGTTTCTCCTAAGGTCAAACCTCCAGCTTTTTGTACTATTGGTGCCATTACCACTAATCCAAAAAACCCATACACTACAGAAGGAATTCCTGCTAATAATTCAATAGCAGGTTTCATAATTTTTCTCACTTTTTCACTTGCAATCTCTGATAGATAAACCGCTACTCCTACTCCAAAAGGAATGGCTATTACTATAGCTATAAAACTCACTAAAAGTGTTCCCAGAATTAATGGGAGGATTCCAAAGAGTGCAGAAGGTGTTGCCGTAGGCAACCATGTAGTCCCCAAAAAGAAATCAGAAATGCTTATTGTGTCTGTTTTCAGTTCTTTTATGCCAGACATATTTTTAGGTACATATTTTAGAGGTAAAAACGCTATTATTGTTGAATCGGATTGAATAATTTCTTCCAGCTTTTGTGGTAATAATGAATAGTCATCACCCAATTCTTCATCAGAGTACATAGTAAAGATTTCATCAAATCTGAAAATGCGAATATCTTCATTACTACCACCAACATCTTTCCAGTTTTCAATCTCTGAATCAAATATTTCTTTAATCTCAACAGCGGTAAGCTTGTCAACAGGATTTTGTGTATTAACTACTAATGTATATCCTTTCTCCACTGTTGAAGATTTAAATAACCCTAACCCCTCTTTAAAAAGAAAAATAATGATAAGCAGCACTGTTATTCCGGTAACAGCACTGCTTATTTTAAGTAAACTCTCAACAAATTTTTCTAACACTTTATTCATTGTGCAGTTTTCGAAAATAATCTTACTTTATAGTAATATATCCTACTTTAGAAACTACGTTCTGACCTTTAGGGGTTAGAATAAAATCAATGAACGACTTTCCTTCTGTGCTTAGGTTGGTGTAATAATAGTAAAGCGGTCTTACAATAGGGTAGCTTTTATTTTTTGCGTTGGCTATTGTAGGCTCAATAAATGTTTTACCATTATTGTAAGAAACATTAAGTGCTTTTACTTTGTCTGTAATGTAGGCAAACCCAACATATCCAATTGCACCTTTTGTTTGACTTATCGACTGTATAATACCACCGGTTGCAGGCATACTCAATATACCATTCATGTAGTTTTTGTTTTTTAACACACTTTCTTTAAAAAACTCATAAGTCCCTGATGATGTTTCTCTCGAATAAGGTATTATTTTCATATCGTCTCCACCCACCTCTTTCCAGTTTGTTATCTTTCCCGTAAAAATCTTTTCTAATTGTTCACGTGTAAGTTGCGATACTTTGTTTGACGGATGAACAACAATACTCAAAGCATCATAAGCAATAATCACTTCCTTAACCGCTTTACCGGCTTCAGCGAGTTTTTGTTTTTCGTCAAATTTTATTTTGCGTGATGATTGTGCAATATCTGTTGTTCCGTTTAATAATGCTGTAATTCCCACACCACTACCTCCGCCAGTTACTGAGATTGAAGCAGATGGTTTTTCTTTTTTATATGCCTCTATTTCTTCTTGGGTTAGTGGTAAAACAGTGTCAGATCCTTTGACTTTTTGTGCATAACTTCCGGAAAGTGTAAGGACAATCACTAATGCCGTTAAAATTGATTTTTTCATTTTTGTTCTATATTTTTTTGCAAAGAAAGACCGCCTATGTTGTAATGGGCTTACTTTGCTGTTACATTTCAATTACGATTAAAATTTATATTGGAGACGACAGGTAAAAGCATTGTCTTTTTTATCGGTTTCATAACCTTTGAGATTAATGCATTTTTCATTATTAACTAATTCATAATAGCCTGTTAAACGGAAATTGGTATTGATTTTCCACTGCAATCCAAAGCCTGTGGTATTGAAAGCCACATCGCCTGCATCGGTATTGTTTTTTCCAATTTCATCACCTTTAGATTTTGTATTTGGGTCGTACCAGTCGTACTTAACAATAGCGGAAACCGGTAACGTTCCAAAATCTTGAACCAACATAACATAACCACCATTAAATTGTCTCATGTAAACATCGTTGGTAGGTAGGGTTGCAGCATTTGGGCTTTTACTGTTTGATTTTGCTCCTGGCTGTGTTCCAAAAAGATATTCAGAAGTAATTTTCGTAAGTCCAATAGTACTATAGGCTGTAAGATATAAATTAAAACCAACATATTCTCTCTTGGCAAATGAGCCTAAATTGCTTGCACTAGAATCAACAGTAAATCCATTGCCTGAATTTTTATAAACAAACTTTTTACCTTGATATACACCACCATTATAATAAGAAACTCCTGCACCCCATTTTATAATATCCTTAATAGAATTATTGATACTTAATTGTCCTATAAAATCTTTGTGGTTATCAATTTCAGATTTAATACCATTACCAGCAAACAGACCCGCATCTAGTTTCAAAATACTCCAAGGGGATGTTTTTGGTGCCTGAAGTGTTACTTTTGCTCCTAAATCACGTTCTTCTGGAAACAAAGTTTGAAAGATGGTAGATCTTTCCGGAGATTCTCTTAAAGAGGAAGAGTAGGATATTTCATAACCAAAAGGTCGGTCAAAAACACCTAAGCTTGCAGAAAGAGAATTTAACCATGGGTCAGTAAGTTTTAAATAGGCATCTTTTAATCCAAGACCTTTTTCGGTCAGGTCAAGTTGAAATACACCTATGCCGATGCCACGTGTGTATGCAAATTTTATTCTTCCCCTTCTGATGCCAACTCTGTTATACGATTTCTCTTTATTCTCGTTGGTGGCACCCACTTTGAGAGAGGCATCTTTTTCGCCATACTGAAACTGTGTTTGGATGTAGCCTGAAACAGAAAGATTTCTTACTTCTTTCAAGGCATCTTCAATTTCATAAATTTTTTGTTCTAAGCCGGATATTGACTGTTCCTGCACCGTTGTAGTGTCGTTTTGTGCAAACAAGATTGTGCCTGATATAATGTATCCGACAGTTAATAATAATTTCTTCATTTTTATTCTTATTAAATTTTATGCAAAGAAATTTGTGTTCTATTTCAACAACATTTCTTCCGGATTACATGTTGGTTAAGATTTGTTTAGTCATAGATGACCATTTGATACCTCTTTGATTTGCTAATATACAAATCATTTAAGCCTAGGAGCCCAATTCAACGGTAGTTTAATAATAAGTTTTCAGGTAAATGCCTATGGTTCTATTTATCAAATTAAATGCAAGTTACATTTTTTAAAAAGTGGTAATAGATTTAAAAGTGAAACAAAGATTTTAAGAAGAGGCAATTTAAGTATTTTTGTGCTTTATTTTAAAGTAGTTTTTTTATAATATGGAGTTTAAAATTTTAGAAAGCAATACTCAGTTGATTGACATTGAAGCAGAGTCAGAAACAAAAAGACAGGTAATCTTTAAGCATAGTACACGCTGTTCTGTAAGTGCATTTGCTAAAAAGGTGTTATTGTCAGAATTTTCTGAGGAATTGGGAGATGAATTTGATGTATATTATCTTGACTTACTTAATAACAGAATGTTAAGTAACACAATTGCCAAAAGATATGAAGTGCAGCATGAATCACCACAAATTTTAATACTTGACAGGGGGAAATGTATTTATCATGCTTCGCATAATGAAGTTTCCCTGTCTGATGCAAAAGCTTCTATTCAGAAATAATTTTTCCATACAAGGTTACTTACAACGGAAGCCCAATAACAACACATCATCAACCTGCTCGTTATTGCCACGCCACTTTTTTAAATAGTCTGAAAAGAAAGTTAATTGCTCTTTCATAGGTAGCTTATGTTTTTCAAAAAACAATTCTTTGAGTTTGCCCGACATGAGCTTTTTATTTTTATCGCCCCCAAATTGATCGGCATAGCCATCAGTAAAAAGATATACAGTACCTGCCTCGTCAAAAGAAATGGTCTGATTGATAAATTCCTGCTGTTGAGAATTGTTATTTCCACCGATAAATATTTTATTTCCCGAAAGCGTTTTAAGTTCATTCCCTGAAACAAATACAAGAGGGCGGCAAGCTCCGGCAAATGTAATTTGCTTTGCACGGCAATTGATGTAGCAAACGGCAATATCCATTCCTTCGGCAGCATGAGTTTCTGTTTGATTGAGTGATCGCGAAACTTCAATGCGTAGCTGATTTAATAATTCAGCAGGTTGCGTAATATTTTTATCTCTAACAAGGTGATTCAAAAGGGATATTCCCAACATACTTAGTAAGGCACCTGCAACACCGTGACCGGTACAATCTGCCACCACTACAATGTGCCCGTCTTCAACAGGCTCTAACCAATAAAAATCTCCGGCAACTATATCTTTAGGTTGATATAACACAAAACTTTCTTTAAAGAAAGAAGAAAATGTTTCTTCAGAAGGCAGAATGGCGCGTTGCAAATAGCTTGCATAATGTATGGAGTCGAGAATCTCTTTGTTTTTTTCTTCTATAAGAACTTTTTGTTGTTGTAGTTCGGCAGTTCGTTGCTGAACCTGTGTTTCGAGAAGTTCGTTTTGCTGAAGTATTAATTTTTCCTTTTCTAAAAGGGCTTCTAATGTTTTTTGTTGTGCTTCGGCTTTTTGAAGTAAGGCATCATCGAGTTTACGGGAGGCTTCAATGCCTTTACGAAGCATTTCCATTTCTAAAATAGTTTTCTTGATGGTAGCTTCAAGGTCTGAAAGGTCAATAGGCTTGGTAATAAAATCAAAAGCACCACGATTCATTGCAGTTCGTATGTTGCTCAGGTCGGCATAAGCAGATACTACAACAGCCTTGGTAAGAATATTGTTTTCTCTTAGTTTTTCAAGCAATGTCAGCCCATCCATCACAGGCATGTTGATGTCAGTAAGCATCAGATCAAAACTATCATCATTCTTTAATATCTCTAATGCACTTTTGCCATTAGACACATATTCAAATTCAAATTGATTTTCTTTAATCTGTTTTCTGAATTTTTGTCTGACTAAATCCTCTATGTAAGGCTCGTCATCTACTAATAATATTTTATTTGGCATAAGTTAGGATATTTTTATTCCAATTACTAAAATGTCATCAACCTGATCTTGCACTCCCTTCCACTTAATGAAAGTGTTATATAGATGATTTTTTTGTTCTTTCATTGGGAGATGGTTAATCGTTAAAAGCGTTTCTCTTAAGTTTTTTATCATAAATTTCTTCCCTTTCTCTCCTCCAAATTGATCGGCATAGCCATCAGAAAATAGATAGAGGGCATCTCCGGGTTGTAAGTTTATATGATGCTGAAGGAAACCTTCTGACTTATTGACTTGTTGCCCACCAATAGGCATTTTGGTAGGCTTGAAAGATAAAAACTCTTTATTACGTATCAGCCAAAGTGGACGGTTGGCTCCCGAAAATTGCATATTGCCATTCTTTTTGTCTATGGTACAAAATGCAATATCCATCCCTTCATTCATTTCGCTTTTGCGTTGCTTAAGTGCCGTTATAATACCTTCGTTGAGTTGTTCGAGTATTATGGAGGGTTCAGTAGTGCCTTTTTCATTAATTATCTGATTGATTAATGCGATTCCAATCATACTCATAAATGCTCCTGCCACACCATGTCCGGTACAATCTGCCGCAGCAATCATTACTTTTTCGTCACGTTGTGCAAAACTGTAAAAATCACCACTTACTATGTCTTTAGGCTGGTAGAGGATAAACAAATCAGAGAAACTTTGGTTCATCAGATTGATGTCAGGTAAAATTGCAGCTTGAATTCTTTTAGCGTAGTGCAAACTCTCAGTAACTTCCCGGTTTTTGGTTTCTATCACATTTTTCTGCTGCAATACTTCTGCTGTCCGTTCTTTTACTTCAGACTCAAGCAAAGCCTTTTGGTTTTCGAGGATATGTTTTTTTTCTTGTTCCTGAAGAATGGTTTTTGTGGATAATTCTGTTATTTCATCAATTTGTTTCGTCAAGGTTTTTCCCATTCGTGCAAAATCGCGTGCCAGATACAAGGCTACAGAAAAGGGAAGTCCCAAAATCATACCATATAGCACAATAACAGAATCTGAAATTTCAAATGATATTCCCGCAAAGTTCATATTGTCAGGCAATAAACGTGCAAGAATAAAAAGTATTAGAGGCAGCAAAAAAGCCATGACAAAAACTCTTGCACCATCTCTTTTTTTTCTGACAGATACGATAATCACTCTCAAAATTTCCACAAAGGAAATCATCATTAGCACTCCAATGAGGACATTGGCTGCATTTTTAAATGATGCCAGATAGAGCACAATCATGATGGCATACAAGGTTAATATAAACCACAAAATTTTTCTGAAACGGTTGTAAAATATTGTATGTAGCATTGCTACTATTGGCACTACAATCAAGGGGGCAATAAATTGTAGGGTTTTTGACATGAAGGCAATAGATGCATAGTTTGTAGAGGTTACTAAATGGTAGGTATAAAAAGAAAAAAGAAAAATACCAATACAATACAAGCTATAGTATAAGTTGGTTATTTTTCTTCTGTAATAGAGAAACATGATGAAATGTACCACAGCAAGGGTAAGGAAGATAGCGGAAATAAAAATGTTAAGTGAAAATTTTTTAGAAGTGCTAACGGTATCTTCAATTTCATTATTCAGGTCTTTGAATTTTATGGAGAAGTTTCGTCCTATGTTAAACCCACTGGTTTTAGCACCGGCACGGTGAAAATTAGAATAGCGGATGGCTAAAACATGGTTATGAGGATGAGAAAAAACTACGGCAACAGGTAATGGGTTAGCATTAAAGACAGCATCTTCGTCTATAAGGTTAGTTGCAACAGTTCCATACTTTTTCAGTAGTTTACCATCTAAATAAACCTCGGCAGCTGAACCATAAAGATGCAGTATAAAAGCCAGTGGACGATTTAACAGATGGCTGTCCACATCAAAATGCATGCGATACCAAACTATAGTATTGTAATTAGCATTGTCACGTATGGAGTCGGCTTTTTGTTCCCAGTCGGTATCGTTTAAGTTTTGATTATACCAAGTGGTGTCATCACCAATTTTAAGTTTCCAGTTGTTTTTAAACTCCAGTAGATTCTCAATATTTTCAAAAACACGAATAGCGGAGTCGGCTTGTTCTTGTCTTTGTTCATCATCAGAAAGTAAGTCGTTAAGATTAATTTTAACATTAACTCCCGTATCTTTTTTAGATTTTTCGAGGGTATTGTTGCCCCATGCAGCATGAAAAAGACAACAAAGAAAAAAACAAAAGAAAAACTTTGTAAAAGGATAGCTCATACTGCAAACTTAATTTGCAGTAAAGGTATATAAATTCACAGTAAGGTTTCTGATTTTAATTATTGGATATTCTGATTTAAGTGTAATTTAACAACTGTAATATTTGGTTTTCTACTTCTGCACTATTCCATTTGTTTTCAATATCTGTAATTTTCATTACTTCATTCATGATGTCGTTTTGCCTCTGACCACGAGCCTGTGCTTCATGATATGGAATATGGCTAAACGTAACCATAGTGTAAAGAGGAATCCATTTGTCAGGATGTTTTTCACTGAACCATCCTTCAATTTTTTTACGCAATAAAAATTCAGGCTTACCCACTAAATCACGCATCTCAATAAAATTGTCAACTGCAAGTTCACCAATAGCATCGGCAGCAGGTTTTCTCAACCGTTCGTATTCCAGTATTACTTTCTCCCAATCGTCAGCATGTTGATTGAGCAGATCGTTCAATACACTGCAATCTTCAAAACCACAGTTCATGCCCTGACCATAGAATGGAACAATAGCATGTGCAGCATCACCGATAAGAACTACTTTATTCTTAAAACTCCATGGTGCACACTTAACCGTTACCAACGAACCTGTTGGATTATGAAAAAAATCTTCTTCAAGATCATGTAACAATGGAACAGCATCAGGAAATGTTTTTTGAAAAAAAGCTTTAACTTCTTGTTTGTTGTGAAGCGATTCGAAAGAAGGATTTCCTTTTAAAGGGAAGAAAAGCGTTACTGTAAAAGTTCCATCAAGATTAGGTAGTGCAATGAGCATATATCCACCACGAGGCCAGATATGAAGAGCATTTTTTTCGAGTTGGTGACTGCCATCGGCTTTTGCAACAAACATCAGTTCTTTGTAGCCATGTTGAAGATAACTCTGTGAATAGTTGAACTGATCTGTTGAAAGCTGAAGTTGAAGACGCGAAGCTGCAAAGGCACCATCAGCACCAAAAATCAAATCTGCATGCTGAGAAGATTTCTGATTATTTTCCGAATGCTCAAATTGCATTTCACCTGATGCAAGTGTAATTCCGGTACACCGCTGATTAAAATGAATTTCAACACCACCTGCTTCAGCCAAATCAAGTAGTGTGCAGTTTAAAATTCCTCTGGAAACTGCGTAAATGCCCTGACCGTCTTTCCCATAGGGCTGTGTAGTTATTTTTCCGTCAACACTATGCATTGTGCGGTGTGTCATCGGTATTCCGATTTGACGAATTGCATCGTCAATGCCTACGCCCTGAAGACCTTTCCAACCACGGTCGCTCAATGCAAGGTTAATACTTCTTCCTGCCGGAATTTTTACTTTACGCATATCAGGTCTGCGCTCGTGAAGTGTAACTTTATATCCTCGTTTATTAAGATATAGTGCCAGCAACGAACCCACAAGACCGGCACCTATGATGGAAATTTTTTTCATTGTTGTTATTTATTTAGAAGCAAAGCTTCATGCAGGCATTTGCCGAATTGATAAATGTCGTTAAAGGAATTGTATAGTGGAACAGGAGCAATGCGTAACACTTCAGGTTCACGCCAGTCGGCAATGATTCCTTGCTCTGTCAGGTAACTATGTATTTTTTTACCATGGTGTTTGCATAACATACTCACCTGTGCAGCTCGTTCGTTTTCATTTTCAGGTGTTATCATTATAATATTTTTTTCTGAATTTGTCTTGCCAATAATGTCATTAATGATAAATCGTAAGAAGTCATTCATCAGCCTGCGTTTTTTTATCAGGTTTTGTATTCCTGCTTCGGCAAAAATTTCTAATGAGGCACGCAAAGCAGCCATAGGAAGCACAGGTGCATTACTCAGTTGCCATGCATCGGCACTTTTAACCGGAACAAAATCGTGCGGCATGGTGAAACGTGTTTGTGGGTCGTTTCCCCACCAACCTGCAAACCGAATCAACTCAATGTTGTTACAATGTTTTTGATGAACAAAAGCACCTGCCACACCTCCGGGTCCGGCATTAAGGTACTTGTAGCTGCACCATACTGCAAAATCAACATTCCAGTCGTGAAGATGTAACTCCAGATTTCCTATGCCATGTGCCAGATCGAAGCCAACCAATGATCCTGCAGCGTGTCCTGCTTTTGTGATAGAAGCCATATCAAAAACCTGCCCTGTATAATAATTGGGGTTGCCTAAAAAAACAAGCGCCAGTTCGTTCTGATGTTTAGTTATTGTTGAAAGGATGTCTTCATGTCTGATTGTATATTCTCCGTTGCGCGGATGCAATTCAATAATGGCATCATCAGGATTGAAGCCATGAAATTTCACTTGTGTTTGTAAGGCATACTGGTCGGATGGAAAGGCAGATGATTCACAGATTATTTTAAAACGTTTTGAAGTAGGTTTGTAAAACGACACCAACATGAAATGAATATTGGCAGTGAGCGAATTCATTACCACAGTTTCTGACGACAGTGAGCCTGCAATAAGTGCCATGTTATCTCTCAGAAATTCGTGATAGGGATACCATGGGTTTTTTGCCTGAAAATGTCCTTCAACACCAAAATCTTTCCAGTCATTTAACTCCTGTAAAACATATTCGCGTGTTTGTTTTGGTTGAAGTCCTAGCGAGTTTCCACAGAAATAGATGACATCTTTATCCTGATGCTTCGGAAAAAGAAATTTCTGCCGGAATGATTTTAAATTATCCTGCTCATCAAGTTGGGCAGCAAAATCATTTGAATTGATAAATTGCATGTGTGTAATTTAAATGCAAATAAACAAAAAACATTTTCGAATGACAGGCTATCTGCTCAGGCAATTTAATAATAAATAAATTATAACTTGTGTTTTAATGCTTAGCGACTCAAGAATGCATTAACCAAAGTTTCGGCTTTAATACACGATTGTTCAAAATAGTCATTGATAATTATATTATCGAAACGATTTTCGTACGATAATTCTTTGATAGATTTATTAAGGCGAATTTCAAGTGACTCTGCTGTTTCGGTATTACGTGCAATCAGCCGCTCACGAAGATTTTCTATTGAAGGCGGACGAATGAATACGGCAAGCAGGTTGTTGCCGAAATGTTGTTTTATCTTTAATCCTCCTTCAACGTCAACATCAAAAACAACAGAACAGTTTATAGCTTCAATGCGTTCAACTTCTGATTTTAAAGTACCATAATACCGACCTTCATAAACTTGTTCCCATTCAACAAAATGATCCTGTTCAATATGATTACGAAAGTTTTCAATCGTCATAAAATAATAGTCTTGACCTTCTGTTTCATGTGCACGTTTTGGTCGTGTAGTTGCAGAAATACTGAACTGCATGAAACTATATTTTGTTAACAGATGTTGAACAATGCTTGTTTTGCCACTACCGCTTGGACCACAGAAAAGAAAATGCTTTCTCATAAAATATTTGAGAGTTGTTCTTTTATTTTTTCTGCTTCATCTTTCATCTCAACAACTTTCCGTTGTATGTCTGCATCATTGGCTTTGCTGCCAATAGTATTTATTTCACGACCTATTTCCTGCATGAGGAAGCCTAACTTTTTACCATTATTGTTTTCATCATTCAGCATAGATAAGAAATAGCGGCAATGTTCTGCAAGTCTTACTTTTTCTTCAGTGATGTCTAATTTTTCGAGATAATAAATCAACTCTTGTTCAAAACGGTTTTTGTCCGTCTCGATATTTCCTCCAAGAGCTTTTAATGAATTGATTAGTTTACTACGCACAGTGTTTATCCGCCCTTCTTCAAAAGGAGTTATTTGTTCAAGTAATTGTAAAATCAAGTTCATCCGTAGCGAAATATCCTGTTGCAGATTCTGCCCTTCACGCTGACGGAACAGATTAAATTTTTCTATTGCCTGACTGATCAGGGAAGAAATATATTTCCATTCATTTTCATCAGCTTCATCAGAATCGGTGTTTACCACCTGTGGCATTTGCATCACTATTTGCAATAGATTGTCATCTGGCAATGAAAATTCTTTTTTAACTGCTTTTAAATCGGTCAGTAATGACTTTATTATTTCACGATTGAGCAGATTTTCCTGTTGCGAAAGATCGGACTCCATCGTAATCATCACATCCATCTTTCCTCTTTCAGCTTCTTTTAAAAACAAACTGCGCAAGTCCATTTCTTTATCCTTGTATGGATGCGGCAAGCGTAAATTCAGGTCAAAAAATTTACTGTTAAGAGATTTTATCTCTACGGAAATGGTCTTACTCTTATAGTCACCGGTGGCTTTTCCATAGCCTGTCATGGAACGAATCATTCTTCACAAAATTTTGGCTAAAGTAATCAGAATGATAACAGCAACATCAGCTATTCTCAGTATTATTTAAACCGGCTATTTTTTGCTTGCTTACTAAATAGACACCTGCAAAAATCAAAACAGCAGAAGCCAGATGCAGCCAGCCAGGACTGGCTTCGCCAAGAGCAATAGAAATAAGTGTAGCAAACACAGGCTGAAAGTAAATGTAGATACTCACTACCGAAGGACTAAGATGACGCAGCGCAAATACATTCATCAGATAAGCAACAAAAGTTACAGCTACAACAACAAAAAGAATACATAGCCATAAATTTAGTGACAGGGTGCTCCAGGCTACTTCCGTTACTTCATGATATCCAAAGGGCAAAACCATTAGTGCACCAAAAAAGAATGTCCATTTCATCACGGTTATTGGATGATAGTGCAGCATGAGAGGTTTTACCAGAATAATGAATATGGCAAACGAAACAGAGTTTAAGAAAATGTAAAGATCACCCTCTGTGTTTCCTCCCTGCAAGTTGAAGTTCTTACCCAAAAGAATTAACAGCATAGCACCGGCAATACCAATGGTTATTCCAACATATTTTATCCATCCCACAGGCTCTTTAAGAATTATGGCTGCCATCAATAAGACCAACACAGGGTTAGTTGTCATAATTAACGCCCCATTTATTGGTGATGTGAGGGAAAGCCCTTTAAAAAAGAGTAGTTGGTTTATGGCAACACCAAAGAGGGCACAAAGCAAAATAGTGTTTCGGTCTTTCTTTTTTATTTTTTCTGAAGGGATTAAAAATGCTGCAAGAAAAAATAAGACTGTAGCAGGAATTACTCTGATGACAATAAATCCAAAAGGTTTAATAAATTCAGGCATCACCTGTTTAGCAATGCTGAAGTTGGCTGCATAAAGCAGGTTAACAAACAAAACGGAAAGGTGAGCGCGTGTAGTGGCTTTCAAGCCTTAGTAGTTTTTATTTTTTTTTCTGCATTGCAGCTTTGGCTGCCGCAACTGTTTTTGGAGCATTTCCAACAAAAATTTCTTTGTCTATGATGATAACCGGCCGCTTCAAAAATGTATATTCTTCAAGAATATATTTTTTGTAATCTTTTTCTGTTAGTTTTAATTGATTGAGTCCTAAAGAACGGTATTTCATAGCTATTTTGCTAAACAATGCTTCATAGCTACCTGTAAGTTTTTGCATGGCATCAAGTTGTTGTTCTGTGATAGGTTCACTTTTAATATCCTGTACAATAATTTCAGCACCGGGTTTCAGCTCTTTTAATATACGCTGGCAAGTGGTGCAGTTGGCAAGATGATATATTTTTTTCATTCAACTTTATGGTGTAAAATCATTTTGCAAAGAACATCAAAAAACCTTAGATTTTTGTGTTCCTTACTTTATGTTTACCATCTCCGGCAATCTGTTTTATCATGTTGCGGAAAATAAAAAAATGAAAAGGTAACATGGCATACCAGTAATTCCGACCCATAATACCTCTTGGCCTGAATGTGGCAGTTTGTTTCAGAATGCAACGGTTGTTGTTGTGAATGATAGAAAATTCTAACCATGCTTCACCCGGAAGTTTCATTTCGGCAAAAAGTAAAAGCCTGTAATTTTTTCTGTCAACCAGCAGTACACGCCAAAAGTCGAGACTGTCACCCGGTTCAATATCTACATCACTTCTTCGTCCACGACTCATACCAACACCACCAATGAGTTTGTCAATTATTCCACGCATTCTCCAAAGTGTATCTGCATAGTACCATCCATTTTGACCACCAATATTAAAAAAGCGGCTGGCCACTTCTTCGGCTTTGTCTTTGTCAATTTCAATCCACTTGCGGTCTTTATAACATCCATTTGATGGAACTTCAATATGTTGGTTAACATCTAAGCGACTTAAACTGCTGGATGCCGAATCTGTCCAGCTAGAAATAACCATGTTTTGTTCTATCCTTGCAAAGGCCATTTGTATTGCTTCGCGATAGGTGTACAACTCTTGAGGAATTACATCGCGAACAGAAGTTTCTTTACACACTACATCATTTTTCATACTCTGAACTAAAAGCTTTGCAATGGTGTAGTTGGCCGGTGTAGAAAAATAAATCCATGTTGCAGATAATCCCATGAAGCCAAAAGGCAACGTTATGATTAATCTTCTGTATCCTCTTTCTGCTGCATATTCAAGCAACATTTTACGGTATGTGAGTACATCTGGTCCTCCTATTTCAAAAACTCTGTTAAAGGCTTTTTCATTCATCAGAGAAAGGTGCAGATAATTCATCACATTGCGGATGGCTATTGGCTGACATTTTGATTTTAACCATCGCGGCACAATCATAACAGGTATTTTTTCTGTTAACCCTCTGATAATTTCAAATGAAATACTACCTGAACCTACTATAATACCCGCTTCAAAAATAGTGTAGGCAATACCGGAGTTTATAAAAACGTCTGTCACTCCCTTGCGTGCTGTCAGGTGTTTAGAAAGATTTTCTTCATTACTGATGCCACTCAGGTAAATGATTTGTTTAACCTGTGTGAGGGTGGCTACCAACACAAAACATCCGGCACAACGCAATTCATATTCTTTAAGAGTTGTTGCTGTATCGCCTAAAGAGTGAATAAGGTAATATGCAGCATCAAAATGTTTGTTGTTAAAATGCTGAATGGCATTTTCCGGTTCCAGAAAATCATATTCAATAATATGTATTTTATCGAGCAAGTCGGGCGATGGTTTAAATCGCAGTGCATCTCTTACAACACAGGTAACTTCATGACCTGCTTCTACCAATACAGGCAGTAGCCGCATACCAATATATCCGTTTGCTCCTGTAAGTAATATACGCATTTTTTACTTGAGGTTTTGTAATTATTCAGTCCTTGCAAACATAGCA
>Ga0138256_10001418_pt1 | contig 25846 bp, 7 predicted proteins | sample KNB2016incub_MG_FD_105486 | JGI IMG/M metagenome (GOLD analysis project Ga0138256, IMG submission 105486) | Active sludge microbial communities from wastewater in Klosterneuburg, Austria - KNB2014incub_MG | ecosystem: Engineered > WWTP > Activated sludge > Unclassified | place: Austria...
GTTGTTGTAGTCGCCGATGCGGATGAAGTAGACAGCGCCTTCCGTCAGGTACGGATCCACCTGCGATTGCAGCCCGCACGGTTCAATGTCATCGTTGTAGGCGATGGCGTTCGTGCCACCCTCTTCCACCACCAGGCCCACGCAATGGTCGTACACCCAGATCTTGCTGTCGCAGGTGGCCAGGCCGCACGTGGTCACATGGTACACGGCCGTCACCGGTGGCGTGAAAGCGTACCAGTAGTTGTCGCCGGCCGTGGTGTACTGGCCAGTGGAGATGGGAATGGCCTCGATACAGCTGGTGCCGGGCTGGGCCTGGGCGGCGAAGGACAGCGCCACGGGCAGGAACGGGAGAACGCGTTTCAGGAGCATGCTATGGGGAAGGGTCGCCAATGTAAAGGGTTGTGGCCAAGGCGTGCCCGGCCACCGGCGCTTGTTCTTGCGGCGGTACCCGTTCGCCAGCGTTGATACGACCGGCTTCATGAGGCCCCTGCGTGAGGAAATGGCCCACCGGCGTCCCGGGACCCATCTTCGCCCCGTGTTCATCGAGCTGATCCTGCCCGTGGCCGTGCCCGGGGTCTTCACCTACTTCGTGCCGCCGGAACTGCGGGAGCGGGCGGGTATCGGGCGCCGCGTGGTCGCTCCCTTCGGGCAGGGCCGGAAATTGTACTCCGGCATCGTGCGGCGCACGGATGTCCGCGATCCCGGCCTCAAGCGCATCAAGGCCATCCTCTCCGTGCTCGACGAGGCACCCGTCGTCACCGAAAAACAACTCGCTCTGTGGGATAGCATCAGCGGGCACTACATGTGCACCCTCGGCGAGGTCATGCTCGCCGCGCTGCCCGGCGCGCTGGTGCTCAGCAGCGAAACGCGCATCGTGGCGGCCGGCGACGAACGCCCAGCCTGGACCGGCAACGCGCGGCAGGACGTGCTGCTCGACGCGCTCGAACAGCGCCATGAGCTCAGCATGGCGGACGTCGGCGAACTCCTCGCGTTGAAGGACCCCATGCCGGTGATCAAGAAGATGCTCGAACAGGGCACGCTCATGATCGCCGAGGAGATCGGCGAGAAGTTCACCCCGCGCATGGACCGCTTCGTGCGCCTCACGGAAGCGGCCTCCAGCGAAGAAGCGCTGCACGCCTGGTTCGACCGGCTGGAGAAGGCGCCCAAGCTCCTCGGCCTGCTCATGAAGTACGTGGAGGCCAGCAACCGCTTCGGCGACGGGCCGCGCGAGGTGAAGCGCGAGGTGCTGCTGCGCGCCTCGGGCACCACCGCCGCGCACCTGAACAAGCTCGTGGAAAAAGAACTCTTCGAGGTGTATGAACGGCCGGCCGGGGTGCCCCCCCCGGGCGCGGTCGGGCGCGCGAAGGAGCTTTCGGCCCCGCAGTGCGCGGCACTGGACCACGTGCGCGCCGCCCTGGCCGAAAAGCCCGTGTGCCTGCTGCACGGCGTCACCGCGAGCGGCAAGACCGAACTGTACATGGAGCTGATCGCCGAGGCCATGGGGAAGGGGCGGCAGACCCTCTACCTGCTTCCGGAGATCGCCCTCACCACGCAGGCGATCGGCCGCCTGCGCGCCCGCTTCGGCGAAAGCGTGGGCGTGTGCCACTCGCGCCTCCCGCCGCGCGCGCGCACGGACCTGTGGCTGGCCATGCTGCGCGACCCAGCGGCGCACCCGCTGATCGTGGGTGCCCGATCGGCGCTCCTGCTGCCGTTCAATGATCTGGGACTCGTGGTAGTTGATGAGGAGCACGACCCCAGCTACAAGCAGCATGAGCCCGCACCGCGATACAACGCGCGCGACATGGCCATCGTGCTGGCGGGATCGCATGGGGCCCGTACCGTCCTCGGTTCGGCCACGCCCAGCATGGAGAGCTTCTTCAACGCGCGGGAGGGCCGCTACGGGCTGGCGGAACTCCTGGTGCGCCACGGTGATGCCGCGCTGCCCAAGGTGGAACGTGTGGACATCGCCGACGAGGCCAAGCGCAAGCGCATGCGCGGGCACTTCAGCGAAACGATGCTCAAGGGGATCGAGGCGGCCATCGCCCGGAAAGAACAGGCCATCCTCTTCCAGAACCGGCGCGGCTACGTGCCCGTGTGGCAATGCGAGACATGCGGATGGATACCCGAATGCGAGCATTGCGACGTCAGCCTCACATACCACAAGCAGCAGCACGGCCTGCGCTGCCACTACTGCGGCCGCAGCTATCCGCCGCCGTCCCGGTGCTCCGCCTGCGGCAGCGCCCGCCTGCGCATGATCGGCTTCGGCACGGAGAAGATCGAGGAGGACCTGGCCCTGCTGCTGCCCGATGCGCGCATAGCCCGCATGGACCAGGACACCACGCGGGGCAAGCACGCCTTCGACCGCATCCTCTCCCGTTTCGGCGAAGGCGGTATCGACATCCTCGTGGGCACGCAGATGGTGACCAAGGGCCTCGATTTCGATCCCGTCACCGTAGTAGGCATCATCAACGCCGACCAGTTGCTGCGCTTCCCGGACTTCCGCGCGCACGAACGGGCCTTCCAGATGATGTCCCAGGTGGCGGGCCGCAGCGGGCGCAAGCGCGACCCCGGCACGGTGTACATCCAGGCGCGCGACATCCATCATCCGGTCATCGGCCTGGTGACGGCGCACGATACGAAGGGCATGTACGAGCGGGAATTGGAGCACCGCCGGGCGCACGGCTATCCGCCGTTCACACGCCTTGTCCGCCTCGTGATGAAGCACCGCGACGAGGCCCGCGCGATCGCCACCGCCGATGCCCTGGCCTCGGTATTGCGCACCGGCCTCGGCGACCGCGTGCTGGGCCCCGAGCCGCCGCCCGTGGCCCGCATCCGCGACCTGCACCTGCGCGGCATCCTGGTGAAGCTGGACCGCAACGCTTACCGCTCGGGCAAGGACTTCCTGCGCGAGGCCATCGACCGCGTCTTCGCCATGCCCGAACACCGCGCCGTCCGCCTGGTCATCGATGTGGACCCGATGTAGCGGCGGGTAGCGAATGACGAGAGGCAGCGTGCTGACCCCGTCGGGTCACTCGCTACTCGCTACTCCTTGCCCAACAATGCTCCCCACACGCTCCCCGCAGGCGGTTCCGCCGTAATGCGTACCTGCTCCCCGGTAAACGGATGCGCGAAGGCCAGCGAACGGGCATGAAGCGCGATGGTGCGGTCCTTCTCGCCCCGGCGCGCGCCGTACTTCACGTCGCCCTTGATGGGGAAACCGGCGGCGGCGCATTGGGCCCGGAGCTGGTGGAAGCGGCCGCCCTCGGGCACAAGTTCCACGAGCGCGTAGCGGTCGCCGATCGCCAGCGTGCGGAAGGCCGTGCGCGCCGGGGCAACGGACAGGTCATCGGTCACGCGGGCTTTGTGGTTCCGGGTATCGTGTACCAGGCGGTGCTCCCAGGTGCCGGCATAGGGCGGCCGTCCAGCTACGATGGCCCAGTATGTTTTCGCGACGGCACGCCGGGCGAACAGGGCGCTCATGGCGGCCAGCGCTTCCGCCGTGCGGGTAACGAGGATGACGCCGCTCACGGGGCGATCCAGGCGGTGCGGCAGGCCGAGGGAGCGATCGAGCGGGAAGGCCGCCGCCACCAGTTGGAGCAGGTGCGTCTCGCCGCTCGGGTCCGCCTGCGCGGGCAGGCCGCCGGGCTTGCGTACCGCGATCAGGTGCCCGTCGCTGAAAAGGACCTCCACGGAACTCAGTACTGTTCCTTCGCGTTGGGGAAATCGCGCGAGCGTACATCGCGCACGTAGCCCTCCACCGCGCCGGTTATCGTGCCGTGCAGGTCGGCGTAGCGGCGCAGGAAGCGCGGGTTGAACTCCTTGTTGATGCCCAGCATGTCATGCAGCACCAGCACCTGGCCGTCCGTGCCGCCGCCGGCGCCGATGCCGATGATGGGGATCCGCACGCTCCGCGCCACCTCCTCGGCCAAGGCGGCCGGTATTTTTTCAAGCACGAGGGCGAAGCAACCGGCCTCCTCGAGCAGCTTGGCGTCGCGCTTGAGGCGCGCGGCCTCCTCCTCCTCCTTGGCCCGCACCGTGTAGGTACCGAACTTGTAGATGCTCTGCGGGGTGAGGCCGAGGTGCCCCATCACGGGGATGCCCGCCGTGAGGATGCGGCCGATCCCGTCCAGCACCTCCTCGCCGCCCTCCATCTTCACGGCATGTGCGCCGCTCTCCTTCATGATGCGGATGGCCGAGGCCAGCGCCTCCTTGCTGTTGCCCTGGTAGGTGCCGAAGGGCAGGTCCACCACCACCAGGGCCCGTTCGGTGCCGCGCACCACGCTGCTGGCGTGGTAGATCATCTGGTCCAGTGTGATCGGCAGCGTGGTCTCGTGCCCGGCCATCACGTTGCTGGCACTGTCCCCCACCAGGATCACGTCCACCCCGGCGGCGTCCACCAGCCGGGCCAGCGAGTAATCGTAGGCGGTGAGCATGGCGATGGGCCGCCCCTGCTGCTTCATCTCCTGCAGGGTGTGCGTGGTCACGCGCTTGACCTCCTGGGTACGTGTGCTCATCCGGACGCTCGCATTGGGCGGGCCAAAGCTACTTCCAGCGGGCCATGGGCCCATGCCGCGCACGAGCCGAACTCCTGACGGCCATACAGCACTGGCCCTACGCACGGAGCTATGGCCTGAACAGGTCACGCATAGCAGCCCCTTCCAGCCCACGGCCATTCGCTGTTCACGACCAGCCGTTCCTCAAACATGCAGGGCGCCTTCCCGGTGCGGGAACCCCGTCCGGATATCTTTGGCCGCTCACAATGAAAGCCAGCCACCTCCTCACCGCCCTGTCCGCGGCCGCCATCCTCGCCGTCCATACCGGTTGCAGCAGCGAACTGGACGCCAACGCGCCATACAAGCGCATCACCGTGGTGTACAGTCTGCTCAACAAGAACGACAGTATCCACTGGGTGAAGATCAACAAGGCCTTCCTCGGCGAGGGCGATGCCTTCGTGTACGCCCAGATCCCGGATTCCACGGAATATACCGAGGAGCAGTTGCCCGCCTCGGCCCGCCGGATCGAGAAGATCGATGCCAGCGGCAACGTGGTGGCCACCCTCGCGCTCGATACGGCGTACGTGCCCCGTGAGAACGGTACCTTCCACGGCCCGATGCACAAGATGTACAAATTCACCGGCGACATGCCCGGCGGCCGGCTGGACCCGGAAGCCCGGTACCGCCTGGCGATCGCGCCACAAGGCGAGACGGTAACGGCCGAGACCCCCATCACTCAGGACCTGGAGGTGCGCCAGACCCTGAGCGACCCGGGCGTGGCCGTGAGCCTCTACCTCGGCAACGGCTATCAGCCCTACACCCTGCGCTGGTACACCTCGCACAACGCGCGGCGCTACCAGGCCTACTACCGCTTCCACTATGACGAGGTGCGCAACGGGCAGACCGAGACGAAATACTTCGACAACCAGATCGGCACCTTGGTGTCGGACAACCAGACCGGCGGCGAGGAGAGCCTCAACCTCAACGGCGAGACATTCTACCAGGCTGTGGCCAACAACGTGCGCCACAGTGACCCCGCCACCGAAGCCCAGGTGGAGCAGCGCATCTTCCGGGGGCTGGAATTCTACTTCTGGGTGGCCGCGCCAGAACTGCACACCTATCTGCAACTGGCCAGCCCCATCAGCGGCATCGTGGAGGAGCGGCCGGACTATTCCAACATCACCGGCGGCTATGGCCTGATGAGCAGCCGCATGTACCGCATCGTACCGGACGAAGCCCAGGGCGGCAACGTGGCCCAGCGCAAGCGGCTCACCGCCTCGTCCAATGAACAACTCATGAACGGCCCGCATACGGGTGGTCTGCGGTTCTGCGTGCCCGTGCCCCTGGACGCTGGCTGCTGACACCGCTGCCCTTTTGGCAGCTCCCTGATCACCACCACCGGCGGGCAGTCCAGGCATTTTCTGCCAGCATGCCGCTCCGGTGCGTGCGGGCACGAACGTTGCCGGTCGCGCCCCACCAGTCTGAACCCAAACACCGTGTCCGCCGCCCGGCGGGAACAACAACATGAGCAAGATCATCGGAATCGACCTGGGGACCACCAACAGCTGCGTGTCCGTGATGGAGGGCAGCGAGCCTGTGGTGATCACCAACAGCGAAGGCAAGCGCACGACCCCCAGCGTGGTGGCCTTCGTGGAAGGTGGCGAGCGCAAGGTGGGCGACCCGGCCAAGCGCCAGGCCATCACCAACCCGAAGAATACCATCTTTTCCATCAAGCGCTTCATGGGCAACTCCTTCGACGAGTGCACCAAGGAAGCAGGACGTGTGCCCTATGACGTGGTGCGCGGCGAGAACAATACGCCCCGGGTGAAGATCGGGGACCGCCTGTACACCCCGCAGGAGATCAGCGCCATGATCCTGCAGAAGATGAAGAAAACCGCGGAGGATCACCTGGGCACCACGGTGAGCGAGGCGGTGATCACCGTGCCGGCCTACTTCAACGACGCCCAGCGCCAGGCCACCAAGGAGGCCGGTGAGATCGCGGGCCTCAAGGTGCGCCGCATCATCAACGAGCCTACGGCCGCAGCCCTCGCCTACGGCCTGGACAAGAAGCACAAGGACCAGAAGATCGTGGTCTTCGACTGCGGTGGCGGCACCCATGACGTGAGCGTACTCGAACTCGGCGACGGCGTGTTCGAGGTAAAAGCTACCGAGGGTGATACCCATCTCGGCGGCGACGACTTCGACCAGTGCATCATCGACTGGCTGGCCGAAGAATTCAAGAACGACGAGGGTATCGACCTGCGCAAGGACCCGATGGCGCTGCAACGCCTGAAAGACGCGGCCGAGAAGGCCAAGATCGAGCTCAGCAGCACCACCAGCAGCGAGATCAACCTGCCCTACATCATGCCGGTGAACGGCATCCCCAAGCACCTTGTCCGCAGCCTCACCCGCGCCAGGTTCGAGCAGTTGGTGGATGGCCTGATCAAGCGCACCATCGCCCCGTGCGAGAGCGCACTGAAGAACGCCGGTCTCAGCCCCTCGCAGATCGACGAGGTGATCCTGGTGGGCGGCAGCACCCGCATCCCGGCGATCCAAGAAGCCGTGAAGAAATTCTTCGGCGGCAAGGAGCCCAGCAAGGGCGTGAACCCCGATGAGGTGGTTGCCATCGGCGCCGCCATCCAGGGCGGTGTGCTCACCGGCGACGTGAAGGACGTGCTCCTGCTGGACGTTACGCCCCTGAGCCTCGGTATCGAAACGATGGGCGGGGTGATGACGAAACTGATCGAGGCCAACACCACGATCCCCACCAAGAAGAGCGAGACCTTCAGCACGGCCAGCGACAGCCAGCCGAGCGTGGAGATCCACGTGCTGCAGGGCGAACGCCCCATGGCGAGCGGCAACCGGACCATCGGCCGCTTCCACTTGGACGGCATCCCGCCCGCGCCCCGTGGCATGCCGCAGATCGAAGTGACCTTCGACATCGACGCCAACGGCATCCTGCACGTGGGCGCCAAGGACAAGACCACCGGCAAGGAGCAGAGCATCCGTATCGAGGCCAGCAGTGGCCTGAGCAAGGACGACATCGAGAAGATGAAGCGCGAGGCTACCGCGAACGCCGATGCCGACAAGGCCGCCCGCGAGCGGGCCGACAAGCTCAACCAGGCCGACAGCATGGTCTTCCAGATGGAGAAGAACCTGAAGGAATACGGCGACAAACTCCCGGCCGACAAGAAAGAGCCCATCGAGGCGGCCATCGGCAAGCTGAAGACCGCCCACCAGGCGCAGGACATCCCGGCCATCGATACCGCGATGGCGGAATTGAACGACCTGTTCAACGCCGCCAGCCAGGAGATGTACGCCGCCGCCCAGCAGGCACAGGCCCAAGGCGGCGCGACAGGAGCGAACACCGGAGCGGGCCCAGGCAAGGATCCGGAGGTCACCGACGTGGACTTCGAAGAGGTGAAGAACCCGTAAGGGCACCAGCAACAGGCACGAAAAGGGCCGTCCCGGCAAGTCGGGGCGGCCCTTCGGCTGTTCAAATGTCAACATCGGGCCGGCCTTCGCGGATGTCGATCACCCACGAACGGCAGGTTCCCGAACGTCGCTATTGTTCTTGTTATCAGGGCGATATGAGCACCCTGCCAGGGAGCTGTGCCTGACCGACCGAACGGGACATGTCGCCCGGAAATATCCATGGTTGCCCGCCATGGGAAAAAATAAATGACTGGACAGTTGGTCGCGGATCGTTCATTTTCGTCGGGAGAAATCAGGGTTCCGCCGAAATTTTTGGATAACTCATCGACACGAGGCTCAAAAACAGCCTTGGACCCGGTTCCTCTCCCGAAAGCACCGAAGCCGCTCCAGACCCTAAAACCTGAACCGACCATGGACCATAGCTACCCCGGCGCATCCGACCGGCGCGCCTGCTCGCAGACCGGCCGGAGGATCATGCTCTGTCTTGCCCTGCTGCTGCTTTCCGTGGCCCAAGCACAGGTCTTCGTGCCCATCGGCACCACGAACGGGGCCAACACCAACCAGTCCTACCCGACGCCGTTCGGGGATTATTATGAGAACCACCGGGCGCAGTACCTGTACCGCGCAACGGAGTTGTCGGCCGCCGGCATCGCCGCTGGTGCCACCATCACGCACATGCAATGGAACGTGACCTCTTTGGGCACGTCCGGTGTGCACGAGGGGTACTCCCTGTACGTGGGCACTACCACCACAGCGAGCCTGGGGTCGGGCTACTTGGCCGTTCCCGCCCTGCAATGGGGCCCACAGGACTATCAGCCCGTGGCAGGCCTGAACACGTTCGCTCTGGCCAGCCCCATCGTGTGGAACGGCACGGACAACATCCTGGTACAGGTGTGCCATGCGGCGCCGAACGCGTCCAGCGCGAACACGTACACGAGCAACGCCGTTGTGGAATGGCGCACCTCGATCGGCTTCAACGGGTCGTACAGCCGCCGGGTGGACAATAACAACTCGCTGTGCGGCACGCCAGCGGGCTTCCTGAACCTCAACGTCAGCGGCACCCAGACCACGCGTCCGCGCATCTACCTCGGTACGGCCACCTGCGAACCCTTGGCCAGCGCGATGATCGCGCACGATTGCGGGAACGGGCAGTTCTACGTGAACGTGAACGTGACCGGCCTGAGCGGCGGCCCCAGTGTGAGCATCGGCAGCGACTACCCGGGCAACCCCGGTGGCTTGATCGGCGTGGGCACCGGTATCCACCCGATCGGCCCCTTCCCCAGCCAAAACTCGGTGAACATCACGGTGAGCAATGATGGCGGCGGCAGTGGCTGTGAGACAGTGCTCGGCCCATACACGTTCGATTGCTCCCTGTTGGGCAAGAACGCCTTGAGCTTCGACGCGGTGAACGACCGGGTGAACCTGGGCAACAGCAGTTCGCTCCGCATCACCGGCACACAACTCACCTTGGAGGCATGGATATACCCCACCTCGTGGCGTACGGAGGTCTGGCGTGGCAGTATCATCAACAAGGAGTCCACGGGCAACCAGGGCTATATGATCCGTTGCGGCAACAATGGCCAGTTGAGCTTCAACTTCGGCAGCGGCTCAGGTTGGGTGGAACTGCAGACCACCACAGGCGTGCTCTCGCTGAACACCTGGCAGCATGTGGCCGCCACATACAATGGTACCGACCTGCTCCTGTACATCAACGGTGCACTGGCGGCCAGTTCAGCGAGCACTGCCGGCATCGCCGACGCACCCACGAACCAGGTGGTCATCGGCAACTGGTCACAGAATGACGATCGTGGGTTCGCTGGACGGATCGACGAGGTGCGCATATGGGCCACGGCACGCAGCCAGACACAGATCGCGGACAACATGGACCGGCTCCTGTGCGGCAACGAAGGCGGACTTCGGGCCTATTATGATTTCGACCACGGCGTGGCCAACATGAACAACGCGGGCGTGACCACATTGGTGGACCGTACGGCGAACGGCAACGATGGCACGCTGTCGGGCCTGGCGTTGAACGGCACTACCAGTAACTGGGTACAAGGCCTGACGGCACTGGGGGCCTGCGTTCCCGTGGCCTGTCCCGAACCCGACCAGTTGTCCATTACCGGGAACCTGGGAGAGCAGGTCACCTTCGGCTGGATGGACAACGGGGCCTCGAACTACGTCTGGGAGGTGCGCACGAGTGGTCTGCCCGGCTCAGGTCCCATGGGTCTGGTCGGATCGGGCAATACGGTGTCCGCTCCGGTAACGGTCACCGGATTGTCCCCCGTAACGGCCTATACTGCTTACGTGCGAGGCGATTGCACCAGCCCACCCGGCACGAGCGCATGGAGTTCCATTCCCTTCGCCACCGGCCAGATCCCGGTGACCGTGTTCCCCTGGTCCGTCGATCTCACTTCGGGTACCGGTGGCCAGTTCACCACCAGCGGGCAGGCCAATACGTGGTACATCGGCCCGGCCGCCGGAAACCCCGCACCCGGCATGTACATCAGCAGCGATGGTGGTGCTACCAACAGTTATAATACCGGCAGTGCTTCGGTGGCGCATTTCTACCGGGACATCCTCTTCCCCGCTTCAGGCGTCACCGTACTCAAGTTCGACTGGTCCGTGGTGGGCGAAACGCTGCTGGGCATCATCAACTACGACTATGTGCGCGTATGGCTTGTGCCCGCCGGCTTCACCCCGGTGGCCGGCACCCAGATCGCGGCCGGTGGATCGGCGCCGACAGGCAACGTGCAGCTGGCCCAGCTTATCAACAACAGCGCTTGGACCTCGGCCTCCGTTACCATACCGGCAGCCTATCAGAACACACTATCGCGCCTGGTGTTCGAGTGGCGCAATGACGGCAGTGGCGGGAACGTACCGGTGGTCATCGACAATCTGCTGATCATCAACGGCCCGGCATGCACCGCGCCTACGGCCACGGCCTCGCAATCGGTCGACTGCAATGCTGGCACGTACACTGTAACGGTGAACGTGACCGGCCTGGGCAGCGCCTCCAGCGTGGACGTGGTGGTGGGCGGCGTCACCATCGCGGACAACGTGGGCACAGGGAGCTATACAAGCGGTCCCATCGCCACCGGAACCGCGTCAGCGGCGAGCGTGCTGCACGGCGCGAGCATGATCTGCGATGTGCAGCTCGGGAGCTTCAACGGCACGGGCACCCTGTGCAACGACAATTGTACCGGTGCGATCAACGTATCGTGCGGCAGCACGGTGAACGGGAGCACCGCCGGCTCCACGATAGATGGTACGCCCAGCCAGACTAGCGGCGGCAGCAGCACCGTGCAGTACGGTGTTTGGTACCGATATTTCGGTGATGACCAGCAGGTGACGGTGAGCACCTGCGGCGGCCCGCTCTTCGATACGCGCCTGCACGTTTACCGCGGCTCCTGCGGCGCCCTCATCGGTGTGGCGGGCAATGACGACGCCGGCGCCAGCTGCGGCACCTATACACTGCAGTCCACCGTGTCCTTCAACGCCTTCGTGGGGCAGACCTATTACATAGCGGTCGAAGGCTACAGCGGAACGGGCAGCTTCCAGCTCAACGTTTCGTGCGCCCCGCTGTGTGCCCCCGTGGTCCTCAACGATGCATGTCCCGACGCGCAGCCGATCACCATGAGCGGCAATTGCTCCCCGGTGGGAGGTAACCTGGGATGCGCCACGCCTACGGCCGGAGCCAACCCGAACTGTGCTGGCAGCAGCTTCGCCAGCTACCCCGATGCGTACTACACCTTCACCGCCACCGGGCCCGACGCGTACATCAACCTCTCGTTCGCCAATCCGGGCCTGCAGTTCGCGCTGTACAACGGCGGTTGTGGTGGTGCACAGATGGTCTGTGCCAACCCGGTTTCCGGCACACCCACGCTTGTATCCGGACTCACGACCGGCAACACCTACACCCTGCGCGTGTTCCAACTGCTGGCCAATGCCGGCACATTCAGCCTTTGCGTGCAGAAACTGGAGGTGAGCGACGACCCCTGTGCACCGGTCCCGATCATGTGCGGGGACAATCGGTTCGGCCGCACCACGGGCCGCGCGAACAACGTCCCGCCCGGGGCATGCCCGTTCAACGGAGCAGCCTCTACCGGTGGGGTGAACTTCTTCGCATTCACCGCCCTGGAAGACGGGGATGTGAGCTTCAGCACCTGCGGTTCCACGAATTTCAACACCCGCATTTCAGTATTTACAGGCGCCTGCGGAAGCCTCGCCTGCACGGTGATGAACGACGATGCCCCCGGCTGCCCGGGCAGTTCCAGCACCACTACGGTGCGCGCGGCCACAGGCCAGGCCTACCTGATCATGGTGCATGGCACCGGCGCTGCCGAAGGCGACTACCAGATGAGCGTGTTCTGCGAGCCCTGGTGCGCTTCCACCGAGGCCAACGACCGCTGTGAGGCGGCATCGCCGATGGTGGTGCACAACCCGGACAGCCCCGATGCGGTGCCAACGACGGAGACCCTGTCGTGCTCATACCACGACGGGCCCACGGGATGCTCGGGCAGCGGCGCGGTACAGGGGGTGTGGTACACCTTCAGCACCGATGACAACGCGGACGGGATCTCGCTCTACCTCGGCGGCAATGAACAGGATCCTGTCTGGACGGCCCCTGTACTGAACTTCGCGCTGTACAGCGGCGGCTGCTCGGGCATGGGCGCGCTGAATGAGGCCCTTTGCGTCGCGGGCGCTAACGGCACCACCCCATTCCCCTCATTGGCACCCAACTCCACCTATCACCTGCTGGTGTACAACACGGGCAGTTTGGCGGAGGGCACTTTCGGCCTGCTGCTCACGCGCCCCGGCATGAACGACGCGGGAATCAGCGCGGTGACCGCTCCGGACGGCATCGTGTGCGACCAGCGAATGGATCCGGTGGTCACCCTGATGAACTTCGGACAGGTCCCGCTCACCAGTGCGACCATCGCCTCCTTCATAGATGGCAATATCGTCCAGGAGCATGCTTGGGAGGGCGGCCCGCTGGCCACCGGCGAAAGCGTGCAGGTATCCCTGCCCACGATCACCACTCCTCCCGGCCTGCACAGCTACACCGCGAGCGTCATTCAGGCCAATGGCGCTGCGGATGAGGAATCGGGCAACAGCGCCACGACGGTCAGTTATGACGCGAGCGGTCAGAGCGTCAACGTGGCGATCAATACCGACACCCACCCGGAAGAGACCTCGTGGGCGCTGTACGACGCCTTCTTCTTCCCCGTAGGCGCGGGCGGCCCTTACGGCGCGGGGGACGCCGAGCAGAAGATCACCACCGGCATCTGCCTGCCAACGACCTACGGCAACTGCTACTATTTCTACCTCTTCGATGCCGCTGGGGACGGCATCGCCGGGGGGGACTGGGCGCTGTTGGACGGCAATGACAGGTCCGTGCTCGCGGACGATGGCGCTTTCGGTGGGGTGAGCCCCTCGGAAACCCCGGGGTACTCGGGCTATTTCGCGCATGAGTTCTGCCTGCCCCTGGGCCCTTCGCCCATCATGGCCACCGAGTGCAACGTCTTCAACAATTACCTCAACAACAAGGTATACACCACCCCGGTCAGCGGCGTGGTGAACTACCAGTTCGAGTTCGCCGACCCCAATGGCGGCTGGATCCGCCGGATCAGCATACCAAGAAATTGGGTGAAATTCGGGGAATTGGTGACGTATCCGCTCACGTACGGCATCACCTACTATGCCCGCGCCCGTGCTGACCAGGGTGCCGCAGGCTTCGCCGACGACTTTTTCGGAGCGGGTTGCGAAATGGCCCTCAACCCCGACCAGCCAGCGTGTACCGGACTGGTGAACAACCCCGGCAGCACGTACTCGTGCGGCGTTACGCGCCACTTCGGTGGCAGCGACAAGCTGTGGGCACAGCCTGTGCCCTATGCCACCCAGTACCGCTTCCGTTTCACGGGCAACAGCTTCGACCCCGATGGTCCCGGCCCATTGGCCCCCACGAGCGGTACCGCCACACGCAACATCACCCAAGCGAGCTACACCGTACTACTGAACTGGTACACGTACGCGCTGGTGCCAGGCAACACCTACAGCGTGACCGTGGAGGTGCTTATCGGCGGCCAGTGGAGCGGCGAATGCGGTGGCTCCTGCCCGGTGAGCATCTCCGGCAGCAGCCTGATGCCCTTGGCGGGTAACGCTGCGCTGGCCAATGACCGTGGGATGGAGAACAACGCGACCGTATCCCTCTGGCCCAATCCGGCCAGCAACGGCCGCGTGAACCTTCTGCTCAACGGTCTGGGCGAAGGCACGCACCGCGTGAGCGTGGACCTCTATGACCTCAGCGGCAAACGCCTGATGGCCGAGCAGTTCGTCAATGATGGCGATATGTTGAACACGGTGCTCGACCTCGACGAGAGCATCGCGGCAGGCCCGTACATGGTGCATATCACCGTGGATGGCCAACGCCACATCGAACGCCTCAACGTGACGCGGTAAGCGCACGACCCCACCTTTTGCACGCCCCCCGGCCATCAGGCCGGGGGGTAGTGCTTCGGGAAAGATCACGGCTATGGAACAACGCGGTCTCCGGGGACCGCCACGCGACGAAGCTCCGCCGGTTGCCTCAAAAAGTTATCAACTTTTTTTGGCTGAAAGCTTGCGTGGTGTCCATCAACCCCGTAAGCTTGCCACACCCGAGCCATCATGGCATCCCCGGCCAGCGCCCAACCATACCGGACAGTGCGTACCACGAGCCCCGCGAACACGACACCTACGAGCGACCCCGCGCGCCGCAGCGGTGATGCGCGCGACCATAACATACCTCAATAACGGAGGCCGGAGCGCCGCGCTCTCTTTCCCCATCCCGACAAAACCCAAAACCAAAACCCAAGAACCATGAACTGTCGACCCTACTCGACAACACCACCCGGGCGAACGCCTTGGTGGCGGAAGCCGACCCCAGCGGGGCCATCAGGCGCCATCGCGATGGCCCGGAGGGCCTTGATGCTGGCTCTCCTCGTTTGCGCGGGGATGTCTACCCGGACAGCTATGGCCGTTGTGTACCAGGTAGGTACCGGAACGGTCAATATCACGGCATCCGGGATCAGCCCATTCTCAACGGTATGGCACGACAACCGCAGCCAATACCTGTACACAGCTGCTGACCTGAATGCACTTGGTGCGAGCGGGGGGCCCATATCTTCCCTGGCGTTCAATTTCACCCAGCTCGGAAGCCCAACACCGACCAACGTGGAGATGAAGATCGCCCAGGTACCTGCGAGTACCACGACGATCACTTCGTTGCTCACCACAGGGTTCACTACCGTATATGCGGCAGCATCATTGACGCCCACGATCGGTTGGAACACATACACGTTCGGCAGCCCTTATGTGTGGGATGGTGTTTCAAACCTCGTCGTCGAGGTTTGCCGGGACAATGCATCCTGGAGCGCAGGCTATGGCGTGGCAGGAACAAACTGGGCTATCCAGCGTTCATACGGCTATTATGACGACGGCGTAGTGGGATGCACCATGACGACAGGCAACTTGGCCACTTCGAGTGACGTTCCGAACATCCAGTTCGATATCGCACCGGGTGGGGCATGCAGTGGCACGCCCTCGCCGGGCAATACCACGGGGCCCACCATTGTTTTGACGAACCAGCCCTTCACCTTGGGCCTCCAGAACCCGACCCCCGGCAGTGGCGTGATCTATCAATGGTACGTGAGCACCGCTGGTGCCGGTGGACCATGGACGATGACCGGCTCCGGTGCGTCCACCTTGAACACCTCCATGACCCAGGCGAGTTGGTATTACTGCGACGTGACCTGCGCCGGCAACACCACGCCGAGCAACGTGTGGGCCGTGGCGTTGGATCCCAGCATCCAGATCGGATCGGGAAGCGGCACGCTGGCCTATTTCCCCATTTACACCTTCTACGGCTACAACTACAGCCAGCAGATCTACACGGCCAGCGAAATGGCCGCTGCGGGTGCCAGCCCCGGTCTGATCACCAAACTCCGGTTCTACATGGCCAACAATGCCGGCTTCGGCAACTGGACCGATTGGGTGGTGTATCTGGGCAATACGGCACAGACCGAGTTGGCCTCCACCTCGGGATGGATCCCCGTTGGATCGCTCACCGAGGTGTTCAACGGCACCATTTCGGACCCGGCCACGGGCACCTGGATGGAGTTGAACCTCACCACACCCTTCGTATACGACGGCACCAACCTGGTCGTGGCGGTTGACGAGAATACACCGAACTACAACAGCACGTCCAATTGGGGCAGCTTCACAGCGGCGGCCCCGGGCAGCGGTTTCCGTGGCATCTTGTACTACGATGACGGCACCAACCCCGACCCCACCGCACCACCCACGGCCAATTACAGCAACACCACCACCCGTGCGCTGATCCAGATGCTGATCGAGCCGCAGGACGCATGCACCACGCCCATTCCGGGCAACACGGTGGCCAGCAACATCCTGCCATGTGCCGGTGCCAACGTGAACCTGTCCATGGACGGCAGCAACATCAACGGCGATGGCATGACCTACCAATGGCAGCGCTCCGCCGATCTCGCGTTCACCAGCCCGACCGACCTGGGCACCCTGGCCAACCAGACCGTTACGCAAGGTAGCGGTGAGACCTGGTACTACCGCTGCTTGGTATCCTGCGACGGGGACACCCCGGTAGGCTCCACCCCGGTGGAAGTGGTGACCAACCCGGACGCCTGTTTCTGCGCGGCCTATTGCGCGGCCAACAGCTACGGCGGTTACTCCTGCATCGGTTCGGTGAATATCAACACGTTGAGCAGCACCACCACGGGCTGCCCCACGACTGTTGTGCTCAAGCCCGCGACCACAACCTTGATAAAGAACACGACCTACCCGCTAACGGTGGGGATCGGTGATGCCAGCGCGTCCATCGTATCGGTCTGGTTCGACTGGAACAACGACCTCTCCTTCGCTTCGGATGAGTGGACCCAGGTGTACACAAGCGCCACCACGGGCAGCGTGAACATCACGGTGCCCGCCACGGCCTACGAAGGCACCATCCGCATGCGCGTTCGCAGCCGCGGATCGGGCAACATCAACGGCGCGACCGATGGCTGCAACACCGGCTTCGGAAGCGGTACCACAGAGGACTTCTGCATAGCGATCGCCCCGCAGGTGGCTTGCGAAGGCACGCCTGATCCGGGCAACACCACAGGCCCGGCCAGCGCGCTCAGCGGCAGCAATATCACCCTCGGTCTGCAGAACCTCGTGGGCTCGGGTGTTACCTACCAGTGGTACATGAGCAATGTCTCGGCCTCGGGCCCTTGGACGCCCGTGGGCACCAGCAACCCCCAGTACAGCACCACACTGACCTCGGACAGCTGGTACTATTGTGATGTCACGTGTACGAACTCGTCCGAATCTGGATCGAGCGCGGTGCACTTCGTGCAGGCTATCCCTGCCCTGCAGGTACCCTTTACGGGTTCGAACACCAACCCTTGTGGCAACAACATCGTGCTTCAGGACCACGGGGGTTCTGGGGACTATGCGAACTTCGCCGACGGCTATACCGTCCTGGAGGCTGGCATCGACGCCACGATCTCCATCAATGGCCCCTACGTGGGTGAAGGCTGCTGCGACCATCTGTACATCTACGATGGCGCAGGTACCGGCGGCACGGTATTGCTGGACCAGGTGGGTTCCACCACCATCAGCTACACCGGCACTCCGGGTCAGACCTTGACCGTACGCTTCACGTCGGACGTCTCCGCGGTCTTCGCGGGCTTCGACCTGAACATCGCCTACACGGGCGTGTGCTACGAGCCCTGCGCTGCGATGCCCGATCCGGGCGCGACCACCGGCCCGGCCAGCCCCAGCTGCCCCGGCCCGGCCGTACTCGGCCTGGAGAACGCACAGCTGTTCGAAGGAATCACCTATCAATGGCAGAGCGCGGATGACGAGGATTTCACGATCAACGTCGCGAACCTTGGTACCAATGCCACGCAAGGCATCACGCTCGCGAGCGATAGCTGGTTCCGTTGCCTGGTCACCTGCTCCAATACGAGTGAGTCGGTATACAGCACCCCGCTCTTCATTGATGTGGAGGGCACATTCGCGCAGTGCGGCAATTACTGCGTACCGGTGACCACGAGTGGTTGCACGGATGAGGATGTTATCGCCAAGGTGGAGGTGAGCGACAACGACGACAACGTGTTGTTCTCCAACGACCCCGGCCCGGGCAACTGGTGCCAGAGCGGTAACACGGAACCGTTGGGCTACTCCAACTTCACGAACGATCCGCTGCTTACGGCCACGTTGCAGGCCGGCGCTTCGTATACCTGCACGGTGTGGCCGGGCTCATGGAGCGAGGGCTACGCCGCGTGGATCGATTACAACGATGACGGCGTGTTCGATAACTTAACGGAGCGCATTGGCGATACCGGTACCGGCCAAGCCGCTGGTAGTGGTACTGACGGCGTTCTCGGTACTCCGTACCCCTTCCCGATCACCCTGTCGTGCAATCCGCCCTTGGGTGAACACCGCATGCGCGTACGCTGCATGTTCGCCACCATCGGCGACAACGTGACACCTTGCGATGCGAACACCTTCGGCGAAACGGAGGATTACATCGTGACGATCACCGCGCCGGATCCTTGCCCGGCCCCGCACAACCTGAACGCCGTGGTCACACAACTGACCTTCAGCGCTACGCTGAGTTGGACGGCTGGCTGTACTGAAACGGAATGGGATGTGCATGTACAGGCCGCTGGTGGTAGTGTACCCGGCGGAGTTCCAAGCAACCCCGGGTTGACGACGACGAGCCTGCCTACCAGTGGTTACAGCGTAGGGGGCTATGAGTTCTACGTGCGTGCCGTATGCGGTGAGGAACTGACCAGCAGCTGGTCCGGTCCCTTCACCTTCTACTTCATCCCCGACGATTGCGTGAACGCGTTGGAGGTACCGGTGCTTCCTTATGGTTCCTGCCCCGCAGGCGGTACCGCCGGCAGCACGGTGGGGTCCACGCCGAGCGCACTGGCCACGCCCAGCTGCATGATCGCCGGTTTGACGGATGTGTTCTACACCTTCAACTCGGGCCTGAACACCAGCGTGCAGTGGGAACTCACCTTGGGCACCCTGGCCACCTATGGTGTACAGGTGCTTGAAGGCGGTTGCGCTGGCACGGAGATCTATTGCAGCGCTGACGTCACCTCTGGCAATCTGCCCGTGATCCCGAACACGGAATACCTCTTCCGCCTGCTTGGCGTGAACGACCCCATATACCAGGGCACGTTCTCCATCTGCATCAGCACGCCCCCGGCCCCGGGCTGCGCTCAGGCGCCTCAACCGGCCGACGGTGGTATCGTATGCGAAGGCGAACCCGTGGAACTGAGCTGGGCGCCCCCCGCCTACGCCGGTGAGTACGATGTGTACATCGACGACGCCTTCGTGGCGACCGTGGGCACCAACAGCTACGATGCTGGCGTGCTGAGCAGCGGCCCGCACACGTGGTATGTGTTGCCCAAGAACCTGACGGGCTCGGCCGAGGGATGCGCGGTTTGGAACTTCAGCACCGGTACGGGCAGCTGCTCCTGCGCGGATTTCTGCATCCCTGAGGACCAGACCGGCTACGGCTCGCTGATCACGCACGTGGTGCTGGAGGACATCGACAACACCACGCCTGCCGGCACACTGGACCCCGCCGCGATCACGTACTCCCTGCAAGGGGCCACCACCAGCCTCACGCGCAACATCACCTACGCCCTCACGGTGGAGGTGGACCATGCCTTGGATGGAAACGGATGGAGCGGCGGTTACACGGGCGCCTGGTTCGACTGGGATGCCAGCGGCGTGTTCGAAACGGATGAATTCTACCCTGTGGCCAGCATTGGCTACACGGGTACGATCAACGTGCAGATCCCCGCGGACGCCGCACTGGGCAGTGTCCGCATGCGCGTGCGCAGCAATGCCACGTACGCCGGAGGTCCTTCCTTCGGTGCGGGTGACGCCTGCGGCGTCGTGCTCGGTCAGAACTTCGGTGAGGTAGAGGACTATTGTGTGACGATCGTACCTCTGTTGATCAGCACCGACCCCTGCGCGCCTATTCCGCTGACCTGCAGTGAGGAGATCTGGGGCTCGACCACGGGTGAGATCAACAACATCGTAGCCGGTGCCTGCCCCTTCAACGGTGATGCCAGCACGGGCGGCGTCAACTATTTCTCCTACACCGCTGCCGAGAACGGCGACGTGACCTTCAGTACCTGCGGTACCGCCGCCTTCGACACGCGCATATCGGTGTTCAGCGGCTCGTGCGGAGACTTCACGTGCATGTACGGGAATGATGACGCCCCGGGCTGCCCAAATGGCAGCAGCAGCGTGCGCCTGCGCGCCGTATTGGGAGAGACATACCTCATCCTGGTGACCGGATCCGGCGCCGCTGAAGGTCTTTACAAGATCAGCACTTTCTGCGAGCCCTACTGCTCCATGACCACGGACAATGACCGTTGTTCGAACGCTTCGACCCCGACAGTGTGGCTCCAGGACGATCCAATGGCCGCGCCAAGCACGGAAACGCTGATGTGCTCGTACCAGGACGCCCCCACGAGCTGCTCGGGCAGCACTACCGTGCGCGGCGTATGGTACACGTTCAGCACCGGACCGAACGTGACCGCGTACACCCTGTACCTGGCCACGAACAACGAGGATCCCGCGTACACGTCGCCCGCGCTCAGCTTCGCACTATACAGTGGCGGGTGCTCGGGAACCGGTGCGGCTACGGAGGTACAGTGTGAACCCGATGGTAGCGGCAGCACCGAACTCACCCTCGCTGTGAACACCACGTACCACCTGCTGGTGTACAACACGGGCGGTCTGTCCGCCGGCACCTTCGGCATGCAACTCACGCGTCCGTCCCTGTATGACGGCGGTATCACGGCCATCGCCTCGCCCACGGAACTGGTGTGCGACAACAAGTTGCTGCCCGTGGTCACACTCACTAACCTGGGTGTCGCGCCCTTCGATCGGGCGGAGATCACGTCGTACATCGATGGATTGGAAGCGGGTACCTATCTGTGGGAAGGAGCACCTTTGGCCGGCGGCGAAAGTGTCCAGGTTTCATTGCCTGCCCTCAACACGCCCTCCGGTCTGCACGACTACACCGCATCCGTGGTCACTGTGAACGATGTGTCGGATGAGCAGCCCGCGAATAGCGCATTTACCGTGGACTACGACGCGAGCGGCCAGAGTATCCAGGTGGTAGTGGCATTGGACAACAATCCTGGTCATACCAGCTGGGTGGTGTACGATGGCTTCTTCTTCCCTGTGGGCTCCGGCGGTCCGTATACCGCTGGTGAGGCCAATACGGCGATAACGACACGACTCTGCCTGCCCACTACCTACGGCAATTGCTACTACTTCTACCTGTACGACCAGGCCGGTGACGGCATCGCGAACGGCGCATGGCAGCTGCTGGACGGCACGAACAAGCTGGTGTTGACGGACAACGGTGTCTTCACCGACCAGAGTCCTTCGACCACCCCGGCCTACTCGGGCTACTTCGCCCACGAGTTCTGCCTGCCCCTGGGCCCCTCGCCCATCCAGGCGGATGAGTGCAACGTGTTCAACAACTACCTCAACAACAAGGTGTATACCACCCCTGTGAGCGGTGTTGTGAACTACCAGTTCGAGTTCGCCAATCCCAACGCGGGCTTCATCCGCCGGATCAGCCTGCCCCGCAACTGGGTGAAGTTCGGTGAGATGGTGACCAACCCGCTGGCGTACGGTGTCAGCTACTTCTGCCGCGCCCGGGCCGACCAGGGAGCGGCCGGCTACTTGGATGACCATTTCGGTGCCGGTTGCGAAATGGCGCTGGCCCCTTCGCAGCCTATCTGCACCGAGCTGATCAGCACCCCGGGCAGCACGTACTCCTGCGGCGTTACCCGCCACTTCGGTGGCAGCGACAAGGTGTGGGCCCAGCCCGTGCCCTACGCCACGCAGTACCGCTTCCGCTTCACGGGCAACAGCTTCGACCCCGATGGCCCCGGCCCGCTGGCTCCCAACAGCGGTACGGCCACCCGTATTGTTACCCAGGCCAGCTACACGGTACTCCTCAACTGGTACACCTACGCCTTGGTACCCGGTACCACGTACAGTGTGACCGTGGAAGCGATGGTCGGTGGTGTATGGAGCGGTCTGTGCGGCGCCACCTGCAATGTGACCATCTCCGGCAGCAGCCTGATGCCTCTGGCTGGCAGCGATGCCCTGGCCGCTGAACGTGCGATGGAGAACAACGCTACCGTTTCCCTCTGGCCCAACCCGGCCAGCAACGGCCGCGTGAACCTCCTGCTCAACGGCTTGGGTGAGGGCACACACCGCGTGAGCGTGGACCTCTTTGACCTCAGCGGCAAACGCCTGATGGCCGAGCAGTTCGGCAATGATGGCGATGTGTTCAACACGGTGCTTGACCTCGACGAGAGCATCGCGGCAGGCACGTACATGGTGCATATCACCGTGGATGGCCAACGCCACATCGAACGCCTCAATGTGACGCGGTAAGCGCGCCAAACCGTCCAAAGCACGAGCCCCCGGCCCAACGGCCGGGGGCTCGTGCTTTGTATTGGCCGAACTGCTGCTGGACGGACCATCACCCATTGCGCAACCTGCTCGCTCCCTGGCGCATTCGATGCAGCGCGAACAGGGAACACCTGTTCCGATCCGCGCCGCACCTCTCCACACCGGTCTGGAAGCCGCCGATCACGATCCCTTGTTGAAAAAAACCGGCCATCTACTTTTCCGGTCATCGAGCACTATCTACATTTGGTCGAGACCACTTCTTGTTTCATCGCTAAAACCCTCTATGTCTTTCGGAGCGCCACAACAGGCCAGACCCCGGCACTACAGCGCTCAGTGGACCCCGCCAAGCGGTTCCGACCAATGGCGGCGGTCCGAACTTCCTTCCCCTCCATTCAAACGATCACCCCGAACAAAACCGGATCCACATGAACCCAACTACCAAACCCTCGATCCTACATCGACCTCATTGGTCGGTGCGGGCCTTGCGCTCAGCCACGCGCGTGCGATGGGCCTCTTCCTTGTGGTCTCTGGCATTGCCTTTCGCCCTGAGCGCACAGGTAACGCAGACCTATAACGCCAATAACACCTTCACACCGCCCGCCGGTGTCACCAAAGTAGTGGTGGAGTGCTGGGGCGGTGGCGGTAAGGGTGGTGATCGCACTTCCAACGGCGCTGCTGCCGGTGGCGGTGGTGGGGCCTATTCGCGCAGTACAGTGGATGTGACACCAGGCACGCCCTATACGGTTACCGTGGGCGCGGGCAGCACCAGTACTTCCGCAGGTGGTGACTCCTGGTTCGGCAGCGCGGCGACCGTGATGGCCAAAGGCGGCAACAGTGTGGCTGCGAACAGCAACACCAGCGCGACCGGCGGTGCGGCCAGCAGTGGTGTGGGGCAAGTGAAATTCAGTGGTGGCAACGGGGCTACTGGTGGCAGTACGATCCTTTTCGGGAGTTGCATCCTTTGTTACGGCGGTGGTGGTGGTTCTTCAGCCGGCTACGCTGCGGCCGGTGGTAACGGAGGCGCGCTCGGGGCCGGTGGCACGGCGCCTGCGGGCGGTGGCGGCGGTGGGGCCGGCAGTGGCGGCAACTCGAATGGCACGGTCGGCACCGCCCCGGGTGGCGGTGGTGGCGGTTCCCACCGCAATGGTTCAACGAACCGCACGGGCGGCAATGGAGGGACCGGCCTGGTAGTGGTCACGTACTTCAACAACGGCGACTGCATCAGTGGTACGAACGGATACAACAACATTCCGGACAATGCATGCGGCGCCAGCCAGTTCGCCGACATCCCGATGGTCGTTTCCGGTCAGCCAACGACCTTGGGTACCGCTCCGGGCAATGCCCGCCTCGTCAGCGTTGAGTTGCTCATCGCACATAGCTACCGCGGTGATCTGCAGGTTCGCTTGATCTCCCCGGCAGGGTCCATCCGGGACATGATCCTGCAGAAACCGACTTCAGGCGCGGGAGGTGACAACTTGGGCAATATCTCACTGACCTGCCCCAATGGGGCGCTGATCCTTCAGGACGGTGGTGCGGCGCTCACCACGATGAACGCGGCCACCAACAACGGTGCGGTCGGCACTTTCGCCCCCGAGCAGACCTTGGGCGGATTCACCGGGGATCCGAACGGTACCTGGACCCTACGCGTCTGTGACAACGCTTCCTCCGACGTAGGCTCTGTCGAATACGTACGCTTGAATTTCTGTACGGTACCGCAGATCACGGCGTCCTCTTCCAACAGTCCGATCTGCATCGGCAATACGCTCACCTTGAGCGCGACGGCCACCGGCAGCCCAGCGCCGACCTACTCGTGGGCCGGTACGGGTACCTACAGCCCGAACAGCACGAGCGCGAACGTGAACGTTACCGGAGCGACCACCGGCACATACACCGTGACGGCCACGAGCTCCTGCGGTTCCACAACGGCGAACGTCCCTGTAGTGGTGAATCCGCTGCCCACGGCCACGGCATCCGGCGGCACCACGGTATGTTCCGATCAACCGCTGCCGGACGTCACCTTCACCTTCACCGGTACGGCACCGTACAACTTCACTTATAGTGGGCCTGGAGGCACATCCGTGAGCGGGCACAACAGCAACACGTACACGATCTCGGGCGCAGCGGCGGGCACGTACACGGTAACCGCCCTCAGCGATGCGAACAGTTGCGTCGGAACGAGCTTCGGATCGAGCACGACCGTAACGGTGAACCCGGCGGCAACCGCCAACGCGGGCGGACCGTACGCCACCTGCACCACCGACCCCGTTAACATTACGGCTACGGCCAGCGGGAGTGGTACCTGGAGCGGCGGCCTGGGCAGCTTCGACGACGCCACGAGCACCAGCACCACCTACACGCCGGATATCAGCGAGATCGGCGGGACGGTGACCCTGACCTGGACCACCGGTGATCCGGACGGTGCGGGTCCCTGCGGAACAGTAGCGAGCAATGCCTCCCTCACGGTGAACGCACTGCCCGTGGTGACCTGCCCCGGCAACAGTGGCACGTGCATCGACGCGGTGGCCTTCACATTGAACAACACGGGCGAAAACCCCACGGGCGGAACCTTCACGGGTACGGGCGTAACCGCGAACACCTTCGATCCGGCAGCAGCCGGCCTCGGCACGCACACGATCACGTATACCTACACGGATGGCAACAGTTGCATCAACTCATGCAACTTCGATATCACGGTGAACGACCTGCCCGTGGTAACCTGTCCGGCGGACATCACGAACGCTTGCACCACGGACGGACCGTTCACACTGGCGGGCAACGGGGAGAACCCGACGGGGGGCACCTTCAGCGGTCCGGGTGTAAGCGGTGGTGATTTTGATGCGGGCACCGCAGGCGCTGGCACGCATTCTATCACTTACAGCTATCTGGACGGCAATAGCTGCACCAATACCTGCACATTCAACATCACTGTAACGGAGGCCACGCCTTGGTACAGCGATGAGCTTGACAACGATGGTCTGGGCGATCCGGACGTGGTGCTCATGGCCTGCGTGCAACCGGATGGCTACGTGGCGGACAATACGGACCTCTGCCCGACGGAGGATGGTACCGTGGGCAGCCCTTGCGACGATGGCAACTGCTACACCTCGGGCGATGTGCTGAACGCCTTGTGCGTATGCACGGGCACCATGGCTCCCTGCGACAATTGGACGCTCACCATCGAGAGCGGCGCCAACGGCGGGGAGATCACCTGGAGCATCCAGGAGGACGGCGGCCCCTGCGTGCTGCAGACCGGTGGGCCCTACGGCAACAACACCACCAACAACGTCACCGTGTGCGTGCCCCAGGGCAACTGCTTCAAGCTGACCATGAATGACAGCGGTGCCGACGGCATCGTGGGCGGCGGTTGGAAACTCACCGACAACAAC
>Ga0138256_10001419_pt1 | contig 25841 bp, 40 predicted proteins | sample KNB2016incub_MG_FD_105486 | JGI IMG/M metagenome (GOLD analysis project Ga0138256, IMG submission 105486) | Active sludge microbial communities from wastewater in Klosterneuburg, Austria - KNB2014incub_MG | ecosystem: Engineered > WWTP > Activated sludge > Unclassified | place: Austria...
AGCAGCCCGGATGACATGGTAGGGAGCATCGGCACCTACATGACGCTGCCGGACATGCTGAAGTACTACGCGGAGGAATTCAACCTCACGGTACACCAGGTGTACGCCACGCTGAGCACGGACAAGAACAAGCCTTGGAAAGAGGCTTTAAAAGCCGACCCGAGCAATCCCGAAGACCCGCACTACGCGCTGCTGCGCACGGAACTGCTGGACCCCTTCAACGAGAGCTTCATCGCCCACGTGAAGAAGGCCCGTCCGCAAGCCAAGGATGCCGAAGGGGTATTCAACGGCAAGCTCTTCCGCGGCGATGACGCCATCCGCCTCGGCCTCGCCGACCGGTACGGCACGATGGAAGAAGCCGTGCAACGCGTGATCGAACTGGCTGATGCCGACAACGCCGCCGCCAGTGATGCTCCCCAGAACAACGACGCCAACCCAAGCAACCTGAACACGAAAACCAACGAGATGAAGAATTTGAATGCCCTGATGAACAGCGCCGTACTCGGCTTCGTGGCCCTCTTCGCGAAAGACGAGGATGCCACCGCCGAGAACATTGCCGCCGCCAACGCGAAGATGAAGAATAGCGGCCTTACCAATGTGGTGCTCGTGAGCACTGCGGACCAAGCGCTGATCACCGATGCCGCCGCGCAGGTGAGCGCTGCCCGTGAAGAAGCGAGCAACGCTACTTCGCGTGTGACCGAGCTGGAGCAAGAGCTCAGCACGGCCACCACGCAGAACACCACGGCTGCCGAAGCCTTGGTGTCCGCTGCCACCGCCGCCGGCATCGAACTGGCGGAAGGCGACAATGCGCTGGAAATGTTGACCACCGCGCTCGCAACCGCCACCAGTGAGCTCGCCACCGCCCAGACCCGCATTGCGGAACTGAGCGCTGAGCCAGCCAACGACGGCAACCCCGCCGGTCCCTTGAACAAAAAGGGAGACATGAACACCCCCGCCAGCGGTAACCCCGAGGTGGAGGAGTTCAATGCGGGCATTGAAGCAGAACTGAAAGCCCTGAACGGCGAAGCCTAATACCAACGAAAAGCAAAAAACAACCCCCAACAAACGCGCTCACCCGCAAACAACGCAAACACTGAAACGATGAAGAACTCCAACAAGATGATCCTGTTCGCGCTCGCGCTGTTCACGATCGCAGGCGCCGCTGCCGCGCACTTCACAGGGGCCTCCCCGGTCGTTATGCCCTTGGCCTTTGCGGCCGTTGGCGTAGGCCTTCCCGTTGCCGCCCGCAAGCTCAACCTGAGCACGCCCTTCGCCATGCTGATGGTGACCACCACGCTCACCACCACTGCGGTGCGTGCCAGCTACGGAGGCTACTACGCGGACAACAGCAAGAACACGAAGGACCTGTACACGAAGCAATTCCAGGCTGCGGAGTTCGACACGCTGTTCAAGATGGTGAAGACGGACCTCACAGTGTACCGCAAGGCACTTGTGACCAGCACGGCCACCACGCAGCAATTCCAGCTGGCTTGGACGCCGAACGGTTCCTACACCTTCACCCCTTCGCCTATTCCGCTGCAAGGCATCAAGGTGGACCAGGAGCTCAGCTCTTATGATGTGATGGACGAATGGGTCGGCTTCCTGCACGAGCAAGGCAAGAGCCAAGCCGAGCAGCCTTTGGCCAAGTACATCTTGGAGAACCTGTTGCTGCCCCAGCACATCGAGGACATCGAACTGAACGGTTGCTACTTCGGCGTGCAGGGTGTGGTAACCCCCGGCGCCGCTGGTTCCGTGGGTGCGATGATGGACGGTGTGAAGAAGGTGATCAACGATGCTTACGGTGCTGGTACCATCAGCCCGATCAGCGTTGGCGCCATCCCTACTGATCCAGAAGATTACGTGGACTACGTGATGGCCTTCGGACAAGGCATCGACAGCAAGGACCGCAAGCGCCCGATGACGCTTGCCGTGAGCCTTGACCGTGAATACCTGTTCAAGCAGGGCATGGAGAGCAAGTACAACACGCAATACAAGAGCGCTGAGGATATCGCCCGCGTGAAGCTGCAGGACAACATCACGGTGAAAGGATTCGCCGCCATGGGTACCAGCGACAAGATGTTCTGCACACCTGACGGCAACGCCGTGAAGCCGGTGAACATGGGCAAGGGACCGTTGTGGCAGTTCGAGGTTGTGGACCGTCGCCTGAAGGTATGGACCGACCACTGGATGGGCTACGGCTTCATCGACCACGGCCGTGTGTACACGAACCCTGAAGAGCTGTCCTAAGCCGGGCCGCGCATTCGGTTACCCCAAAACACCAGAACGACCATGGAACTTGAAAAAATGACCAAAGCGGAGTTGATCGCCCACATCGGCGAGACAACCAACCGTGACGCCGAGAAGACGATCAGTGAGCTCACCGCACAGGTGGGCACACTGACCGCCGCCGCGGAGCAGCACAACACGGAAGTGGAAGAGTACAAGACGCTCATCCGCGACCAGGCCGCAACCCTGAAAGCTTACCAAGCAGGTAAGAAGACCGGCAACAAGCACCCGCTGGTGAAGATCGGCGGCAGCTTCATCCAGCTTCCTCCCTCTGCGCGCATCGGCGATAAGGTGATGACCTCCGAAATGCTGGAGGCCAACCCTGACGTGGTGGCCAAAGAGGTGGCAAAGGGCAACCCCAGTTTCGTCAAACAGAACGCCTAAGCGCGCTCAGCTAACACAGCGAAAACACCATGGCATTCCCAAACAATATCGTAAAGGTGACGGGCAGCAATGCGCCGGGCATCAAGAACGAGGTACTGCTCGCCTCGGTCGACTGGTTCGAGACCATCGCCAACCCACCCGCCACTTCCACCTACCCGGGTGAGAAGATGGTGATCGTGGATGACCACATCTTCAAGACCGCATCGCCTGCACTGGGCTTCGTGAAGATGTACTTGACCCCCCGCTCCAGCGAACTCACGATCGAACAGGTCGGCGAGATCGACAGCGAAGGGTACAACTGCATGCTCGAAGGCTTTGTGCCGAACATCAGCATGGCGCTCTTCGAGCTCATGGTGGACTCGGACAACTTCCTTCTGCTGGTGCAGGACATCGACTGCGCGAAGAACACCTACTACCAGCTGGGCAGCTCCTGCAGCACCACGCTGAAGCAAGGGTGGAAATTCGCCACCGGCAAGGAAGGCGGTGAGGGCAAGAAGGGCACGACCGTGAAGTTCGATGCCTACATGAGCACGCCGCTGTTCTACCAGGGCGCGATCAGCTACGCTATCCAGCCTTGATCCCATCCGGCGCTAACGCTTGACCTCCTTACGCGATGAAGACGGACATCCTTGACATCACCCAGCCTGGCAGCGGATACGAGACCTCCAAAGGGATCGGTCCCCTGCTCCGGTATCACGGCGCTACGGTTGACCTTCGGGCCATCACCAGAGCCCGTGCGGATGAGATGGCCGCTGACCCGCAAGTGCGCTACTTCCGCTTTGCACCTGTGAAGGCGAAGGAGGTACAGAAGGCTATCCTGGACGCGACACCCACCGACGTGGCCGCCAGCTCTGCTGGTGCCACTGATGAAATTCCCGAGGCTTCTTCGCCTGATGCCGATGCAGCCCAGTATAAGGGTAGTGGACGCAAGCACGGGAAGAAGTAGCACCGGACTTTCAGAATGAGAAAACCCTGCGCGTTGCGCGGGGTTTCTTTTTGTGTACTATTGCCGTGCAGACGTACTGGAGAGGTCTTCGTTGCATGAACGTGGTAGCGCTCGGCAATGGGGGCCTGTGAAAGCAGGCACGACCTCTCCGAGGACGTCTGCAACCCCGTTCGTCGGCGCTACCGCCATGGCGAACGGAACAGAACCCCTCGGAAAGCTTGAGCGCGAGTTCGACCTGGAGGTCGTCACCGAGACCGTGAGCGACCTGTTGCGCCCGCACTACCTGCCTGCCAAGGGCGTTGCGGATGCGGATGAGATGCTCACCACCGCGCAGCTCTATGCAATGATCAACGACCACGACCCCGAGCTGGTCCCGCCGAACATGATCCGCAAGGTGCTCCTAGGGGCTGGATACCGCGATGGTTTGCAGGACCCGACGAGCTTTGTTTGGTACCTGAAGCACAACCGGTAGCTCTTTGTCCTTTTTCGGCCTGCGCGCACGCTCCACTTTGGCGGCGTGTCACTATCCCGCATACACGATTGGCGAATGCTGCGCGGTCCTTTCGAGGACGGCGTTGCCTTACTGAAGGAATTCGGAAAGCCTTCCGGAGCCTTGCTCTTCATCCTATCCACGGGTGACGATATGCACAACCGGCAGCTCCTCGATGGGGAGTTGGCCCACATCCAGGAAGCGGCGAAGAAGCGTGTGGAAGAACGCCGCCCGGTGATACAGGTCTCCGTCTCCGCCGTGGGCCGAGCGCAAGACCTTGCCGAGGCGAAGAGCTTGGAGTCCACCTTCGAGGAAGACCCACGACCGTTGCCACCGGAATTGCTGGCGTTGCGGCAAGATCTGAAGACCAAGCACAAGTTGATGATGCACCTGAAGGGTGCGAAGAGCAAGGTGCCCAATGGCATGGACCTGCGGCACATCGCGCTCCAGATCGTGGACCTGTACGATGAGATGCGTGCCGGCTGGCTGGTGATCGAGACATGGCGGTCCACCGGGCAGGTGCTCAAGCTTGGTCCGGAAGCCGGTCCTGTGGATGTGGCAGCGCTCATTAAGCGCCGCAACAGTTTGCGTGCGCAACTGTCCAAGGCGAAGAAGGGAACACGTACCGTCACCGAGGACCAGAAGGCTATTTGGGAATCGGAGCGCGATGCATTGACCATACAGATCGATGGTGCTGATCCCGCGTGACCAGCTCGGCACCTTCCTGCCCGTGAAGGAAGCGGTCCACAACCCAACGGTTCCGGCCATTGGGGTGGAGGAGACCACTGTGTTCATCGTGGGCAAGCAAGGCGTGGACCTGAATGCGCTGCTCCCTCCCCTGAAGGAGGGCACCGCCTACCACATGGTGAGCCGTGGCCACTGGTCGCTGCACGAGATGATGAGCCTGCTGCTCTCTCGCATTGGCCCGGCGCACGTGTCGTTGGCCAGCTGGGGCATTACGCAGGAGCCATTGAACAAGGTGCTGAGGCTGGCCAGAACTGGTGCCATCTCCGCACTGGACCTCTACTTCGATTCGCGCGTGAAGCTGCAGTGCCCCCAGGCTTGGCAGCTCATTCTTGCTGCCAAGTCGGAAGGCCTTGCAATTCCGGTACGCGTGGGCCTATCGAAGAACCACAGTAAGGTCATCATCCTGCGCAATGCGGAATGGGGTATCGTGGTGAGCGGAAGCGCCAATCTCACCGACAACCCTAGGCAGGAATACTATGTGGTGACGGTTAACGCCGGGCTCGCCGCTGCGTCGTTCGCTGAGTGGTTCGACAAGGGCATGCGGGAGTCCACCCCATTCAATGATACCGATGGAATACAGTGCTGAGCTACTTCTGGAAGCCGGCCACTACTCCGCGCTCTTCTACGGAACGGAGGACTTGGCCACCATCCTTGCCCTTCCCATCGAACAGGTGCGCATCGCACTTGACCTTAATGATGAACTGGGGCTGGCCATCAAGGCCGGACGCCTGAAGAGCGATGCCGAGTTCCGCACGGCGGTGATCACCCTTGCCAAGCAGGGCAGCTCACCAGCCCAAGCACTCACCATGCAACTCATCCAACACCTGGAAGGATGATAGAGAAACACTTGAAGTCCGTGGAGGATGTGGAACAGCTCATTCTATGGATGCAGGCACCGGTGGGCAGTAAGCCAGTGGTCACCTTCGCTGCCGAGCAATACTTGGAACGCCTACAGCTCGCCAACACTTGGTTGAGCCAACACGTTTCTCCGAAGAAGGTGCGGCCCATGCTCGTCGCACATTACCGGAAGCTTGGCATCCGGTACGGCGAGGCGACCGCTCGGCGCGATGTGGACGATGCCATGCACCTGTTCGAACCCTTGAGTTCACACACCGGGCGTTGGTATGTAGGGACTATGATCGATTTTCTCGGGGAATCCTTCCTGAGTGCGAAGCTCGCGCATAAGTACAATGAGTGCGCGCGCCTCGCCAAGGTCTTGCTCGAGTATTTGAAGACTGGAGAGTCGTATGTCCAATTGGACCTGGCACGCGATGTTGAGCGCCTCAACATTATCCAAGCCTTCTCGCTCGAGGAAGCCGGGATCCAAGAGGATCCGAACGCCGAGGCTCGCCTGGAGCAATGGGTGAAAGCGCGCAAGGCCAAGCGCGAGATGAAGACCATTCCTTTCACGGATGCATCTGTTGAGCCAGAGCCACCAACACCCGGACCGGATGGACCTGACGACGACCAATGAGTGGCGCGTCGTCCACTACAACTTCATGCAACGGAGGTCGGCGCTTATCCGCGCCAACTTCGAAGTGCTCATAGCGGCGCGTGGTACAGGCAAGACGCGCGGCGTCATCGGCCCGCGCATGATACACAACGCGCTGGCCATGCCGAGGAGCTTGAACGGCTTCGTCATCCCCTCTTGGAAGAAGTTCGCTTCACAGTTCATCTCTTCACTCTACCCAGCGCTATCCGCGCTTGGGTACGAGGAAGGCCGAGACTACACTATCGGCCAACGCGGTCCTAAGCACTGGCCCCAGCCTTACAACAAGATAAAGGACTGGGGCTATGCCATGCACTTCTCGTGCGGCTCAGCATACTCGTTCATATCGCAGGACGTTGCCGGCGCTGGTAATGGTCTCAACCTGGACTCCGCCATCTTGGAGGAGGCCAAGCTCCTTAATGAGGATCGCTGGAACAACGACACGTTTCCCGCTATACGTGGCAACAATCAACACTTCGGAAGCCAGAGCGAACACGGAAGCATCCTGATGGTGAGCGACAGGCCCACCACCAGGCAGGGCCGCTGGTTGTACTCGTACAAAGAACTCATGGACCCCGAGCGCGTGAGGATGATCCTTCAGGTGCAGTACCAGAAGCTTCAGCTCTTTGAAGCGATCCAGAGCGGGAAGCTTTCGCCCAGCTCAGTGCTCAGCTATGAGAGCCGTATGCGCACCATCGATGCCAATCTGAACGAAGCCCGCAAGGACCTGGTGTATTACCACGAGGCGTCGGTGCTTGACAACGCGCACGTGTTCGGCATCGACAAGGTGATCAACATGAGCCGTACCATGCCGGACCTGGTGTTCCGCACCAGCATGCTCAATGAAGATGTGAACTTCGTTGAGGGTGGGTGGTATATCGACTTCGATGAGGATGTACACACGTACACTCCACAGCTCAGTAGCTGGACGCTTGAACGCGGCTTCGACGCTTCTCGCATCGCTGAGCAGAGCAGCAGGCACGACGCAGAGATAGACCGTGATGCACGTCTGGAGATAGGCATGGACTATGGTGCCCGCATCAACTGCTTAGTGGTAGGCCAACTGTACGACGATGTGCTCCGCGTGGACAAGGACTTCCATGTGATCACACCGGAGGTTACCGTGGACGTGGTTCGCAAGTTCATTGAGTACTACGCATCGCACCGCATGAAACAGGTGCGCATCCACCATGACCACACAGCCTTACAGGGACGGGGCACCAGTCGGTTCCGGTTCATTGAGATAGCAGTGGATGCGCTCCGTGCCGCTGGATGGGAAGTCATCATCAACGACTTAGGCCGCACGGCCAACCCCGCAGAGCGTTATGAGTTCTTCAGCCGCCTGTTCCGTGAGCGCATCAACCCGCAGCTCACGATCAACATACAGGGGTGCGAGCATCTCATCACCAGCATGCGCCTGTGCCAGGTCAAGGAGGGTAAGACAGGGATCGAGAAGAACAAGGGCGGAGAGGGTAAGGGGCCTCCCGATGAGGAGGTCATGCAACCTCACCTCAGCGATGCCTTTGACACCTTGGTCCTCGGATGCATGGGTTACGGACAACAGGTCTCCAGCCTTCCTTTCGCCTCACTGTACGTCTGAGCACCATAGGGACTGAGCGGCATATCCGATCGGGTATACGTTCCAGCGTTCGGTACCATAGGGGCCCATCCTTATTGGACTTCCTTGCTGTAGGGGCCGCACGATGAACGAGGTTCATCGTGCGGCCGGTATGCGCACCCAATGCCCAGTAACGGGCCAGCACACGCGAATAGACAACCACGCAAGCGCATCGCCGCGCTGAACGCCTCGCGACATCACCGCCACCGTACCGATCGGCAGACGTGCGAGGATGCGGCCGCGCACGGTTCGTCTCTCGCATCCCAGCGCCACCGCGCCCACCGCCCGCCCGCCCTCGCGCCGGTCGCAGCAGGTCGGCCCGCAGCCACCTTGCGTGCCGATACTCGCACCGACCCGCAGCCCCAGCCATATACCCCCGCCGAACGGCCGGTAATTACCTACCGGGCGCAGGGCGCCTCGCGGTTTATCATCCGATTTTCCGGGGCTAGCCGCCCCGGACCCCGCTTACCATGCTGGAATACAGCATGTTCCTGAATGCATCCTTGCAATGCTATTGATCCGTGGTAATTAGAGCCTTGTCCTTTATCCAGAAATGGTGTGCTCGTCAATTGCGCCCATGTTCACTTTGTCCACTCTTTGCGGGTTGTTCGGCGCGTACTCGGCGGCTTGCCTGTTGCATGAGATCGGTCATTTTGTTGCTGCGCGGCTGTTCGGTATCCGTGTGGACCGGCTGTTTTTGTTCCATGATGCTGGTGGGCTTGCGTTGGTCCGATGGACCTCCGGCGGTACCGTGTTCGGGATAGGGTGGCTGCCTACCGGTGCCTATATCTCGTTGAGCGGGATGGACCCGGTACATTCATCTCCTACCGATCGGATACGTTTCCGGAGCAGGGCCCCCGGTGTGCGCTTGTTCGTGCTGGCGGCCGGTGTGCTTGCCAATTTCATGACTGCCGCCGGTTGCCTTGTGGTGGCTTGGTGGGTGGGAGATGCGGTGCCGCTGTTCGTGATCGCGTTGGCAGTGGTCTCCTTGGTGCTGGGCCTTGTGAACCTGATCCCCGCACCGGGTACCGATGGCTACTTGATCCTTCGCATTCTCCGCTCGCGGGGGCGGTGATTTAGTGACAACTCCTTCTTTGTCCTTTTTCCGGGTTTGTGGAGCTGGCAGTTTCGCGCCATGTCCGCGATCGACCTGCCTACTGCGCTCTCACTGACCGATAAGCGGGACAGTTCCGGACAACGGGTACCGTTCTCCATTAGCTGGACCACGCTGGACCGTGGGCGGAAAACCCGTGGCAGTGAGCACCGGACCCTTACGCATGTGGTGCGGTGCGGGGCATCGCACAATCTGCGCCGTGCAGGGCAGATCGCGGTGCAGCCCGTTGATGGTGGCCATGCCATCCCGATCCACATGCAATTGATCGAGGAAGTCAACGGACACATGGTGCTATGAGCTTGCCCGTTGAACACGTCCAGTTGCCGACGGCTTCACTTTTCGTGACCGATGAAACGTCCGTGGTGACGCGGCTTACTTCGATCACGCCGGTGGTGCAGAAGCTGCAGGAAGCCGGTGAGGTCGCTTCCTGGGGACCGAACAACGACCATCCGCAGCGGGTGGCCGATGATAAGCGCCGCGTGACATTGATAGCCGCCGTGATCAACAAGAAGTCGGATATGCTGGTGAACGGCAACATCCGGTACGGGAAGGTGGTGATCGACCAGGACACCGGCTTTGAGCGGATGATCCCGGTGCGCGACCCCGAGGTGGAGCAATTCCTGCGGGCGAGCAATGTGCGGCGCTACCTGCGCGAGAGCACGCGGAATTGGTACACCTACTACAACGTGTTCGTGGAGCTGGTGATGAACAAGGCTGGCGATAAGATCGCGCGCCTTGGTTGCCAGGACCCGTGCCATGTGCGCCTTGGCGCGATGGACAATAAGGGCGAGATCAACAAGGCCTTCATCCATGATTGGGTGGACGACCCGAGCGGATCGGGTGCCTTCGAGATCAGTTGCTTGGATCCCTACGGCGATGTGCCTTACCAGATCCGCCAGCGGAACAAGGCGCGGTACATCCTGCCTATCCGGGACCTTGTTGATGGCCAGTTCTACTATGGTGAGGCGCCCTATGACGGCCTGCGCGCCAACGGCTGGCTGGATGTGATCAAACGGGTGCCGCTGTTGAAGAAGCAGTTGCTGAACAACCTGATGCACTTGCGCTATCACATCGAGATCGATGAGCGCTTCTGGGAGTTGGAGTACCCGGGATTCTCGAAGAAGGAAGTTCCCGCCCGTGTGGAGCTGGTGAAGAACTATGTGCGCGCCTTGAACACCTGGATGAAGGACGGCAACGGCCAAGGCGGCTCCTTCATGAGCCGCAAGCTGTTCGAGCCGAACGGCAAGGAGCAATCCAGCTTGGTGACCATTACGGACAAGACGAGCAAGATCCTGGAGGGTGCCTACATCGAGGACAGCCAGGAAGCTGAATTCATCCTTTGCCGTGATATGGGGCTGAAGCCTTCGCTCATCGGCATCAGCCCGAGCAAGAGCGGCAGCAGCCCCGGCAGTGGGAGCGAGGACCGCGTGGCGCGCACCAATCACATCCTGGACAGCAAGAGCGAGCAGGATATGCTGTTGGAAGCGCTGTACCACACCCGTGACATCAACAAATGGAACCCTGAATATGAGTTCTGGCTGGCGGGCTACTACGCCGCCACGAAGGACCGCACGAGCCAAGTGGACAAGCAACCCAACGCAGGACCTGAACGCTGATGGGACTCTTTACCGATAGCAAGGATTTCGCCACGTGCTACCCCGCGCTGGAAAGCGTGGAGTGGAGCATGGTGCAGCCCAGCGTGGAGCTGACCGAGGCGAGCATTATCCGCGATGAGGTGCTGGGCGTTACGCTATACAATGCGCTGGTGGCCGCGTTCGTCGCTGCGAATGGGTCGCCGGTGGTGCCGTTGCCTTCGAAATTCCAAGTGCTGTTGCCGCTGGTGAAGCGGGCTTTGGCGTACCTCGCCGCACACCAGGTGATGCCGTCGTTGAACATGACGTTCACCAGCGCCGGGGCCATTGAGCCGGTGACGGAGAACCAGCAACGTGCGCGCCAATGGGTGGTATCCGACAGCATGGCGCAGATGCTGAGCACGGGCTACGGCTATGTGGACCAAGTGGTGGCGCTCCTGTACGACAACATCAGCACCTACCCCGAGTGGGCGGATGCGCCGATGTACGCGGAATCGCAAGAGAGCTTGTTGCCGCGCTTGCGCGATGCCAACCGCCACATGCGGCTTTCCACGGCGTGGCTGCTGCACCAACTGCGCCCTGCGCTCCGGAGCATGCAGGGCGAGGTGCGGAAGATCATGGGCGGCACGGCCTATGATGCGCTGCTGGTCCGCTTGCAGTCCGATGCGCTTACCACCGCCGACAAGGCTTTGCTGGACCACGCACGGCCCGCTGTATTGAGCGGTGCGCTGGCGGCGGAGATCAACAACCTGAGCCTTTCCGTGGATAAGCGCGGCGCCTGGACGGAATCCAGTTCCTCATCCTCCAGCGGCTCCAACAGTACGCGCTACGCCTCCACGGACAACAGCAAGGACGCGAAGATCCGCGACCTGCAGCAGCGGAGCCGCTCGCATTTCGCGGCGCTGAACGAACTGGTGAACCCCACGACTTCGGCGAACACGCCTCCTTCCACCGACAGCAGCTTATTCGGTTTCTGATGCGTCGCTTCCTTCCCCGCATCACCACGATACACTGGGCCTTGCTGGCCTTCGTGCTGGCCATGCTGGCGCTCTTGTTAGCGTGCAGCGTGCGGCTGAAGGAAACGCCCCCCGCGCCACGCGCCAAGTACAGCACCACGTTCACCGCACATCCTGTCCCGCACCGGTGATGAGCAAGATATTGGACTGGATCGCCATCGGCTGGCCGAAGCTGCCCAAGCAGCTCCGTGCCGCACTCATCGCCGCGCTGCTGCTGGCCGTGATCGTATCCGCTTCCGTGGCCACCAACCTGGCGTGGAAGAGCGGCTACCTGCCCGCCAAGTTCGATGAGATCCTGACCACCAAGACGAGCAAGTTGCAGAACGATACCCTGCAGGACAACCTCGCCGTCCAGAACGCCGCGGCCATCCAAGAGGCCTTGAACCAGTACGACGCGAACATCCGCTTGTACCTGAGCACCGAGCGGCAGTTGGCCGTGGACACCTCCTTCAAGCCTGCCGTGCAACTGCTGTATGCCTTGAAGGACGAGGTGCGCCGCATCAAGAACGACCTGAAGATCACCAACGACAAGATCAACGACATCCCGAACGAGGACAAGCTGAAGCAATTCATCCAGGACAACAACGACAAGGACCGGACGGCCGAGATGCTGGACCTCATCCTGCGCCAGCAGCAGGAACAGAAAGCCGCGAACGAGGCGATACAGCGATCGCTGCTCGAACTGCAGCCCCATAAACGCACCAGCAAGGTGAAGCTCTGATGGACCATCTTCTTGAACGCATCGCCGTGTGGGCCGGGTGGGTCCTCTTCTTCCTGACGGGATGGGCATACGCGCGCCTCTTCCGCGGAAGCAGCGCGGGCAACCTGCGCCGCATGCAGGAAGCCCTTGACGAAGGCGCGAAGCAGCTCACGGATATGAGCGAGCGCTTCGTGGAGAAGGAGGAAGCCCGCCGGGCGCTCCAGTCCGCGAACGACAAGCTCTCGATCGCCAACAGCCAACTGCGCGAACAACTGCGCGCCAAGGATGCCGACAACAACACGCTGCTCAAAGCACTGGAGATGAGCCGCACCGCCAACGCACAACTGGTGGAACACATGGCCCAGCTCGGCACCGACCTGAAGAACACGCAACAGAACCTGCACCAAATGGAACTCCGCGTGGCAAAAATGGAGATCGAACTAGGCTACCGATGATGGAACAAGCAACGAACACCGTATTCCCGTGGGCCTGGTTAGGCTGGTTCGCCGCGGCGGCGCTGGCACTTCTGTTCATCCGCCTGTGGCACGCCGCCGGGGCGGTGAGCCTGCGCAAGCTGGAGCACGAGCTCGGGAAAGCCAAGAGCCTTATCCATGAGCTGCGGCTGGTGAACGCCAAGTTGAAGAGCCGCAACAGCACGTTGCGTTCCGCCGTGCATGAGCTGACCACTAAGCTGGAGCACCAGATGGAGCGCTTCAAGGAATTGATGGATGCCAATACCATCATGGCGGGCAAGCTCAGCACACTCACCGACCAATTGGCGGCCGAAAAGAAGCTCCGCGATGAGCAGTACCAGGCTTTGACCAAGCTGATGGCCAAGCACGGTGAACTGAAACCATGAATGAGCAACCGCGCACACCATGAGCACTAACATCGCCCAACGCATCCTCGCCTTCGCAGCGATGGAGGTCGGCTATTCCGAAACGCCGGCCAACAGCAACAAGACCAAGTTCGGCAAGTGGTTCGGCTTGGACGGTGTGGCCTGGTGCGGCATCTTCTGTAGCTGGGCTTATGATAAAGCGGGTGCATCGCTGGGCAACATCGGCTTCACGAAGGGTTACGCCGGTTGCCAGACCGCCGTTCTCCATTTCACCAAGAGCAAGGAGGTGACCAGCACGCCGCAAGCGGGCGATCTGGTGTTCTTCGACTGGAACGGTGATGGTCGCTTCGACCATACGGGCTTGTTCGTGCGCCGCATCGATGCCACGCACTTCGAGACCATTGAAGGCAACACTTCATTGGGCAACCAAAGCAATGGCGGCACCGTGATGCGCCGCAACCGCGCCTACGGGAAGGGCGTGCTCTTCGTTCACCCCAAGATACTTGACCGCACATGAGCCGCAGCCTCGCAACCACATCCCTATTGGGGCTTGCCGTGCTCTTGCTGATGGCCTGCTCCTCGCCCCGTAAGGCGAGCGAGCGGGCCTGTCGCAAGGCGGAACGTCACATGGCCCGTGCCGTATGGCTCTGCCCCGATATGATGCGCTTGGATAGCGCGCTATACATCATGTCCCCCGTGCGCATGGAAGTGCCCGTAGCGTATTCGGACAGCATCAACTACGACAGCCTCCTCAGCGCATGCGCCGCGCTCAACGCAGCGCTCGAGGTCCGTGTGGCCGATACCTCCCGCGCATGGCAGAGCCCGGTGGTGATCCATTCCCCACAGATGCTCCAAGTAGCCGTGCGCAACGCCACCACCGCCATCCGACAAGCCGCGTGCGACTGGAAGGACTTCACACAAACCTTCGGCCGCCTCACCGTAACGGTGAAGAACAGTACCGCCGGTCCGCTGCTTACCGTGGAAGATGCCGGTGAAACGGTCAAGGTCCCATGCCCGCCAGCTATTGGTCGCGCCCCTTGTCCAGAGCCGGGCGTGGCCACCTGGTATCGCTCCTTCACTTGGACCGTGATCGGCCTGTTCGCTCTCATCCTCATCGGCGTGATCAGCTGGGTGATGCGCGGCAAGTGGCTCGGCCCCTGAGCAACCGGGGCAGCACCCGGCACACCGGGAGGCCCCGCAAATACAGCAAACACACATGGCTAGATCGGTGAATAACTCTCCGCCATCCCCCAAGGCGAAGGCCGTTCTTGGCGCTTCGCGGGCCGCACTTGCGCCGCTCCACACACACGGTATGCACCCCTGCCATTCCTGCAATGCGCTCCAGCCGGTGGAGGGCGAGCGATGTACCCGTTGCGACGCCTACCTGCAATGCGCGACGGCGATGTGCGGGGATCCATCCAGCTTCCGGTCACCGGCGTACGTGGCACCGGAGTTGCCTGCCCCACCATCGTTCCGCTTCACGCCCCGCGCCGCCGGACGTATCCCGGTGATCCCGCGTCCGGAGTGGACGGTCATCCATCCGGGTCAGCCGTTAGCGGACGGGAAGTCGAGCTCGCGGGCGATCGCGCGGGTGGATGTGAACAAGCAGACGTATGTGCTGCGGGCCACGCCACATAACTGGGCGCTGGACACGACGATACAGTCCATCCGGTTCAATGTGAACGATTCCATTGCCCACGGCCCGGCGGAGAATATGCAGGACGCCATGGTGCGTGCTCATCAGGCGTTGGTGGAGCAGGTGACCGCGGAGTATTGCGGGGTGTGACCGCTGGCAGGCGACAGGTTACCCGCAGAGAACGCAAAGAGCGCGAAGAATACCTTGGATGGTGTGGTCCGTGCCGTTGGCAGGCAGGCGCGCCGTTGGCGCTCCGGTTTGAACCACGGATGGACACGGATGGACCATGCCTACGGCAGGCAGGCAAGGATAATGCCGTGGATGGTGTTGTCCGTGCCCCTACCAAAGGCAGGCAGGTTCGGCAGGCAGGCGCGCCGTTGGCGCTCCGGTTGAACCACTGATTCACACGGATGGACCATGCCTTCGGCAGGCAGGCACGGATAATGCCGTGGATGGTCGGGAGGAGCCGGGATCGTGGGTCGGGCCCGCAATGACGACATAAAGCTCCCTGATGGTTTCTCAGAACCCCGATAGTCCGCCCCCCTCTCCTTGGGATAGGGGATGGGGGTGAGGTGTGAATAACTCCGGAAGGCATCTTTTCCACCCGGGTATTCTTTGCCGCCGATGACACACGCTATACCCTCGCTCCGCGTGCTGGAGCTCTTCGCCGGTTCCTGCTCCATCGGCAAAGTGGCCGAGCGCATGGGCATGGAGGTGAAGAGCCTGGACATCATGCCGTACCCCGGCGTGGATGTGGTGGGCGACATCCTCAGCATGAAGGTGCGGAAGTTCGCGGACTGGAACCCGGACATTATTTGGGCGAGTCCTCCGTGCTTCACAGGCGATCAGCTGGTGCTGACCAAGCGCGGGCACATTGCCATCAAGGATGTACGTGAAGGCGATCTGGTGCTGACACACAAGTGCCGGTGGCGACCGGTTATCGCCACCGGACGCAAGAAGGTGACCTGCGTGAAGGTGCTAAAAGGCTGGGGTACTGATGAGGTGAAGGCCACCGCGAACCACCCGTTCCTGGCGCGGGAAAAGAGCCGCAAGTGGAACAGCACTCTTGGGGGTTGGGACACGCTGATGAGCGACAGCAGCTACGCCGAAGCCAAGGATATGCCGGGCAAGCAATGGGCCGTGCCGCTGAGCGCCGAGGCCATGCCCTACGACCTGATCATGAACCCTTACATGCTGGGTCGTTGGCTCGGTGATGGCTGGGCCAACATAGAGCGGGGTGAAGTGATGATCTGCGCTGGCTACCACAAAGCCGAAGCATTGCAAGAGAAGCTTGGTCCGCAATGGAAGCGGTATGATGCCGAAACCGCCGTACGTTTCACATTGGCGGATAGCGGGATGGCATGGTGGCTGGCCGGGAACTTCCGCTTGGGTGCGGAGAACAAGCTTCTGCCAGGCTGGGTGTTCGGCCTGTGCGCCGAAGAGCGAGGTATGATCCTTAAGGGCTATTTGGATTCGGATGGGCACGACAACGGTGATCACCTCACCGCCGCAACCGTATCGCCTGCGCTTGCACATGGGGTACAACTGTTGGCCATCACCCTGGGCTACACAGCCACCATCAATCGCACCAAGCGCCAGCCCACCACCGTGATCGAAGGACGCACGGTGAACCAGCGCCACAGTTTCGGCATCAGCATCCGCGAACCCAACGCAGAACGCAACTATCTCACTCGCATGGAAGACGGACTCGGTTACGGCGAGGTCCGTTCCGCAAAATGGCAGAGCGGTGAGGTATTTGTGTACGACATCACCGTGGCGGAGGACCACACCTACACGGTGAACAACGTTGTGGTACACAACTGTACCGGCTTTTCAGTGGCCAGCATCGGTAGGCACTGGGCCGGTGGCCGCCGCGCCTACGAGCCGAAGAGCGCCACGGCCTACTTGGGCCTCGCCTTGGTGAAGCGCACGCAGGAGATCATCGCCGCGTGCCCCGATGCGGTATGGTTCATGGAGAACCCGCGTGGCGTGTTGCGGAAGCTGCCCTTGGTGCAGCGCTTCGGGCGGCACCACACCATCAGCTATTGCCAGTACGGCGATACGCGCATGAAGCCCACGGACATCTGGACGAACTGCGTGGAATGGACCCCGCGCCGCATGTGCAAGAACGGCGACCCCTGCCACGAGGCCGCACCGCGCGGCAGCAAGACCGGCACGCAAGGGCTGAAGGGGGCGCACACCCGCGCCGTGATCCCCTCCGCGCTTTGCGAAGAGGTGCTCACGGCGGCCGTGGAAACGATCAAATACAATGAAAGCAGGTAACATGAGAACCATCTTCCTCTTCCTTGCCCTCACCGCCAGCCTTAGCGCTTGCGCCCAGTACGACACCACGAACATCCGTTCCGATGCTCCACAATGGGGGTGGACGGACCCGCCCCCGGTGATGAACCTGGTGGATGCGGGCATCGCCCTTCAGCAGGATGCCCGCCGCTCGGGGCTCGGCTGGTGGAGTATGGCCGGTGGCTTCGTGGCCGGTACGCTGTTCTACATCAGCGACGACCACGATGCGGCCTATGCCATCGCGGGCATGGGCATCGGCGCGCATATCACCTTCAACCTGCTGGCCATTGCGCCCCGGCGGAAGGCGGGCATGCTGCTCCAGCAAGGCTGGCAGCCCGGTAAGCTCTATGAAATGGTACCGGACAACGTGGGCTTCCATGTGCCCGGGACGGTAAAGCGGAGCAAGCGATGAAACTCTTACACCTACACCCCGACTTCAAGCCATTCAGCGATAAATACGCTGAGGCTGGCCATGTGGAACTGATCGACTACCCCAGCGGATGCGAACCGCATGTGCGGGTGCATCTGAAGGAGCACCAGAATGAATCCATCCTGATCACCGCTCGCATTCACAACAGTGATGACTTTATCCGGACGGCCCTTGCCGCGGATGCCCTGATGGGGCTATCCATTCAGAGCCGGATCGAGGTATTCATACCGTACATGCCGCACGCCCGCCAAGATCGGCGCGCCGTTCCAGGCGACGCTTTCTCCTCTCAGGTCCTGCTGAGCATGTTGGGGGGCATGAACCACAACTTCATCCATGTATTTGACGTGCACAATCCGGACGCCTATCCACCCCGCGTAGATGTAAGATCGCATTCCTCCGTGCCCTTCACGAACATGGTGTTGCATGCAGAGGACCGCGTGAACGTGCGGCGCGAGGTCATGCTCGTGGTACCGGACAAGGGCGCGATGAAGCGACTGTATGTCAACATGGACCTTCCCGACACGGAGTTACGTGCCGAAGCGCGATACACCACCAGCATGCTCCAGTTGCCCATGCTGGTCGTGGACAAGCAACGCGACCCGGTGAACGGCAAGTTGCAGATCACCGTGCCGCAGCGCGATGTGTTGAACCGCACCTGCATCATACTGGACGACATCTGCGACGGTGGCGGAACCTTCATCCCCATCGCCAAGGAATTGAAGCTGCGCGGTGCAGCCCGCGTGGTCCTTGCCGTGAGCCACGGACTCTTCACCAAGGGCGTGCAACTGCTCTTTGAAGGGGGCATCGACCACATCTACACCACCAACAGTTTCCAAGACCTCGCTTCGGGCGATCGCCTCACCCAATTCACGGACTGGAGCCAACTCACCCCCAACCTATGAACTGGCAACTACAGCGTTTGGTGGATGAATGGGTGCAGCACGACCGCATCATCATCGCCGTGGACTTTGATGATACCATCTTCCCGTTCCGTCTTGTCACCGACCAGCACGAGGAGCGTATAGAGCGCACTCGCGCCTTGTTGCGCCATTGCGCTGCCATCGGTGCCCGCATTGTGATCCATACCGCAAGCGCCTCGGACCGTTATGGGTTTATCCGTGACTTCTGCGAAGCACACGGCATCCACGTTGAGGCGATCAACGAGAACCTGCCCGGCCTGAAGTACGGCAACAGCGGCAAGCCCTACGCGAACATCTACTTGGATGACCGCGCGGGGCTGGAGGCCGCGCTGGACATCCTCGGTGCCGCTGCGGAGATCATGCGCCTTTCCAAAACAGACAACACCTATTGAACCATGCACAATCCGCTCAACCAGATCGATTTCTACAAGGCCGACCACCGACGCCAGTATCCGGAAGGCACCACACTGGTGTACAGCAACCTCACCGCGCGCAAGAGCCGCGTGCCCGAGGTGGATGCCATCGTGTTCTTCGGCCTGCAGTACTTCATCCAGGAATACCTCGTGCGCCAGTGGAACGAGGGCTTCTTCCGCCGCAACAAGGAGGAAGTGTGCGCTGCCTACCTGCGGCGCATGGATGCCGGACTCGGAGCCGGGGCCATCACCGTGGAGCACATCGCCGCGCTGCACGAGCTGGGCCACCTGCCGTTGACGATCCGCGCCGTGCCCGAGGGAACGTTGGTGCCCATCGGCGTGCCTTGCTTGGTGCTGTGGAACACGATCCCGGAATTCTTCTGGCTCACCAACTACTTAGAAACGGTGCTCAGCGCCGTGCTATGGGGCCCCTGCACCAGTGCCACCACCGCACATCGCTACCGCAAGCTGCTGGACAAGTGGTGCAAGGCTACCGGAGGAGAAACGAACTTCATTCCCTTCCAAGGCCACGACTTCAGCATGCGCGGCATGATGGGCGTGGAGGCGGCATGCCTCAGCGCCGCCGGGCACCTGCTGAGCTTCGTGGGCACGGACTGTGTGCCGGCGCTGGACTTTCTGGAAGAATACTACGGCGCGGACGCGACACAGGAAATACTCGGCGAGAGCGTGCCGGCCACGGAGCACAGCGTGATGTGCATGGGCACGGCGGAAGGTGAGTTCGAGACGTTCGCGCGGCTGATCACGGAAACCTACCCCTCGGGTGTTGTGAGCATTGTGAGCGATACTTGGGACCTGTGGGTGGTGCTCTGCGATTACCTATACCGGCTGAAGGATGTGATCCTTGCGCGGGAAGGCAAGGTGGTGATCCGGCCGGACAGCGGCGACCCGGCGGATATCCTTTGCGGCAACACCTTGTATCATTCCAACGGGCCTTCCGCTGCTGACCAAGGGGTGATCGAACTCCTTTGGAACATCTTCGGCGGCACCATCAACGAGAAAGGCTTCAAGCAACTGGACCCGCACATCGGGGCCATTTACGGAGACAGCATTACGCCGGAGCGGGCCGAGGACATCTGCAAGCGCCTTGCCGACAAAGGCTTTGCCAGCACCAACGTGGTGTTCGGCATCGGCAGCTACACCTACCAGTACGTGACCCGCGATACCTACGGCTTCGCGATGAAGGCCACCTACGGCGAGGTGAACGGCGAAGGCCGCGAGATCTTCAAGAAGCCGGTGACGGACAATGGCACGAAGACCAGCGCGCGCGGGCTGTTGGCCGTGAAGCGGAACGAGGCCGGGGTGCTGCAGCTCCACCAAGGCGTGAGCTGGGCGGAAGTGTGGAAGGATGACATGGTCACTTACCTACTTGACGGCCAAGCGTGGCAGCGCGATATGCTCTCCGAAGTGCGTGCCAGGCTTTCCGAACAACGCAACACCGCAGCGGGAACCAGATGACCACGAAGGAATTCACCGATGCGTTGAAATTGCGCGGGTTCACGATCCGGTACACAGCTTCCGGAACGATGGCTGGTATCCATGATCGCATGGGCCTCCTACACGCCATGATCGAGTTGCTGGACACTGAGCACGCACGCGTCAGCATTCGCAAGGAGCATATGCGTTCGCCCTTTGAAATGGTTGCTGAAATATTCCTGCAGATCAAACACTTGGAACCCATCACGGAATGGCCTTCGAGCTTTTCCCACCTGGAGGGACGCAGTGAACTGACCATGTTCTGCACGGCTGATGATCCGCTCTTCAGACAACCAGCACTGGTACTGTTGAACCCTATCCCTATTGAGAACAGACCCGCAAAATGAAGACCGCCCTGATCACCACCGAGACGAAGCAGCAGGTGATTCTGCAACCGGAGAACCTGCGCGAGCACCGCGTGCTGCAGATGCTCATGCTGAAGCATGCCGACATCCAAGTTGCGGAATGCGAGCTGGAGATCACCGAGCATGGAACGTTGCGGAAGTGGCAACAACAATCCTATGGAGAGAAGCTGACTCCGCTCCTGGTGCAGGTGCAGAAGGCGCTCCCTACCGACCCGGAGATGATCACGCTTAGCAAGGATGAATTGACCGAGCTACTCGAATACATGCGCGTCGAACCTGGACATCTTGAGGCCAACACCACTGAAGTGTTCTTGCAGCGATTGAATATCGTACGGACCCGCTCGGTGAACGCCCTGTGAATAACTCCGGAAGCCTCTCAAATCGACCGCACCTTCTTCGCACCGCCATGACCGAGAACCTCTACACGCCGAACTGCATCCGCACCGTGAGCGGCCAGTATGTGAACATCGCCGATCCCGATCCGGAGACCATCCGCATTGAGGACATCGCGCATGCGCTGAGCCAGTTGCCGCGCTTCGGTGGGCACCTGCCCCGGTTCTACTCCGTGGCGCAGCACAGCATGGCCTGCGCGGAGCTAGTGGAGCCGGAACTCAAGCTGCAGGCGCTGCTGCATGATGCCAGCGAGGCTTACCTGCTGGACATGCCCAGCCCCATCAAGGCCTTGCTTCCGGAGTACCAGAAGCTGGAGCTCCGCTTCATGGAGGTGGTGGCAAAGAAGTTCGGCTTCGCGTGGCCCATGGCCCCTGCAGTAGTGGACGCCGACCGGCACCAGCTGCAGTTGGAGTGGCACGAGGTGATGCTGAAGCCGTGGAAGCCTGCACAGTTCTTCACCATGAGCAGCAGCTACGCTAATGGGGCCTTCATGGAGGCTTTCCATGCGTTCAACGCGGGGAATAACTGAGGCGGGGAAACGAGCGTGACCCCGCCGATCATCCCGATCAGTCCGATAACCAACTGATAAAAAAACATGCCTTGGGCGGCCTTGTAAAACCCGACAACGATGAGCGATACCAACACAACCGAGAATACCCAGACACTGGGGCAGCGCCGCGTAAAGGCGGAATTCAATCCTTCCAAGACGGACCTGGTGGACCAGATCAAGAACAAGTCCGCTGAGCTGATCGACCTCATTGAAAAGGTGGATGAAGGCCAAGTGCGGTCCGGCGAACAGCGCCGCGTGATGGCGTTGGCGCAAACCAACGTGGAGACCGCTTGCATGTATGCCGTGAAGGCGCTCTTCACGCGGTGATCGCGTCGCCATGGACATCGCCCTCTCCCTTCTCGCCCTTGGCATCTTCATCGATCTCACGGCCAACGATGGCGAAGGCATCGCCAGCATCATCCGCGCCATTCGTGGCAAGTGAACCATGAAATACCTCGTCCACTACACCATCGGTAACAAGCGCCTCCGCAGCGTGATCACGGCGGCAACACCCGAGCTGGCCGCTGCAACGGTGCGCAACGGCTTGCGCATCCAAGCCGTGGACCCCGCCCCGGTGGAAGCCAAGGAAGATGCCGACCTCGCCAGATTGAAGCGCATGATGGACCAGTTCAAGTAACAAAGCCACCAGGCACCATGAAATACCACGTAGAGATCGACGATGCCTTCTGGCAACAGCGCTTCCCCGATTGGAAGCGGATGCCTTCCCGCGAGAAATTCAGGCAGACCGCCCAAGAGGTGAAGAACATCCGCACCTTCCTGGAACAAGAAACGCCGCAAGGGGAAGTACACCTCCTGGTGAGCGCTACGGGTACCATCCGCATCGCGGAGGAAGGCCCGGTGCATGTGAAGCCGATCCAAACCACCCCACAGCCATGATGCTCACTCAAATCACCATAGTCGTGATGATCACCGTGATCGGCACCGTCCTTGGCCTGGTGATCGCTCGCTCCTATCATCCTCGCACTACAGGTATCCCGAGCTACCCGTATCCCCCACCTCCCCCGCCGCCTGATGCGGAATGGCGCCCGGTGAAGGCCCACGAGCTGGTGAAGGGCCGCGTGTATCGCGACCCGCTCGCGAAGGTGATGGTACGCGTAACGAAGCCCGCCATTGCAGGATCGTGCTCCGCGCTGGAGAATACCGCTCGCGGCATGTATTGGAATACGGTGACGCAGTGCTACCAGGCGATGGACATCCGGGACGACCAGTTGGAGGAACGGATACCTGCACCGCCAGAGCCACCCAAGTGAACTCGTTAAACCGAACACCGATGAACATCAAGCAACTGAAGGCCCAAATCGCGGATCTGCCGGAGGACATGGAGGTCTATGTATTCGATCCAGAACAGGAGTTCGAATGTGTTCCCATCGAACGTTCCGAAGTGGTCGATGTGGAATTCCGCGAGGATAGCAGTACCCCGAACCCCATGGCAACCGATCGAGGGCTTGTGTTCCATTTCTCCTGACCATGACGCCCCATACCCAGACCATCCTCCACAACCCTGCCCAAGGGCAGACGGGCGATTGCTGGCGCACCTGCATCGCCTGCCTGTTGGATATGCGCCCGGCGGAGGTGCCGCACTTTGCCACGCTGGAAGGAAACTGGCGGCAGCATACACAAGCCTGGTTGCGCGGGCGCGGATTTGCCTTCTACGACTACGCCTACATGGACGACTTCGCCACGCAAGGCATCACCGGGTGCTACCACATCCTGAGCGGCCCCAGCCCACGCGATCCGGAGAACGTGCGGCACAGCGTGATCGGCCTCGATGGGCACGTGCATTGGGACCCGCACCCCAGCCGGGCGTGCCTGTTCAATGATGCGGACAAGAGCACGTGGTATGTAACGCTGCTGGTGCGGCTCAATACCCCCGCACATGGCGTGGTCGGCAGGCCATAGCAAACCGACCACACCATGTTCGATCCTGAATTCTTCCCCACGCCACCATCGGTGATCGCGATGATGCTGCACCCGTACCGGCCCAAGACCGATGTGGGGCGCTGCGATGACAGCAAGCTGCAGGAGATGACCATACTGGACCCCAGCGCCGGAAGCGGGGCCATGCTGAAGTTCGTCCATGGCCTCTTCAGCCAGTACCAAGAGAAGCCGACGTTGCACGCCATCGAAAGCAACCCGGACATGCAGCCCATCCTTCGCGAGCAGTTCACGTTCGTGCATGACGACTTCCTCACCTTCCAGACCGATGTGCGCTACGACCTGATCCTGATGAACCCGCCGTTCAGCAACGGCGATGCGCACTTGGAGAAAGCGTGGCAGATCATGCAGCACGGCGACATCGTGTGCCTGCTGAACGCCGAGACGATCCTCAACCCGTACAGCGAGCGCCGCAAGTGGCTGGCACAGCTGATCGCGGACAATGGCAGCGTGGAATACATCGGCCGGGCATTCAAGCACAGCCAGCGCACCACCGATGTGGAAGTGGCCTTGGTAAGGCTTACCAAGCACGACGAACGCGGTCGCTTCGAATTCTGGGAGGATGAACAATTCCAGCCCGAGGAGAACGCCTTCTCCTTCAAGGAGGAGAACATGGGCAACATGCCCGCGGTGAATAACCTCATCGCGGCGATGGTGCAACAGTACCAGCTCAGCCAAGAGGCCTTTGTGGACTACCTCAAAGCCTACAAACGGCTGCGCTATCATGCCCTGCCCGTAATGGGCGGCACCGTTTCCAGCCTGAACGCAACACTTGCAGCCGCCATCCTGCAACCCACGGGCAAGCAAGCCTTCAACAGCTTCGTGACCCAGCTGCAGCGCGATGCGTGGCAGAGCATCTTCCGGCAAACGGAACTCCACGACCTGATGAGCGAAGGCGTGCGCAAGGACTTTGCCGTGATGCAGAAGCACCAGGGCGGCATGCCGCTTACCGAGGCCAACATCCGCGGGCTGCTGGAAATGCTCTTCCTCAACCGGGATGTGATCCTGCAGCGCTGCGTGGAGGAAGCCTTCGACCGGATGACGCAGTACCACGACGGCAACAAGAGCCACTACGAAGGCTGGAAGACCAACAGCCCGTACAAGGTGAACCGAAAGGTGATCATCCCGGATTGGGCCATCCGCTACGATCGCGAATTCGGAAGTTGGAGCCTGGGCTATGGCGATAGTTCCCACAAGTGGGACGATATCGACCGTGCCTGCGCCATGCTGGAGGGCAAGCGGTTGAGCAGCCCGAGCGCCATGCCAAAGCGGGAATTGAAACGGGAACAGGTGGATTACCGGAAGTACGGCATCTACACCATCCGGCAGGCACTAACCGACCGCTTCCACGAACTACGTGACAGCACCAAGTACAAGCACTACGTGGACAACGTGTGCGAGAGCGAGTACTTCCACATCAAGTTCTGGAAGAAGGGCACGGTGCACCTGGTGTTCAAGGATGAAGGGCTGTGGCAGCGCTTCAACCAACAGGCCGCCTTGGGCAAGAAGTGGCTGCCGAACGATCCGGACCACGTGCCGGTACCGAAGGCCGACCCTGCCGAGCAACGCTATGCCAAGCGCTTGGCCGAGGACAATGCCCAGAACCGCAAACTGCTGATCGCCGCTTGACCATGGAACACCAGAGCATCACCCGCTGGAAGGAGGCCCGCACCATCGACGAGCGCCTTGTGGACATCCGCAAGCAGGCGGCATCCCTCGTGCGCTCCTTCGCTAAACGCCAGCAAGCCATACGCGCCAGCATGAACGCCCCGGGCTTCGTGGTAAGCAGCGGTGGACCGCATAGCCGCCCACGCAACGGAGCCCACAACACGGCCCAGAAACGCCTACAAGATGCCCGCGACGCTTGTCGCGACGACATGGACGAGCTGCTCGCCATGGTAACCTGTGTGAACAAAGAGATCTGAAATGATGAAGGACCATTACACCAAGGCCGAGCTCGCCGAATTCAAGGCCATCCTAACGAAGAAGCTGGAAGCGGCCCGCAGCGACCTGGACCTCCTGAAGGCCAGCTTGGAATCCATTCCGAATGATGCCAAGGGCGACGACCTTACCGGTGAACGTTTGTCGCGCTCGGAGACGCAGCAATTGAAGTCACGGCAAGAGAAGTTCATCGACCAGCTCATGGCGGCGCTTGGGCGCATC